>Ga0160490_100050_pt1 | contig 158530 bp, 158 predicted proteins | sample DIDnMG_7_FD_108210 | JGI IMG/M metagenome (GOLD analysis project Ga0160490, IMG submission 108210) | Enriched soil microbial communities from UW Madison campus, WI, USA - DID2934_E24_Lignin MG | ecosystem: Environmental > Terrestrial > Soil > Unclassified | place: USA: Madison, Wisconsin... | reverse complement strand
TTTTTTTGTCGGGGTGGCAGGATTCGAACCTGCGACCTCCTGCTCCCAAAGCAGGCGCGATGACCGGGCTACGCTACACCCCGAAACTTTACGTTTCTGCGGAGAGACAGGGACTCGAACCCTGGCATCGGTTTCCCGATGACAGATTAGCAATCTGCTCCATTACCACTCTGGCACCTCTCCTTGCAAATAGAGAATAAACCTCTAAAAGCGGTTGCAAATATAGAATGAGATTTCATTCTTTACAAATCTTTTAATAAAATTTATCAAAAAAATACTTTAATTTTGGCTTTTGAACATCAACCAAATTATTTAATAACATGAATATTAAACACTTGCTTTTAACAGCTTTTGGAAGTTTTTTTCTCTTAACTTCTTGTGGAACACAAAAAGTACAAACAAAAACGATTACAAAAGTCGTAAGAGATACCATTTTTATCAATCCTAAAACAGAAAAACCAGAGATTGCTCGTTTCGCAAAACTTGACGATTTTAAAGTCAACACAAATTATTTTCCTGCAACTGGTCAAGATGAACGTGTAAGACATTTGGTATTACATTACACTTCTATGGATCAAGAACCATCTTTACGTGTTCTTTCTACTAGAGAAGTAAGTGCGCATTATGTTATAGGTGATTCTTACGATGATGATATTTATGCAATTGTTGATGAAACAAAACGTGCTTGGCATGCTGGTGCTAGTAAATGGAAAACCTTAGACAATATAAATTTCAGTTCGATTGGTATTGAGATTGTAAACAAATCGAACGATAATAAATATGGTGGAATTGATTTTTTACCTTATCCAGAACATCAATTTAAAAAAGTTGCTTCTTTAACCAAAGATATTGTCGATCGGTACAAAATAGAACCAACCAATGTAATTGGACATTCTGACATTGCTCCTGGAAGAAAACACGATCCGGGACCAACTTTTCCATGGAAACGACTTTATACTGAATATGGAGTTGGTGCTTGGTACGAAAATTATGATAAAGATTATTACCTAACACTTTATCCTTACGATACAAATTCTTATGCTTTTATTAGTCAATTTCAGAAGGATTTAAACAAATATGGTTACAATATAACAGCTACGGGAACTTGGGATGATCAAACGAAAAAAGTAATTCAGGCATTTCAATATCATTTTCGTCCAGAAAATTATTCGGGTTTAATTGACGCAGAAACTTGGGCAATTTTACAAGCCTTGAATAAAAAATATTCAAAATAATTTATACAAAAACACTCCTCAGATTTTTTTCTTTGGAGTGTTTTTTTTAACCTAAATGAAGTGAATTTTATTTTTTAATGATTTTTTTACTGATCATTTTGTCATTTTCTAACCAAACTCTGACAATATAAATTCCTTTTGGTAAATGACTTAAATCTATTTTTTCTTGATTTGATTGTAAGGTTAATTTGGCAGAAGAATCATAAATTTTTACTTCTTTAACTTTTTTATCGAATGTAATGAAATCTGATGTTGGATTTGGATAAACGTTAATTTCTTCTTTTGAACTTGGATTTTGAATTCCTAAATTATCTAACGAAAACGTATATTTTACTAACCCTAAATCTGAAGTACTGAAATAAACATCAACTGTTTTTTCGTCAGCTAAAAAATCAACAGCCGAAGATTCAGTAAATAAATAACCCAATTCTTCTGTTGAAATTTCTTTCCAGTTTTTACCCGAATCAATAGAAAAAACAATTCTTGTGTCTGATTTTGGATAAAACTCATCTAACATATAATGCGAAGTTCCTACTAAAACCGATTGATTATAAGGTGAATAAAAAACATGGTCAATATTTTTTTGATTAAATATATGAGTCCAACTTTCACCATAATTTAAAGTTTCGAAAATCCCTTGTGAAGTAGAAATTAGTAAGCGATTAGCGTTTTTTGGGTCTTGAATTATATCATTAATCAAATCAACATTATCTTCTAAACTTTCTAAACCAGAGTTTTTTTCTGTCCAATTATTTCCTTTATCATCAGAAAAATAAACACGATTATTAATTGTTATAAAAACAGAATTTTCGTTCGTTCTATCAGATGAAATACCTTTAATCAAACCGAAATTCGGTAAAGTTTTTTCAATGGCTTGAATATTATCCATATCAGAAAAATCAAAATAATATAAAGTTTCGCCAAAAGAAACCCAAACCTGATTGGAGTTTGATATATTCGTATCGATATCAAAAATATTTAAACCAAAAGTACTTAATGCAGAAACAAAATTTTGTCCGTAATCTTGACTAACTAAAAACGAAGAATTTCCCATCATACCACTAGAAGTCATAAAAGTTCTATTCTCTATAATTGGATCTGCATAAATTACACTGTTTCGAACATTTCCTAGATAATCTAAAGCTCTAAAACCAATTTCATTTTCTCCACCTGTTTGAAAATCAAGATGAACGGATCCGTTTCTCAAACCATAATATAAATGCTTATTTTCTTGATTATGAAAACTTAAACGATCTGTATTATTTGCAAAAGGTGTTTCTAACTTGGTTAAATTTTTCCCTCCATCTTGTGAAATAAAAGGATAATAATTGGCACTAATAATAACCTCTTTATCTTGAAATGGATTGTAAGAAGCCCAAATACCATAATAATAATTTTCTTCGAAATTTGCCATTTCATAAACCTTATTTTTCCAAGTTTGACCAGCATCATGGGAAATCGCAATTTCATTTTCTTCTAACACCAAAATATCATTTGTGTTGAGTGGATTGAATTTTATGTCGTGAATGCTATTTGTAGATAAAGTTGTCCAATCAATTGGTACAATTTCCCAATTATTTCCACCATCAAAAGTTCTGTAAAGATTCTCATTTTCACCCGATCCATAAAAAGTTCCGACATATATATTATCTGGATTCTCTGGATTAAAAGTAATCGAAGTATAAGTATTGTCTGGTATTTTTTCTTCCCAAGTCCAACCTTCATCAGTAGAAATTAACATTCCGCCAATTTTATTATTTGGAGATTCTCCTCTTGCAATGTAAAGTTTACTTGCATCATTTGGATGAATGGCTACATCGTTTATGTGAATGCCATCAAAATAAGTACTTTCATAAGCATTATCCCAAGTTGCACCACCATCTCTAGAATATAAAGCATTACTGATCAAACCATAATTTAAAATATGAGTTGTGTGTAACAAAACGTTCTCATAATTTTCACCTGTAATCGAATAAGAAACAATTAGATTATTTTCTAAAGTACCAATTGGCGTTAAGTAACTTTTAACAACCGCTTTATTTTCAGGATCAAAAATAACAACTTCATTTAAAGAAGTTCCTTCTGCAGAAACTATAAAACTCAAATATTTCTGATCATTTGTAAATCTTAATTCTTTAATTAAAGCAAAAGAATCGCCTATTGGATAGGCATAAACCATTTCCCAATTTTTCCCTTTGTCTTTACTTTTCATGATATGATTTGTAACCGTTCTGGCATAAATCACATCTTGGTGGTTTGGATCAAATGTTACATCGAAAACTTGTCCATATTTCGCATTTGTCAGGTAATTTATTTGCCCAAAACCTACAGTTGAAAATCCAAAATAAAACAGAATTCCTAAAAGTGTAATTGTTTTTTTCATACTTGCTAATTTTCTGTAAAATTGTATAATTAACAAATAATTGAAGCTAAAATAAATGCGACATTGTGTGACATTTATACAAGACAAGATGTGACATAATTTAATTAAATAGTTGATATATAATTAAATAAACTCATTTCATCAGGAATATTCATTTTTTTAGTTAAACGTTCTTTTCGTTTACGACAAGAGTGCGGTGTAATATTCAATAAGCTTGCTATTTCTTTATTCGAGAGATTCATATAAACATAAACTAGAAATCTAATTTCTGATGGAATCAATTCTGGATGTGCAATTTTCAATCGGTCGAGAAAACCTTTATTTACTCCTTCAAAATGTGTAAAAAAACTTTCCCATTGATGGTCATTTTTCAATTGATTTTTAAGATCAAGAATATATTTTTTCAGCTCAATATTTTTCGCAATTACTGTTTGTTGCGAAATATTTTCTATAATTTCTTCGATGATTTCATTTCTACTTGCCAAATGCAAAGCTCTCGAAGATAATTGTCTATTTTGTACTTCTACCTCATTTTTCAAACGCTCTTTTTCTAACAATGACCTTGTTTCTTGTTCTTCTAATTGTTTTTCTAACAAAAGATTATGAGCATTTTTTTTCTCAATCTCTAACTTATCAATCTTTTCTTTTTGTTTAAATTTGATTTGATAATTTCTAAATAAATAAAAAATTAATACCAAAATAATACAAGTAGCAATGCTTATGATGTAAATGATTTTTCTTTCTTGTTTAAGTTTTTCTTGACTATCTTTCAGTTCGAATTGGTAATTCTGGATTTCGAATTTAATTTTTTCGTTATTAAAAAAGTTAGAATTCTGAATTTTTGCAATAGAATCATTAACCAAAATCACAGAATCTTTATAAATTAAAGACAAATCGTAATTTCTTTTTTTTGCTTGAATTTCTGATAAAATCTGATAAATCTCTGCTCTTTCTCTGATATTATGTGCAATTTTCCTTGCTTCTTTTACTTGATTTTCTGCCTCATCTAAATTTTCTTGTGCTTGATAGATTTGAGCCAAAACTAATAAAATAAACAATTTATTTTCGTTCTGATCAATCGTTTGTAATTTCGGATAAATAGCTTTTATAATTTTTAGAGATGCTTCATATTCTTTTCGCAACATCAAATTTTCTGCCCAAGCCATTTGATTCATTAACTGAACATTCGAATCAATTTTATCCGAATTATCGACTTCATTTATGTATTTTTCTGCTTCATTTAATTGATTCAATTTATTCAAAACCAAACCTAAATTAACTGCATAAGCCGCTGTTTTATTCGGTAAATTATTTTCTCTAGATTGTAAATAAGCTTTGTAAAAATATTCGTACGCTTTTTTATTATTTTTCTCTTGAAAATAAAGAATTGCAATGTTATTGAGAACCGTCATCACATTCTTTTTATCGTCCATTTTCTTAGCTATTTCATAAGCTTCCATGTAATGTTTTAACGCTTCATCATAATCCATCATTAGGTAATAATTTGCGCCAATATTATTCACCGCCCGAAACAATTGTTGATCCCATTTTTTAGCTTCGGCAACTGATTTTACTTTTACTAAAATCTCTAAAGATTGATTATGATCTTTCTGAAACATTTTTTTTAAAGCCAAATCGGTAATGGAATCGTATTGCTTTTGGGTTTGACCCAAAACAAAAAAATCACATAACAGAAAAAAGGAAAACAAAATAAAATAAATATTCCGCATAACAATTAAATAACCAATCCTATAAAAGATTATAAATGTATTAATATTATAGAAAATAAATTAAAAACATAATAGCACAATCGACAAAAAAATAGATTTTAAATAATAAATATTGACAATCAAAACTCATTTCTAAGAAATTCTGTAACAATTAGCACAGATTTTGCTACTTATAACCAAAATTTTTAAATTATCATGAAAAAAATAATTCTAAGTTTAAGTGTAGCCTTATTTTTATCTATAAATACGTTTGCACAAAACAATACAAAAAATGTAGACATCAATACATGGCAACATGCTAGCTTCGAAGATACTGGAGTTTATGGTGTGAATACACAAAAAGCAATTGATTTCTTGAAAGAGAAAAAAAGAAAACCAAGCGAATTGATCGTTGGTGTTTTAGATTCTGGAGTAGAACTTACGCATGAAGATTTAAAAGACAACGCCTACGTAAATAAAAAAGAAGTTGCCGGTAACAAAAAAGACGATGACAAAAATGGTTATGTTGATGATGTTAACGGATGGAATTTTATTGGTGGTGCTAACGGAAATGTTGATGGTGATACCTTAGAATTAACTAGAGAATATTTAGAATTAAAAAAACTTTTTGAAGGCGCTGCTGCAGAAGAAAATATCAAAAAAGATCCTACCAAATTCGAAGAATATAAAAAGGTAAAAGCTGAATTTGAAACAAAATTAGCCGAAGCTAAAACAAAATACAACGAATATTCTTCTTATTTAGAAGCAGTTAAAGAACCTGTAAATAAATTAACTGCAGACCTTGGTGATACAAAATTAACTGCAGAATCTCTTAAAAATTACAGTGCAAAAGATCCTAGTAATGCTCAATTACTACAATTATTTGCAATGGTTCCAGAAGATTATTGGACCAATAAAACCATGAAGGAATTTGGAGGCGAAATGCTTGAAGAATTACAAGGTGTTGTTGATTATTATGGTGATCAAGTTAAATATCATTTAAACGTAACTGACGATTTTCGTGCGATTGTAGGTGATAATTATGCAGATAAAAAAGAAAAAATCTACGGAAATAATGATATTGATGGGCCAGATTCTAGTCACGGAACGCATGTTTCTGGTATTATTGCTGCAAAACGTAACAATGGTATTGGAATAGATGGAATTGCTGGTGATGGTTATGTAAAAATTATGAGCGTGCGTACTGTTCCTAATGGTGATGAACGTGACAAAGACGTTGCAAACGCCATTAGATATGCAGTGGATAATGGTGCAAAGATTTTAAATATGTCTTTTGGTAAGGCATATTCACCTGAGAAAGAATTGGTTTGGGATGCTTTTAAATATGCAGATGCAAAAGGTGTTTTATTGATTAAAGCTGCCGGAAACGAAAATGCGAATATAGATGAAGATATCCATTTCCCAACGAATTTTGATGAAAAAGGAAATGTTGTAGCAAAAAATGTAATTACTGTTGGTTCTAATACAGTTGATCCAGAAATTTTACGTTCAGATTTTTCTAACTTCGGTAAAAAATCGGTAGATGTATTTGCTCCTGGTTCACAAATTTATTCTTCAATTCCAACAAAAGATGGTAAATACAAAGCGATGAGTGGTACTTCTATGGCTTCACCTGTTGTTGCTGGAGTTGCTGCTTTGGTTTGGGGTCATTATCCTAAATTGAAAGCTGAGGATGTGAAAAAAATAATCTTAGAATCGGTTAATAAAAATCCGCAATTAACAGATTATTCTGTGACTGGTGGAGTTGTTGATGCTTACAAAGCTGTACAATTAGCAGAACAAATGTACAAAGACAAAAAACTAAAATAATTTTTAAGTTCATTCTTAAAAAAGCAACCAATTGGTTGCTTTTTTTGTTACTTTAATTCCAAATGTATTTGATTATGACTTTTTATAATTTCTATAATTATATCAAAATACGTTTGTCCATTTCCATTTTTTAATTCTTCTATTTTATTGATAAAATACGATTGATTAAATGGACTTTCAGGATAAATCTTTTGTTGATAATAAGCTAAAGTCGTTTCAAATCCTAAATGATTCTTTACAAAATCCGAATTTAAAATTATTATTTTGAAACTTTCTTCTTCTCTCATCGATCCAAATCCGCCATACAAAAGATCATCTAATGCATCTAAACTATTCCCAATTTTCCAATCTTCATCTTGCATAAATAGTCGATTGATTTCTTGATAAAAAGACGAAATATCATGAATATTTTGTCCTTGTATTACAATTTCCTTCATATCAATCTTCTCTACTCACATTTTGGACAAATACCAGAAACCATAAAATTTACATCTTGTATTTGGTAATGATTCGGAAGTACGAAATTTAATTTCACATCATCTAAACAACTAACTTCTTGACATTTTGTACAACTAAAATGGATATGATCGTGTTTGTGATGCACCGTTTCACAATGATGGCATTTCGCATATTTTATCACTCCATCTATGTTGACAATTTTATGTATCAAATCTTCTTCTACCAAGCGATCCAAAACTCTATAAATCGTCACACGATCACATAATCCTTCTAAGAGAATTTGTAATTCAGAATGCGATAAGGCAACATCAGATTCATCTAAAAACTTCAAAATTTCTGACTTTGCTTTTGTATTTCTCGATTGCTTCATAAAACAAATTTACTAAACATTTTTTAACTTTTTATTCGCAACTAAGTTGCAATAAATCAAAATAAATTTATATTTGCAACATTGTTGCGATAATTGTCAAATAAAAATACCTCAGAAAATAAATCAAAATGTATAACAATTCAAAACTTCCTGTAACTGTATTAAGTGGATTTCTAGGTGCAGGAAAAACAAGTTTACTTAATCATATTCTTCACAATAAAAACGATTTAAAAGTTGCTGTAATTGTGAATGATATGAGCGAAATCAATATTGATGCGCGCTTAGTAGAAAATCAAAATACATTGTCAAGAACAGAAGAAAAACTCGTTGAACTAAGCAATGGTTGCATCTGTTGTACTTTGAGAGAAGATTTGATGATTGAAGTAGAAAAATTGGCAAATGAAAATAGATTTGATTATCTATTGATTGAAAGTACAGGTATCAGCGAACCAATTCCAGTTGCACAAACTTTTTCTTTTATTGACGAAGAAAACGGTATCGATTTATCAAAATTCAGTTACATAGACAACATGGTTACCGTTGTAGATTGTTACAATTTTTTACAAGATTTCAGTACAAACGAATTATTAATTGACCGAAATCTTACAGATATACAAAACGATTATAGAACAATCGTTAATCTTTTAACAGATCAAATTGAATTTGCTAATGTTATTATCCTCAACAAAGTAGATTTAATTGAGAAAGAAATGCTTGGTTTTTTAGAAACGACAATTAAAAAATTAAATCCAAGTGCTAAAATTATTCCTTCAGAATTTGGACAAGTTGATCTTCATGAGTTGTTAAATACAAACTTGTTCGATTTTGAAGAAGCTCAGAATGCTGCGGGATGGCAAAGAGAATTAGAAATCGATAACCACACATCAGAAACAGAAGAATACGGAATCAGTTCTTTTGTTTTTCGAAATCAAAAACCTTTTCATCCTGACAGATTCTGGAATTATTTAAATGAGACTTATCCTGATTCAATTTTTAGAGCAAAAGGATTGTTTTGGTTAGCTTCCAGACCTTTAGATGCGCTTAATTTTTCACAAGCTGGTGGCTCTTTACGAATAGAAAAAGCTGGCGTTTGGTGGATGAGCATTCCGACAACAGAACGATTAAGTAGTGAATCTTATATCAACAATCAAAATTATATAGAAAACAAATGGGATAAAAAATGGGGAGATAGAATGAATGAATTGGTTTTTATTGGTCAATATATCGACAAAGAAAAAATGATACAAGATTTAGAGAAATGTCTTTTACAAGAAAACGAATTCTATTTATTTGATGCTAACGAACCTTTCCACGATGCTTTTCCTACAAATATTTAAAATCAAAAAATACTATTAAATATAAATCAAATCAATATGAAGAAACAATTTATTTTGTTAACAACACTTTTGGCTTTTGTCGTAAATGCACAACAAACAAACTTGCAACATTTCGATCCGAATGCAATTACACCGATTGTAGAAAGCTATCAAGATGCTGGTTATTTTACTGGTCACAACGATTATGGTGACGAAGAATTTGCAGAAAAATATGAAATTAATGGTAGTGCAAAATTAGTTGGAATTTCAGCCATTCATTTAGGCAAAGATGGAACACCAGGAACACTAAAAGCTTCTTATCGTGCATATTCTGTAGGAGCAACTGGTTTACCTCAAAGTCAAATTGCAAACAAAGATTTAGGTTACAATGAGATTCCTGTAAACGGAGAATTAAACACAGTTTTATTTGATAACTCTATAGATGTTGAAGATCAATTTTTTGTTTCATTTCGACTTGGAGATTATGCTCATGGTGGTTTAGGAACTAAAAGAATCGCGATAAGTCATAGTCCAAATCAAACACGTTCTACCGAAGATTTAGAAGTTTATGCACGTAATGTGATTCGTTGGCATAGCCACGGCGCTGCAACTTGGAAAGATTATAGAACAGAAAACTTTAGTGATTATGAACCTGCTATTCATTTCTCAATTTTTCCAATTGTAGAACTAGACGCACTTTCGGTTATTGATTTCAATCAGAAAGGTCAGATTGGAGCAGTTTTTCCAAATCCATCAAACGGAAATTTTACTATTCCAATTTCATCAAAAAATGGTGGTGAAGCAGAATTTAAACTTTTTGATGTTACTGGTAAATTAATTTCTACTAAAAAAACACAATTAAAATCAGGAAAAAACGATTTTATTTTCTCTGAAGAAAACTTACCAAAAGGAATCTATGTATTATGGATAAAAACTCCTGAAGGAAGCATTTCTCAAAGAGTAAGTATTAAATAATTATTGTATTGATGTTCCGCCTTTCTCTCTTGAAAGGTGGAATTATTCATCTAAAATTTCTTAAAATGGAAAGAAGAAAATTTTTAAAGGGTTCTGCACTTTTGTCTGGACTTTATGTTCTAAATCCGATGGATTTACTCGCATCATCAAAAGGTAAAAATAAAAGTCAAAGTCAAGATAAAGCCAAAAATATCATTTTCATGGTGAGTGATGGAATGAGTTTAGGAACCTTGACAATGACAGATCTTTATGCAAGAAATATTTTAGGAAAAAGTACAAATTGGATGAATCTTTATTTAGAAAATAAAGTATCAAGAGCATTGATGGATACTGCTTCTGCAAGTTCTATTGTGACAGATTCTTCTGCTGCAAGTTCTGCCTTTGGCGGTGGAATTCGTGTAAAAAATGGTCGATTGAATGTTGGTGAGAACGGCGAAAAACATTTGCCAATTTGGCAAGAATGGAAGAAAAAAGGAAAAAAAGCTGGCTGCGTAACAACTGTTACGATTACTCATGCTACACCTGCAGGTTTCTGTATAAATTCTACTAGCCGAAATGCCGAACCAGAAATTGCAAAAACGTATGCAGAAATTGGTTTTGATGTTTTAATGGGCGGAGGTCAAGAAAATTTTGATGCGAAATTGAGAAAAGATCAAGAAGATGTTTACAAACTGTATCAAGAAAAAAATTATCAAATTATCAGAAATAAATCTGAGATGAATTTGATCAAAAAAAATCAACCACTATTAGGTATTTTCAATCAAGATGCACTTCCCTATTCTATCGATGCAAATAAAAACAAACAAGCACAAAATATTCCTTCTTTAGCAGAAATGACACAAGTTGCAATTGACCAAATGAAAGATCATAAAGAGGGTTTTGTTTTACAAATAGAAGCCGGAAAAGTAGATTGGGCTGCCCATGCAAATGATGTTTCGGCAATAATTCACGAACAGTTGGCTTTTGATGAAGCAATAAAAACTGTGATGAATTTTGCAGAGAAAGATGAAAATACATTAGTCATTATCACAACCGATCACGGAAACGCAAATCCAGGAATTATTTATGATTCTGAAGCAACAAGAAAATTTAATTCGATTGCAAATTATACATCATCAAATGAATATTTATTAAACGAGATTCATCCAAATTTTACAATTCAACAAATAAAAGACATCATTCATCATTTACATCAAATCGATATTACCGAACAAGAAGCCAAAGATTTACAAAAATTTTATAGTGGTTTAGAAAAAGAAGAAGGTTTATATAATTATAAAAAATTACCTTATAAATTTTACGCAGAAATACAGAAAAAACACAATTCTGTAGGATGGATCAGTATGGATCATTCGAGCGATTATGTAGAATTAGCCGCTTTTGGACCAGGTAGTCATCAGATCAAATCATTTATAAGAAACACAGATGTTCATCAAATAATGCAAAAAGCCCTTGCTTAATCTTCTTAAAAAAATATTAGATAAGATTATGAATGAATAACTTAAAAAAATAGCAATAGATAATTCTTATTTTCTCAGATTTTTTATAAAGAAAAAAGATAGAATAATTAATTAAAAAACAAGTTAATCTCACAATATTAGCCATTCTAATACCTATAAACATGCAAAAATATTTCTTCTTATTCATCATTATTTGCCTTACAAGTTGTAGCACAAAAATTAAAAACGATTCTAAAAGCAACGATGATGAATTGAAAATGGATAGTGTTAAAAAATTAAGAGATGACATTACCTTACCATACGACACCATCATAAGAAATCAAAAGCCAGTTTATATTGATAATAAATAATTAAATTATATGAATAAACAAGTACTACTTTTATCTGCCCTTGTAATAGGTATGATATATGCTAAAGGACAGAACGCTAATGTTCTAAATGAACTACAAAAACAACAAACAGATAATTCTAAGAAATTCATTGAATTTAGTAAAAAGTCTGAACAAAAAAATGGTAACAACCTTTTAACTGAGGATCAAAATGAAGCAACTCTTGCTGGATTCTTAAATAATAAACCGTATTTCTACCAACAAGATGATTTTAGAGCAAATACAGGAATTGGCGCAACTATTCTTCAAACTCAAGGTATTGATGGACATACACTAAATGGTGAAAACATCAACATTTTGGTAATGGATGGTGGACGAGCTTTTGAAGCACATACAGAATTTAGAGATTTAAACGTTGTTGACTCAACTTCTACCACAGGTTATGCATCTAGATTAAAATATTTAGATTCGCCAACAACAACATTTGCTGCCCACCCAACAAGTGTTTCTAGTTTTATTGCGGCAGAAGGTGTGAGTAATTTAACGGCTGGTACTACACAATATCCAAACGGTGCTAAAGGTGTTATACCAAAAGCTAAAATCAATAACTATTCATTTTCTACAACTGCTTTAGGAAATAACTTCGTTAAATTATTAAATGCAGACGCAAACATTTCTAACCATTCTTATGGTATAAATCTCGGTTGGAATTTATATTCTGCAAGTTCATCTCCAATAGGAAAAGCAGGTTGGTTTTACTTTGATGAAAACATTGCAAATGAATACGAAGATGAAAATGCAACATTTAGTGGATCATATTATGCAAATGATTATAATTATGATTTAATTGCTTACAATAATCCAAAAAATGTAATCGTAAAATCTGCAGGAAATTCTTTTGGTGATGGTCCTTTTGGTCCAAATGATCCAAACGGAACTTTACCTGTTTACGTTAAAAAATTAAAAGAAGGAACCCAAAATACATACGAATATGCGCTAGTTTCTGAAGGTGAAATTGTACCTGCTTACAATTGTGCAAATGATGCGCCTTGTATTGGTTGGGGATCTTTAGCTAAAAATATCATTACCGTTGGTTCTAATATTTTACCTAATACTGCCGATTATAGATTCACGGATACTTCTAAAGATTACAAATCATATTTTTCTAGTGCTGGGCCTCGTAAAGATGGTGGAATAAAACCAGAAATTTCTACTTATGGTGAAGATGTGGTTTCTGCAACATCTAACGCTGCAGGTTCTATTAGTTTTAGTATAGGAAGCGGAACTTCTTATTCTGCTCCTAAAGTTTCTGGTAGTATTGGTATGCTTACACAACTTCAACGTTTATTAAAAGGTGATCAATCGTATTCTTTTTATGGTGACGAAGCTAAAGCTTTAATCTTACATACAGCAGATGAAGCTGGTGATTTTGATGGTCCTGATACTTATTTTGGTTGGGGAATGCTAAATACTCTAAAAGCTGCAGAAGTTTTAGTTGATGAAAATACTGTTTTCGAAAGAAGTCTAAAAAAATCTGGTGAAAACAAAACCTATGATTTAATTTCTGATGGAACACCTCTTAAAGCAAGTATTTCTTGGTTAGATGTTCCTGGTCAATACAGCAATACTTATGATTATTTACTTTACGATACAACTTCTAGACTTGTTAATGATTTTGATATTAGAGTAACAGATTCAGAAACTGGTGAAGTTTTTCTTCCTTGGAAATTAGATCTTGCAAACATTGCGGGTGCTGCTGTTAAAGGAGATAACACTGTTGATAATTATGAACAAGTTTTGATTTCTAATCCAACTCAAGGTAGAAAATATACAGTCACTGTTTCTAATAAAGGTACGTTAACAAACGGAACTTCTGAGGAAGATCAAAATTTCACAATTTTAGTGACAGGTGTTAAAAAAGAAGATTTAAGTAATAACGATTTAACATCGAATTCGTTACAAGTTTATCCTACAGTTACTTCAGATTATGTGAACATTCAATCGTCAAATCATAATATTATCAAAGTAAATTTAATTGACCTTAACGGACGAGTTGTAGCAACTAAAAAATCAGTCAATAAAATAGATGTTTCTAGTTTTACTCCAGGCGTTTACGTTTTGAGTATAGAAACAGATAAAGGTTTGATTAACAAAAAAATCATTAAAAAATAATCGAATTTATTCATATTTCTCAAAGGCAGTAATTTTATTTACTGCCTTTTTTATATTTTATAATTAAAAATAACTAACTTTTCTTTTCATATTTATAAATGAACGAAACCGACCAAAATAGTTTAAAAAGAAGTAAAGAAATCACGAATGATTATTTTCTATTTCTAGATCAACACATTTCTGATGTAATTTCAGGAAACGTAGATCATTTTCTAGAAATTAATCAAATTGCAGATAAATTATCTCTTTCTCACAAACATCTAACAGATACAATCCAAAAAGAAACAGGAAATCATCCTTGCCATTTTTATGATTTAAAGATCATAGATCAAGCAAAAAATATGCTGTCAAATTCAGATAAATCTGTTTCAGAAATAGCAAGAATTCTTACATACGATCCTTCTAATTTTTCTAAATTTTTCAAAAAATTTGTAGGACAAACTCCAGGACTATTCAGAAAAGAAATCAAAATCTAAATTCCCGAAAAGTTCACCACGATTTAAAAATTAATTCTTGTCAATTTTGTTTAAATTTATTTTAATAATCAAAAAAAACAAATGAAATGGCTAGAAATGATTTAAAAGGAAAAGTAGTTTTAATTGCTGGTGGAGCAAAAAACTTGGGAGGTCTATTAAGTAGAGATTTTGCAGCAAAAGGAGCAAAAGTTGCAATACATTACAACAGTGAAAACACAAAAACTGAAGCAGAAAAAACACTTGCAGATATTACAAATGCTGGTGGAAAAGCTTTTTTATTTCAGGCAGATTTAACCGATGTAAAAAATATCACTAAATTTTTTGATGCAACAATAGAAAAATTTGGAGGAGTCGATATAGCAATCAATACCGTTGGGAAAGTCTTGAAAAAACCTTTTTCTGAAACAACTGAAGAAGAATATGACAGTATGAGCGAAATTAATTCAAAAATCGCTTATTTCTTTATTCAAGAAGCTGGAAAAAAACTAAATGATAACGGAAAAATCAATACGATTGTAACCTCTTTGTTGGCTGCATTTACTGGACATTATTCTACTTACGCTGGTGCAAAAGCACCAGTAGAACATTTTACAAGAGCAGCTTCAAAAGAATTTGGCTCTCGTGGTATTTCTGTTACAGCAGTTGCTCCCGGTCCTATGGATACACCTTTCTTTTATGGACAAGAAAGTAATGATGCAGTTGCTTACCATAAACAAGCTTCTGATTTAGGTGGTCTAACAGATATTAAAGACATTGCTCCGTTAGTCGAGTTTTTAGTAACTGATGGTTGGTGGATTACAGGTCAAACCATTTTTGCAAATGGTGGATATACAACAAGATAATTTAATTTTTAAAAGGCAAATGACTTAGTTATTTGTCTTTTTTTTTAATCTTCGAATTTTCTAAAAGTTTAATTCCAATGATCAAGCTTTTATAATTACTTATTTTTAGTATTTTTACAGTAATGCAAGGCACTAAAAAACACATACAATTTTTCCGAAATAATCTTTTTTTGATTGTTCTGCTTTTTGCATTATCGCCTTGTTCGGTGAAAGAGGTTTTGCATCAGCAATTTAATGTAGATTATAATCAGCCACTCAACAAAACAAAAACTACTGTAAATCAACAAAGTAATTGTTCTGTTGGTTCTGATGTAATTTCTGGACAAAAACAAGCCTCAAAAAAAGTATCTAAAATCAATTTTCTTCCTGATTTCGAGAAGAAAACATTTCAAAACAATGCATATTCCTTAGCAAGAAAAAGTTCTGAGATACAAGCATCTCAAATACACCTCGCTCATCTTTTTCCTCCCAAATATATTTTATTTAAACGCCTGAAAATTGTCATTGCATAATCTACGTAAAGTAATTATACAATTCAGTAAAGTTTAAATAAATTATAAAAATGAAACATATTCATAGCGATCAGCCTTTTAATATGGCAGGTCTTTTTACGCTGTCTATTCGGTTAGTAATCGGCTGGACTTACTTTTCTGCGTTTTGGCGTAGAATGGTTTTAGAAAATAAATTAATCCCCGAAGAAGCGGGATATATTGGCGAAAAATTCAACCATTTTTTGCCCAATGCTTTAGGCATCAAACCTATTATCGAATACCTTGTTACACATCCAGAAGCTTTACAAACTTCTATGATTGTCTTTACGATTATCGAAGCCATTGTGGGATTATTCGTAATGCTGGGACTATTCTCTCGCTTAATGGGAATTGGTGTTTTTAGTTTGGCAATGGGTATTTTATTGGGTTCGGGTTGGCTCGGAACTACTTGTTTGGACGAATGGCAAATTGGTGTTTTAGGAGTTGCGGGCGGATTTACGTTGTTCTTGACAGGAAGTGGATCGTATTCTTTAGACCATCTTTTGATGAAAAAGAATGTTGGTTTTACCAATTCAAAATGGTTTAAATGGCTAGGTTCGGGAACATTTCCTATTGCAAATCCAAAACCTTTGGTGTTGGTGGGTTCTATCTTAATTTTTGGATTGACCTTATTTACCAATCAATATTTTCATGGCGGCGTTTTCGGAACATTGCACAATAAATCGGTGAAACCAAAAATTGAAATCAATAATGCAATATTGAAAAATAATCAGCTCCAATTTCAAGTTTATAGAACAGAAGGTGCCGATGTATATGGTTCGTTCTTAATCGGGATTCAACTTTTGAATGATAAAAATGAACTCATTTTTGAATTAAACAACAAGGATTTATCACAATTTCAGAAAGAGAAAATCCATAATTATTACGTGACCAAAGTAAAATCTGGAAAGCATAGTTTGATAATTCCATTAGGAGCAAAAGCGGATTTGAACATCACAATTCCAAGTGAAAAAATATCAAACACAAATAATTATACTTTGAAATTGATTGACATTAGTGGTGCCGAATGGACTTCGGAAATAGAAAAGTAATTCAGATTTAATTTAAAAAAGTGGCTGTATAAACAGTCACTTTTTACTTTTTTTAGCTTATAAATTTCACTCTATCGCTGTATCTAATCGGCGCTTCTGGAGATTCATCAGGATAACCTAAAGCAATGTTGATCATCACTTCGTAATCATCAGGAATATTGATTAATTTCAAAATATCTGCATTATCAGGATTATTCAAAACGGGAACAATTGTACCCAAAGGGCAAGTTCCCAAACCTAATGTATGTGCACTTAATAGAATGTTTTGCAAAGCAATTCCAGCATCTAATTTGGCGATAGCATTGTTTTTATCTGTTGCAATTACTATAAAAACGGGCGCATGATGAGAAATACTAAAATCGGGTTCTCGGTATCTTGCTGCACTTCCCTGAAATTCTTTTCCTTGCGCAAAACTTAGAAAACGTTTGTTAATTTCTTCAATGATTTCAGGTTTCTGAATCACTCTTATTTCCCAAGGTTGTTTATTCAAAGCACTGGGAGCAAAAATGGCACATCGCATAATTTTATCGAGTAATTCTTTGCTTACTTCTTGATTGGTATATTTACGAATAGCTCTTCTAGTAAGCATTAAATCGAGCATCGCATCTTGTAATTTACCATCGTAAACCACTTGATTTACTTCGTTTTTACAACTAACCGGTAGTAGAGATAAAGCTCCCAAAGCCCCTAAAGAACTTAGAAAAGTTGATCTGCTTATTTTTTTATCTGAATTTTCCATCTCAAAAAATTTTAAGTCTTGAAAATATTTTTATCTAATGTATTTTATTTTATCGCTGTATCTAATCGGTGCTTCAGGTGTTTCGGCAGGATAACCCATTGCAATATTTGCCATTACTTCGTAATCATCGGGAATATTTAATAATTTCATTAGGTCTTGATTTTCTGGTAAAATTAGTGACGGAATCAACATACCGATTGGACACGTTCCTAAACCCAAACCATGTGCACTTAATAAAATCGTTTGCAACATAATTCCGACATCGACTCTTGCTTTTGGATTCTTCGATTCTCCTGCAATAACAATCAAAATTGGTGCATGATGATAAACACTAAATTCTGGATCTCTTGCCAACTCTACATCTTTTGGAGCAGCATTTTTTCTCCATCGCTCATTGATTTCATTCAAAATTGCAGGATTACGAATTACTCTTACTTCCCAAGGTTGTGCATTTACTGCACTTGGCGCAAAAATGGCACAACGCATAATGGTATCTAAAGTTTCTTGCGAAATCTTTTGATCGGTGTATTTACGAATCGATCTTCGTGTCAGAATATTGTCAACAATTGCATCTTTACTTTTTCCATCATAAACTTTTGTCGTTACTTTTTTATCGTTGCAACTTGCAGCTAAAAAAGGTAATGTTCCTAAAGCTCCTAATGCGCCCATTCCTTTTAAAAATGAAGATCTACTTATTTTATTTTCTTCCGACATATTATTTTGATTGATAGAATTAGACATACTTTTTGAGATTTTTCGTGAATGAAAAATTGAATTTAAAAATGATATAAACGATATAGACAAAAATCAAATAGTTTGTCAATCCGTGCCAATAGAGCGTTAATACAGCAAAAGCAACCGTTAGTATTTGTAAAGTCAATAAAAATATTTCTTCTGTTTTTTTCTTAAAATCTTGTTTTTCTCCCCAAGTAATTGGTTTAAAAACCAAACTTATTTTATCTGCAAAACCATTTAATAATAGAATTGAATATGACATATATTCGAAACGAACACCACCTTTTACAAATACGAAAAGACAAACACCTATCATTGCGCCATAATATAATTTTCCGTTTGTATTTGTTGGACTTGACGGCATATCTGTCGCCATAAACAAGGTTCCTAATAAAATCCCCTCTAGAGAATATTGTAAATCGGCAGTTCCGTTAATCCAGCATAAAACTGACCAACAAAACAAAAGTGCTAATGGAATATGCCAAGAAATTCGATTACGGATTAACAGATAAAAACCACCAACAATAAGTGCCAAGATAGAATATTCGCCCATTGCACCGTTGGTTTTATAAACCATTCCTGATAGATAATCTGCTAAATAATCTGATTTTAAATCTGGAAAAAGATTGATTGCTTTTTGCTGTATTAAATCGGCAGATTTCCAAAGATTGGGAGAAGTCATGGCTAGAGTAAAGAAAATCGTCATAAATTCTCGCCCAACCAAAGCCGGATTGAATCTGTTTTTACCCAATCCGCCCCAGACTATTTTACCAAACAAAATCGCCGAAAAAGAACCAAAAGCAACCACATACCAAGGTGTAAGCGGAGCCAATGTACAAACCAAAAGAATAGCTGTTACGATAGCCGAACCGTCTAAAATCGTGTTGTATTTCTTTAGAAAAATGGCTGAAAAAATAAAATCGGTTAACAAAGCGGCAATGACAGCCACAGCAAGTTGATTTAAAATAACTTGTCCAAAAGCCAACCAAGCCGCAAATAACACAGGTAATAACGCAATGACAACATCGAGCATGACCAATTGTGTGCGATTAAAACGAGGTTTTATGTGTGGATGTAAATTCATGATGCGAACATTTTTTTACCATTAAAAATACTTTCCATCAAAGGAATATGACTTGGACATGTATATTCGCAAGCGCCACATTCGATGCAACTTTGTAAATTAAATTGTTTCAAAATTGTTGCGTTTTCATTATTTCGAACAAACTCAAAAGGCATCAATCTCTGCGGACAAACATCTACACATTCACCACATTTGATACAATTTTGAGCAGTTGATTTTTGATTTTTCAAAAGTAAAACACCTGCAGAACCTTTGTTAATAAAAGAATTATTTTCATTGATTTTCTTTCCCATCATCGCACCGCCTAAAATGGTCAGATCATTTTTTCGACTGCTTTTTTCTTGAGTTTGATTTAATAAATGCGCAACTGATGTTCCAATTTTCACCCAATAATTTCCTTGTTTATCGCTCTTATTTCCAGAAACGGTTACAATTCTTTCTGTATAAGGTTTTCCTTGAAAAATTGCTTGATGAATTGCCCAAAGTGTGCCTACATTATTGACCAAAATTCCTTTTGAAATAGGAATTTCACCCTTTTTCAATTCAATTCCTGTTACTGCTTTTATCACTTGTAATTCGCCACCTTGCGGATATGTGTCTGGAACGAAGCAAATACCAATCGATACATTTGATTCATTTGCTGTATTCTTCAATATTTTAGCGATGTCTTTATTCTGCTTTTCTAAAACAAAAACTACACGTTTTGCTTTTAATAAATTTTGAATTAAATAAGCCGTTTTGATAAGCTCTTCGGTTTTTTCTTTCATTAAAACGGCATCGGCACTTAAATAAGGTTCGCATTCTACACCATTAAAAATAAGGGTTTCAACCGTTTCAGTTTCCACACGATATTTCAGTGCAGTAGGAAAACGAGAACCACCAGCACCTTCAACACCAAAATCTTCCAACAATTTTGAGAATCTTTTTAAAGTTAAATTCTTGCAATCAATATCAATTTTTTCAACCGAATGATTTTGAAAATCGTTTTCTAAATGAATGTGCATATTGCCTTCAATCTCAACAATTCCCTTTATTGTTCCCGAAACTGGCGCATGAATTTTCGTAACAAAAATTTCTTTAGATTCAGCTAAACATTCATATTTCAAAACTTTTTGACCAGCAACAACCAAAGGTTCCATTTCTCCACGATAAGCAGCTAACGACAAATAAAAATCTGTCGGATCACTTATGGTTTCGATAGAAATATGTTTTGTTTTTCTTTTTAATGAGGGAATTAAAAGCATAATTTATCTTACGATTTCACTGTTTTCGATTCTATAATATTCAAATTCAAAAATTGTTTTCAACTGTTTAATTGTTTCATTTAATTCAGTTTTTTCTAAAGAAAAAATGGCGGTTGAAAGTACATCTGCTAAAAACGCATTTTTGCACCAAACACCAACCTGAACAGTTTCGGTAGGAAAACCCGTTTTTGAGTTCAAAATATGTCCGTATTCTTTTCCATCAATCAAAATTCGATTGTGAATGCGAGCCGAAAGGCTGAAACATTGATTATTTATGGTAATTTGATCTTCATTCGGAAGATTGATTTTCCAAGTTTCATGTGTTTCGTCGTTCAATCCAAAAATAGTACTTCCACCTGCATTAATGATTGCATCTGTTACACCTTTATTTTTTAGAAAATCGATAAGCTGATCTACTGCAAAAGATTTGATAAACGAACCTGTAATCAATTGCTGATTTACTTCGATACGAACTTTATTACCTTCAATTTCGATTTTACGATAATCAATTTTTGACAAAGATTCTTGTATATCTGAAGCTGTTGGAATGCGATGATTTTTGTTCTTGTAAAATCCCCAAAGTTGCAAAAGCGGCATACAAGTAATATCGTAAGCTCCGTTTGTACACTCCGAAACTTTTTTCAATTGTTGAATCATTTCAATACAAAAATCATCAACTTCAATCCAATTTCCTGCATGTTGATTGATTTGATGAAAGTAAGATCCTATTTGATATGAATTGTATTTTAAATCAATTTGATGCAACAAATCGAAACTTTCATCCATTAAAAACTCGCCAAACGATTCTGGAATTTTTATCTTGATATTGCAATGAAATAAAAACTGTGTTTTTGTTAGATAAGTTTTACAAACTGTCGGAAGCATTTTCGTCATCATTCGTTTCTTTTTTTACACTTCCTTCTAATTTTAACGCCGGAAAATTCACTTTACCAACATGAATCGTATGAAAACTGATGTGGTTATTTTTCCAAACCTTGTTCTTTTCATCAAACAAAAGATTTTGTGTTTCAAATGGTTTAAATGATTCTATTTTAGCCTCTTGAACCATTTTTTCTTCTAACAGTTTTTTCTTTTCTTCTTCTTGAAATTTTTCCCAAAACTGTCTGTTTCCAAAAACAAGCAGCACAATTCCAACTGAATAGAGTAAAATGTATTGAGGTTTTATTTTTATCATACGATTCGACAATTCTTTAAATTCTTGATCTTACAAAATTATTTTTTCTGTTGTGTTAAACCTTATTTTTTTGCCTTTTTATGACGAGTTGAATTCGTCACTAAACTTTTAAGCACTGATTGATAAAGATTATCTTTGCGAATCTAAATGACTAATCATGAAACTGCTATTCAATCGTAAATGGGTATTAGAGCTGGGAATTGTTGCCTTTTCTGCTACTTTATTTATTCTAAATGATTGGATTTTAATCGCAACTTGGCGAAGCTTTTTTTTAGGAATTGGCTATTACATTGTTTTGTATGCACACGCACAAATTAATCGATTTTTTATTTTACCATTCATTACAAAAAAACAAAATCCGTTATTATATTTTCTGTTAACAATTTTACTTTTACTTTGTTTCGCATTAATTTTGAGTCAATTAGCCGATTTATATTTCTACAAAACTTGTTTTTTAAATAACAATCCAGTAAAAACAACATTTCATTATCAGTTAGGTGTTTTGTTAGGATCTTACATTTGCATTACGGGAACAACCATGTTTGTAGAATATTATCAACGACAAAAAGATCAGGCAGATAAGGAAATTATGTCTAATAAAACAACGATTGATTTGTTGAATAAACAGCTCAATCCGCATTTTCTTTTCAATACGTTGAATACCATTTATGGTTTGAGTATTGAGTTTCCGGAACGCACACCAGATACAGTTTTAAAAGTTTCTGAATTGTTGCGTTATCAAGTAGAAAATAGCAATAAAGATTGGGTTCAATTAAAGAATGAAATTGAATTTATAGAAAGTTATATTGCGATTGAAAAAGAACGAATTGGTTATCGATGTACGATTGAGTTTACAAAATTTATTGATGATGTAGATAAATATCAAATTGCACCTATGATTATTTTTACATTTGTAGAAAATGCATTTAAACACGGAACAGATAATATCAACGGAAATTTTATATTGATTGAATTAAAAATAGAAAACGGAATTTTAGAATTAACGATTAAAAATTCGCTTTCGAAAACTAAAAACAAAATTGTTTCTACTAAAGTTGGACTGAAAAATACGAAGGCAAGATTGCAAATGATTTATCCGGATCGTCATCATTTATCGACAATTGAAAAAGAAAATCAGTTTGAAACCAATCTGAAAATTACTTTATAATCATGGACAAAATATATTCTTGTATTATTATTGATGATGAACCAGCCGCACACAGTGTTTTGAAAAGTTACATCAATAAAGAAACAAATTTGCAGTTGGTAAAACAATGCTATAATATTCCAGAACTAACAGAATATTTAAAAGACAATGAAGCTGATTTACTTTTTTTGGACATTCAGATGCCAGAAATTACAGGATTAGATTTTTTAGAAAAACATCCAAATCCGCCCAAAACAGTTTTAACAACTGCCTATTCTGAATACGCCTTAGAAAGCTATGATTATGATGTGATAGATTATTTATTGAAACCTATTTCTTACAATCATTTTCAACGAGCAGTTCAACGCTTTTTATCGATTTATCAACCAAATAAATCCTTTACACCGCAACAAATCAAATTAAAAGTTGATAAAGAAACCATCGAAATTTCTGAAGATGAAATTACTTATATACAAAGTTTAGGAAATTACGTGAAAGTTTTTGTTGGAGCAAAATTTTATTTAGCATCAACTACAACTCAAGAAATTTTATCCAATCTTTCGCCTAAATTATTTGTTAGAATTCATAAATCTTATGTGGTAAATCTTCATAAAATTTCGGATTACTCAGAGAAAGAAGTTTTTGTAGGAGATGAAATACTTCCTATTGGTATCACATTTAAACGAGAATTATTTGCTAGAATTGAGGAAAGGTGAAAAGTTTAAGAAGTAATTTAATTAATAAACAACTCTAATATAATCATTGTAAAAACTTAAAAACTACTAGCTATGAATTATAACTAGTAGTGAATAGCTCTAAATAGGTTATAAATATTTAGTTGGATAAAAAATGTTTATTAAATTATTTTTCATAAATAAAAAATGAAATATCAGTTAAAGATAAAGTTAAAGCATTATTATTTCCTACTAAAAAATTACCACTTGCTGTACCTCTATTATTTTTTATAATAGATCTAGTTGGTTTTAAAATGATTTGAAGTGAGTTATTACTATTCAAATTAATATTTGTCAGATCAACTGTAACTACTTTATTTGCAGCATATCTTACACCTCCTCCTGCTGAAATCGTAAACGTAGGACTATTAGTACGTACTAAACTACCATTTACTAAAATTTGAATATCATATTGAATCCAAAAACTTGTTGGAGGAACAGCCCCTCCTATTGTATTAAAATTAAAAAGATAATCAAATGAGACAAACATGTATTTTTCATTTTGATTACTTGCTTTTTGAAAATTTGTAGAATATATATATTGAAAATCTGTATTAGATGGTACATAACACATAACGGCATTTACATTTGGAGTTTCATCTGCATTATGACAATTAGTACTTACTAATTGATTATACGTATATATTCTATTAACTGCTTTAGAATTATCAAACCCTTGCATTCCTGTAAGATGGTAACCATTATAAGCTCCTGAAGGTAATCCATTAATTACTCCAATTACTCCATTATTATCAGCTATTAATGTTCTTGTTCCTATAAAACCATTGGTACTATTAATAGGTAAATCATTTATTTTAGTTTTTCCATTAACTTCTAATTTTTCTGAAGGTGTAATTGTTCCTATACCAATTCTACCTAAATTAGTTATTACAACATCATCTACTTGTTGAACATTACTAGGTACACCTGTTGTCGGATTTATAGTTCCTTCTGAAGATTTTCCGTCCGTATGAAAAAGTTGTTGTGGATTCTCTGTATTTATTCCTACTTGAGAAAAAAGTTTTACATTTAATAATAGTATTAAAAATAGGATGTATATTCTCATAATTGATAAGTTAGTATTAAAGAAATCATAATTTATTCACTATTAAAAGCTACTAGTCACTTAAAATAAGTAACCAGTAGCACATAGGATTTAGATATATAAAAATGTTTAGGTTTCTATTTGATTATTTATTTTACAAAAACATCTGCTTTTCCCTGTGATCCCCAAAGTTCTAAGATTCTTGCATTATCTTCTGCCTCTCTATGAATCATCAAATCAAAATTATATACTCCTGCCGGAAGATTATTTACCGTATAAGCCACTGGTGCATTCCATCTTGGCCCAACAGAAGTAGCTGATTGAGTGCCTAATCCATTATTCCAACCACTCATCATTATACTATTAATTTGAGTGGGAGTATTAGTCCTCATTTGTTGTCTTACAGCATACCTTAAACTACCTTGAGAAATACCAGGTCCTGTAGCATGTGAAGCCCCCCAAACATCCCATCTTAAAATTATTTTATTTTGAGAATATCCTGGAGGTATAGTTACTGTTAACTTCGTGCCGCTCACCTCTTCATAAGGACCATCAGCTTCCGTAACTAAATTTAAGTTTTGACGTGAATTAATTGTTGAGCTCATAGCTGTATCAACCAATGTCCATCCATTATTAACAATCGTTGAAATTAATTTATTCCAAACTTCTCCATCAAAATAATAATAACCTGGAGCATTTACATTTATAGTTTTCGGACTTGTTACTGCTACTGCAGAAGTAGCATAAATTAGTGTCCCAATTTGATTTGTTCCATAATTACCATCCTTGGCTTTTAATTGATCTCCTGTCAATTTTGGTGCAATCACTCCATCAATCTTCGATAAATCTGTCGGAGATGACTTAATCTCTAGAGTGACATGAGGAGTCTCTGTATTTATTCCTACTTGTGAAAATAAAATTGTTGATATTGGGATTACAATCAATGTAAAATATTTTTTCATCTTTTAATTTTTTATTTATTCATAAACTAAGTTGGTAGTAGATGTCTAATAATTAACTATAAGGAGGAGGACGAATAATAAACTTATTATTTACATATTCACTTTTTAAATTTTGAAAGTGAAAAAAAAATAATTCAAGTAAAAAAAATCTAATCAATATTAGAAGGGTCGTTTGTTCTTTAATTTTGATAAATAAAAAAGAATACTCAACTTTTATGTATCTATATATTCTTCTTAATACAAAAAAATAAATATCAATAATCATCAGTATTAATGGTTTAGTTGGTTAGTTCGTAGTCTAATTTGGACTATTTTAATTAGAAACACATATCTAACTGATAATCAATAACAAATATTTTTATTTCAAATTATTTATAATATAATTCATGAATATTATTCTAATAAATAGTTTCTAATTAGAATAATATTATATATTTGCATAAAAGTAGTCCAAATTAGACTACTTTTTTTTGTAGCTTTACTTCGCCAATTTTTCTTAATAATTATGATATTTAATACTTTTTTGTCTGGAGAAGGCAATGTAAAAAATATCAACTTATCCCTATATATAGCTAAAAAAAACAAAAAAATATCTTTTAACACCAATCTTACAATTCATTCTTCCTGTTGGGATTATGATAAAGAAAGACCTATAAATATTTATCTAAAAAAAAATAAACAAATTCATTTAACTATTGGAGCTATCAAACTTTGTATAATAGAAAGTTTAGATACTAAAAAAATTATAAGCAAGAAAAAAATAACAGACAAAATAAGTAAAATAATTAATGGACATAAACTAGAAATAAGTGAAGATATGTTTCTTTATCAATTAAAAAATTACATACAATTGAAAAAAGAAATAATTTGTAATTCCACTTATAAACGGTACAATGTATTTTATAATCTATTAGAAAAATTTGAAATCTATTCACTTAAAAGATTATATACCAAGCATATTAATAATGAAACTATAGCAAATTTTATTTCCTTTGCAAAGGAAGAAAATTACAGTGAAAGTACAATTTATAAAACAATACATTTTATTAAAACTATTTTAAATTTTGTAGAAAGAAAAGGTATCAGAACTAAGGTTCGAGAATTAGAGTTAAAAAAAGAAAAGAATATTAAAAATATCATCACATTAACGGAAAATGAAATTCAAAAAATAGAAGTAACAACCGTTAATTCTAAATTAAAACCTGCAAAAGAATGGTTACTTATCAGTTGTTATACAGGACAAAGATTCTCTGATTTTATGAATTTTGATAAAAGTAAAATTGTTGAAATAAAGAACAGAAAATACCTGTCTTTCAGACAATTAAAAACACAAAAATCAATTTTATTACCATTACACCCCATAGTCTTAAAAATTATACAAGAAAACAACGGTGAGTTTCCTAAAAAAATTTCCCTTACAGATTACAATCAACAAATTAAAATAATTGCAAAAAAAGCTGGAATTAATGAAGTTTTAGAAGGTAAGAAAAGAATAGAAAATAGAAGCAAATCAATAAGAGTAAATAAATGGGAACTAATTAGTAGTCATATAGGAAGGCGTAGTTTTTCTACTAATTTTTATGGCAAAATTCCAACACCTCTTCTCATGCAAGCAACAGGACACGGAACTGAACAAATGTTTTTAAAATATATCAACACTTTAGATGAAACAAGAATAATATCCTTAAGTAATTACTTCAATAAATTGTATATTCAAAAATCATAACCATTCTTCATATATTATTTTCTAGATATAGAAATACTCATTAAAATTTATAAGAGATAATCGATAAAGAATTTTTTAAATTAACATTTTACCACGACACTATATAGCGTTTTATTTGCTCAACTTTGAGAAATATAATGATTAATCTATATTTTTCATGATTTAATGATGCTAAACAAAATATTGAAATGGAGAGAATTGAGGAAAAATTAAAAATTCTTGCAGATGCAGCGAAATACGATGTAAGCTGTAGTTCTAGTGGTAGTAAAAGAAAAAACTCGGGTGGTATTGGCGATGCTTCCGCTTCTGGTATATGCCATACTTATACAGAAGATGGTCGATGCGTTTCTTTATTAAAAATATTATTAACCAATCACTGCATTTACGATTGTTCCTTTTGTGTAAGTAGAAAAAGTAACGATGTAAAACGTGCAGCTTTTACTGTAGATGAAGTTGTAGATCTAACGATGAATTTTTATCGCAGAAATTATATCGAAGGTTTATTTTTGAGTTCTGGTATTTTTAAAAATGCTGATTTTACAATGGAACGCTTAATGCGAATTGTAAAAAAATTAAGAACACAAGAAAAATATAATGGATATATCCACTTAAAAACAATTCCCGGAGCTAGTGAAGAATTAATTAAAGAAGCTGGTTTGTATGTTGACCGAATGAGTATAAATTTGGAAATGCCTACCGAAGCTGGACTTAAATTAGTAGCACCAGAAAAAGATCATGATTCGGTAAGAAAGCCTTTGGCTTTTGTAGAAAATCAAATACAAGAATACAAGAACGAAGCCAAATTAATCAAGAAAATTCCTTTGTTTGTTCCTGCTGGACAAAGCACTCAAATGGTTATTGGTGCAACTCCAGAAACGGATTTCGAAATTATGAATATAGCCAAAACTTTTTACAATGATTATAATCTAAAAAGGGTTTATTATAGCGGTTATATTCCCATAAATACAGAAAATTCTTTACTCCCTCAAATTGGTTCTAAACCACCATTAATAAGAGAAAATAGATTATATCAAACCGATTGGTTATTGCGATTCTATGATTTTCAGTTAGACGAAATTTTAAATAAAAATCACCAAGAATTAGACTTAGAAATTGATCCTAAATTGAGTTGGGCATTGCGAAATCCTCAATTTTTTCCTATCAATATAAATCGTGCAGATTATAAAGAGATCATCAGAATTCCTGGTGTAGGAAGACAGTCTGCTTTTAAAATTATTCAAGCTAGAAAATTTGGAAAACTCCATGAATATCAATTAAAAAAAATGGGAATTGCTTATAATCGAGCGAAATTTTTTATAGTTTGTGAAGATTCTCCTTTTACGCTTGGTTCTATTTCTATGGAACAAATCAAGCGAAGTATTTTATCTAAAAATTCTGTCAATAAAATACCTCATAATCAATTAAGTCTTTTCTGATATGAATTATATTTTTGATGGCAGTTATGCTGGTTTTCTCTGTTGTGTTTTTAATTACTTTTCTCGCCAAGACGAAGATCCCAATGCATTATTAGTTGATGGCAAAGATGCTTTACAAAGTTCTTTTTTTGATACAAACGAAACGATTATGACCGATGATTCTCAAGCAAAAAGAGTGCAAAAAGGTTTAGAATCTAAATTAGGTAAATCAATTGCTAAAGATTTTTTTAGAGTTTTTCTTTCAGAAGATCCAAAAGCATGGTTGTCGAGTTTTATTATTATCAGTAAAATATTTAAAAATCAACCAGATATCCTTAATAATTTTGGAGATAAAGATGTACTATATTTCTCACAAACCTTAAAAAAAGTAAGCAGAGAAAGACACAGAATGAAAGCTTTTATTAGATTTAATAAAAGTAATGATGGTTTATTTTTTGCCATTATCGAACCAGATTTTAATGTTTTGCCTTTAATTGTTGATTTTTTTAAGAATCGATACGCAGATCAAAAATGGTTAATTTATGATGTTAAACGTAATTATGGTTTAATTTATGACACAATAAATATTACAGAAGTTAAACTGTCAACTAATCAAACAAATTCGTTAATAAAAACTCCAACCATCACCTTAGATGAAAAAGATTCTCATTATCAAAATCTTTGGAATCGTTACTATAAAAGTACTAATATAGAAGCCAAACGAAATATAAAACTGCATTTACAACATGTACCTAAAAGATATTGGAAATATTTGCCAGAGAAGAATTAGAAAAGTAAAATAGTCAACTACATTACTTTTCTAATTATTAAAATATAACTATAACTTATTGTGCTATTTTTGTTATTGTAATCGATCCTAGAGAAACTGTATTAGCTGTATTAGAGTCAGAATGATAAACCAATCGTATTTTGTCTCCTGCATTTAAAACACCTGTCCAATTAATTGCATTTCCATTATCAACAGCACCACCATTCAAATTCGCATTTGTATCTCTCAAAATTCTTGTATAATTACCTCCGTTATCTGTACTTTTTTGCAAGATTGCAGACACATGCCAACTTGTTTGAGAACTTATAGTATGGGTATGTGAACTTTGCATACTAAAAGAATAAAGTCCTCCCATATTTGCAGGAACCGTAAAAATATTATTTTCCCAAGAAGAATACGTATCTATAAATTCATTTGGATAATTTGCTATAAGCATATTGGCATTCCCTATATTTTGAGTTCCTATTGCTCCGACACTTACTACAATTTTAGAAACTCCTGGACCTGGAGATGGAACACCTTCTACATATCCCAAAACTCCGTTATTATCTGCTACTACTGTTCTAGTTGCCGTAAAAGTCTGATTCTGTGAAGTAGAAACACCACCACCCGAAGTCGTATAAATTGCATTTGTAGCACCATTCGCTGGTAATCCTTGTAATCTTACATTTCCATTGGTATGAAGCTTTTCTGTTGGTGATGTTCTATTGATACCTACATTACCTTCTCCTGTAATACGCATTCTCTCAGCTCCATTTGCATTTCCACCTGGTGCTGTATTAAATATTACTGGTGCAGAAGTAAGATTTCCTGATGTTCCCAAAGTTAAACTTCTCGTATCATTTACCGCATGGATTCTGGCTGTATTTTCTGAAAAAACTTGCATTTGTAAACTACTAAAAGATCCATTACCATCAGCATCTGCTGCATTAATAGTAAAAGACCCTTGATTATCAGCTCCTGGCAAACCCGAAATAGAAATATTACCGACACTACTAATTTCTGTTTTTTGATACTGTCCAAGAAAAGTAAGAGAATTACCATTATGGGTTACCGTACGAGTATTTGTCAAAGTACCATTCGCATTATAAATATTAGTCATTGATGGTAAACCAGATACATATCCCAAAACACCATTGGCATCTGCAACTAAAGTTCTGGTTGCAGTAAAAGTTTGATTTCGGTTAGATGATCTTGTACCATCTGTATTAGTAAAAATTGCATTAGAGCTTCCATTAATTGGTAAACCTCTAAATCTTACATTACCATTAACATCTAACTTTTCTGTCGGATTATTATTAACTGATCCGTTAATTGTATTAATACCAAAATTTCCTGTTTCTTGCGCAAAACGTCCCCATTCTGTATAAGCTGTAGGACTTGAATAATTACCAAAAGAGATATGTCCTTTAACTCCTGCTCCAGATGTATAAATACGTGTTCCTGGAGAATCAGCATCTCCTGTTCCTGGAAAGTAAGAACTCTGAGTTAATCCATATTTTTCTCCTGTTTCATCATTAAAAACCTTTCCTACTCCATAATCAGAATCACTATCAAATTGTATAAATCCTTTTACATTAAGTTTTGCTATAGGATCCACATCTCCAATACCAACAATTCCATCACCTTCGAAATTTAAGTATTGCCCTGCTGGAATGTAAGCAGATCTATCTGCTGTAAAAGTATCATCAGAATTATAAATATTTTTAGAATTACCTGCAGTACTAATCCATTTAGATCCATTAAAATAATAATAACCTTCTGTAATAACATCTTCTGTTTGACCCGATGGTGAAGTATCTGCCTCTGTTACATAAATTAAAGTACCAATCTGATCATCTGTATAAGTCTTAGCTCTAAGCTGTTCACCGGTAATACGAGGTGCAATTAAACCATCTAACACGGTTGTTTCTGTAGGTTTTCCTACAACATCTAAGGTTGCTTTAGGTGTTTCTGTATCGATTCCGACCTGAGCATAGACAGATAAACTGCAGAATAATACAGAAAGTGTGGTAATTTTTTTTAACATAATTTAAAATTTTTCATTTAGTTGATTAATATTGTTCACGAATTTTCAAACAAATAGTATTCATTCATATACTATGATCATTTCACTTCCAACCAATGACTTTTCTACTTCATGTTTTTATAAATCCATTACTCAAAAAACTTGAGTAATGGATTGAAATATATAAGTTGGTTAAGATTGGTTTTCGATTAAAAAAAGGTATTAGAGAGTAGGTGGTTTGATTAATCTTTTAAAATCTAAATGAGATATTTTAATTACATCTTTTCAAAAATTTTTAACAAAAATACAAACCAAGATCATACAGTATTTGCTAAACATAACATGAAAACAGAAATTATTCTCCTTTTATTAACCTTATTTAATATAGATAAATTATATTTGCAAATAAAACATTAAAGCATTGTAATATAACAATATAACCGATTAAAATAATGGAATAATTACCGATATAATGTCTTAAAAATCAGAAAAAACAATTCAACTAAACTTATTTTTACAAAACTAACTACCTACTAGTCTTATTTTAAGTAAACAAATTTTATGAGTAAATTATATTTACTATTATACTTTATGGTAATTAGTTTTATAGGAAGCGGATTTTATTACGATCAATCATTTTCTTCAACTAATCAAATTAATAAAATAGAGGATCAATTAAAAAGTAATCAAATAGAACAAGATGATGCGATAAAAGAGCTTAATTTAATTTTTGAAGAATCTGATAATTTAAAAAAATTAAAAGCTGGATCGCTACTTCTTACTTTATATAATAACTTAGGAAATCTAAATAAGGTTCTTGAGCTTTCTAAAGAAATACAAGATGATGCCAAATTACAAAATGACCTCGATGTATTAATCAACATTCATTATTGTAAAGCATCGGCTTTTACAAAATTAGGTTTAAAAAATCATGCTGAGGAGGAATTATTAATTGCTCTAGATTACGCAGATAAATATTCAGATAAAAACAAGCAATTATATAATAAATCATTTTTATCTATCAAACAAATCCTATTATTTGAACAAAAAAAGAAAAGTTCTATTACTAAAGCGCTTAAAAAACAAATAAAAAATATAGAATCGTTACAAGTAAATTCTTCTATCACCAAACAACAAAAAATAAATCTTTTAGCATCTACTTATTTACAAATTGGTAATCAATACCTTGAAAAGAAACCAAACGATTTAGATTCTGCTAGATTATACATTTTCAAAGGTTTTGATTTAACTAAAAAACATATTAATTCATATGATTTTCAGTTAAATAATTATAGCATTTTAGCTAAATTTTACTATAAAAACAACCAATATAAAGAAGCTATTTCTACGATAAAACAAGCGTTAACTTTAGAAAAAAAATACAATTCGATCTATGATCGTAAAAATCTTTACGAGTTACTTTCCAAATCTTATATCGCTAACAAAAAAATAGATGAATCTAACCAAAATTTTTTCTTGTTTACAAATCTTAACGATAGTATAAATAAAATAGAAAGAAATAGTATTGATTTTTCTCTAAATAATCTTATGTTGAATCTAGAGAAGAAAGAAAAAAACACCTACCAATTTTATATCAAAACAATCATTTTTTTATTGTCTATTGTGATCATTTTCTTGACGATTATTAGCTATTTGTTTTGGAAACAAAAAAATAAAACCTTAACAGAAAAATACGAAAATCTACGTCAAAATCAAACAATTGAAAAGGTTAAAAAAGAAGAACATAAAGTAAAAAAAAGAAAAAAGAAAACGCTTATTTCTAAAGATACCAACTCCGAATTATTAAGAAAACTTGATGTATTTGAAGAGTCTGAAAAATTTCTAAGCAAAGATGTAAATCTTACTTGGCTTGCTAATTATTTAGGAACAAACCCTAAATATCTTTCGGAAATATTAAAGAATGAAAAATCTAAAAATTTCAATAAATACATCAATTCTTTACGCATCAAACATATCACTAATCTTTTAGAAAACAATCTGAAATTCAGAGAATACAAAATAAAATATTTGGCTGAATTCTGTGGTTTTGCTTCTTCACAAGTTTTTGTGATTGCTTTTAAAAACGAAACAAATCTTACACCGTCAGAATATATAGAAAATTTAAAACTTAATAACTTATCGTAATGAAAAAATGTTTATTCTTTTATCTCCTATTACATTTATTTTCACCGAACCTAAATGCTTTTCAAAATCCAGAAAGTGTTGAAGAATCTTTATCAAAAGCTGCAAAAATATTTAAAAAAGGACAAGAAGAAAAAGCATTCATTCTAATAACAGAGACTTTGAAAATCTCTAAAAAAAATAAGGATGAAGATGGAATCATAAAATCTAGTAAAATGTTGATGCGATTTTATGGACATACGAAAAACCATAAGAAAGTTATAGAAATAGCCGAGGATTTAGAAAAATTAGTTTTACCTAAAAAAGATTACCTCATCCTTAGTGATTTGTATATGACCAAAGCCGTTTCTTATGAAATTTTAGGATTTTATAAGAATTCTGAAATCGAATATAAAAAAGCAATTAGAAACGGAAAATTAATTAAAAATGAAGATCAAAGAAATTATAAATTATCTATGATTTATGATAATTATTCGATTCTTTATGAAAGTAAAAATATAACAGATAGTGTTGTTATTAATCTAAAAAAAAGTAGATTTTATGCTGATAAAATCATTGGAAATGGACAAGATATTAGTATTCAAGATAAATTAGATATGCTCGTTTCTTTAGATGTTAATATTGGTATTTTTTACATGTATTTAGATCAAAATCCAAAATTAGATAGCGCACAATTTTATCTAGAAGATGCTTTGGATAAATACAAAAACAAACAATACGAATTAGCACAAGATACTAAATTGCATATTTTAACAAGTCTTGCAGAACTCAATTATTTTCAAAAGAAATACAAGAACTCAATCGATTATTCTTTAGAAGCTTTAGACTTAGAAAAGAAAATTTACAAAATGCCACATGAACGAAAAATTGCGTACGAAATGTTGGCAAAATCGTATTTAGCTATAAAAGATAATGAGAATGCAAATAATTACTTAAACTTATTTACTCAACTGAATGACAGTTTAGTAAAATCTAAAAAAAACAATATAGAAACACCTACAAATCAACTATTAGGTGAGAAAAAAAGTGAAGAAAAAAATAGTTTTGTTCAAAAAAGTACACTTATCATTGGTATTGGTTTTGTATTTTTTCTTGCTATATTATCTACAATAACCATTTATTGGAAAAGAAAAAATAAGAAATTAAATGAAAGTTATTCAATTTTGATAAATAAAATCAATCAACCTACAGAAGAAAATTTTATTGAAGAAAATAGCACGATTGATTCAGGTGCTACAATCAATCAAGAAAATTACAATTTGATTATCAAAAAATTGAACCAATTTGAAAAGTCAGAAAAGTTTCTAAATAAAAATGTCAGTTTAACATGGCTTGCAAACAAATTCAATGTTAATCCAAAACAAATTTCAGAAATTATAAAGAACGAGAAAAACACAAACTTTCATGGTTACATAAATTCATTACGCATATCCTATATTACAAAAAAACTATATTTAGACACAAAATTTAGAGAATACAAAATAAGTTATTTAGCAGAACATTGTGGGTATTCGTCATCACAAGTATTTGTAAATGCTTTTAAAAAGGAAACAGGTATAACACCTTCGTATTTTTTGAAAGCTTTGTCAGAAAATAAATAACTTTAAAGAAATACAATAAAAAACGCCAAAAGAAAATTCTTTTGGCGTTTTTTATTTAACGATAATCTAGTGATATTAATTATTTAAAATCAGCATCAGATACATTTTTATTGATCTCTACTTTATCTATTTTCACAGTAAAAGCTTGTGGACCAGTTTGTGATTCTATAGAAGTCGGAATCAAAACGCCATCAAACGATTTATAATCTTTGTATTGATTGACAATTGCCATATCACCTTGTGGCGTAGAACTTATGATTTCTGTTTTGCTCAATAATCCAGTTTTTACATCATAAAATTCTGTACGTTTAGCTTCTTTTACATAAACTTTGTAATAATCAATCCCGTTTTCACTAACCACACCTTCTACAGTTGCTTTAGAAAAATTGGTAGATAAAACTGGGAAAACCGAATTGTAACCTTTCATACTTGCAATCTGGTTAGCATCAAATTCCATTTTTTGTCCAGCTTGTGACATATAACCTTTTGCGCCATCAAAAAGAGTTTTGATTTCCATTCCCATAATGCTGATAACCGTTAAAGATTTATCTGGGAAAGAAGTTTTTACTTTATAATCACCTTCCATTCCCATCAAATTCATTTTACCTTCTTGGTAAACCGATTTAACTTTATCTACATTCGCTTTTCCACCAACTGCTTTTAAGTAAGCATCTGCAATTTGTTGCACCGTAACATTTGCTTCTTTTTTGTTTTTTGCTGGATCTTCAATCGGATTTCCGTAAGAATCATAGAAATTTACTGGATAACCTAATTTCTTTAAACCTTCGCTAATTTGTTCTGCTTTACCAGTAACCACAATTTTAGCTTGATCTGGTCTGAAATATTTTTTAGAAACTCTTAAAACATCATCTACAGTAACTTTGTTGATGTTTTGTAAGTAATTAGCATAAAAACTATCACTCAAACCATCTGTTTTCTTATTTAATGCTTGACGAGCAACAGTTTCTGGTTTTTCTAATGACAAGACAAAATCTCCTAAAAATTTTGCTTTTACATTATCTAAAGCTGTTTGATCTACTTTGTCTAAAGTCATCGAACGAATTTCTTTCATCGTTTCTACAACAGCAGAATCTGTTACTTCATTTCTCACAGTTGCATTAGTAGAAAAACGTCCAACGTAACGAGAATCAACAACTCCTCCTCTAGCGCCATAAGTCCAACCATGTGCTTCGCGTAAATTCATATTCAGTTTCGAATTGAAATCTCCTCCTAAAATTGTCGAAGCAACTTGTACAGCGTAATAATCTGGATCTTTCTTAGTTAAATTTACTGGATACGTTACCGCTACAACAGATTGTACTGCATTTGGCATATTCACAATATCAACCTCAGTTTTTGTTACATCAGCAACTTTTGGTAAATCAGCAATTTTCACATTTCCTTTCGTCCATTTACTTAAGAAATTTTCCGCTAATTTTTTGGCATCATTTGGATTGATATCTCCAACAAAAACTAAATAAGAATTGTCTGGACGATAATATTTGTTGTAATAATCTTGTACATCTGCCAAAGTTACTGCTTGTATTTTTTCTGCAGTATCATACTCAGAAAAAGGATGATTTTTACCATAAGTCAAAATACTACGAACTCTAGAAGCTGCAGATTCTACACTTTTCTCATCGGCTTTCAAACCTTCTATATATCTTGCTTTTACAGCATCAAATTCTTCTTGTGTAAATTTTGGATTAATGATACCATCCGCAAAATAACCAAATACTTCGTTGAAATATTTTGTCAAAGATTGTGCATAACCACCTTCACTAAAATAAGAAGCATTTGCACCTAACTGATCTACTTTTTTGTTGAACTCGTCTTTAGAAAGTGTTTTAGTACCAGTTCCTAACATTTCACCCAATAGACCGTCAACACCTTTTTTATTTCCTAAAGCAAATGGCTTGTTGTCTATACTTAATGTTGCACTTATACGTGGTAATTTATGGTTTTCTACAACGATAACCGTTAAACCATTATTTAATTTGAACTCATGAGATTTACCTAAATTAACCGTTGGCGCTAGTCCTTGTTTTGGCATTGCACGATCGACTTGCGCAAATAAAGAAACGGCTAAAAAAGCAAATGATAGAGATAATATTTTTGTTTTCATTTGAATCTGAATTAATTATTTTTTTGTTTCTTGACCTTTTGCTGACTCTGGTAAATAATGAACGATAATGCGTTGATTTTTACCTAAATATTTTTTCGCTACGTTACGAATATCTTCTCTTGTTACAGATCTGTAAATATCCAATTCTGTATTGATTTTATTCGTATCACCTTGCAACATATATGCATCTGCTAAAGCATGAGCAATATTTTGTACACCTGATCTTTGAGAAACAAAACTATTCTCGAATGAATTCAATAATTTTTGATAATCTTCTTCAGAAATCAAATCTGTTTGAACTTTTTCGATGTCTTTTTGTATATCTTGTTCTAATTTATCCAAAGAAACTTCACCTTGTGGTAAAACTCCAATTGTGTAAATTCCGTAATCTTCTTGTTGACGGTTAAAAGCAAAAATTTGTAATGCTTCTTTGTTCTGATCTACATATTTTTTATACAAAACAGAACTTTTACCACCTGTTAAATAATCCGATAACATATCCAATGCAAATGCATCTTTTGATTTGTTGTCAGAAGTTCTATAATTAATTGCCAATAAAGGAATCTGAATATTAGAATCGTATTCTGTTACTCGTCTTTCTTTTGTAATTGGTTCTTCTTTAACCACAGTTTTCTTAACCTCTGCTCCTTTTGGTATTACACCAAAATATTGCTCAATTAATTTTTTTGCATCAGCTGATTTAAAATCTCCAGCAACAACTAAAACTGCATTATTTGGAACATAGAATTTTTTACTAAAGTGTTGAAAATCTTCTAATTTAGCACTTTTTAAATCTTCAAAAGAACCAATCACACTCCAACGATAAGGTGATTTATCAAAAACATGAGGAGATAAAGCCTCTCCGTACATAAATCGTCCGTAAGGTTGATTATCTAAACGTTGTCTTTTTTCTTCTTGTACAACTTCTTTTTGTGTATCCACACCAACTTGATTGATGATTGGTTGTAACAAACGATCAGATTCCATCCATAATCCTAATTCTAAATTATTAGACGGAAATGTTTCGTAATAATACGTTCTATCTGCGGTTGTATTGGCGTTGTTAGAACCACCATGAGAAGAAACTATTTTAAACCATTCTCCTCTTTTAATATTATGAGTTCCTTCGAATAATAAATGCTCGAAAAAGTGAGCAAATCCTGTTTTACCAACTTGTTCATCTTTCGAACCTACGTGATACATCACACCTGTAGTAACTACTGGTGCAGAATTATCTTGATGCAAAATTACATGCAAACCATTTGGTAAGTTATACTCCTCAAATTCGATTTTCTGACCGAACAAAGTAGATCCTACCAAAAGCATAGACAATACTAGTTTTTTCATTGAGCTAATCTTTTTGTTTAAATTAGTCTAAAGATAACCGATTTTGTTACAAACAAATTGTAATTTCGGACAAAAAATATATGAGTCTTGAAGAAATCATAGGTTATATAGGCGCATTATTTATCGGAATCATTCTTGGGCTTATGGGCGGTGGCGGTTCTATTATGGCTGTTCCTATTTTAGCTTATCTTTTTGATTTTGATGAAAAAATTGCAACCGCTTATTCACTTTTCATTGTTGGCAGTACCAGTTTGGTTGGTGGTATAAGACAAGCTTATAGTAAAATGGTTGATTGGCGAGCGGTTCTTATTTTTGGTTTACCTGCTATTGTTGGAATTTCTATTGTTCGAACTTTAGTTGTCCCTAATCTACCAGAAAATCTTTTTCATATTGGTGATTATATGATTACAAGAAGAATGGGCATGTTTGGTTTATTCTCTATTTTAATGATCTTTGCTGCAATTTCTATCCTGAGTAAAAACGAAGGACCAAGAAGAAAGCAAAAAGCAAAATTTCATCCATTGTTACTTTCAGAAGGATTTTTTATTGGATCTCTTACAGGACTTGTTGGTGCTGGTGGTGGTTTTCTTATTGTACCAGCGCTTATGGTTATTGCACAATTAGACATCAAAAGAGCTTCTGCAACTTCATTATTCATTATTGCAATTAATTCTTTGGTTGGATTTTTTATTGGCGATGTTCGACATTTAGTAATCGATTGGGCATTTTTATTAGAATTTGTTTGCATCTCGATGATCGGAATTTTAGTTGGAACCTACTTAACCAAGAAAATTTCTACCACAACATTGAAACGTTCTTTTGCTATTTTCATCATAATTATGGCTATATTTATATTTGTAGAAGAATTTTTTATTTAATTAATCAATGGCTTATTCATCAACATATTGGGATAATAGATATAAGAATCAAGAAACTACCTGGGATTTACAAACAATTAGTGATCCTCTGAAAAATTATATCGATCAATTAAACGATTTTAACAGTTCGATCTTGATTCCTGGTTGTGGAAATGCACACGAAGCGATTTATTTATTAGAAAAAGGTTTTACCAATGTAACCATTTTAGATTATTCTGAAATTGTCACAAATGAATTGAAAAAACGTTTCGAAGACAATCTAAACATTAAAATTATTTGTGATGATTTTTTTCAACATCATGGAAATTATGATTTGATTTTTGAACAAACATTTTTTTGTGCATTACAACCCAACCAAAGACAAGATTATGTCAAACAAATAAAAGCTTTATTAAAACCTAAAGGAAAATTAGTTGGTTTACTTTTTAGTAAAGAATTTGGTCAAGATTTTCCACCATTTGGTGGTACAAAAGAAGAATACCTAAACTTATTCGAGCAAGATTTCATCATTCATCAATTAGAATTATGTTACAACTCGATTAAGCCAAGACAAGGTTCAGAAATTTTCGTAAATTTGCAAAATAATTCATCATTATGAAATTAGAACAAATATATACAAGTTGTTTAGCTCAAGGAGCGTATTACATCGAATCTAATGGCGAAGTTGCCATCATAGATCCTTTGAGAGAAACACAAGCCTACGTAGATAAAGCAACAGCAAATAATGCTAAAATAAAATACATTTTCGAGACACATTTTCATGCTGATTTTGTTTCTGGACATGTAGATTTAGCAAAGAAAACCAATGCTACAATTGTTTACGGTCCTACGGCAAAACCATCTTTCGATGCGCATGTTGCACAAGATGGTGAAGTTTTCACCTTAGGTAATGTGACAATAACTGCAATTCATACACCAGGACATACATTAGAAAGTACAACTTATTTATTGAAAGATGAAAATGGAAAAGAAGTTGCTATTTTCACTGGTGATACGTTGTTTATCGGCGATGTTGGACGACCAGATTTAGCACAAAAATTAGACAACGAATTAACACAAGAAAAATTAGCTGGAATGCTATACGATTCGCTTCATAGCAAAATTCTTCCGTTGGCTGATGATATTTTGGTTTATCCAGCACACGGTGCGGGTTCTGCTTGTGGTAAAAACATGAGTAAAGAAACTTTTGATACTTTAGGAAATCAAAAAGCAAAAAATTATGGTTTAGATGTAAATCTCTCAAAAGAAGATTTCATCAAAGAATTAACGGATGGTTTATTACCTCCACCATCTTATTTCCCAGAAAACGTTCGTTTGAATATACAAGGTTACGATACTTTAGAAACAGTTATTAATAGAGGTAAAAAAGCTTTAACTGTAGAAGAATTTGAAGCTTTGGCTAACGAATCTGGTGCATTACTTTTAGATGTTAGAGATCCACAAACTTTTGCAAATGGATTTGTTCCTAATTCTATCAATATCGGTTTGAAAGGACAATTTGCACCTTGGGTTGGTACTTTAATTACAGATATCAATCAACCTATTTTATTGATTACTGATGAAGGTTTAGAAGAAGAAACCATTACTCGTCTTGCGCGAGTTGGTTACGACAATACCATTGGTTATTTAGCTGGTGGATTTAATGCTTGGCAAGAAGCGAATAAAGAAGTTGATGAAATTGTTTCTATTTCACCAGAAGAATTTGCAGAGTTGGTAGAAGAAGGTGATTTAAAAGTTTTAGATGTTCGTAAACCAGGAGAATTTAGTTCTGCTCATGTTAAAGATGCAATTTTAGCACCATTAGATTTCATAAATGAAAGTATGAATTCTATCGATCCAGAGGAAACCTATTTGGTACATTGTGCTGGTGGCTATCGCTCAATGATTTTCATTTCTATCTTGAGAGCTCGTGGTTTTGAAAACTTAATTGATGTTGCTGGTGGTTTTGGGCAAATTAAAAATGTTTCTGGTATTTCAATTGAAACAGGAAGTTGTTCTTTATCAAATTAAAAAAATAAATTGATATATAAAAAGGTGAAGAAAATTTTCTTCACCTTTTTTGTTTTTAATCAAATCAATATTCTTTATAATCGCGATTTTATTGCGCTATTTGCTTCTTCTACATTTCGCGCTTTTTTCAATTTCTGATTTCCGAAATTGTACGTCACGCTTAACGTTAATTGACGATTGTATTGTTGTTGCCAAACATTATTGAAATTTCCATTAGCTTGTTGACCATCAATTTTTTGTATTCTCGAATTTAAGATATCTTCTGCTTCTAACATAAAAACCCAATTGTTCCAAATCTTTTTGATATTCAAATCCAAACTTTGTAATCTTCCTAATTTCCCTAATTCTAATTCGAACGGAGTTAAGTGCCAATAATTTACGCCTAAAAACCAATCTTTTTTAGATGATAAACGAATTGTATTGTCAAACTTAAAATAAGCATTTGTAGATTCTCTATCGACAATGTATGTATATAAAGTTTCTTCTAAACCTTGTTGCGGAATATATGTTGGATCTTCTGTTACAGTTCCACGATAGTTTTGATACATTAATGTTGCCATATAATTTGCATTCCAGATTCCATCAAAGAAACTTTTGTTCATACCCAAAGCAATATTTAAAGTCTTTTTATTTCCATAATTCATTCTGATGTAACGTAAAAATTCTGTTTCTTCACCTGTAGAAGTGTTTCTCACAACACCTTGCAAAGGCAATTGACTGTTTGCATCATCAATATATTCAAAAGAAACATTCAAAAAATAAGCACCTTTATATAAATAAGTAAATTCTTGATTGTAATGTTTAGAACTTATCATGAATGGATTATTTTGAATATAATTTGTTGGTGTCATATATGTTCTACTTGGATTCAATTCCCAAAATGCTGGTCGTCTTATTCTACTAGAAAAAGCATAACTCAAATTATGATTTGGATTGATTGCATAATTTAGACTTAAATAAGGTAATAAATTATTATAATCATTTGTAAATGAATTATCTTTCCCAATTATATCGCCATCTGTTTTTGTCATTTCGAAACGCGTTCCAATTTTTCCTGATAATTTTTCTGACAATTGAGCTTCGAACGTCAAATACAATCCTAAAATATTTTCTTTATACATGAAATGATTCGTCAAAACCTCATCTGGAATGTAAATCCCATTGATTAAATTGTCTTGTTTAGTATCATTATCAGTTTTCGTATAAGTATAATTTGCACCAAACAACCAAGTATTTTCTTGTTTTGTCTTTAAGATATAATCTGCATTAATTCCTAAATTATTGATGATTTGTGGAACATGTTGATAAAAAGATTGGTATTGACTATCATCAAACGGAAAAGTTTCGTTCTTAGATTCCATATTTCTATTGTATCGTAAATAAGAAACGTTGGTCATCAATTTACTTCCCAAACTATCTGTTCGTAATTCATAATTCAGGTTTAGCGAATGATTTCTACTTTGAGAATCTTCTGTTTTAAGTGTTCTATTTGCCAAAACTCCGTTATAAGAATTAAACAAATCAAAAGTAGAATCGAAACTTTTATTGTATCTAAAATTATAGGTCAAACCAATGTTTTGATTTTTTGCAAGTTCATAATCAACATTTATATTTCCACCAACATTTGTATTTGGATCATCGACCACACCATCAGAAATATTTGTATAATTTTCATTTCCGTTAGATAATAAATTCTTCTCTCTAGATTTGTATCTACCAACGTAGGCACCAGAAGTTACAGCTAATTTATCTTTGCGATAGTTTAGCCCAAAATTAGCTCTTGGACTATTGTAATAACCTTGATTATCAACTAAACGAACATTACCATTAAAACCATTTGTGCTCGATTTTTTCATCACGATATTGACAACGCCAACATTTGCTTCTACCTGAAATTCACTTCCAGGAACTGTAATTACTTCTATTTTCTGGATATCCTCTGAAGGTGTGTTTTTCAAAAGTTCGATAATCGCTTCATTATCCATATTCGTTTTGCGACCGTTGATGTAAATAATCACATCTGATTTTCCTAAAATTTTCAGGTTTTGATTATCTGTAGAAGAAACCAAAGGGGTTTGTTTTAATAAATTAAATGCATCATTTCCTTTTGAGATAGGAGAATTTGCCACATCAAAAATAAATCGATCTGCCTTTTTCTGAAATAATTTCTTAGTCACAACTACTTCATCTAACTGAACTTCTTCTCTTTTGATGCTGAAAGTTTTCATTAAATCAGAAGTCAAATCAATTTTCTCATAATAAATGGTATCAAAGTTTTCTAAAAAAATTAAATCATAAGTTCCTTTTTCTAAATTTTCAAAAACAAAATTTCCTGTTTCGTCCGACAAATTAGACAATTCGATTGTATCGTTTACCAAAACAATTTCTGCAAACTGAATCGGTTGTCTATTTGCTTCAGTTTCTATTTTCCCTTTAAAACTAAACTGTGCATTCAGAATTAAACAACAACTGAAACTCAGTAAAATGAATAGATTTCTCATATCTTAATTTATTAATTTTATTATTATATAATACTATGTTTTACATAGTAGATAAAGCAAAAAAATAATGATTTATATTCTTTGATCTATTTATAAGACGTACATAAAAGAAAATCGTTACATCTAAATGTGAATTTTTTAAAAAAATTTTAGCTATTTTTTAGATTTAAAGAATAAAATATTGATTCTTACCATTATAATCGAATGATTAACACAAAAAATGAATCAAATGAATTATATTTGAAGTTAACCTAAAATCAAAATGATGAGAAAATTGTTCACAATTTATACCTTGTTTTGTACTTTTTTTCTTGCTTTTGCCCAAGAAGAAACGACAAGTGATGATTCTATTTCTGTTTACAACATTCCTGATGAAATCAATAATTTTGTAAAATCTAATTCGATTGGAATTGTTGGTACAAGATTCTATTATCCAAATAAATACGAATGGAAACCTAAGGAAAGTTTTTATCAATTAAAATTAGCAACAAATGATTCTTTAACGCTTTTCATCAACGAAGAATACAATCATTCTTATCCTAAACGTTATGAAAACGATGCGAAAAATTGGAGTAAAATAAAATTTGGTGATCCAAAATATTTTACGAAAAAAATTCAATTTCAGGAAATGAACGCTATGTTAAATTATTATCCAAATGCACAAAAAAAAGGATTTGATGCCATGAGTGTTTTCTTTGGAAATGATTCTATTATCGGTGAATATACAATAAGTTTTCCTAGTAATAATGAGCGTTTACAATACAAAGTTTTAGATATGATGAAAGAAATGATTTGGTCTCCTACTTCTGATGTAGATTATGAAGAAATGTTAGGTTATCATCTTGATTTATCGAAATCTGACTTCACCCAAATTTTACCTTCTACTAAAAATATTTACTATTATTTGGCAAATTTTGAACAACCAGATCTAAATCCGTTTGCAGACTTTTTGATGATTACAACGATAAGAAATAAATCATTGACAGAAGTAAAAGAAGATTATCTAAAAAGATATCCAGAAAGATATTATTATAATGTAGAAATTATAAACGAAGAAGCTAAAAAAGTAAACAAAAAAAATGCAATGCAAGCCGAAGTTTTAGGAAAATTAGACAACAAATATTTTAAAGATTTTTACACTTTCATCGAACATAATGGAAAAATTTTAGTTTACAAAGCAAGACTTTTTAATAATGATAAACGCTTGATAAATCATGTAAAAAGTTTACCAGAAAAAATTACTTTCACAGAGAATTAATAGTTCTTAGAATTATTTCATACCATCTAATCAGATTTTATAAAAACTTTAAGTATTTAACTATCAGACAGATTTATAAATCAATATAAAAATGTATTAATAATATCAATAATACATCATTAGTAAATTCAATTATTTAATTAACTTTATTTACTATTTAACACGAATTAAATCTATGCCAGAACCATTTGTTATAACCGAAGAACAGTTAGAAAAAGAAAATGTAGAGATTACACGTCTTTACAAAGAAATGCTGAAGAATACGTATATTTCTTTATCAGAAGATGATAAAAAATTAATTCGTAGAGCATTTGATTTGGCTGTAGATGCACACAAAGATCAACGAAGAAAAACAGGCGAACCTTATATTTATCATCCAATTGCAGTTGCAAAAATTGTAGCAGATGAAATTGGTTTGGGTGCAACTTCTATTGCTGCTGCGCTTATGCACGATGTGGTAGAAGATACCGATTATACCTTAGAAGATATAGAGAAATTATTTGGTTCTAAAATCGCTAAAATAATTGATGGTTTAACCAAAATTTCTGTTCTTAACAAACAAGATGTTTCGATACAATCAGAAAATTATAAAAAATTATTATTAACTCTTTCTGAAGATGTTAGGGTAATTTTGATTAAAGTTGCAGATCGACTACATAACATGCGTACGCTTGATAGTATGCGCGAAGATAAACAGTTGAAAATTGCTTCTGAAACGATTTTCATTTATGCACCTTTGGCTCATAGATTAGGTTTATACAATATCAAATCTGAGTTAGAAGATTTGAGTTTGAAATATACCAATCCAGAAGAATATTTTAATATTGATCGAAAATTAACAGAATCGAAAGAACAAAGAGAATCTTACATCAAAGATTTTTCTCAAGTCATTTCAGAACGTTTACAAGAAGAAGGTTTAGAGTTTGAGATCAAAGGTCGATCAAAATCGATCAATTCCATTTATAAGAAAATGGTAAAACAAGGTGTAACCTTCGAAGAAGTTTTTGATTTATTTGCGATTAGAATTATTTATCGTTCTGATCGTAAAAATGAAAAATTCATCGCTTGGAAAATCTATTCTATTGTAACAGATATTTTCACGCCAAATCCAAAACGTATGCGAGATTGGATCACAACACCCAAATCTACTGGTTACGAATCTCTGCATGTTACAGTAATTGGTCCGATGGGAAGATGGATAGAAGTCCAAATTCGATCTGAACGTATGGACGAAATTGCTGAAAAAGGGATCGCTGCGCATTATAAATACAAAGAAAACAAAGCCAACGAAGACGATACCAATGTTGATAGATGGATAGAACAAGTTCGTGACATGCTCGAGAATAATGATTCCCAAGATGCAGTTGAATTCATGGACAATTTTAAGTTCAATTTATACGCAAAGGAAATCTATGTTTTTACGCCAAAAGGTGATTTGTATTCCTTACCAAAAGGTGCATGTTCTTTAGATTTTGCTTACGCGATTCACTCCAATATTGGCGATCATTGTTTAGGTGCAAAAGTTAATGGAAAATTATTTCCGTTAAGTCACGAGTTACAAAGTGGAGATCAGTTAGAAATCATAACATCTGTCCAACAAAAACCAAAATTAGAATGGTTAGATTACGTAGTTACAAGTAAAGCTCGATCAAAAATTAAAGCTTCTCTTAACTCAGAAAAACGTAAAGTTTCAGAAGAAGGAAAAGAAATATTAATCAGAAAATTACGTCATTTAAAAATTGATTTTAATGAAGGAATTGTAAATAAACTTCAGCAATTTTTTAAGCAAACCAATAGTCAAGACGTTTTTTATAATGTAGCAACTGGTGTAATTGGAAATAAAGATCTAAAACGATTTGTCGATTCGCAAACCGGTTTTACAGGAATGTGGAATCGCATTAGAAAAAGTACTTTACCTGGTTTACCATCAACTTCTAAAGAGCCTAAAGTTACAGAAACGGTCAAATTAGATAGTTTAGTTTTTGGTCCTGATGAAGAAAGGTTAGATTACGAAATTGCCCAATGTTGTAATCCTATTCCTGGTGACAAAGTTTTTGGTTTTATAACGGTTGGTAACGGAATAAAAGTGCATAAATACGATTGTCCTAACTCGGTTTCTTTACGTGCAAATTATGCGTACAGAATTATAAAAGCAACTTGGGTAGATTCTTCTAACAAAGATTTCAAGGCCATTCTAAATTTAGAAGGATTGGATCGACCTGGTATGATTAGCGACATCACTTTGGTCATTTCTAAAAATAATTCACTAAACATGACCAATCTTAATTTTTCTGAGCAAGCTGGTGTTTTCTATGGAATCATTTCTTTATTGGTTAAAAATAAAGATCAATTAGAACATGTAATCGAAGAATTGAAAAAAATCGAAGGTATGAAAGCTGTAAAACGTACCTATAAAAAGTAATATTATTCATATTTTCATATTTATTTTTTTGCAAAAGCGAGTAAGAATTTACTTGCTTTTGTTCTTTCCATACTTTCATTTTTTTAATCTTATCTTTACAAAAAACAACACACAATTATGAAATATTTTTTACTTCTTTTCTTTCTTAATGTTTCGCTTCACGCACAAAATGATCAAGACAAAATAAATACTTTACTAGATAATTGGCATCACGCAGCGGCAATTGCAGACGAAAATATCTTTTTTGGTTCGATGACAAACGATGCGCATTATATAGGAACAGATGAAACAGAAAATTGGACTCGCGATGAAATGATTATTTGGGCAAAAGAATATTTTGAAAAAGATTCTGCTTGGGATTTTAAAAAGAAAACAAGAAATATTTATTTAGATCAATCAAAAAAATTAGCTTGGTTTGATGAAACACTTGATACTTGGATGGGTGTTTGTAGAGGTTCTGGAATTATTGTTTTAACCAAAGATGGTTGGAAAATAAAACATTATGTACTTTCTCTAACCTTACCGAATGACAAAATTGAGCAATTCATAAAACTTAATAATTAGTATTTTTTATCACATCAAGACATTTTATTGATAAAATTTATAATTAGATTAATACTAACAATTACTTAACGCCATTTTAATAGTTTAATCAGATTAATTTTACTACATTAATAATCAAGTAAATTAAACAATTAAATATGGATAACAATTCAAATGACATCAGTAAATGCCCTTTTCTTAATGGAGAAAAAGAGTTACAAAATGTAGCAAATGAAGGAACGTCTAATCGTGATTGGTGGCCCAATTTGTTGAATGTTTCTATTCTTAGACAAAATTCAACATTATCTAATCCAATGAATTCTGATTTTGACTATGCCAAAGAATTTGAATCATTAGATTTACAAGCCGTAAAAAAAGATCTTCATGCATTAATGACCGATTCGCAAGATTGGTGGCCTGCAGATTTCGGACATTACGGACCTCTTTTCATAAGAATGGCTTGGCACAGTGCAGGAACTTATCGTGTACAAGATGGTCGTGGTGGCGCTGGAGCTGGACAACAACGTTTTGCACCGCTAAACTCTTGGCCAGATAACGGAAACTTAGATAAAGCGAGAAGATTATTATGGCCTATTAAACAAAAATATGGTCGCAAAATTTCTTGGGCAGATCTAATGATTTTAACAGGAAACGTTGCATTAGAATCCATGGGTTTCAAAACATTTGGTTTTGCTGGCGGACGTGAAGATGTTTGGGAACCAGAAACAGATGTTTATTGGGGTTCTGAAAAAATATGGTTAGAAGAAAGTGGTGGTGAAAATAGTAGATATTCTGGCAACAGAGATTTAGAAAATCCATTAGCTGCTGTACAAATGGGATTAATTTATGTAAATCCTGAAGGTCCAGATGGTAATCCTGATCCTTTGAAAGCCGCTTTTGATATCCGCGATACTTTTGGTCGTATGGCTATGAACGATTACGAAACAGTTGCTTTAATTGCTGGTGGTCATACATTTGGTAAAACACACGGTGCAGGAGATGCTAATCTTGTAGGTGCAGAACCAGAAGCTGCCGGAATAGAATCTCAAGGTTTAGGATGGAAAAGTAGTTTTGCTTCTGGAGTTGGAAAAGATGCAATTACAAGTGGATTAGAAGTGATTTGGACAGATAAACCAACAGAATGGTCAAATCGTTTTTTCGAAATATTATTTAATAACGAATGGGAATTAACTAAAAGTCCAGCTGGAGCAAATCAATGGGTTGCTAAGGGTTCTGATGCAATTATTCCAGATCCTTTTGATCCTTCAAAAAAACGCCTTCCGACTATGTTGACAACCGATTTATCTTTACGATTTGATCCAGAGTATGAAAAAATTTCTCGTCATTTCTTAGAAAATCCAGATGAATTTGCAGATGCTTTTGCCAAAGCTTGGTACAAATTAACGCACAGAGATATGGGACCAACAGTTCGCTATTTAGGTGAAGAAGTACCTAGTGAAGAATTTACTTGGCAAGATCCATTACCAAAAGTTGATTTTGAATTAATTAATGAAAATGATATTCTTAATTTAAAAGAAGAAATTTCAAATTCAGGCCTAAATGTTTCTCAATTAGTTTCTACAGCTTGGGCTTCAGCTTCTACTTTTAGAGGTTCTGATAAGCGTGGTGGCGCTAATGGCGCAAGAATTCGTTTAGCTCCACAAAAAGATTGGGCTGTCAATAATCCTAAAGAATTAGAAATTGTATTAAATAAATTAACTCAAATCCAAGAAAAATTTAATCAAAATCAATCATCAAATAAAAAAGTTTCTCTTGCAGATTTAATCGTTTTAGCAGGAAATGTTGGTTTAGAAAAAGCTATTCACAATGTAGGTGAATCATTTATTGTACCTTTTTATCCTGGTAGAACAGATGCTTCACAAGAACAAACCGATATAGAATCTTTTAATTTTTTAGCTCCTAAAGCTGATGGTTTTAGAAATTATTTAGGTGGAAATTTCAACACCTCTACCGAAGAATTATTGGTAGATAAAGCACAATTATTAACTTTAACTGCACCTGAATTAACTGTTCTTCTTGGTGGAATGCGTATGTTAGATACCAATTATGATCAATCTAAACATGGCGTTTTCACTGATAAAAAAGAAACTTTAAGTAATGATTTCTTTGTTAATCTTTTGGATATGAATACTGTTTGGAAACCTATTGACGGTTCTAATGATCAGTTATTTGAAGGTAGAGATAGATCTACCAATGAATTGAAATGGACTGCAACCAGAGCTGATTTAATATTTGGATCAAATTCAGAATTAAGAGCGATTGCAGAAGTTTATGCAAGTAATGATTCTAAAGAAAAATTTGTTCATGATTTTGTAAAAGCTTGGACAAAAGTAATGAACGCCGATCGATTCGATTTGAAATAAGTAACTTTTAAACCCTCATTATTGAGGGTTTTTTAATTGATAAAATTTATCGAAATTTGTTTCGAAATTTATACATTCATGTTATATCAAAGAAGCAGTGCTTTGTTTCTAGAAGCGCAAAAATATATTCCTGGAGGAGTAAATTCTCCTGTAAGAGCATTCAAATCTGTTGGCGGAACTCCATTATTTATCAAAAAAGCTATTGGTGCTTATTTGACGGATGAGGATGATCGTCAATACGTTGATTATATTAATTCTTGGGGACCAATGATTTTGGGCCATACACATCCAGAAGTTTTAACTGCGACAACAGAACAATTAAAATCTGGATTTTCTTTTGGTACACCAACAGAATTAGAAACTGAAATTGCAAAACTAATCGTTTCACTTGTACCGAATATCGATCAAGTAAGAATGGTAAATTCTGGTACAGAAGCCTGTATGTCTGCTATTAGATTGGCTCGTGGTTACACCAAAAAAGATAAAATTGTAAAGTTCGAAGGTTGTTATCACGGACATTCAGATTCTTTTCTTATCAAAGCTGGATCTGGCGCAATTACTTTCGGACATCCAAATTCTCCAGGTGTAACTCAAGGAACTGCAAAAGATACATTGTTAGCAAAATACAATGATTTAGAATCTGTTAAACAATTATTCTTAGAAAATCAAGGTGAAATTGCAGCGATAATTTTAGAACCAGTTGCAGGAAATATGGGTTGTATTGTTCCTAAATCTGAATTTTTATTAGGTTTAAAATCTATTTGTAAAGAAAATAATGCATTACTAATTTTTGATGAAGTAATGACAGGATTTCGTTTAGATATTGGTGGTGCTCAAAAAAGATTAGGAATTGATGCTGATATTGTAACTTTCGGGAAAGTAATTGGTGGTGGATTTCCTGTTGGTGCATTTGCTGCAAGACAAGAAATCATGGATTATTTAGCTCCTAATGGTCCTGTTTATCAGGCAGGAACTTTGAGCGGAAACCCAATCGCAATGAGAGCTGGTTTCACCACATTATCTATTCTAAAAAATGATTTGGATATTTATAAACGTATCGATGAAACTACTAAATTATTAACCAAAGAAATCAAATCTATTTTTGAAGAAAAAGGAATCGAGCATACAATCAATCAACTAGGTTCTATGATGTCTGTATTTTTTACAGATCAAGATATTAATAATTTTGATGATGCACAGAAAGCCAATCACGAAATGTTCAATCGATTTTTTCATCACATGCTAGAAAATGGTGTTTACCTTGCTCCTTCTGGTTATGAAACTTGGTTTATTTCTGATGCGATCAAACAAAATGAAATCGAAAAAACTTTAGAAGCGGTTAAAAATTTTTAATTAATTAAACTTAATAAAAATAAAGTGCATGGTTTTTGTTAAGCCTTTCTAAAAATTATATTTATGAAATTAATACAAGGAATTTTTATTTTAATGTTTGGTGTGTTTATGACAATACAAGCAAAAGCAGATTCTCCACTTACATCTACGGATTTCTACAAAGCTTATCCAAACAACGATTACATCAAATTGGTTTTACAATCTGGCAATGAAATGACAGAAGAAGTTTTTCAGGTTTTAGAAGATAAATCAATTTCTTATGATATAAAGGCAGCCATGATTAATGCTTATGGTTGGGAAACTAAAGCAAATCGTGCACAAGTTTACCTAGATTTTTTAAGTCAAAAAACGAAAATCAAAAACGAAAAAGATTTAATTAAAAAAGGAACTGCTGAGCAAATCATGAATTATTCTTATTTATATGCAATGGAAAATTACATGGATGTACAACCAGTTTTACTTTTAGTTGATAAAGCTATTCAGAAAAAATCAACTTCTTTTGCATTAAATATTGTTGGTGGATTAATAATGGCACAAAATCAAATGGATTCTGATTGGTGTGGAATTTATAAAATTGGTCAATCGATTAGAGAAGCTAAACAATTGAAACAAGATATGAATAAAGAAGCACAAGGAATCATTTTTTCTTATCTACAATTGTATCAACCAGAATGTAATAAATAATTCAAACTGTTTAAAAGTCAAAAAAATCGATTCAAAAATGAATCGATTTTTTTTATGTTTTTTCTTAATCAATATTACAAATAAAGTATTGAGGCATATTTTTTGATAATATAAAATTATTGATATTTCTTTACGTTTTATGAATAAATTTTAACAAAAAGATTCATAAAAGTCACTTCTTAAGACTATTTTATAAAAATTTTATCATTTTACTTTCCGAATTTTTAAAATGAAAACTCTATTTTTGGGAGTTGTTAAAAAATTCAGAATGAAAAGATTATTTGTAGCAGTTGTAATGATGATTGGTTCTATCAGTTTTTCTCAATCACAAGAATCCGTAGAATCTTATATTTTAAACATCAACTTCAATAATTTTAAATCACTCACAAACTCAAATTCGTCTCCAAAAAAAGTTTTCCTCAAAGAAAAAATCACGTATGATGACCATGTTTTTGAGGCATCATCTTTTAATGTTCCTTTAATTACAGATTACATTCACATGGATCAATTAATTAGTGAACATAAATTGGTAAATGTACCAGAAGAAGGCGAGGGTTATACGATACAGAAATTAACGCATAGTAAGGCAGTTCTTATGCAACCTGCGTTTGATGTTTTATTAGAAATATCAAATTTATTTTATCAAGAAACCAATAAAAAATTAAGTATTTCATCGTTAACTCGTACATTAGAAACTCAATCTAAACTAAGACGTGTAAATAGTAATGCAGCAAAAGGAGATAGCGCACACGAATATGGAGCGGCGTTTGATATTTCTTATTCGCAATACGATGATAAAAAAGGTAGAAATTATACCTTAGAAAATCTTTTACAAGGTATGTTAGATGAAATGGTGACAGAAGGTAAGATTTATTACATCAAAGAAAAAAGACAACCATGTTTTCATATAACAATCAGAAATCCAAATTTGGTTTACCCTGAAAGTTTATCTGAAGAACATATTCATAATTTTTAAGATTTTTATAAGATAATAACGCAAAAGGTAGGTTTTTCCTACCTTTTTTATTTTATTTACAGAAAATTTGAACATTTAAGTAATTATAAAATGAAAACTTACTTTTTGCTTACTTTCTTCTGTCTGATAAATTATATTAATGCCCAACCAATAGAACCAAGTAAAGAATATGTTCAGCATTTAGAAGCAGCTAAATCACACGGAATTCCGTTAATAAAAGATAAAAAAAATCTCGATAAATACGTTAACAATGGTAAATTGGTTAAGGTAAAACAAAGAGGTTATGGATTTAGAGTCGCAGATTTAACGCATAGTCATTCTTATCTTGTGCCAAAAGGTAGAGATGTTGTTGCCGATATTGCGAGAGAATTTGTAAAACGAACAGGTCAAAATTTCTTCGTAGTTACTTCACTTACAAGAACTTTAGACGATCAAAATCGATTAAGAAAAGTAAATTCAAACGCTTCTTCTAACGATAGTTCTCATAATTTTGGGGCAGCTTTTGACATTTCTTATGTAAGATTTAACCATAAAATGCAAACCAATACACAATTGCAAAATCATCTTGAAGATGTCTTAAAATTATTTGTAAAAACTGGTAAAATTTATTTTGTAAAAGAAAGCAAAATGAAGTGTTATCACGTAATTGTACGTAATCATAAATAATCAATTTTTTCTATAAATCATTAATTCTAGTGATTTTATTTATGGTTTTGATGATTAATTTAGCACTGTCAAATTAAAATTATCTTTATGAAAAGTTTATTTTCTATTGTTGCTATTTCTGTAATTTCTTCTTTTAGTTTTGCTCAAAATTATTCTAAGGAAAATGTTTACATCAAACAAGGAAATCAATTTTTCGAAATTAATCAACCAGAACAAACGATAAAATTAGCTGCTAAACCTTTTAGTTTACAATTCTTAAACAAACCTTATCAAGAAAAACTAAACCTTTTTTATGCAGCCCAAATTTTGGTAACAGATTATAAAATAGAAGGTAATTTATTAGATAATTTGATTGATGAAATTCCTTTTTTTGAGCCAGGAACTGGTTTTGCTGCAGAAAATAAAGTTGAAGATAATTTCCCAATTCTATCTGCAGATGGCCATCATTATTTATATTATGTTTCTAAAGACGAAAAAAGAATTAATAAAATAAGAACTTCTGGTGAATGGGATGTTTATGAATGGACATTAAATGGCGTTTTTGAAAATGACAAAATAATTCATTGGAAAGATTACCAACCTAAATCTGTGAATTTTATGATAATTGTAGATCAAAACTTAAATGGTGTGGTTGATGAAGGAGAATTTCATAACATCGAAATACAATTTCAATAAATATTTCAGATAAAAAGAGTAACTTATATTTGCTAAAACTAAATCATTTTTTCTAATGTCGAGGCAATTAGTTGGTCTGAACAAATTTTTATTAACCTTACTTTTACTTTTCTCTGTTTTTGTGAGAGGACAAGAAGTATTGACTAATTACGAAAAACAGTATAACAAAACCATTGCAAATTCACCCGAAAGATTCGAAATTGCAGGGAAATATGCACAAGCATTATTTTTTAATGCGCAACAAGAAAAAGCTTTTCGTGTACTGAATCAGAATATTCATTTGGCAGAAAAAAATCGTGACGCAAAAAATGCGGCATATTTGTATGCTATTCTTGCAATGAATTATCGTTTAGAAGAAAATCAATCAGCATCAAAATTCGCCTTAGAAAAAGCAAAACTATACAGTAAACAAACTTCTAGCAACGAGATAAAAGGATATGTAAAATATTGTGAAGGTTGGTTAAATGTTAGAGATCATCAAGAAGCAAAAGCAGTACAAAATTTTTTAGATGCATCAAATTTTTATGAAAAAGCAAATGCATCACCAACTTTACTAGCAAGAACATCAAGTGTTTACAAAGAATTAACCAGTATTTATTCTAATTGGGATGAATATGAATTACAGGAAAAATATAGTCGATTATCATTAGAAATTGCATTAAAACAAAACAATCCGAATTCTATTTTCGAGGCGTATATGGTTGTCGGGAATTTATATGAACAACAATTTATATTGAATCAGAAAAATATTTATCTACGAGATTTAGCAGAGAAATATTACACTTTTGCGATTGAAACTTATAATAAAAATAAAAATGACATTCCGTTTCCATCGAATTTATCATTTGTAGCCAATAACTTAGCTAATTTATATTTACATTTTTATCCGAAAAATTACAGAGAAAAAGCTATAACCTATGCAGAATTAGCCAAAAATGTCGGTTACGAAACAGGACAAACCAATCATATTGCTTCTGCTTACGGATTATTGGCTGAAATTGCCATTGAAAATAATGATACAAAAACTGCCAAAGATTATTTACTTTCTTCCTTAAAAGAAGTGAATAATTCTACTTTAGTTGATTCGCAAATTGTGTTATCAATCTATCAAAGTTTAACCAATATTTACGAAACAGAAGGAAATTATAAAGAAGCATTACGCTATCATAAAATGTTCATGCATACGTTTAAATCTGTTTATAATCAAGAAAAATTACAGATAAGTAAACGATTAGAAGCGCAATTTGATAAAGAAAGACAACAACAACAAATGATTCGTCTTGAATTAGAATCTGATAAAAAAGAACAACAAATAAAGTTGATGCATTCTTTAGGAATTCAACAAAAACAAGATTTAGAAAACATAAAACTAAGCGAAGAATTTCAGAAAAAGCAATTAAAATTATCGTATTTAGAAGCAGATAAAAAAAATCAGGAATTAACCATTTCTCAACAAAATCTTCGTTTATCAAAACTAGAAAATAAAACTAGAAAACAAGAATTGTCTCAATACATTCAAAACCTGAATTATAAAGACAAATTGAATAAATATTACTTTGCTTCTATCCTATTTTGTATTGTACTTTTAGGTTTATTGTTATACATTCTGACACAAAGAAATAAACGATTAAAACAACGAGAAGAATTACACAGTCTTGAATTAGAAAAAGAACGTCAAAACTCAAAAATATCAACACTTACTGCATTATTAGAAGGTCAAGAACAAGAAAGAGCAAGATTGGCAAGAGATTTACATGATGGTTTAGGAGGTTTACTTTCTGGAACAAAAATACAGTTATCGCATTTGAATGAAAAAATTGAAGGCGAAACTAAATCTGACATGGAAAAATCGATTAATCAGCTTGATGGAGCAGTTGACGAATTGCGCAGAGTTGCACATAATTTAATGCCAGATTTGTTGTTAAAATACGGTTTAGAAGAGGCTTTAAAAGAATATGCGATTAGAGTTTCTAATCCTAATTTAGAAATTGATGTGCAGTTTTTGAGTTATAAAAATTCGTTGCATCAAGAACAAGAATTGTTAGTCTATCGAATTATACAAGAACTTGTGAATAACGCTATAAAACATGCCAATGCATCGCAAATTATCATTCAGTTTGTAGAAGATGAAAAACAATATACGGTAACTGTAGAAGATGACGGTAAAGGTTTTGATATAAAACAACTTAACCAATCACAATCTGCTGGTTTACATAACATACAATCACGAGTAGAATTCTTGAAAGGACAAATTCAAGTTAATTCAGAAATTAATTTAGGAACAAGTATCGAATTCCATTTCCCAAAAAATTTATCATGATAAAAATAGCACTAACAGACGATCATCCTTTGCTTTTAGAAGGTTTAAAAAACATATTAAATAATCAAGAACAATTAGAAGTTATTGGTTGTTATTCTAACTCGACAGATTTACAAAATGCGTTGATTAATAATCATATAGATATTTTATTATTGGATATAAACCTTGCAGATTACAATAGTATAGAATTGATTTCTCCTCTCAAGAAAAACTACCCAGAAACAAAAATCATTATGTTAAGCGTACACAATGAATATGCAGTAATTAATAGTTGTATAAACGAAGGCGCTTCTGGTTATATACAAAAAAATGCATCAGTGGATGAAATTTTAGATGGAATAAATACCGTAAATAAAGGCAATAAATTTCTATGTTCTCAAACCAAAATTGTGTTAGATAAAAAGGAAAAAGATGGTTTAAATACAATTCCGAAATTAACTAGAAGAGAAAAAGAAGTTTTAGCTGTAGCTGCACTAGGTTTAACTACGCAACAAATTGCAGATAAACTATTTATAAGTACACATACCGTTGATAGTCATCGTAAAAATCTAATTGAAAAGTTTAAAACAGTAAATTTGAGTTCAGCTATAAGTTTAGCTTTAGAATATGGAATTATCAGTAAAACTCAGTAATCAATGAATTACTGAGCTCTTTCTGAAAATGCTTTTATTTCTTGTGCAAAAGGAGTTTCATCTACAACTTCCCAATTGTAAAGTTTTGCAATCGTATAAATTTCTCCTAAGTTTTTGATTAGTTGTTCATGCGCTTGTTTCTTAAGCGACGTTTCATCAACAACTTTCTTTATATGCTCTACACCTTTTCGCTTGACATCATTCAATTCATCTTTTTCGAATTTATTAAAAACACTTTGATCCAAATCATGAAACTGAACATCTGGATAAATCTGAATATCAACTGGTGGAATCGATGTCAAAACGATTTTTTTATTGATAGAATCAACTTTAATCTGCATTTTAGATAAATCGTAAGTTGCTTGTGCTTTGGCATTTATCAACATCGTAATATGTTTATCAGCACTATAAAATCCACCTAAACCTGGTAAAGATTTCTTTGATTTATAGGTATAAATATCAGAATAATTTTGTTCTGCCACAATCATTTTATTCATTTTATCTATCTGATAAGCAATGACATGAGATTGCTGACTTGTATCTTCTTTGTTTAACTTTTTAATGACAAAAAAAGTTAATAAGATACCTAAAACAAAGGCAATTAAACTGATGAATATGTATTTATTTATTTTCAATTTTCGCTATAATTTGGCTCTAAAGGCGTTTTACTAAATATCATTAGCAAATCTTCTTCCAAACTTCCAGAAACTGGTGATTCTACAATTCTTCCTATTTCTTTTTTCTTTTCGTAAACGATTATTGTCGGTACAAAACGAATATCTTTTCTCATTTCTTCACCATAAAAACTTTTCTTCTCACGATTCAAACCATAAAAATGTAATCGTCCATCTGGAAATTTTATTTCATCTAAAATCTTAATCAAAGCTGGCACTTCTCTTCTACTATCTGGGCACCAAGTTCCCATAAAAACCTCGATAGAATATTTTTTACTGTATTTCTTGAGTTGCGCAATTTTAGTAGCATCTAAAGGATAATCATTGTATTCTGGCTCATACCAATCCTTGAAATATTTACCCGTTAATTGATTTTTTTCGAATTCACCAATCAACATTCTTTCTGGTTCACCATTACGATCATATTTCACAATACGATTCATTACTTTTTGTTCAAAACAAGAATAAGAAAATACACTAACAATGCTGAGAAGTGTAAGTATTAAAAATTTTTTCATTAAATTTAGATTTCAATGTTAAAGGTAAATATTTTATTTGATTCTTAAACCATTTTCAAATTCAAACTCACCAACAGAAAACGATGGCGAAAAATTCAATACCGGATAATCGTTATTTCTACCATAATAAATAGCTTCTTGCGCATCAATTTCTTCATGACCAAAATACTTAGATAGATCTCCAATTTCTTGAATTATTCCTTTGGTTTTCAGTTCAATTTCTGATCGATTCACAGAATCTACAAAATAAATTCCCAAATCTACAATTGACTCATTTTCTTGATGTTTTAGTTTGACATTTCGTAAAATAACATCTAAAAATCGTTGTTTATTTTCTGGTATTTGATGATACAATTCAAATCGATTATAACTTTTATTTGCAATAGTTTGTAAACCTAAAATAATAGCAAGCGCATTGTATTTTCTTGTTTGATTACGTTGATAATCATTTGGATAATGTCCAGCCTCGAAAAGTAAACAAGAATAACCTAATTGGGTAAAATTATCACCAGTAGAAGTCGGATAAAACTCAGCCGAATAACGCCCAATCTTTCCCTTGATCACTTTTTGTAAAGATTCATTAATCGATTGAATTACGCCCATTGTTCTCTCTCTTACCCCGTTAATATCTTGATTTTCATTATAAGAAGGTGCTAAAAAAGACAAAGTTGCAGGTTCTTGCGTTTCACCTACATTAAAAATAGTACGTTGATCGTGTAAATTAAACAAAAATTCATAAGGTTCTTTATCTATTTGTTGCAATAAAACATGAATTTCGGTTGATTCTTTTACCAAAAAATCTCTATTTATATCGATTCCTGCAGCATTTCTTCTACTATATAAGGTTGCTCCATCTGGATTCAACATCGGAATAAAATCAAAAGATATATGATTTAAAAGCTCTTGAGATTCAATTGAATTTGATTTGAAAAAATTCAAAACATCCATCATTGCACGTGTTCCTGTAGATTCATTTCCGTGCATTTGTGACCAAATCAACACTTTTTTTGAACCATTTCCTATCGAAATTTTATAAATCGGTTGTTTAAGGAAAGAATATCCTATAACTTCTTTTGCGATATCTAATTGCTCTAAACATTTTTCTAGATCGTTTAATTGAAACCATTTTTGATCGATTTCTGAAACTCTAAACGAATCATAAAGTTCAGCTAATTGTTCTATTTCTATCATGAAATTTATGTTTAAAGCAAATGTATTAATTATCTAAAGGAGAAGAAGACTTGATCTCAAATTTTGCTTTAAATCGATTGAAAAAATTTTCTCTAGGATTTTATCATCAAATAAAATTGAAAGGCTTAAAATTAAAAAAAATCACACTTTACAATTGTAATTTACATTTGTAATTAACAAATTAATAAATATCATGCTTTTTTGACATGATTAACAGTTCACAATTATAAACTATGTAATAATCAACCATTAAATATTAAAAATGAAATAATTAACGCAATTCAAATAAATGTAAAATTTAATATCAGTGTATTAATATTATACTTATTTTTGTAAAACAAATCACATTTACAAATGTAAAAAGTTAAAAACAAATGTAAATTTACAATGATTGACAGATTACTAAAATTATTAGAATTTTTAGAGGTTACACCCTCAGAATTTGCAGACCAAATAGAAGTTCAACGTTCGAGTATTTCACATATATTTTCTGGACGTAATAAACCTAGTTTAGATTTCGTGATGAAGATCAAACAAACTTATCCAAATATTAATACAGATTGGTTGATTTTTGGTACTGACGAGATGATAATTTCAGAAAAGAAAATTGAACATATTGAAGAAAATAATTCATTAGAAGAAGTAAAAGAAAAATATGAAGTTACTCCTACTCTTTTTCAGGATTTAGAAATAACAAAGCAAAAAGAAGTGGTTACAGAAGAATACAATTCGAACATCGAAATAGAAGCCAAACATATAGATAATCATCCTAAAAAAGAAATCGAGAAAATTATCCTATTCTACAAAGATGGAACATTTACGGTTTATGAAAATTGATTATAGATTATTTATTGACAATCTAAATCCTTTCGAAAGCTTTTTCTTTTCTTATGATTGACTGGCTTATATTGTTCCCAAAGAGCTTGAATACTTTTATTTTCGATTAATTCTGGGTTAGTTTCCAAATATTTGATTCCGTATTTATGAAAAGCATCAAACATTTGCTGAAAAATAATTGCAGTTACTCCCTTATTTTGAAATTTTGGATCAACACCAATCAGATAAAAAGCTGCAGAATCGTTTTTACGTGAAGCTTTTAGAAAGTGAATCCAACCAAAAGGATACAAACTTCCTTTAGCTTTCTGCAAAGCTTTAGAATAAGATGGCATTGTAATCGCAAACGCAACCAATCTTCCTTCGTCATTCACAATACAATTCACAAAGTCTGGATTGATGATTTTAATGTATTTCTCCTTATAATAATTGATTTGTTCCTGTGCAATCGGAACGTATGTCGCCAAATGTGCGTAAGTTTTATTAATCAGGTCGAACATTTCATCAACATAAGGAATGATTTCGTTAGAGTTCTTGAATTTTAGGTCCTTCAATCCGTATCTTTCCTTAACAATTTTAGAAAACTTAACTACTTTTTCTGGTAAAACTGTTGGCGTGTCAATTTCATATTCTACCCATTCATTAGATGTTTCAAAACCTAAATCAAGGAGATGTTTTTCGTAATAAGAATGATTATAAAGCGTGACCATTGTGGCAATTTTATCAAAACCAAAAGTCAGCAAGCCAGCTTTTTCTAAATTAGAAAAACCAACAGGACCTTCAATTTCTTGCAGCTGATTTTCACAACCTAATTCAAAAACTTTATCTAGCAACAATTTTGTCACTTCTTGATCGTCAATTACATCGAACCAACCAAAACGCACTTTCTTTTTTCCTTGTTCTCGAACTTCCTTCCAATTAATAATTGCGGCAATTCTACCAACAATCTCATTATTTTTATATGCTAAATAATAATGAGCTTCTGCATGACTAAACACTGGATTTTTGAGTGGTGAAAGCGTAACGATTTCCTCCGAAATCAATGGCGGAACGTAATAAGGGTTATTCGCATAGAGTTTCATTGGAAATTTAATAAATTTTTCCAATTCCTTTTTCGTCGAAACTTTCTTTATAAGTACATGCATAAGGTTTGCAAATCTACATTAAATTCAATTTTTATAAAAGTATATCAAACGACTTTTATACTATTCTGTCATAAAATTGTGGTAAAACTGACAGAAATATACCTATTTTTCTAAATAAAACCTTAATTTTTCTAATGGAATACTTTTTGTAATTTAAAACCAAAAACAAATAAATGGGAACATATTATGTACTGATTGGACTTACAATGCTTGTAAGTATGTTAGTAAGCGGAAGATTAAAAAGTAAATTCGCGCATTATTCTAAAGTATTTCTTGCAAACGGAATGAGTGGTAGAGAAATTGCCGAAAAAATGCTAGCAGATAATGGAATTACAGATGTACAAGTTATTTCTACGCCAGGACAATTAACAGATCATTACAATCCTGCAAACAAAACCGTTAATTTATCAGATGTTGTTTATTCTGAAAGAAATGCAGCAGCTGCTGCTGTTGCAGCTCACGAAGTTGGACACGCTGTACAACATGCAAAAGGTTATCAATGGTTACAAATGCGTTCTAAAATGGTTCCTGCAGTTAATATCGCCAGCAGATTAAATCAATGGATTTTAATGTTAGGAATTGTCACATTTGTTTCATCACAAAATCCTCTATTATTATGGATAGGAATTGCTTTATTTTCTGTAACTACACTTTTCGCATTCATTACCTTACCAGTCGAGTTTGATGCATCTAAAAGAGCTTTAAACTGGCTACAAGGAGCACATATGTTACAACCAAATGAATATGCAGGCGCAAAAGATTCTTTAAAATGGGCGGCAATGACTTATGTAGTTGCGGCAATTGGTTCACTTGCACAATTACTATACTTCATTATGATGGCTTTAGGAGGAAGAAGAGATTAATAAAATATAATATGTACAAAAAAATAAGAACCAATTGGTTCTTATTTTTTTGTACATATTAAAATGGTTTCATTTTCTGATAATTCAAAATATTCGTCTTTTGAGTAAGATTTCTCTTCAACATAAAAACCACTTTTTTCTAATCTTTTTTTCAATTCCACTATTGAATAAATCCTTACATGATCTTCCTGTCCAAAATGCTTTAATCGTTCTTCTTTGGTTTTAACAGCATCGTTTTCATAAACTTCTCCTTCTTTAAAAGGTGTTTGTATTAAACATTTTCCGCCATCCTTTAAAACTCTAAAAAGCTCATTCATCGCTGTTAGATCTTGCTCTATATGTTCTAAAATATGATAACAAATAATTAAATCAAACTGATTAGCTTCTGCATTTATATTTGTAATATCGTATTGATAATCAGCTAAAAATTGATCTTCGAAATCTGTTGAATAATAAGCTATATTTGGGTTTGATTTTAACTTTCTATAAATCGCCCGCGAAGGTGAAAAATCTAAAATAGCAATATTTGACTTAAGAAATTCTTGATTTAAAATCATCCATAATCTTCTCGTTCTGGACAAACTTCCACAAACTGGACAAACCAAATTACCATTTTCAACTAAAATAAAATGTTTTAATTTTTTCTGGCAAATATTGCATTCATGTTTATCTCCTTTATAAAATGGATAGATTAAAGACCTTAAAACAACCTCATTTTTAAATAAAAATGATTGAGGTAAAATATTTTTGATTAGTTTTTTTATCGATTTATACATTCAACAACTGTAATAATTGCGCAATATAACAAAGGAATTTTATTAATATGTAAACTTAGAACATTAAAAAATAAAAAGTCGGAAGAAAAACTTCCGACTCATTATTAGATTATTTATAAATTAATTTCTATCATATAACTTATTATACAAATCTTTGTATTTCTCTAAAATTATTTTACGTTTTAATTTCAACGTTGGTGTTAATTCACCTCCATCAATTGACCACTCTACAGGAGTCAATTCGAATTTTTTGATTTGTTCCCAATGACCAAGACCTTTATTCATTTTATCAATCTCTGACTGAATTAACTTCACAACTTCTTGATTTTTCACCAAATCCTCATGAGAAGTCGAACCAAATTGAGTTGCTAACTTCTCGAAAGAAGGCTGAATAATTGCAGTAGGCATTTTTTCACCCTCACCAACAACCATAATTTGCTCGATAAAAGGTGATTGTTTCAATAAATTTTCTATTTGTTGAGGTGCAATGTATTTTCCACCAGAAGTTTTGAACATTTCCTTTTTACGATCTGTAATTTTTAACAAACCTTTCTCAAAAACACCGATATCTCCTGTTCTAAAAAAACCATCAGCAGTAAAAGCTTCTGCAGTTTTATCTGGTTCGTTATAATATTCTTTAAAAACATTTGGACCTTTTACAAGAATTTCTCCATCGTCACCAAATTTTACTTCAACACCATTAAGAACTGGACCGACTGTACCTAATCCAAAACCTTTAGAATTCATCGTATTCACAGAAATTACGGGTGAAGTTTCTGTTAAACCATAACCTTCTAAAATTGGAATTCCTGCTCCCCAAAACAAACGATTCAATCGTGATGATAAAGGCGCACTACCAGAAACTAAGCAAACCACTTCACCTCCAACACCTTCTCTCCATTTCTTAAAAACTAATTTATCTGCAATTTTTATTTTAAGACCTTTCATAAAACCTGGCGATTGGTAAGGCACATGATCTTCTAACAAACTCAATGCCCACATAAAAATTTTTGTTTTCAAACCTCCAGCGTTTGCTCCAGTTGTATAAATTTTATCGTAAACCTTTTCTACAACTCTGGGAACAACCGTTAAAACATGTGGTTTTACTTCTTTCATGTTATCGCCCAACTTTTCTATACTTTCTGCATAATAAATCCCAATACCTCTATAAGTATAAAGATAAATTAACATACGCTCGAAAATATGGTTGATTGGAAGGAAACTTAAAGCTCTTGCATTATTATCTGGCATTTTTGGGACACAAGGTGTACTCATCAAAACATCACTTACAATATTTTGATGTGTCAATACAACACCTTTTGGAGTTCCTGTTGTACCAGAAGTATAAATAATTGTTGCAGTATCTGTTTCTTTTACTAATTTTTTTATTTCTTCTACTTCTGATTGTGTAGAATCATCTTTACCTAAATCTAAGATTTCACTCCAATTTGGTAATCCACTTTCGTTATCAAACAAATATATTCCTACCAAATTTGGCACGTTTGTTTTGGCTTCTTTTACTTTTTCGTAAAGTTCTTTATCAGATACTAAACAAATTTTACAGTCAGAACTTTTAAGAATATATTCATAATCATTTGATGACAATGTTGGATATAAAGGAACAGAAATTGCACCAACTTGCTGAATACCAACATCACAAACATTCCATTCTGTTCTATTTGTAGAAGTTACAATTCCAATTTTATCTTTAGGTTGAATACCTAATTTCAACAAACCTCGACTAAAAGTATTTGCTTTATTAACGTATTCTTGAGTAGAAGTTTTTTTCCATTCTCCATTAACTTTACTTACTAAAGCGTCATTAATTGGATTGGATTCTAATTGATTGTATAAAAAATCGAATAATCTTGTGATATTCATTTGTTGGTTAATTTTATTAAAGAGATCAAATATTTATGCAAAATAACATTTTTTTTGAAAATTAAATAATAATCATCAAAATATAATGTAAAAAATACACTAATAAAAAGATTTAATCTATCTCTTCGTCATACAAATCCATTTCTCGATCAAAGAATACCAATGCTTGTTCTACCAACGCTGTTACTTCATCATTAAAAGAATCATCTTCCTCCTCTTCTTCTAAATTTTCTAAAAATTCTAAATCTTCGTTTTCTACATCTAAAATAAAACGTGGATAATCTGTGTGTACAATAAAAATTTTATCTGGAAAATCTGAATTGTCTGCGATTAAAAATTTAGGTAAATCCATACTATTACTTTTTTTTAATTTATTTGATTTTTAATTAATTTCTTCGTTTGTAAATGAAATCTCATCAACAATTGTAATGCAGCAATGGTCAGTCCGATTCCTAATCCAATCCAAACGCCCAAAGCACGCATCTCGAAAACTATAGCTAATATAGCACATATCGGGATAGTAATTCCCCAATAAGAAATAAAAGATATAATTGATGGAATTTTCACATCTTGCATTCCTCGTAAAGCGCCTAATATAACTAATTGTAAACCATCTGACAACTGAAATAACGAAGCTATAATCAATAATGAAGCGGCTAATTCTATCACATTTTTTTCATTGGTATAAAAATGCGCCAACGGAAATCTGAAACTGATAAATAAAAGTCCACAAATTGCCATAAAAATCAACACCATCATAATACAAGAAAATCCAGCTTCACGTAAAGTTTTATAATCTTTTAAACCAAGCTGATTTCCAATTCTAACTGTTGCTGCCACTCCCATTCCTGTACACATCATAAAAGTTGTAGAAGCTAAATTGATAGCAATTTGATGAGACGCTAAATTAATTTTTGCCAAATTTAGATCTTCAGGCGTTCCAGAAAATGTATATCCGCAAAGAAAAGCAGCAACTGCAAATGCGCTGATTTCAAAGAAAGAAGTTAAACCAGTCGGAATTCCCATTTTGATAATCGGCATGAAATATTTTTTCTGAAATTGTTTAAAATCTAATTTCTTAATATAATAAGCTGTTTTCTTAAATCTTAATAAAATAAAAAATAGAACAATTAACATAAAAACTCTTGAGAAAAATGTTCCCCAAGCTGCACCTGCAACTTCTAAACGAGGAAATCCCATGTTTCCGTAAATCCAGCCATAATTAAGAAAAATGTTTAATAAATTCCCTAAAATCGTTGCAAAAGTGATGGGTAAAGTCAAAGATAAACCTTCAGAAAATTGACGAAATGTCTGAAAAATCATCAAAGGAATCATAGAAAACGTCATGATAGAAATAAACGGAATTGCTACATCTACAACTTCTTTTGGTTGTTTTAGATAATACAATAATGGCTTACAAAAAACCATTAAAATGACTAACAAAATTGCCAAACTGATATTAAGAATCAAAGAATGTGTAAAATAATTAGAAACCTCATCATCATCTTTTTTTGCGTCTGCAGCTGCAATTAATGGCGACAAAGCAAAACTAAATCCGAAAGCAAAAACCAACAACATCATAAAAAGTGAATTTCCTAATGTTACTGCTGCTAACGAAACTTTTGATAGTGTAGGATTGACAACTTTATCAAAATCAGTTCCCAACTTCCCTACCATTATACTGTCGATAACATTCACCATAATCTGTCCAGCCTGAGTAATCATCACAGGTACAGCAAGTGTAATGTTTCTTTTCAAATGTTCTTTTAATCTCAACTAACTGATTATTAATAATTAAACTTTTCTAATTTTAGCTCGCAATTTCTATAAAATTATCCTACTTTACATTAATAATTTTTAAATAAATTTAATTTTTTAAATTGCACTTAACTTAACATAAAATACTCCAATGAAAATACAAGATTTTAAAAATCGTTTAGATTTACCAATCATCACCTCTCCAATGTTTTTAGTATCTGGAACAAAATTAGTTATAGAAGCATGTAAAAATGGTGTTTGTGGAACTTTTCCTTCTTTAAATGGTAGAAAAGAAGAAGATTTTGAAAATATGCTGATCGAAATTACTTCTGAACTAAAAAAATTCGAAGAAGAAACTGGTAAACAAGCTGCACCATTTGGTGTAAATCTTATCGTAAATAAAACAAATCCTCGTTTAGAAACCGATCTTAAATTATGTATCAAATATCAAGTTCCATTAATCATTACTTCTTTGGGTGCTGTAAAAGAATTGGTAGATGCTGTCCATAGTTATGGTGGATTAGTTTTTCATGACGTAATAAAGAAAAGACATGCAGAAAAAGCGGCAGAAGCTGGTGTAGATGGTATAATTGCTGTTGCAGCTGGCGCTGGTGGTCATGCAGGTACAGCAAGTCCTTTTGCCCTTATTGACGATATTCGTTCTTTTTATGATGGAACATTGATCCTTGCTGGTGCAATTAATAATGGTGGCGATGTTTTGGCTGCTTTAAATTTAGGTGCTGATTTTGCTTATATGGGAACTCGTTTCATTGCGACTGAAGAAGCGCAAGCTGTTCATCAATACAAAGAAATGTTAGTAGATTCTAGTTTTGAAGATGTTCTTTATACAGATGGAATTTCTGGTGTTAATGCCAATTTTTTAAAACCAAGTATTCTTGCTTCTGGTATTGATATTAATGAGAAAAAAGAAGAAGATTTTTCTTTACTTGTCGGAAGTGATGGTCACAAAGCTTGGAAAGACATTTGGTCTGCAGGTCATGGTGTTTCTGGTATTCATGATGTTATTTCTACCAAAAATCTTGTTGATCGATTAAAATCTGAATTTAAAACCGAATTAGAGAAAAATAAATCCATTTTAGAAAATCTGAAATTTTAAAAATATTTCATGAAAACAACACAAGAACTGATTGAGTTATTAGATCTACAATCAATAGATGAAAATCAATTTGTAGGTCAAAATAATTTCATGGGAAGTCGAAATGTTTTTGGTGGACAAGTTGTTGCACAAGCTTTAAATGCAGCTTACAAAACTGTCCCAGAAGATCGTTTTTGTCATTCCCTTCACAGTTATTTTATTTTAACAGGTGATCTCAACAAGGAAATCAATTACCATGTAGCACGATTACGAGATGGTGGAAGTTTTACTACAAGATACATCACAGCAAAACAAGATGATAATATCATATTTGTTATGGCTGCTTCTTTTCAGTTAGAACAAAAAGGTTATCATCATCAAATTGAAATGCCAGAAGTTAAACAACCAGAAGAATTGATGAGTTGGGAAGAATTAATACAACAATTTGGAAGTTTATTGCCAAAAAAACTTTTCGAATTTGTAAATGCAGAAAGACCAATTGATTTTAAACCAATAGAATTTGATAATCCGTTCGAACGCAAAAATCAACCACCTAAAATGAATGTTTGGGTGAAATTTAAAAACATCAAAGAAGAATACGAAGTTCATACTTTACACGAATTAATTGCTTATTGTTCTGATTATAATTTATTAGGAACTGCACTAAAACCTCATGCGGAAGTTGCTCATTTTGGTAATACACAAATGGCAAGTTTAGATCACTCGATCTGGTTTCACCGCAAACCAGATTTATCAGATTGGTTATTAATTTCTATGGATAGCCCCAGCGCTTCTGGTGCAAGAGGATTCACAAGAGGAAACATTTTCAATCGCTCTGGTGAATTAGTTGCTTCTGTTACACAAGAAGGTTTAATAAGACCTAATGATATTCAAAAAGCCTAATTTTCTAGGCTTTTTTTTATTCTTCTGATGGAATAGTTAAAGTATTCGTTCCACGTTTTATTTTTTTCCAAGCAATCAAAACAACAATTAGAATAATGATAGTCAAAACAATTGCGATTGGCGCCCAAATAATTGCTGTTAAACTCAAAACTGTTGCACTTGTTGTTTCACCAGTATTGACTAAAAAATTCCCAGAACCAGCTGTAGTCACACTAGATATTGCTCTTGCAGTCGCCGTTGCAGAACTTATTACTGCTGCCGTTCCGCCTCCTGCTATAATTGCCAAAGCCCAAGTTGCCACTTCATTCATATCGGTTATATTCACTGCAACTAATAAAGTTCCTGCAATTGCAGCTAATGGAATACTAATGGTATCCAAAAAATTATCGATAATAGGAATGTAATAAGCTCCTATTTCGCAAATCATTGCAACACCTAATGTTATAATTGCTGGTAAACTTCCTACCCATCTTACATCTTCTGATAAATTAACGTAATCTGCACCAAAATGAGCAGCAATACTCAACACAAATAAAGGCAGGAAAACTCTGAATCCGGAAGCAGCTGCCAAACCGATTCCTAATAAAAGCGAAATAACTGTAGAAAAATCCATTCTAAATCGAACTAAAGGTTTTGAATTCCTAATTTATTAAAATCTAATCAGCTAGCAAAAATATATCGATAAAATGATGAGATTTATTAAAAAATAAAATTCAGATAATTTTCAAAAATCGTATCTTTCGACCAAATTTTAAAATTCTATTTTTCTCAAATGTTAGTAATTGGTATCGCTGGAGGAACTGGCTCTGGTAAAACAACTGTGGTTAATAATATCCTAAAAAATCTAAACACAGAAAGTGTAATTGTCATCTCACAAGATAATTATTACAAAAACAACGAACACCTAAGCTTCGAAGAGCGATCAAAAGTTAATTTTGACCATCCAAGATCGATTGATTTCGAACTACTTGTAGAGCATTTAAAACAACTAAAAAATGGACAATCTATTGATCAACCCATCTATTCTTTTTTAACACATTCTAGAACAGAAGATACTATTTTAACACATCCAAAAGATGTCATAATTGTCGAAGGAATTTTAGTCTTAACAGATCCTGATTTGAGAGATTTATTTGATGTCAAAATCTTTGTACATGCAGATTCCGACGAAAGATTGATTAGAAGAATTCGCAGAGATATCCAAGACAGAGGACGTGATTTGGACGAAGTTCTTAATCGTTACCAAAAAACACTAAAACCAATGCATCAACAATTTATAGAACCTTCTAAAAATTTTGCTGATATTATCATCCCGAACATGAAAAAGAAGAATGAAGTTGCAATAAAATTATTATCTTCGGTAATAAAAGAAAAACTAAACTCAAAATCCAATGTCTGAAAAAGATCAACAAAGCTTTTATGAACAAGCAGAAAAAACCAATACCAAATGGTATTCTTATTTCCTGAATAAATACACCGTTGTTGGAATCGTTTTTTTAGTTTGGATGATATTTTTTGATCAAAATTCGGTGTTAATTCATCAACAATTGAATAAAGATATCAAAGCTTTGGAAGATGATAAAGCTTATTACCAAGAAAATCTGAATGAAGAAAACGAAAAACTGAATAACATTAAAAATAATCCTGCAGAACTTGAACGAATTGCAAGAGAAAAACATTTCTTGAAAAAACCAAGCGAGGATTTATTTATCATTCAGCAAGAAATTATCGAAAAACCAGATTCCACAAAAAATGAAAAATAACCTATTTGACAACTTTCCTACAATTTCAGACAAAGAATGGAAACTTAAAGTTCAGGCAGAACTAAAAGGTTTAGATTACAACGAAACTTTAGTTTGGGGAACTCGAGAAGATATCAATGTAAAACCTTTGTACACCAAAAACGACATTGTTTATGATCAAATCCAACCATTACCTAGAAAAGCGAAGGATTGGAAAATCATTTCTCGTTTTACAGAAAATCCAAATCAAGATGATAGTTTTTTATATGGATATATTCTAGATTCTAATCAAGTTTTAGAACATAATTTTGCCAATTATATTGACCTTTTTATAAAAGTAAATCCAACTTTAGAAGACACAATAGAAACTGTACAGAAAGTTGCCAAATTACCAAATCTAAAATATTTAGATTTTGATCCTTTTGGTTATTATGCCCAAAATGGCATGTGGCCAAATGAAACTAAAATCAAAACTGTGGAACAAATCAAATCGATTTTAGGTTTTGATGGTTTTGATAAATCAATTGCAATACAGGCTGATGTTTATCAAAATGCTGGCGCAACTCACATACAACAAATTGCCGTTGCAATTGCACACGCAGTTGAATATATTGAAACATTTGGAACAGAAATTACGCCAAAAATCTATTTTAAATTTGCTGTTGGAAGTAATTTTTTCTTCGAAATTTCAAAAATCAGAGCGTTTAGATTTTTGTGGAAATTAATTGCTGATAAATATTCTGTAGATGAAAATGTTTTTGTTTTTGTAGAAAACTCAGAAAGAAACAAATCGAAATTAGATATTTACAACAATGTCATTCGATCTTCTATAGAAGCGAATTCTGCTATTTTAGGAAGCGCAGACGCAATTTATATTCATTCTTACGATTCATTAAATCAGTCAACAGATTTTGGTGAAGAAATTGCCGCAAAACAACAGTTATTACTGAAGAGAGAATCTTTTATGGATCAATATACAGATCCAGTTGCAGGAAGTTTTTATATCGAAAGTATTACGAATCAAATGGCAGAAAAAGCACTAGAAATATTCAAAACAATACAGAATTATGGCGGTTTTTTAAAATGTTTAGAAAACGAAACTATTCAAGATTTGATTTACAATTCTGATAAAAAAGAAAAAGCAGATTTTGAATCTAATGAATTGAATTTGATTGGTGTTAATAAGTTTAGAAATCCAAACGATGTAATTGATAATCAATACAAAAAACGCATTAAAAAAGATGCTTTATTTGTGCCAATTGTCCCAACAAGATTAGCAGAAAAAATAGAAAATAATTAAAAAATATTTCTTTTGAATCCAAAAATATTAGATTCAGATTTTCAAAATTATTTACAATCGATAGAAAAGGAGAACGTCAATTCTATTTCGTTAAAAAAATCTCCTTTTGCGTCGATATCTTCAGCAGAAATCGCCCAACAAGTGAAAGGAAAACAAGTTGCTGAAAAGAAATTTCCTACCTTATATTCTCATCAAAAAATATATTATCCGCCAAGTATAAATTTAGAACAAGCAAGCTCTGAAATTACTGCAAATTACAAAGCAAAATTGGTTAATGGAAAAACCTTGATTGATTTAACAGCTGGTTTTGGAATTGATTCGATTGCTTTTTCTAAGAGTTTTGACAACGTAATACATGTTGAAAAAAACGAAGAATTAAGTCAAATTGTAGAATCAAACATTAATAATCTTGATCTAAATATTTCATGTTTTACAGGAAGTTTTGAAGAATATTTTAATCAAAACCCAACTGAAAAATTCGATTGTATTTATCTTGATCCAGCGAGGAGAAATTCGAGTGGACGTAAATATATTTTAGAAGATTTAGAACCAAATATTTTAAAATATTTGAGTTTTTTTTGGGAAAGAACAGATCAAGTTTTGGTTAAGCTTTCTCCTCTACTCGATATTTCTGCAACAATTTTTCAGGTAGAACATGTTAAGGAAATTCATTTAGTGGCTGTAAAAAACGAAATGAAAGATTTTTTGATTTTGTTAGATAAAAATCATCAAAACCATAATCCTAAAATTGTTTGCGCAAACCTTAAAACAAATCAACCTGAATTGATTTTTAATTACGAAGATGAAATTCATTCGAATGTCCGTTTTTCTAAACCAAAAAAATTCATTTACGAACCCAATGCTGCAATTTTAAAATCGGGAGCTTTCAAATTTATTACGACTCAATTTCCGGTAGAAAAATTACATCAAAACACACATCTTTACACTTCTTATGCTTTGTTAGATGATTTTCCTGGTAAGATTTATGAAATCGAAAAAATTATAGAAAATCCTAAAAAAGAAATCAATCAACTAAAAGCAAATGTTCTGGTAAAAAACTACAATCAAAACATTGATGTACTAAAGAAAAAATATAAAATAAAAGATGGTGGCGATAAAACCTTGATTTTTTGCCAAACTATGGATGAATTTAATGTTTATTTAACGCATCGCGTCAAACAAAACCAAACCAAATAATAGTATAATCGGTAAGGGTTAATTATTTTTGTAAAAACAACCCAATTGAAAATACAAAACAAAGTTGAGAATTTTATTTATGGAGAAGCCCTTTCTGATGGTTTAAAAACCTCTTTTTGCATTCTCATTCCGCCACTTATTTGTAGTTATTTTGGGCAGTTATATTTAGGTGTTTCTATTAGTTTAGGTGTAATTTTAGCACACATTCCAGATATTCCAACTCCATTTAAAGAAAGAAGAAATAATTTAGTAGTTACAACTTTATTGATTTTTTTTATCACTTTTATTACAAAAAGTATTAATCAATTACCTATTTTACTAGGAATAGCTTTAGTTGTTCTTTGTTTCTGCATGAGTATTTTGGCTGTTTTTGGACAAAAAGCAAGTTCGATAGGACAAGCAGCAATGTTGACAATGGTTCTGAATATGAATAGTTTTAGAGATTTAGGACATTCGCCCATAGAACAAGCGCTAATCATTACTTCTGGAGCCGTTTGGTACACCATTATCAGCTTAGCAATTACACAATTTAGACCTTATCGATTAGCTCAACAAATGCTTTCTGAATGTATGATTCAGGTAGCAGATTACGTAAGAATCAAAGCTTCTTTTTATGATATTGACAGTGATTTAGATGAGAAAATTGATTTGCTATTAAAAAAACAAGTAGATGTAAACGAAAAACAAGTTACGGTTAGAGAACTTATTTATGCTGATAAACGATTGGTAAAAGATTCTACTTCTATTGGCCGATCGATTGTTTTTATTTTTTCTGATTTGAATGATCTTTTCGAAACTGTCAGTAGTTCACATTACGATATGGTAAAAATGAGAGAAGATTATAAAGATGAAAAAATTCTAAAAGTCATCTATAAGATCCTCAACAGAATAGCAAATGAATTAGATTATATTGCCTATTGTATCAATGCCAATAAAATTCCGAAAGAGAAAGTAGATTTTGAGAAAGAATTAGAAAAATTAAGTATCGAATTAGATCTTTTATCGAAACAGAATAAAAATGTTTATGCTTTTACGCGAATTTATGTCACGTTGAAAAGTATGGTTTCTAAAATAAAATACATTTATCGATTTACGAGATCAACAGAATTTAACGAAAACAAAAAAAATCCATTAGATCATTTTGATCAATTTCGTCCAGATCATCAATACCAAATCAAGAAATTAAAGGGAAATCTTTCACTAAAATCTCCACATATGCGTCATACTTTACGTTTGACCATCATGGTTTTGATTGGTTATTTAATGACTTTTATTTTACCAAATTCTATTCATTCTTATTGGTTAATCATGACGATAATCGTGATCATGAAACCTGGTTTTAGTGTTACCAAACAAAGAAATTATCAACGATTACAAGGAACTGTTTTTGGTGGATTAATTGGTGTCTTTGCTGTCATTTTCATTAAAAATGAATCTGTTTTATTTGCTTTGATGATTATCTTGATGTTATTAAGTTACACATTCATCAGGCATCGTTATGTAATTGGAACCATGTTTCTTACTGCTTATTTGTTGTTATCATTTAGTATAATTTCACATGTCAATTCGATTTCTGTTTTACAAGAAAGAATTATTGATACATTTTTAGGTGGATTTTTAGCTTTTTTATCGAGCTACATTATCTTCCCGAATTGGGAAAGTACGAACACAAATCAAAACATTCGAAATAATTTAATTGCGAACTACAATTATCTGTATTACATCTATGCAAAATTCTTAAAAAATAATGTCAATGAAACTGACTATAAATTAGCAAGAAAAGAACTTTTCATAAGAATGGCAGAAATAACATCGATGTTTCAACGAATGATTTCTGAACCTAAAGGAAGACAAAAAATTGCGAAAGATTTAAACAAAATCACCATCATCAATCATATGTTTGTTTCCTATGCTTCTGCTATGAATTCGATTATCAAACAAAATCATGAATACGAATTGACGGATGAACAAATAAAAACCATCAGAAAAACTCTTGCACAATTATTGCAAACCATTCGCTTGTTCGGGCCTTATGAAAATCATTTAAAATATACGTTATTGGAAATCAATATACCAATAATAGAAAAAATACAGAAGAATAATGAATCTCAAAGTATCAATGATTTAATAGAAAATTTAAATGATATCAGTTCAGATTATTATCGTGTAATAAAGAAAATTTTAGAACAAGAAAACTAGATGAATATATTTCAGCTATTCAAAAAAATTAGACCATTTGTAAAGCCTTATAATAAACTGGTTTTTGCAACCTTATTATTAACTTTGATTGGTTCATTTGCAGCTCAGGTCAATGCGCTTATTTTACAATATACTGTAGATAGCATTAATGCACTTGTGGAGGCTGGTAAAGGTTTAGCAGAAGGAAAAAGCATTTTAATTTTTATATCTGTTGTATTAATTTCGAAAGAAATCATCAATGCATTTGTAAGCTTTGGACAAAAATATTACGGAGAAAAATTACGTATTTACGTTTCACAAGATTTAGCGCAAGCAATCATCGATAAAATACTACAATACAGATTAGCTTTTTATACAAACAACGACAATCAATCTGGTAAATTACAAACAAGAATTGATCGTGGAATTGAAAGTTTAACACGACTTGTTCAGAATTTTTTTATTGATATTTTACCTCTTTTTGCTAATGCAATCGTTGCTTTGTACCTAATGTTTAATGCCAATTTTTATGTTGGTTTAGTTGGTTTATGTATTTTACCAATCTATTTCATCATTACACAAAAACAAGCAAAAAAACTTAGTGGTTGGCGTAGAAATTTAAGAGGATTTCGAGAACAAAAATCTCAAGGAATTATTTCGATTATCGATTCTATTACAGTAATTAAATCGTTTAACCGAGAAAATATAGAAGAAACTAAACAACTTAATCTACAAAAAAGTTTAACAGACAATCAACTACAAACTCGTAAAACAAGTTTTCTTTTTGATGGAATAAAATCCTTTGTCGAACAATTTGGAGTTGTCATCATCATCATTTTAACCGCTTTTTTTGTTTTAAATGGCAGCATGTCTATTGGGATGATTATGTTTCATATTTTACTTTTCAACAATGTTTCTGCTCCAATTAGACAATTGCATCGAATTTATGATGAAATGAATGATGCTTTAATCTATTCTGAAAGTTATTTCTCGATTGTAGAAGCTGATGATGAAATCGAAAAATCTGGAAAATATATCCCAGAAAAAATTAAAGGTAAATTTGTAATAGAAAATGTTGATTTCAGTTATCCAAACGGATTCAAAGCATTAAAAAACATCAACATGACGATTCAACCAAACAAAATTACTGCTTTGGTTGGTTTATCTGGCGCAGGAAAAAGTACGGTAATTAATCTTTTAGATAAATTTTATTTACCAAATACTGGTAAAATAACTTTAGATGGTGTTGATCTTAACGATTACGACACACAATTTTTACGAGAAAATATAGGATTAGTCTTACAAAAAAACCACATTTTCAGTGGAACAATTGAAGAAAACATTCGTTACGGAAAAACAAATGCAACACAGGAAGAAATAGAAGAAGCTGCTAAAAAAGCTTACATTCATGAGCAAATTTTAGAATTACCGGATGCTTATCAATCCAAAGCATTATTACTTTCTGGTGGGCAACAACAAAGAATTGCGATTGCAAGAATGTTCCTAAAAAATCCTCCAATTATTTTCCTAGACGAACCAACTGCAAGTTTAGATGCTATTGCAACAGAACAAATTAAAAATAGTTTAGATGCAATTAAGAAAAATCGAACCGTCATCATGATTTCTCACAGTATTTCTCAGATTATTGATGCCGATTATACCTATGTTATGAAACAGGGAGAAGTTGTAGAACATGGTATTCATGAAGAAGTTTATGATCTTGACGGAACTTATAAAGAAATTTTTGATGCAATGGCAAGAAGTCTAAACATCGATAAAATTGCCAAAACATTAGATGACGAAGAAGAAAATTATTAATTTCTTCTGACAAATCATTTTAAGTAAAATTAAATCATTAACTTTAAACAACTTACTCGATTTTATATGAAAAACTCAACTTTATATATATTCATCATTTTTATTTTTGCTTACGGATGTAAAAATGAAAATAAGACAAATCAAGATTTAACTTCTGTTGAAAAAGATTTACCACACGAAAGTTTTTTCGACGTGCCAATAGAAAATACAGCTTTAATCATCAATATTGATACATTAACCTTGGTTAAAAAAAACGAAAATCATGAAGATAAAATTTATCAAAACATCGATTCGTTAAATAACAATTATAGTTTATTGAATCATACAATTAAAGATAAAATTATTGATGTTCTCAATCGAAAAAAGTTTAATTATTCATTAATTTCAAAATTCGATAAAGAAGATTTCTCTTTTGATTTAATTGATCCAGAAAATTCTAAAAACATCAATTTTGATGAATTAAAAAGTAAATACAAGCAAGATTTCCTTACCATAATCAATGTAAAAAAGGGCTTTACCAACGATGTTGAAAATAAAAATCAATGCGTTGCAAAAACCGATTTATACATTAATGTATTGGACTTAAAAAATAAAAAAGTCAATTTTACTGAAACCATTTCTGGTACAAAATATTTCAATAATCATCCAGATTCTATCAACACCAAAAATCTAGAAAAAAATCTTTTAGCTTCTATAAACGAAACGATTGAAATTATCGATAACAATTAATTCTAGCAGATTTTTTTATAAGAAAACAATTAATCGTTAAAGGAAATAATTTGCTTTATCTTTGAGCATTCTAATGTCAAAAAGTGAAAAGTAACTTTTTTCTAAAATTGTTCGAAATTCACTTTTATATAAAATTAAAACTATAAAATGAATTTTCTTACAGTTGAAAATCTAACCAAATCATACGGGATCCGAACATTATTTAACGAAGTAAATTTTCATGTAAACGAAGGCGATCAAATCGCTTTTGTTGCTAAAAACGGAAGTGGAAAATCGACTTTACTTAAAATTCTTGCAGGACTAGAAACACCAGATTCTGGTGAAGTTCGTCCAGGCAAAGATGTCAAAATTTTAATGTTAGATCAAAGTGATGATTTTGATGAAAACCTAAATGCAGAAGATTACATTTTCAACCATTCGAATGAAGTTCTTGATGTTGTTCATCAATATGAATTGATGTTAGAAAATGATCCATCAAATCCAGATTTAATTGATATAATGGGTAAAATGGATCTTTTAGATGCGTGGAAAGTTGAACCAACTATAAAAGAAATATTATCTAAATTAAAAATTGATTTTTTAGAACAAAAAATCGGAAAACTTTCTGGTGGTCAACGCAAAAGAATTTCGCTTGCAAAGTTTTTAATTGATTTAAGTTTTGAAACTGGTTATGTGTTATTAATTTTAGATGAGCCAACCAATCATCTGGACATAGAAATGGTTGAATGGCTAGAATATTTCTTGAATAAAGAAAATAAAACGTTGATTTTGGTTACACACGATCGCTATTTCTTAGACGCAATTTGTACCAAAATTCTAGAAATGGAAGACAAAACTTTGTATGTACATTCTGGCAATTACGAAACGTATATTACAAATAAAGCGATAAGAATAGAAAATCAGAATGCGACAATTGACAAAGCAAAAAATCTTTACAGAAAAGAAATCGAATGGATGCGTCGTCAACCAAAAGCGAGAACAACTAAATCTAAATCTCGTATAGATGATTTTTATGATACCGAAAAAGTTGCCAAACATAAAATAGTTGACCAGAAAGTAAAACTAGAAATGGTGATGACACGTTTAGGACAAAAAATCATCGAAATGGAACATGTTTCTAAAGCTTTTGGTTCTAAAAAAATTGTTGATGATTTCTCTTATATTTTCTCTCGAGGTGGAAAAATTGGTTTGGTAGGAAAAAATGGTGTTGGAAAAACAACCTTCCTAAAAATGCTCGAAGGAATAGAATCTGCTGATTCTGGAAAAATAGAAAGAGGAGAAACTTTGAATATTGGACATTTTAAACAAGATGGTATCACGTTTAAAGAAGACGAAAGAGTAATTGAGTTTGTAAAAGAAATTGCAGATTATTTCCCTTTATCAAATGGAAAGGAAATGCGAGCAGAACAGTTTTTAGAAATGTTTCTTTTTACTCCAGAACAACAACATACATTTATTTCTAGATTAAGTGGAGGAGAGAAAAAACGTTTACAATTATTGGCAATTCTATTTAAAAATCCAAATTTCTTGATTTTAGATGAGCCGACAAATGATCTTGACTTACCAACATTAACGGTTCTTGAAAATTTCTTAGAAGATTACCAAGGATGTTTATTAGTTGTTTCGCATGATCGTTATTTTATGGATAAAGTTGTCGATGAATTAATGATTTTCGAAGGCGAAGGAAAAATTTCTAGATATATGGGCACTTATACCGAATATCATATCGAGAATAAAAACAAAACTACAACAGAAGATAAAAAAATAGAAAAAGAATCTGTTACGAAAGAACCAATCGAAACTAATTCTAAAGTTAAAGAAGAAAAGCCTAAAAAACTTTCTTATAAAGAACAACGAGAATTAGAAGATATTAATAAAACTTTACCTATCTTAGAAAATAAGAAGGAAGAACTTACCAATTTATTATCAGATTCTAATTTAGCCTACGAAGAAATTGCAAAAATCAGTGCAGAATTACAAGAAATCATTAATGAAATTGATGAAAAGGAATTCCGTTGGCTAGAATTAAATTAATTTTTTACTATTTTTTTTAATATTTATCTAATTAAAAATCAATACTATAAAAAACATTTTGTGAAATTTTAAAAATTTTATGTGACCTAACCGCTTTTATTGTGTCATAACAATGTAAGCAAATGAGTAACTCGATTACAAAAGAATTAGTAAATAGTTCTGATGAAGAACTAGTAGAATATATTGTGGCTACAAAAGATCCACAAGTTTTTGCTATACTTTATGATCGATATGCTGACAAAATATACAACAAATGTATAAGTTTTGTAGGCAGTACAGATGAGGCGAAAGATTTGACGCATGATATTTTTCTTAAACTATATGTAGCTTTAAGGAGTTTCAAAAGTCAAGCAAAGTTTTCAACTTGGGTTTATTCATTGGTTTATAATTATTGTGTGAATTACGTACAAAGAGAACGTACCAGCAATAAAGAGCAGTTATTTGACACAGAAGATTTAGAAAATTTTGATGTAGAAGATGATATTGATGATCAAACGATTTTCAATATGAAATTTGATAAACTTCAATTAGCATTAGAAAAGATTGATCCAGATGATAAGATGATCCTTTTGATGAAATATCAAGACGATTTTTCTGTCAAAGATATTTGCGCAGCCTTTGATATCAAAGAAAGTGCAGTAAAGATGAGACTACAAAGAGCAAAAAGTAAACTAACAATAATCTATAACCAACTGTAGCCTATGGAAAATCCATTCAAAAAAATTATACAAAATGAGAAGCTTCCAGAAACTTTAAAACAAAAAGTTATGGATGATATTCACTTAATTAACCTATCTTTAAACATGGCTGATTTATTTGCTATAAAAATTCCTTCGGCTTTTGGAGATATGTTAGACCTAAACGACCCGAACAAAAAAAAGAATAAATAATATTAACTTAATGCTACATGAATTTAGATTTTAGTGCTTTGGATGAGATTTATAGTAGATTCATCAATTTTTTACCAACATTAATTGGAGCAATTATATTCATTATCAGTTGTATAATTGTTTATATGTTGACACTATTTGTCATCAAAAAATTATTAAAATTCTCTAAAATAGAATTTCTTAATCAGAAAATAAATGACAATGAAGTATTAAAAAAATCAAATATCAAAATCAATTTCGAGAATATAATTATTCAAACCATAAAATTGATTTTAATCTTATTGATTTTAGTAATCGGGGCAGATTTTTTTAATTTAAACATGGTTTCTCAACAAATAGGAAACTTGATAAATTATCTTCCACAATTTATAAGTGCAGTTCTAATTTTTACTTTAGGTTTTTATCTTGGAAATAAAATAAAAGAATTACTTAGAAATATACTAAAATCAATCGATTTTAATGGATCGAATATCATTAGTAATATCGTTTTTTATTTGATCATTGTATTTGTAAGTATAACAGCCCTAAACCAAGCTGGTATCAATACAGATATTATCACAAGTAATTTATCGATTATTATGGGTGCTTTTCTTCTAACATTTACCATTGCATTTGGTCTTGGTTCGCGAGATGTAATTTATAAATTACTCTTAGGTTTTTATACAAATAAAAATTTAGCCATCGGTCAGAAAATAATTTATAATGGTAAAAAAGGGATGATAACAGGAATAGATAACATTACACTAACCTTACAAACAGAAGAAGAGAAAATTCTAATCCCGATAGAGAACATTAGTAAATCAGAAATTATAATTATAAACGAATAATCGAAATAGGCCTAACCAACTTAATATCGATTTAAAACCAAGGGGCTTCCCTAAACAACTTAACCATTAACTAACCAACCTAAATCTAAAAACAACGGACGTCTCCCTAACCGACAGAATTCTATTGTTTTTTAATCAACTTAAACCCAACCAAACCTTTTTAAACCTACCCAAAATCCTAATCGGAAGTAAAAAAGAACTTCCTTAAATTCAACCAAATTATAGGGAAAACCTAGCAAATCAAAAAGCGATGAAATTTCATCGCTTTTTTTGTTTAAAATCAATTATTAAGTAGTACATTTGCAGCTCATACATAATAATCATTTAAATAATATTGGAATGTATTTATCTAAAGAAACTAAAAGCGAAATTTTCGCAAAACATGGTAAAGCTGCTAATGACACAGGTTCAGCAGAAGGTCAAATCGCATTATTCACATACAGAATCAATCACTTGACTGAGCACCTGAAAAAAAACAGAAAAGATTTTAACACAGAAAGATCTTTGGTTAAGTTAGTAGGTAAACGTAAATCATTATTAGACTATTTAAAGAAAACTGAAATTGAAAGATACCGTAATATTATTGCGGAATTAGGGATTCGTAAATAAGCTAATTCAAAACATAAAAGGCAATTGTATAATTGCCTTTTTGTTTTTTTAAGAAATAAAGTAATACATTTATAAAATAGATACCGTTGAGGCAAACGGTCTCAACATTAGACGAATTTAATTTTTAAAAGACGAATGATTCCACAAGCAATCACCGAGAAAATCACTCTTCAAGACGGAAGAGAAATTTCAATTGAAACTGGTAAATATGCTAAACAAGCAGACGGATCAGTTACTGTTCGCATGGGAGATACCATGTTATTAGCAACCGTAGTTGCAAACAAAGATGCAAACGATGGTGTAGATTTCTTACCATTAACTGTAGATTATAGAGAAAAATTTTATGCAGGAGGTAGAATTCCTGGAAACTTTTTCCGTAGAGAAGCTAAACCTTCTGATGATGAAGTATTGACAATGCGTCTTGTAGACCGTGTTCTTCGTCCAATGTTCCCAGATGATTTCCATGCTGAAGTTCAGGTAATGATTTCATTGATTTCTTACGACAAAAATGTGATGCCAGAAGCATTGGCAGGTCTTGCTGCCTCTGCTGCAATTGCTATTACAGATATTCCTTTTACCTTAATTTCAGAGGCAAGAGTTATCCGTTTAGATGGTCAATTAATGGTTAATCCTTCAATCGAACAATTAGCACAAGCTGATATCGATATTATGGTAGGAGCTTCTAAAGATTCTGTTGTAATGGTTGAAGGTGAAATGGAAGAAATTTCTGAAAAAGAGATGTTAGAAGCTATCCAATTCGCTCATGAAGAAATAAAAAAACAAATCGAAGCACAAGAACGCCTAGCTGAAAAAGTAGGTAAATCTTTTCCAAAACGCGAATATTCTCATGAAAATCATGATGAAGAAATTCGTAAACAAGTTTGGGATTTCGGTTTTCAAAAATATTATGACATTGCAAAACAACCTTCTGATAAACATGAAAGAGGTGAAAAATTTGCAGAAGTTTTAAACGATTTCTTAAGTCAAATTACTGACGAAGAAGTGTTGGCTAGAGTAACTCCTTTTGCTAAAACATATTTTCATGATGTACAAAAAGAAGCTGTTCGTCAATTGATTTTAGAAGAAGGTATTCGTCTTGACGGACGTGATCCTAAAACCATTCGTCCTATTTGGACAGAAGTAGATGTTTTACCAGGAGCGCATGGTTCTGCTGTATTTACACGTGGTGAAACTCAAGCTTTAGCAGCTGTAACTTTAGGTTCTTCTAGAGATGCAAATTTAGTTGATGGTGTTGTTACAAATCATGAAGAAAGATTTTTCTTACATTATAACTTCCCTCCTTTTTCTACAGGTGAAGCTCGCCCATTGAGAGGAACTTCTCGTCGTGAAGTTGGTCATGGAAATTTAGCTCAAAGAGCACTTACAAAAATGATTCCTGAGGATAATCCTTATGTAATCCGTTTAGTATCTGAAGTTTTAGAATCTAATGGTTCTTCTTCTATGGCTACTGTTTGTGCAGGTACTTTATCTTTAATGGATGCAGGTATTCCGATTAAAAAACCAGTTTCTGGAATTGCAATGGGATTAATTACTGATAAAAAATCTGGGAAATGGACTGTATTATCTGATATCTTAGGAGACGAAGATCATTTAGGTGATATGGATTTTAAAGTTACTGGAACTGCTGACGGGATCACAGCTTGTCAAATGGATATTAAAGTTCAAGGTTTATCTATGGAAATCATGGAAAAAGCATTGAATCAAGCACGTGAAGGTCGTTTACATATCTTAGGTAAATTGACTGAAACTTTAGAGGTTGCACGTCCACAATTAAAACCAAATGCTCCAAAAATTATCGTAGTAGAAATTCCGAAAGAATTTATTGGTGCTGTAATTGGTCCTGGAGGAAAAGTGATTCAAGAATTACAAAAAGAAACAGAAACTGTAATTGTTTTAACAGAAGAAAACGATTATGGTAGAGTTGAAATCAATGGTGTAAATCAAGAAAAAATAGATCAAGCAATTGCTCGTATTAAACAAATTGCATTTGTACCAGAACCTGGTGCAACTTACGATGCTGTTGTAAAATCTATCAAACCATTTGGTGCATTTGTAGAAATTTCTAAAGGTGTAGAAGGTTTAGTACACATTTCTGAAATTGAACATAGAAGATTAGAAAAAGTTGAAGATGCACTAAAAATAGGAGATAAAGTACAAGTAAAATTCTTAGGTTACGACGATAAAAAGAAAATGAAATTATCTCGTAAAGCTTTATTACCAAAGCCAGAAAGAACAGAAAAGCCAAAACAAGAAGGTGAAAAAAAAGCACCTGAAAGTGAGGCTCCAAAACAAGATTAATCAATTAATCTATCATAAGAAAATCCACTCTAATGAGTGGATTTTTTGTTTTTTATGGATTTGTTGACCAAATAGAAGCAGATTTTATCATTGCTCTTCTTGGCAATTTTAATGTTCCCACAATTAAGTCAGCAAAATCTTCAGGTTGTAATACTTTTTCTGGATCACCGTCTGTCAAATTCAAATCTTTAGACATATCAGATGCAATCGTAGATGGTGTTAATGTGCAAACTCTAATGTTGTGTTTTCTAACTTCTCTCATTAATGAATCTGATAAACCAATTAAACCAAATTTAGACGCTGAATAAGCAGAAGTTCCTGCATTTCCATTAAGCCCCGCAGTAGAAGAAACATTGAAAATATCTCCTTTACCATTCGCTATAATCGTTGGTAAAACTTCTTTGATTACATAATATGCTCCTAATAAATTGGTATTGATAATTGATGCCCATTTTTCTACATCCATATCTAATAAACTTCCAAAATCTGCAATTCCAGCGTTATTTACCAAAATATCAATCGATTCAAATTCATTGGTAATAGAAGCGATTCCACTTTTTACTTCCTCATAATTAGCTACATCGAAAACAGCATAAACAGCCTTCACTCCGTAACTTTTCAATTCACTTACTGTTTCTTGTAGAACTTGCTCATTACGTCCAGTAATTGCCACATTAATACCTTCTTTTGCAAAGGCAATTGCAGTAGCTTTTCCTAAACCTCTACCTCCACCAGTAATTATCGCGTTTTGATTTTTTAAAATTTCCATTTGTAATAATTTTATTCTACAAATTTATAGAAGCTTTTTATTTCTAAAAAAATGTATAACAAGTTTATTACTTTATTAACGTACTAAAAGATAATTAAAACGAATCGCTGTATTTTTTTAGAGAGAAATAAGATAAAATAATTGCAATTATCTGAAAAATTGCTCCTAAAAAAAACGGTGCTGCAGGAAAATGCATTGGTGCATCTTCTTTAGTAAAATAATAAAACAAACCAGTCATAATTAAAGGACCAAAAATAGCAGTAGCACTATTTAGACTGGTAATTGTTCCCTGCAATTGACCTTGTTCTTTTTCGTCAACACAACTGGTCACTTCTGTTTGTAATGCTGGTCCTGCAATTCCTCCTAAACAGTAAGGAATAAGAAAAACAAACATCATCCAAGATTGATTAGCTAAACCGAATAAAACAAGTCCAATCATATTGATGGTCAAACCCCAAAGTATATTCTTTGCATTTCCAAATTTTGGATTGGACCATCTTACTAAAAATCCTTGCACAATACTTACTAAAACACCGACAACAGCTAAAGAAATTCCAACCATTTTTTCATCCCAATGAAATTCGTACATTGTAAAAAAAGTCCAATTAGTATTCACTGCATGTCCCGCCATGTACATAAAAAACATGGCAGTAATCAATAAAAGTATTTGAGGATATTTTTTTAATTTCAATAAAGAACCGATCGGATTTGCAGCTTTCCAATCTACGTTTCTTCTTTTGGATTTTGGTAAAGATTCTGGTAGAAAAATAAATCCGTAAATAAAATTAATAAAACATAATGCTGCTGCTGCATAAAAAGGAATTCGCGCTCCTATTTGTCCTAATAGTCCACCAATCAAAGGTCCTATAATAAATCCGATCCCAAATGCTGCGCCAATCAAACCAAAGTTTTTTGCTTTATTTTCTGGTGTACTAATATCTGCAATATAAGCAGAAGCTGTTGATGCACTTGCGCCTGTAATACCAGACATAATTCTACCAATAAATAACCATAAAATAGTTGGTGCAAAAGCCAAAATTAGATAATCTATGGTAAATGCCAAAAGAGAAGCTAATAAAACTACTCGACGACCATATTTATCGCTGATATTCCCAATAAGTGGCGCAAATAAAAATTGCACTAAGGCATAAGCAAAAGTCAACCATCCTCCTATTTTAGCTGCATCACTAAGATTAGATTGAATCAGTTCTTCTAATAATTTTGGTAAAACGGGAATGATAATTCCAATCCCAATAATATCAATCAGCATGGTCGCAAATATAAATCCTACGGCAGCTTGTTTATTTTTATGTCGCATTAATAAATTTCTAAAATTTGAAAATGATGATTATTCAACACAAATTCGTCTCCATTTTGTTTGCCTAACATCGCAATTGCTAAAGGTGTTCGAGAAGATATACTTGTAAATTTTTGATCTTGAAAAATAAATTCACCAAAACTTGTGACAATGATAAAGTTACCCAATAAAGTTTTTACAACAGAACCTTTTTGTATTTTTTGATGATTTTCATCTTTTAAACTCTTAATTAAAATTTGATGTTCTAATGCAATCTTTTGTTGACCTAACAAATGATTAATTTCTTGATTCAACATTTCTCTAGAAGTTTCGTATTTATCGCCCATACTGCTTTTAGTTTCTGTATTAGACTTACGTAAATCTTCTATCAAATTATTAATTTGTTGAAGTTTATCCTCAACTAAATCATTCAATGTATTGATAATATCTTTTTTAGAAATCATAATTATAATCTTCGCCAAAATTACAGCAATCTTAGGATTTATTGATTGATTATAAAAAATAAATTTCAGACAAATGTCTTTTAATATCAGACAAAAGTTGTATCTTTACAAAAAGAGAAACATCATGTTAACAGTAACCGAAAGATTAACCTACAACAACATCGAAGAAAAATCGATTTACGAATTCATTGCGATTTCTAGAGAAGGAATACGTTATGCAACATTCGATCGTATGGTAAAAAATAGTCCTTTTAGTTTAAATGAATGGGCGAACTTTCTACATATTTCAGAAAGAACATTGTTACGTTACAAGACAGATAAAAAATTATTCGATTCGGTTCAATCAGAAAAAATTCTTCAGATTACTATGTTGATAAAACGTGGTACAGAGATTTTCGAAACTTTAGAAATTTTCAGTAAATGGTTGAGTTTAGAAAATGTTGCTTTGGGTGGTATAAATCCGAAAAGTTTATTGGATACTTCTTTTGGTATAAGCCTTATAAATGATGAGTTAACACGAATAGAACACGGTGTTTTCGCATGATAGTTTATAGGTTGAGTAGAAAACAATACGCAAAAGATCTTTCTGGGAAAGGCGCAGAAATTGCTGGCGGAAGATGGAATAGTAAAGGTTTTGCTATGATTTATACAGCAGAATCCAGAGCACTTTGTACAACAGAAGTTGCAGTTCACGTCCCGTTGGGGATGATCCCAAAAGATTACCAAATGATATCAATCGAAATTCCAGATAATTTGATTTCTAATTTTGATTTTCAACAATTACCAGAAAAATGGAATAGCATACCTGCAAATCGTTCTACACAAGAAATTGGTAATAAATTTATACAAGAAAATGAATTTCTTGTTCTAAAAGTACCTTCTGCTGTTGTCGAAGGTGATTTTAATTATTTAATAAATCCACTTCACGAAAAAATGAATACCATAAAAATCATCGAAATAAAAGATTATAACTTTGATAAACGATTATTTATCTAAAAAAATAAACGCTCATTATTTTATAGAATAATGAGCGTTTAGAAAAGAAATCTATTCTTCTTTTTTCTTTTTAGCAGGAGCTTTCTTTTCTTTAACTTCTTTTTTCTCTGCTTTTGGTTTTACCTCTTTCTTCGGCTTTTCTTCTTCAACCTCATCAATGTAGCGGTAAACTCTTCGTGGTCTTGTTACTCCATAACTACCATTTACAATTTTTCCTCTTCTGGTCTTTTTGTCTCCTTTTCCCATTGTTTAGAATTATAAAAGTTAATATAAGTACGAGCTATCTAAGTTATAAAATTTACTTTATTTTTCAAAATTACTTAGAACCTATAACCATCAAAAATTATAATCCTAATTCTAAAATTTTTCTAATTGTATTGACATTTCTTGCAGTCGCTTTTAAATTCATTCTTTTCTCGATTAAACTAACATTGAATTTTGATTTTCCAATTCCGTCAGGTAAATAAAAGAAAAGAACTTGATCGACAAATACGAATTGATATTGATCTGAAAATTCACTCAATAATTCTATTTTTGGTTCTTGACCTAAAAATGCTAAAAAAACTTTGCTACCATCTTCAACCTCAAAATATGGATTTTTAGAAAAAATATTTTTTAAATCATCTATTTTATAAACAAAATATTCTGTAGAAATCTGAAAATGTTGTTCGATTAGTTGATTGATTTTATTTGTCAATTCATCTGAATTTAACTCTGATTTCAAAATCAAATTTCCACTTTGTATATAGGTTTTCACCTCATCAAATCCATTAGAAATCAAAACATCAACTAATTCCTTCATTTTAATGATATTTTTTCCTGAAACGTTGATTGCTCTCAGAAAAATTGTATATGTTTTTTTCACAATCTTAATGCTTACATTTGCTGATAAATTTACCAAATGAAAAGCGTTATTACAATTGGATTATTAATTGTTTCGAATGTTTTTATGACATTTGCCTGGTATGGACATCTAAAATTTAAGGATTTAAGCTGGTTTAGTAAATTAGGATTACCCGCAATAATTTTGATTAGTTGGGGAATTGCTTTATTCGAATATATGGCTCAAGTTCCTGCTAATAAAATTGGCTACGAAGGCAATGGTGGACCTTTTAATATTTGGCAACTAAAAGTGATACAAGAAGCAATTACTTTAACTGTTTTTACAATTTTTACATTAGTTGTTTTCAAGACAGAAACTTTTCGAATCAATCATTTAATTGGCTTTATTTTTCTGATTTTAGCTGTTTATTTCCTTTTCAAAAAATAAAAAAAAGAATAGATTATAAATCTATTCTTTCTGCTAAATATTCACTTTCGTTTCCTAATCTATCAACTGCTTTTATGGCAATTGCATTGAGTTTTTTACCAAATTTTTGACTTTCTATAATCTTAGAAGTCGTTTTAGAATCTAATATTTCTGTTTCCCAAGAATCATTGTATCTGGTATATAATAACCATTGAAAAACTTTTGATGATTGATTAGATGACCAATTTGCATTAATACTATTCGATAATTTATGAACAGATAAATTCGGTCTTGACAAAGGATCTGTTTTTATCCAAGGACTTGAAGGAATCAAGGCTTTTTCTTTATAAGGACCATACTTCAGAGCATTTAACATACTTGGATTTTTGATTAAACCCGCAATACTCCAATGGACAGCTCCTACACTATTTTGTAAAATTTCACCTGTCAACTGAATTTGATTAACGATTTCTGTTGTTCTATCTGAAGATTTAACTTCAACTGTATTCAAACCAGGCCATAAATGTCGATTAAAGGTATTTTCTGATTGCCACCAACGCAACAAAGCAGGAAAACTCTGACCTGTAGAATTTATTGGCCAATATAACTGAGGTGAAAAATAATCAATCCAACCTTTGTTTAACCATAGTTTTGCATCAGCATATAATTCATCGTATTGTGAAGATCCCGTCACACCACTTGGATAACCAGGTTTCCAAATTCCAAAAGGACTAATTCCAAATTTTACATAAGGTTTTTCTTCTTTTATTTCGTTGTAAATACGTTCGATGATGTGATTGACATTTTCTCTTCTCCAATCTGCTCTTGATAATTGACCACCTTGATTTTTATAAGCATTCCAAGTAGAATTGTCAGGAAAATCTGCTCCTCCATTATATGTTGCATAAGGATAGAAATAATCATCAAAATGAATTCCATCAATATCATAATTCTTCACAATATCTCTTACCACTTCAGAAACATGATCTTGTGTTTTTTGATTTGCAGGATCAAACCAATACATTCCATTTTTTAACCTTACAACATTATCTGGCGATTTTTTCACCATAGATTCTGACGTAACCGAACCTCCACTTGAGTGATGCGCACGATAAGGATTCAACCAAACATGCAATTCCATTCCGCGCTTGTGTGCTTCCTCAACCCAAAACTCTAACGGATCATAATAAGGCGAAGGCGCTTTACCTGTTTGTCCTGTTAAAAAATACGACCAAGGTTCGTAATTACTTTTATACAAAGCATCTGCTGATGGTCTTGCCTGAAAAATTACTGCATTAAAATTTCCTTCTTTTAGCAAATCGAGTAATTGAATAGCTTCTGCTTTTTGTTGCTCTGTTGATAAATCTCTTTTTGATGGCCAATTAATATTTGCAACTGTGGCAATCCAAGCAGCACGGAATTCTCTATTTACTGATGGTAAATTTACCTGAAAAATAGAGCTTTCTGTCGGTTTATTGATTACCTCTGGATTTTCTGTTTTCTTAACAACTTCTTGATTTACGGCAGGTTTATCTACTTTTCTATAAATAGGTTTTGATGGAGAATTATATTTTTTGGATGTTGAACAAGAATTTAATCCAAAAGAAAAAATTCCTGTTAACATGATAATTTTTATAAGTTGATTTCTATTCATACTGCAAAACTACATTCTATATTAATTAATTAGGTCTAAAAAATCGTTAAATCACGCCAATTGCTATTCAAGAATTGTGCATTAATCAATATTAACACAGAAAAAGTGAAGTTATTGTTTTTCTAAAACATTTTTAAGGTTTAAAGTTCCTTGTTCAAAATCTTTATTCATGTCATAAAAAAGACTCATTAAATTAAATGGATAAGGAATTTTACCATCGATAACCCAACGAACTTTTGTCTGATTTGGAGCAATAGAATCTGTTTTGATAAAAGATTTTGCAGGTTGAGGATCATCTTCAAAATACAAATCAAATTCTACACGTTTACCATTATCTAGTTTACTGATTACCTGACTCCCATTGCCAACTTCTTTACTTTTCCAACTGTATTTAAAGCCAACAGTTGCATCTGTTCCATCAAAAGATTTCTCCATATTTTTATCCATCTGAAACCAAACACCGTAATTTTCTTGATTCTTTACGTATTTTACATAATCGTACACTTCTTGTGCTGGTTTATTGATTACCGTTGTCCCTTCTGCATGAAAAGTTTTTGGTAAAAAAGCAGCGACAACCAAGGCTAATATTACGATACCAACGAGCGTCAATAATACATATTTGATGATTTTCATTAAGCCATTTTTTTATTACCTTCGAAATGAACCATCCACCAAATACCGAATTGATCTTGAAAAGATGCATATAATTCTGCCCAAAATTGTTCTCCCAATTCCATTTCGATTTTCTGCGCATTTTCTGTTAAAGCATCATACAAATCCTTTGCTTCTTCTGCCGTTGCAGCATCTAACATAATATAAGTTGTGTTACCTGGAGTCGCATGATGACCAAAATTTTCTATACAATCAGATCCCATCAACATTGTCGTTTCGTTAATCATAATTGCCGTATGCATAATTTTGGTTTTAGAATCTTCGTCTAAAGAGAAATTTGGATCTGGAGGTAAATCACCAAATCGATGAGTTCCTAAACTTTCTGTTTTAAAAACTTTTTGATAGAAATCGAACGCTTGTTCGCAAGTTCCGTTAAAATTAAGATAAGCATGTAAAGTTGCCATAGTAAGATTTATTGAATTAATAATTAGTTTGTTGTTAAACTAAATTTAATACAATTTTTCTTACTAAAAATAAAAAAATCCAAAATATAATTTTGGATTTTCAATCAGATTAATATTGATATATTAATTAATTTATTTTATAATCACTTTTCGGTTAATCTCCATTCCTTTACCTTCAACTTTGATGATGTAAATCCCTTTCTGATTAACTTCTAATTTTACTTCTTTTGCTTTAGAAGTGTTGTTTTTTTGTTGTACAATTTGTCCATTTAGATTATACAAAGTAACAGTTTCTATACTTTTTGCATTATTTTCTAAACGAACATTTACTGTATTATTATTTGTATAAACGGTGATATCGTTGCGATCTTGGTAATTGATATCGTTTGTGTCTAATGTAACATTCCAGATTTGTTGTGCATATTCTGGATGATCTATAAACGGATTTCTATTGTTTTGATGATTGTAATAAATCAAATCATTTATATCTTGTTCACGTTGACTTACAGGATCCATTTGATGCCAAGTCAATAAAATCTTCAAGAAAGTATCCGAAAATGCTTTGTTTGCAGAACCGTCGAACATATTCCCAACATTTGTTGCATTTCTATTTCCAGCGAAACTTGTCAATCGATCTTCGTAACGAGTTGCAAAGTATAAAAATGCGCGCGCAACATCACCTTTAAACTCATCAATTGGTTCAAAAACTAAATTAGAATAACCAGCCGAATAACCTTGATTTAAGTTATTACCTAATTTTGATCCGTTTTTAGAAGTCCAAGTTGCATTACCAACCACTCCAAACGGATAATTGCTTCTACGACCATTTACATAACCATCTGTTGGCCAAATATGAAATGCATCCGAAACCATTGGTGAAGCTTCTTTGAAATAAGATTGTGCAACTAAATGCTCTCTGTTATAACAGCTACTTTCTCCACTATAATTCCCACATTCTTTGTTTCCTGGTGTAAAATTATATGGATCTGATCCTGTTGGATTTTCTGAATAAATATCTAAAATGGTGTTGTCATTTTCATAATATTTATCTTGAAAACCATTCTTTTCGTTGTTTAATCGATATAAACTTTTTAATGCATCATAAGAACGTGTTGTGTAATTTGCTGAAATTATATTTTTCAGCTGAGTTTTTAATGTATAGCCAGAACCCGTAGCATTGTTATAATAACCGTTTGGAATTTGAGCAAATGTTAATCCACTTAATAACAAACTAAAACTAATAAATACTTTTTTCATACCCAAAAAAGATTAAAAAAAGAGATTGCATCATTATAGACACATCTCTTTTTGATTATATAATTGACTAATTTACAATTACTTTTTTATTCGTATTGTAATTATTTCCATTTATTTTCAAAAAATAAACTCCTTTTTCGAAACCTTTAACTTCTATTGTTTTTAATTTCTTGGTGTTTTTATATTCTTTGACTAATTGACCGTAAGAATTATAAACTTGTAGATCAACAATCGAATCATCAGAACTTGCAATTAAAATACTAGATTCTTTTGTATAAGCTTTTATTGACTCTTTAGCTTCTACATAATGATAATCTGTACCTAAATTTGTCCAAAGATTTTCTGCCTCTGGTCCACCCCAAATTAGAGTAGCTAAATAAGGATTATCGATGAACGGATTTCTATTACCCTGTGCAAACTCATTATTTAAGTTACCTAAATATTCGTTTCTTTGTTTTTCAATTTCAGAAACAGGATCTTCTGCATTCCATTTCAAGAATAAATCTATCATACCATCTGGTGTAGAAGAAGTGCTACCAAAACCAACATTATTTGGTAAACAACGAGTTGTGTAACGTACGTACATGTACATCATCATACGAGCAACATCACCTTTCCATTCGTCACCAGGATACCAACCGTTTCCTTTTTTACCAGAATTACCAGAACCGTCTGAAAACTTTAAGTTTCCACGACTCGAGTTTCTTTGCACATTAGATGCTCTTAAATGATGCGCATCTGCTCCAGGACCAGCCTCACCTAAATTTGGCGTTCCTAAAGATTTAGCATACGTATGCTCACGATTCCATTGAGAAGTTCCTCCACCATTATTATTCAAAGTATTATAATAAGCATCGTTACCTGAAGATGTTTTATTATAACCATACAATTGGATTACTCGATTTGGATTTGTTGGATCTTTGTCTGTATTCTTCAAAGCATCCCAAATTTCTCGGTATGACAATTGATTTTTATGTGTTGTAGTAATCAGGTTTGTTAATTCAGTTTTTAACTGAACACCTGTTTTTGTAAGATCTATTGTATTGTAATATGGTTGTTGCGCAAAAGCAGTTAAACCAATCATAAAACTTATAGAAAATAGATTTTTTTTCATTTTAAATTAAAGATAAGGACGCAAAATTAATACATTTACAAGTGCAATCATATTAATCTTATGTTAGATTTTTAGAATTTTTAAACAATTAATAAACAATTTACATTTTGAATATCAAAAAATTACTTCCAGATCCTTTTATATTATTTCTATTTCTTGCCATTACAATTGGATATTTTTTACCACAAGCTGCTAGTTGGAATCTCGGAAATTTATCTCTCGATTTGATAATTGACATTGGTGTAATTTGTGTTTTTTTCTTTTATGGTTTAAAATTGAATAAGAGCGAAATAAAAAAAGATTTGAGTAATTGGCGAATGCATTTATTAACGCAATCTATTACTTTTTTCATTTTCCCGATTTGCGTTCTCATTTTTTATCCATTTATACCAAAAACCGAAGCTTATATGCTTCTTTTCATCAGTATTTTTTATTTAGCTTGTTTACCAAGTACCGTTTCATCTTCTGTGGTCATGGTTTCTATGGCAAAAGGAAATGTAACAAGTGCCATTTTCAATGCAAGTTTATCTGGAATAATTGGAATATTTTTAACACCACTCTGGATGAGTTTATTTGTGGAACAAAACGGAGATGCAGATTTATCATCAATTTTTATTGATTTGTTACTAAAAATCCTTTTACCAGTAATTCTTGGTTTATTGTTGCAACCAATTTTAGGAAAATACTACCATAAATACAGTAAAAAAATAGCCAAACTAGATAAATTAACCATTGTATTGATTGTTTACAATAGTTTTGCTCATACTTTTCACGATGGTTCTTTTTCTATTCTTGGTTGGCAAAAAATCATCATCATTTTTATAGTTGTAGCAAGCTTGTTTTATCTTGTTTTTTACTTTTCTAAATGGTTAAGTAAAAAATTAAATTTCGAACGAGCAGATCAAATAACCATTCAGTTTTGTGGAACAAAAAAATCCTTGGTTCATGGTTCGGTTTTTGCGAGCGTTTTATTTACAGACAACATCGGAATTTATTTGTTACCTGTCATGATTTATCATACATTTCAATTATTCACCATCAGTTTTATAGCCGAAAAATATGCTAAAGAAGCTTAATCAAAAAATTCTTTTTCTTCTATTAATTATTGTTTTACAATTTGTTTTAGTACAGATTGGTAAAAGTTCACATTCTTTTTTACAATTATATAGCACAAGTTTTTATCCGAAATACAACCAATCTTTGATACAATTTTCATCAAGATTCAATTTCTCGATTGGTGAATTATTTTATCTAATATTTTTTATAGGATTAATTTCTATTGTGTTAAAAACCATTCAATTCAGAATTTACAACGATCGAATCAACTGGAGAAAAACCTTTATCAATTTACTTGTGATTTGTAATGTCTTTTATTTTTTATTCAATATTTCATGGAGTTTTAATTATGCTAAAAAATCGTTTACAAATGATTTTTATTTAGAAAGTTTAAGTATTAATGAGTTAAAATATATGGCAGAAAACGAATTAGCACTTGCCAAATTGTATCGAGAAAAAAGCTTAGAAGATGAAAATGGCGTTTTTAAATTAAAACTTTCTGAACAAGATTTAGAAAAAGAAATTATCAAAAATCAATTTAGTTTATATGGTTTACCTTTTCTTCAGAGTCAATATTTTGTAGAATTAGAAAACATCAAACCATCAATTATAAGCGAAGGTTTAAGTTATCTAGGCGTTTTGGGTTATTACAATCCGTTCACGGCAGAAGCCAATTACAATCAAAAATCAACACAGTTAGATCGACCGTTTACCATTGCACATGAATTGGCACATCAGATAGGTTATGCACCCGAAAATGAAGCCAATTTTATTGCTTACATCATCGCAGATCAATCGGATAATGACGATTTAAAATATGCTGCGCATTATAAAACCTTAATGAATATTTTACGACAAATTATACAAGTTGATCCTGAATTTGTAAAGAATAAAATTGATAATTTTTCTGATAAAATGCAACGAGATCGTGAAAATGAAATTGCTCATGCACAAAAATATTTAGGTTTGGCTAATGATGCTTTTTCTAATCTTAACGATACTTTTCTGAAAGCAAATAACCAAGAAGGAATAAGTAGTTACAGCAAATACACTTTGTATGTTGGAGCTTATTATCGTTGGAAATTAAGAGAATAAAAAAAGGAAGAAAATTAATTTTCTTCCTTTTATATTAAAAAAAAACTGTATTTATAATTTTGGAAAACCTCCTGGCATTTTTGGTAAAGAACCATCTGCTGGCATATTTTTAGACATCATATCCATCATTCGTTTACCTTGAGAAGAATTCATAAATTTCATCATTTTCCCCATTTCTGTAAACTGTTTCAATAATTGATTAACTTCTTGAATTGTTGTACCAGAACCTTTTGCAATTCTATTCTTACGTGAATTATCAATTAGTTTTGGGTTTTTTCTTTCTTTTGGTGTCATCGAATGAATAATAGCTTCTACTCCTTTGAATGCATCGTCATTAATTTCAACATCTTTCAATGCTTTTCCTGCACCCGGAATCATCCCAACCAAATCCTTCATATTACCCATACGTTTAATTTGTTGAATTTGTTTTAAGAAATCATCAAAATCAAAATTATTTTTGGCTAATTTTTTCTGTAAACGTTTTGCTTCTTCTTCATCAAATTGTTCTTGAGCTCTTTCTACTAAAGAAACAACGTCACCCATTCCCAAGATACGGTCTGCCATACGATTTGGATAGAAAATATCCAAAGCTTCCATTTTTTCTCCTGTAGAAATAAATTTAATAGGTTTATCTACAACCGTTTTTATGGTAAGAGCAGCTCCACCTCTTGTATCACCATCTAGTTTTGTTAAAACAACTCCATTATAATCTAACACATCATTGAAAGCTTTTGCTGTATTTACAGCATCTTGACCTGTCATCGAATCGACAACAAACAAAGTTTCTGTAGGTTTTACAGCTTGATGTACGCGACGAATTTCATCCATCATTTCTGCATCAACTGCCAAACGTCCAGCGGTATCTATAATGATTACATTGTTTCCATTTTGTTTTCCTTGAGCCAAAGCTTTTTGAGCAATTTCTACCGGATTTTTATTTCCTTCATCTGTAAAAACCTCAATACCTATTTGCTCTCCTAGAACCTTTAACTGATCTATTGCTGCTGGTCTATAAACATCTCCCGCAACCAATAAAGGTTTCTTATTTTTCTTTGTCTTAAGATAATTGGCAAGTTTACCAGAAAAAGTTGTTTTACCAGAACCTTGTAAACCTGCAATCAAAATAATTGTTGGATTATCTGAAACGTTTAATTCTGCATGTTCACCTCCCATTAATTTTACCAACTCATCGTGAACAATTTTCACCATCAGTTGACTAGGATTTAAAGAAGTTAAAACATCTTCTCCTATCGCATTTTTACGAACTGTATCTGTAAAATCTTTGGCAACTTTGTAACTAACATCGGCATCTACCAAGGCTCTTCTCACCTCTTTTACCGTTTCTGCAACGTTAATCTCTGTAATTTGACCTTTCCCTTTTAGGGTATGTAAAGCTTTATCTAATTTATCTTGAAGATTTTGAAACATCTTAACTATTTTTTTATAGGTTTTGCAAAGATATGAATTCTAACTAGAATTGCTGAGCAAGTTAGAAAATTTCCTTGATTTTGATTTCACAAAAAAATCCTTTGACAATGTCAAAGGATTTTTGTTTATGATTAATTACAAATCTTATCGTTGAGCATTTGCTGTCCAAGTTCTAGATCCATTATTATACAAAATTCTTAAATCATCTTGATCAATACGAATGTAAGCATTTTCTGATCCTCCGATATTGATCCAAGTATTTTCATTTTCTTTCTCAAATTCAATTCCTGTAATTGATGGAATCGAATTGTTGAAATCAAAATTATACTTATCCCCAATTTTCACAACAGTTACACGTCCATCTTCTGATGAAATATTTGTATCGTCATCTGTATCAATAAATCCAACAGAACCATTATACGTTCCTACAAATAAATCGTTGTCTACCGGATCATCATCGTCTGAACACGAAACAAAACTGAATGCAAACATTGCGATTAAGCAAACTCCTAAAACCTTCATTAAATTTTTCATAATAGTTTAATTTTAATTAATTCAACGACAGAAAAACCAAAGATTTTGCCATAATATTTTATTTATGTTAAATTTTAAGAGTTTTTATTACAACATTAACAATATTTAGCCGATTTTGATTAATAATAACTAATTTTTCTCACTGTATTAGAAACTGGTTGATCTAATTTGTTGTGATATTGTGTTCTCTTGATCCAATTATTCTGTTGATCGTATTCATATTTTATTTCTACACTGTATTTCTGTTTAGAATCTCCATCAAACATTTTTTCTGCGATTAAATCTCCTTGTGTATTATATAATCGAACTTTTTTAGAAATCAATTCATTTCCATTTTTCGTTTCTTCTTCTATTAAAAAACCTTTATCGTTGTATTTATAATAAATTTCATAATCGCCATTATCGTAATTCACCATTTTTTTTATCAATTGATTTGCAGAATTGTATTCATTTTTTTCATTTACAAAAATTCCTTCTTCTTCTAAATTCTTGCTTTTATCTTCGATCAAATTTTTATTCGAATCAAAAATCAATGTTTTTTCTAAAACAGGAACTTCATTTTCAGTTGTCAAAATTTTTTGTTCGTTAGAATTATAAGTAAATTTTTCATCAATTTTTAGAAAATCGTTGTAAGAATCCATGTCTTTAGAAATCAATTCTCCATCATTATTATAAGTATAAACTACTTTATATGTTGGCAAATGGTCTTCATCAAAAAAACTTTCTGTTGTTATAAATCCATCTGTATTGTAATCTATTTTCTTTTGGTATTCTTGCTGATAATTTTCTATCTGATTCACTCGAATCATCGCTTTCATTTTAGATTCTTCTAATGATTTTACTTGACCTCGCAAATCATTTTTCACCAAATCTGTTTGAGCCGATAACTGAATAGACAACATAAAACCGAAAAATAAAACAGCTCTTTTCATAATTTTTTATTTTTAAAAACGTGTAGATCGCAAAATTCGTACATTTCTTATCATAAGTTTGGTTTTGACAAAAGTTTTTAAAATATATTTGAAAAAAATTGACAACGAATGAAAATATTTTATGTAGGAAAACATGATTCTAAAATAAATTTAGCCTTATTAATCTTTAGATTATTAGCTGGAGGTTTGATGCTATCGCATGGTTTACCAAAAATGATGAAACTATTTAGCTCAGAACCTATACAGTTTGCCGATCCGTTAGGTGTTGGAACAGAATTCTCTCTGATTTTAACAATTTTTGCAGAAGTTGTTTGTTCTTTATTATTGGTTTTAGGACTTTGGACACGTGCTGCATTAATTCCATTAATTGTTACCATGTTAGTTGCTGTATTTATCATTCACATCGATCATGATTTTGGCAAAAAAGAATTAGGAATTATTTACTTAACACTTTATGTTGCTTTATTAATTAGCGGTCCAGGTAAATATTCATTAGATTATCAAATACAAAGAAAATGATTAGAAAATTAATATTAAGTGGATTAATAATTCCGTTATTTGTAGTAAATGCTCAACAAAGCAATAAAAATATGACGAACTATCAGCATCTTTCTAAAAACGAATTGGCTTTGATTAATCAGAAAAGTAACGACACCAAATTTCGTGTTTTACAAACAACTGATGCAGCGGATTTAAAAATTCTACGTGCAAAAAGTATCGATATCGATCCTAAAGATGAATCGACAAGAAAATTGGCAGAAAGAATGTTTGCAACTGTACAAGATGAAGAATCTAAAGGTGTTGGAATTGCAGCTCCACAAATCGGAATCAATAGAAAAGCTGTTTGGATACAACGTTTTGATAAAAAAAATGAACCTTTCGAATTTTTCATCAATCCAAGTATTACGTGGTATTCTGACATCAAAAGAAAAGGCCGAGAAGGATGTTTGTCTATCCCAGATTTGGTTGGTCAAGTAGTTAGAAGTTTAACCATTAGGATCGAATATTACGATTTAGATGGCAAGTTTCATGATGAAGTGATAGAAGGTTTTACGGCGGTTATTGCTCAGCATGAATTCGATCATTTAACAGGAACTTTGTTCCCAGATCGTTTAAAAGAACAAGATCAGAAAAATTACAAAGAAGCATCTAGCGATCAAGAATTATTATACGAAAAAGCATCAGATTAATCTGATGCTTTTTTATTTACTTATCTAAAATTAATTACCTAAATTCTTCAGAAACATTAGACAAATCTGTTTTATCTTCATTCAACGGATTTTTATTTGGTTTAATTGGTTCTTCATCAATAGTTGTTGGTTGCTGATTTTTAGGCTGTGTCGTTGTACTTTTAGGCTGCGTTGGCTGTGAACTTTTCACTTCTTCTTTCTTACCATTCAACTTATCTAATAATTTCTTAGCTTGTTTAGCTTCAGAAGTTCCTTCATAAGCAATTGTAACTACTTCTAACGAATTTTTGAAATTCTCTAAATTTTCTGATTTACTAACCGCATATGCATTAAGCAAAGCAAATTTGGCAATTATCAATTGTGTTGGATATTGTTCTATTGCTCGTTTTACATTGGTTTTCACCTCGGCATATTTTCCATCTTTATAAAGAGTATAAGCAGTTTCATAATCTTTTAATGCCTCTTTTGTTTCTGGAGTTAAATAATCTTCCATCGGATTGTTGATGTAACCAGCATAAATAGAATTAGGATATTCATTTAAAATCTGATTTTTATACGATTCTAATTTCGGATCATTTTTTGCCTTTGCTACTCGATACATTTGATAAATTGCATTGGCTTTAGTTTCCTCTCTTTTTGGTGGTGTACTCACCAAATGTTCTAAGGTTTTAAGTGCTAATTTATCATTCAGAAACTGATCATAATAACCTGTTCCTAAAGACAATTCTGTTGTATCACGTTCGATTTTTAGGTCATTTAAAACTTTAGCTTGTGTTGGAATTTTTTCCATATAAAAATCCAAATCAAAGCGTCTAGGATTTCCTTCTTCTATCTGACCTGTTAATTCTAATTCTCTTTGTTCTAATGCTGATGTTCCACCTTCTGATGAACGCCAATTATCTCTTAATTGTTGATTACCCCAAATGCGCTGAAATTCTAAAACTCCATCATTCTTTAATCCTTGATTGTAGAAATAGAATGATTTTCCACCATCTGAATTTGAACTAAAACCTGCTTGTTTTCCTCCTAATTGAAATTCTGTTTGTGATGATGAAGATTGTTCTGCTAATCGTTTTTCTTCTTCTATTCTTCTTCTTTCTTCTTTAACTTTTAATGAGTCTATGTATTTAGTAAAAAAAGCTTCCTGTTCTACTTTTGGCATATGAGCAATCTTCAAAATACTATCATTTTTTTGTACTAAATAATGTTTTTCCATTAATTTTTTCAAAGCATCGTTACGTAAATTAATACGTTTGATTTCTTTTTCGTGTACAATAGAAGTTACAGCACTATCGTAATAAGCTGTTGCGTATAAATAATTTCCTTTATTGAATTCCAAGTCTGCATAAGCTTCATAAGCTTTCCCTCTGATGTATGGATCTGAAACTTCTTTTTCCTTCAAACTTTTTCTCAAGAAAGATTCTGCTTCGTCATTTTTTTCATCAATAAGCGCCATTTTCCCAATTGCATAATCCAATTCATTTACACGTTTTTTATAAATGCTTTTTTTAGAAACATCAAGAAAATGATTTTTATATTCTTCGTAATTATTTTCACCTTTCTTAAAATTTTCTGCAATTGCAACCTGAGATTTAATTTCCATATCATATCCAGGTTTCAACGAATATGCTTTTGCAAAATGCGCTTCTGACTCTTGTTGTTTTCCGTCTATTTTTGCATACAATTGACCTAAAATAAAATTCAATCGCGCACGTTCTGAATTGTTTTTAGACAAATCTTCTGCTTGTGTTAAAACCTCAGCAGCTAAATCATATTTTTTAGTATCAATCAGATATTGTCCAAAATTCTTTGCAACTTCTAATTGCATTTTCTTTTTAGACATACCTTCTTCGTACATTTCTGCTAATTTCTCACGACCATCATAAAAGTTTCCACCTTTTAATTCGGCTAAAGTCAAATAAATATTAGCTTCTTCTGCATATTTAGATTTTGGTAATTGGGTTTTTACAAAATTTAAAGCATCTAAAGATTCGAAATATTCTTTTTTGTAATAACGAGCTTTTCCCATCAAAAGATAAGCTCTACCAATTACTTCATTTCTTTCTTTTCCATCTATAAACATCGAGTGTTTTTCTATCACTCGCAAAGCTTTTGTTTCTACAGCATCTAATCCTCTTGGCGTTTCTACTTTTGCTGTTTGTGAATTGGCATTATTCCCGTTATTTATAGGTCCAGAAGAATTTGTATTGGTATTTTTTTTCGTATATTTTATATCTGCTGTCGGATCTACAGGCAAGATTTCTCCCCAATTATAAGCATACGATTTTAGATGATCTTCTTTTACTTTATCTAACTCTTCTTCTGCATTAAAAAGAGCATTGTACCAAGAAGTCATTTTATGAAAAGTACGGTTTTTAAAGGAATTGGTCTTTGTAGAACAACCAACCAAGGCAGAAACCACACATAATCCTAGTATAATTTTTTTCATATGAACAATATAGGCAAATCTACTAAAAAACGTAAGAAATGAAAAAATCTTATCCGAAGTATTTATTTCATAAAACATTTAGGATATTTGTAAGGTATTTGAGAGCTAAATTGAACCAAGAAAATAGACATATAATCGATGAAAAATCAGATTTAAAATGGAAAAAATCTGAGAAAAAATTAAAATCAATCATATTGATTTTGAGCATAATTAGTTTGGTTTTCGGTGTTTCTTCGTTTGTGATTTATCAAAAAAATAAAGAAAAAGTAATCAAACTTTCACATGAAATAAATAAAAAAGATTCGATTGTGAAACTATTTTCTTACCGTAATAATTGGTTAGAACAAAACAATAAAAATCTCGAATTATATAATCGAGATCTGAATGCTCAGAAAAAGTTTTATGAAAATTTAAAACCTTTTGAACAAAAAAATATCTTGCCACTAATTTTAGATTTAGATAACGATATTCCGATTGCAGAAGAAAAACCTAAAAAAATAAAATTTATCTCACCTTTAGATGGTTATATTTCTGACGGATTTAACAAAGAAAATAATCATTTAGCTCTGGATATTGTCTCAAAATCTGGTGAACCTGTAAAAGCGATAGCAGACGGAACTGTGATTTTTACAGATTGGACACCAGATACAGGTTTTATTGTTATTATCGATCACGGAAGTCAATTTCTGTCTATTTATAAACACAATTTAGATGTTTATAAAAAAATTGGAGAAAAAATAAAACGTGGAGATATCATCAGTTCTGTAGGCAATACAGGAGAATTTACAACTGGTCCTCATTTACATTTAGAGATTTGGAAAAACGGTCATGCAGTAGATCCAGAGAAGTATATACCTTTAAAAAAATCGAATAATTAATGAAGTCATTTTTTGCAAAAATAGTCGCCAAAATTGTCCATAAAAAAACTCAAAAATGGATTAACCAACCTATCAAAACACAAGAAAATACATTTCATTATTTAATACAAAAAGCCTCAAAAACAGAATTTGGTGTTGATCATCAATTTGATAAAATTAAGAATTACGAAGATTTTAAAAAATTCGTACCGATTAATGATTACGAAGGTCTAAAAAACTATTTCGACGCAACAGCAGAAGGTAAACCTGACGTTCTTTGGCCAGGAAAACCTTTGTATTTAGCTAAAACCTCGGGCACAACTTCGGGCGCAAAAAATATTCCATTAACCAGAGATTCAATTCCTACACATATCAAATCGGCAAGAAATGCTTTACTTAATTATGTTTACGAAACAGGAAATTCGAATTTTGTTGATGGTAAAATGATTTTTTTACAAGGAAGTCCAACACTTAACAAAAAGAATGGAATAAATGTAGGACGACTTTCTGGTATAGTGGCGCATTTTGTACCCAAATATTTACAAAAAAACAGAATGCCTTCTTGGGAAACTAATTGTATTGATGATTGGGAAACGAAAGTGGATGCAATTGTAGAAGAAACTAAGCAAGAAAACATGACGCTCATTAGTGGAATTCCACCTTGGTTGATTATGTATTTTGAAAAACTAATTTCCAATACGAATGAAGAAAATGTAGAACAGATATTTCCTAATTTAGAACTCATTGTAACTGGTGGCGTAAATTACGATCCTTATAGAGATAAAATGAATCAATTGATTGGAAAAAAAATTCCAAGTATTCAAACTTATCCAGCATCAGAAGGATTTATCGCTTATCAGGCAAATCAAAAATCAGAAGAATTATTACTACTTTTAGATAATGGAATTTTTTATGAATTTGTTCCTGCTGAGGAATTTTTTAATGAAAATCCGACCAGAATTTATTTAAAAGATGTTGAACTGAACAAAGATTATGTCTTAATTCTTAACACAAATGCTGGACTTTGGGGTTATAATATTGGCGATACTGTACGCTTTACTTCTTTAGAACCTTACAAAATTATCGTTAGCGGAAGAATTAAACATTTTACGTCTGCTTTTGGCGAACACGTGATTGCACATGAAGTTGAAACAGCTTTACAAAATACCATTAAAAAATTTCCTGCTTCGATTATCGAATTTACAGTTGCGCCAGAAGTAAACCCAAAAGAAGGATTACCTTATCATGAATGGTTGATAGAATTTGATGAAGAACCTGAAAATCTAACTGATTTTGAAAAGGAATTGAATAGCCAAATGCAAGAATTGAACACGTATTATAATGATTTAATTAATGGAAATATTTTACGTTCTTTGAAAATCAGTAAAATAAAAAATAATGGATTTCAGACATACATGAAATCCTTAGGAAAATTGGGTGGTCAAAATAAAGTTGCCCGATTATCGAATGATCGAAAAATTGCAGATGAATTTATTCATCAGAATTTGATAAAATAAAATATGGAAAAAACAAAAACAGTTGAAAGTTCTAAAGTTACCATGACGCAATTAATGTTGCCTTCTTATGCCAATTTTAGTGGTAAAATCCATGGTGGTTATATCTTAAATCTTTTAGATCAAATTGCTTTTGCATCTGCCTCAAAATACACTGAAACTTATTGTGTAACAGCTTCTACAGATCGTGTAGATTTTCTAAACCCGGTAGAAGTTGGACATTTATTAACCATGAAAGCTTCTGTAAATTATGTTGGTAATACGTCGGTTGTAGTTGGAATTAGAGTCGAAAGTCAGAACATACAAACAGGAGAAATTAAGCATTGTAACTCGAGTTATTTTACGATGATTGCCAAAGATCATGATGGTAAAAATATGACTGTTCCACGATTAAAACTGACGAGTAAAAACGATGTTCGTAGATTTTATAACACCATACAGAGAATAGAAAATAGAAAGAAATTGAATCATATAGAAGATTCTATAGATACTTCTAATGCACAAGTATTAGAAAATTTAGAGAAAAATTACCGAATAGAAATTGATTTTTAAATAAAAAAGCCTTGGAGAAATCTTCAAGGCTTTTATTTATTTTTAGTAAAATTTATTTATTCTTCAAAATCTCATGAAAAACAGTTTGAGCAGAAAAAATCCTGTTCGTTGCTTCATCAATCACAATAGAAACATCAGAATCTAAAACTTCATCAGAAACTACTACATTTCTTCGAACTGGTAAACAATGCATAAATTTTCCGTTATTAGTTAAATTCATTTTATCCATTGTAATTTCCCAATCTTTATCACCTTCGTTTGCTTGACCATAATTTTCGTAAGATGACCAATTCTTTGCATAAACAAAATCTGCATCTTTCAAAGCTTCGTCTTGATCATAAGCAATTGTTGCACCTTCTGTAAATTTTGTATCTAATTCTAAGCCTTTTGGTTGAACAATTGTAAAATCTACCCAATCTACTTTAGAAAACCATTCTGCAAAAGAATTTGGAACAGCTTGTGGTAAACGACGCGGATGTGGAGCCCAAGTCATCACAACTTTTATTTTTTTCTCTGGTTTTACAGACGGATTGTAATTTGTTTTTTCTGCAATTGTAATTAAATCTGCAAAAGATTGTAAAGGATGTAAAGTTGCACTTTCTAACGAAACAACTGGCACAGAAGAAAGAGATTTTACTTTGTTGAACATGATTTCTTGATAATCTTCATCTCGATCTACTAACTTCGGAAATGTTCTTACACCCAAAACATCACAATAAGCACTCATCACTTTTATAGCTTCTGTAATATGTTCCTGTGTATCACCATCCATAACCGTTCCGTCACCCATTTCTAAAGTCCAAGAATCTGATCCTGCATTTAAAACCCAAGCATTTGCACCTAAATTATAAGCTGCTTTTATAGAACTTAAACGTGTACGTAAACTAGGGTTAAAAAATATTAATCCGATGGTTTTGTTTTTTCCTATTTCTTGTTGTGCAAACGGATTTGCTTTTATTTCTAAAGCTGTTTTTAATAACTTGTCGATATTTTCTACATCGTTCACCGAAGTAAATTGTTTCATAACTTAGTTTTTGTTTGTTTTTTACTCGACAAAGGTATTTAATTTTAATCTTCTACTTTTCAATATTTTTCCGTTATTTTGAAAATCAATCTGCATCAATGAAATTATTAAAAACTTTTACCAATTTCTCGCTTTTTTTACTTGCAACAAATTTTGCTTGGGCACAATCTAAGAATTCGATTGATTTTGACAATCAAGCTGAAAAATCGAAACTGAAAATTGAGTTAAAAAAAATGCAAACAAATGAAATAGAAAGCATCAATAAGTTAAAAACAAAAGATGAACGAAATTTCAAGACCGAATATGTTCATTACACATTCAATCGATTTTTAGATGAAATCAATCGCAATCAGTTTGTGATGGATACAGATTTTAATCAATACCTAAAAAGAATAAAATTAAATCTCACGAAGAATAATCCAGAATTAGAAAAAAGTTTAATTCTCATTAAAAATTCTAACAACAACAATGCTCATTCTTACGGTTACAATATTTTTACGCTTGATCTAGGGAATTTGAGATTTGCAGAAACAGAAGATGAAATTGCGGCAACTCTTGCCCATGAATTTGCGCATCAATTATTACGTCATTCTGAAAATAAAATGACTGATACGTACAATGAAAATAAAAAATTAAAGAAACTTCTGAAAAATCCTAAAAACTTTGCTTCGCTAACAATAAATGATTCTACGATTCTAAAGGAATTGTACAAAGAATACAGCATTTATAGAAAAAACGAATTTGAGGCAGATTCTTTGGGTTTTGAAATTTATCTGAAATCGAAATACAATCCGAACGCATTTGTGAGATCTTTTGAGAAAATGCAATTTTTAGAAAAAGAAGATGAAACGATTTTGAGTGACAGTATTTACAAAAAACTTTTTGATCTTGAGGAACAAAAATTCAAAGATAAATGGTTAAAAAATTCTGAATCTGATCTTTACCAAGGATTTGAATTTAGAGCAAGTATTAATATCGATTCTATTTCTACGCATCCGTTAACAGAAGAAAGAATTAATCGTTTAAAAACGATTATGAAACGTCATAATATTCCTGAAAACGAAAAATATACACCAATCAACACTTCTTATTCTGATTTAGTTACTAATAATTTGTATAAAATTTTTGAAACCAATAACGAAATTGGTGTCGGAATTTATAATCTACTTCACGAAATAAATCTTTATCCAGAAAGAGAAACTCTGCGTTATGGTCAAATTTCACAATTTATGAAAACCATTTTAGATGCAAGAAAAAAATATCAATTTAACCAAATTGTAGAGAAAGTTACACCAGACGAGCAATCAAAAGATTATCAAAAATTTTTAACTTTTCTCTGGAATTTATCTAACAAAGAAATCGAAACAATCGCAAATCATTACGAAAAAAAAGCTTCTGAATAATTCAGAAGCTTTTTTTTATTCGTCATAGACATTTAACCTTTCTAATCTTAACTGGTTTTTCTTTTCGTCTTTGTTAAACTCCCTCAACAAAATATAACCTTCCTTTGCAACTGTTGGTAAAACAATATAATTTTTACTTCTCATAATGATAGATTCTTCTATAAATTGACCTTTTTCTATTTTACTAATATTCAACGTCCAATCTTTATCTTTAGAAGTATCTTCTTTATCGTAATCTCTATAAAACAATAAAACCGCAGACTTGTCTTTAATTAACTGAGAAAAAATATAATCAGAATAATTTCTTTTAAGATCTTTAGTAATGATTTTGGTATTGATAAAATTGCCTTTTGCATCAAAATTAAGAATTACAAAATCTTTAATTTTTATATTTTTAGAACCTTTCGCTTTTTCTAATAAAATAGATTTAGAACCATTCTCGAAATTGAAAATTCGTTTTAAATACAACTCGAATTTATCTTTGTCTTTTCCGTTTTTCATTTCTAATTTAGGATCAATTTCGTTCCAATTTTTCACTTGACTAGAAACTAAATTTCCATCTAAATCAAATATCAAATTAGAAATCCCTTGAGAAACTCCACCTCTTAAACCAGCGTAAGTTTGCGAATTATTCACATAAATCCCTTGTAGTTCATATTTATCATCAGTTACCGATAATTGATGAAATGTATAAAATTCATTGCTTGCATTGTTAATTTCTTTCGCGAAAATTTGCTTTCCGTTTTGTAAATCAAAAACTTTTATATCTTCTTTCAGTAAAGTATGTTTTTTATCAAACTTCAAATAATTCTGTCTTATAAAAACGCGGTTATTTTTGACATTTAAAGGCACAATAATTTTTTTCTCTTTTTTATCTGACCCTACATCATAAGTCCATAAAAGTTCGTGTTTATCATTAAAAATTTTTAAATAATTTGGCTTATTTTCTTCACCTTCATTATCATGAACAAGAAAATAAACTTGACCATTTTCGTTATGAATGCTGAAATAATGAGAAAATATGGGTTCTAAGTTGATACTTGATTCTCCATCTTTAAAAACTTTTGTTTCGAATTTATCATCAATTTGATAATAACGCTCAGAGAATTCTTTCGTTTTTAAATTCACCTTCATATAAGATGATTGTATTTTTTGAATAGACATATAAACATAACTTGGCGTATATTCATCCATCACAAAATACATCTCATCTCCTATTAATTTTGCCGAACTAAAACGAGTTTCAATTTCATCACCATAATCACGTAAACGAAACTCTGCATTGGTCAATTTATTCAGATTTCTATCAATAATGATGTATTCAAATTTATGCTCATAATTTTCATATTTTCCTAAATCATAAAAATAGGCATAGCCAAAAACTTCTTCATCTTCTGTGTACAACACAAAACTTTCTAATAATTCACCTGTAGAAATTAAATCTAATTTCTGAGTTTGCGCATTAACTTTTAGTAAAGAAAAACACAATAAAAAAGTAAAAATAAAATATTTCATATAACTTGAGATTCGTATAAATTTTCATCGAAAATAAACAAATAATGTACAAGTTAGACAAAATGTCAGAAAATTATTGATTGGTATTGGTTTTGAAAAAGAACAAAAGATTCTAATTAAAATAAAAATATATTATAATGAACAAAGGAAGTATTAATGTATCGGTAGAAAATATCTTTCCGTTAATTAAAAAATTCTTATACTCTGACCACGAAATCTTTTTACGCGAGTTGGTTTCGAACGCGACAGATGCTACGTTAAAATTAAAACATCTAACCAATATTGGAGAAGCAAAAGTAGAATACGGAAATCCAAAAATTGAGATTAAAATTGACAAGGATAATTCTACTTTACATATTATTGACCAAGGTTTGGGAATGACAGCTGAGGAAGTTGAAAAATATATCAATCAAGTTGCTTTTTCTGGTGCTGAGGAATTTATCAATCAACACAAAGATGCAGATGGAATTATCGGTCATTTTGGTTTAGGTTTCTATTCTGCTTTTATGGTTGCAGATAAAGTAGAAATTATTACAAAATCGTACAAAAACGAGCCTGCTGCGCATTGGACTTGTGATGGTTCTCCTGAGTTCACATTAGATGTTGCAGATAAAACAGATCGTGGCACAGAAATTATTTTACATATTGCAGAAGATTCAAAAGAATTTTTAGACGAATGGAAAATTCGTGAATTGTTGACTAAATACAACAAATTCATGCCAATTCCGATCAAATTCGGAACAAAAAAAGAAACGCTTCCATTACCAGAAGATGCTGCAGAAGATGCTAAACCAGAAGAAATAGAAGTTGATGATATCATCAATAATCCAAATCCTGCTTGGACGAAATCTCCATCAGATTTATCTGAAGAAGATTATCAAAATTTCTACAGAGAATTGTATCCAATGCAATTCGAAGAACCTTTATTTCACATTCATTTAAACGTAGATTATCCGTTCAATCTGACTGGAATTTTGTTTTTCCCTAAGTTAGGAAATAACATCAATATAGATAAAGACAAAATACAATTATATCAAAATCAGGTATTTGTAACTGACGAGGTAAAAGGTATTGTACCTGATTTTTTGATGTTGCTACGTGGTGTAATTGATTCTCCTGATATTCCATTAAATGTTTCTCGTTCTTACTTACAAGCTGATGGTGCTGTAAAGAAAATTTCTGCACATATCACGAAAAAAGTGGCAGATAAAATGGGTTCATTGATTACACAAAATCGTGAAGATTATGAACAAAAATGGAATGATATAAAAGTTGTAATTGAATACGGAATGATTTCTGAAGAAAAATTCTTCGAAAAATCTGACAAATTTGCATTATATCCTACCACAAATGGTCAGTTTTATACTTGGTCAGAATTAACAGAAAAAATAAAGGATAATCAGACCAATAAAGATGGTAAAACAGTTATTCTTTATGCCTCTGATGTTAATGCACAAGATCAATACATACAAATTGCTCAAGAAAAAGGTTATGAAGTGATCTTGTTAGATTCGCCAATTGCTTCTCATTTAATTCAAAAATTAGAAGGAACGAAAGAAAATATAACTTTTGCTCGTGTAGATGCAGATCACATCAATAATTTGATTGACAAAGATGAAGTAAAAATTGCTAAATTATCTGATGAAGATAAAGAGAAGTTAAAAACGGACATTACAGAATCTATTAATGATAAAAACTACACCATTCAGTTAGAAGATTTATCTGCTTCTGATGCGCCATTCATTATTACACAATCAGAATTTATGCGTCGTATGAAAGATATGCAAGCTTCTGGAGGAGCAAATATGTTCGGAATGGGAAATTTCCCAGAAATGTATAATGTTGTAATTAATACAAATTCGGATTTGGCTTCAGAAATTTTAGCAAAACAAAACAACAAAGAAAAAACTGAGTTAATTAATCAAGCTTTGGATCTTGCAAAATTATCCCAAGGTTTGTTAAAAGGTAAAGAATTGACAAATTTCATAAACAGAAGTTTTCAAAAAATAAAATAACATTTTTAGCAAGTATAGTATAAGAATCCCTCAATTGTTTGAGGGATTTTTTTTGATATAAACATATAATTATTATATTTGATTAAAATAAATTAATACAATGAAAAAACTTTTATTCTCGTTAGCAACTATTGCTTTAACGTCAATGGCTTTCGGTCAATTATCTTGGACGGATCAAAATGTAAATTTACCGAATACTCAAAATTATTACATTTATCAAATTGATGCTGTTAGTGAAAATACGGTATGGGCTACAGCTAGAGGAGCTTCTGGAGCTGCGGTTCTTTATCCAAAAATAATAACAAAAACAAGTGATGGTGGTAACACTTGGACTGCTTTTAACTTACCTTCTAATATTCCTGCAGGAGCAATTCTTTCTCAGGTTTTTGCTTTAGATGACAATACAGCTTTTTTAGTAACTGCACCAGAAAATTCTGGAGTATCTAACAATGGCGTATGGAAAACTACAGATGGTGGAAGTACATGGACTAAAAGTGTAGGACCATCTTACAGTAGTGCAGCTTCTTTTGCTAATATTATTCATTTTTGGAATGCTAATGAAGGATTTACAATCGGAGATCCTGTTAATGGAAAATATGAAGCATACAAGACTACAGATGGAGGGAATACATGGACTACATTAACTACTGCTCCTTCTACAACTAATCCTGATGAATTTGGTTATAATAATGGTTATGTAACTTTTGGTAATAGTGTATGGTTAACTTCTTCTACAGAATTTATTTGGCATTCTGAAGACAAAGGTGTTACATGGAATAAGTATTCTACTCCAATTATGGATTTTGGTGGTATAAATGTTGAAGACTCTTTTGGTCATATTACTTTTTCTTCTGATAGCTATGGTTTATTAGTTGGAACAGATGGTATTTTATATTATAGTGAAAATAAAGGACAAGATTGGGAAGTTATGGAAACTTCAGGATTTTATAATGGAGATTTAAAATATATTCCTGGTACTGCAAATACGTTTATATCTACAGGAGGTTCTTCAACAGATACATCTGCAGCAGGTTCTTCTGTTAGTTACGATGGTGGTGTTACTTGGAATAATATTGATGGAGCTGTTCAAAGACTTAGCGTGGGAGCATATTCTCCAACAGCTGTTTGGGCTGGTCAATTCCAAAGTACAACAGATGGTTTAGGTGGTATTGTAAAATTACAAGGTTCATTATCTAATCAAGATATTGCAGTTACAAAAGTTGACTTAAAAGCTGTTTATCAAAATAATGAGCTTAATTTAGTTACTAATAAAACAATCTCTACTGTAACAGTTATTGATTCTGCTGGTAGAAACGTAACTTCTTTCAAAGGAAATAAACAAAATGTTTCACAATTAAGTAGTGGTGTTTATATTGTAAAAGTTCAATATAAAGACAATTCTTTCGGAACTGTGAAATTCATTAAGAAATAACATTATTTTTTATTAACATAGAAAACCACTTTTTTAGGAAAGTGGTTTTTTTTTATCTTTATTCAATCTTAAGAAATAGAAATGAAAAAGATTTTTTCGGTTATTTTAATATTTATTTTTACATCGGTTTTTGCTCAACTAGAGTTGAAGGATTCAATTATTCTAAATCAACAAACTATTTCTGAGTTATCTACAGACGAATTGGGAAATCTTTATTATATTCAATCAAATAAATTTTTGACTAAAATCGAAGCATCTAAAAAATCAAAATCGTTTTCTAATCAATCTATTTTAGATCATCTTAATGTACAAAGTTCACTTTTGTTAACGATTCTATCAAATCATAATCAATTAATATTACTAGATAATCAATTAAATAAAATTCAAGATCCAATCGAATTGTATTCAAATGAATATTACATCAATTTCCCGAAAGTTTTGGACAATAATTTTTTAATCGGTTATGATGTTTTTAGTAATAAATTAGTACAACTCAATTATCAATTAAATAAAATCATCAATACATCGCCAATTTTAACAATGATCAATCTTGATGAAAACATTCAGAATATTTTAATACTTAATAAAAAGATTTATTTAGTTACTAATCAGAATTTATATGAGTTTGATGAATTTTTGAGTTTCAGAAAAAAACATGCAATTCCTAACCAAAAAATTACAAAATCTGGTAGAAATCTCATTTTACAAAAAGAAAAAACTTTATATAATTTTGACACAGAAAGCAATGATCTTTCTGAAATTTTACAAAAAGATTTTGATGATTTTACATCAAACGGACGTGAACTTTTTGTACAAAAAGATAAGGTTGTGTATATTTACAAGCTGAAAAATTAATTACTAATGCATATTGCAATTGCAGGAAATATAGGAGCCGGAAAAACGACCTTGACCAAATTATTGGCAAAACAATACAATTGGATTGCCCAATTTGAAGATGTTGACCATAATCCTTATTTAGATGATTTTTATAACGACATGGCTCAATGGGCTTTTAACCTACAAATTTACTTTTTAGGTAGTCGTTTTCAACAAGTTAAAGAAATTAGAGATAGCGGTAAAAATATCATACAAGATAGAACCATTTATGAAGATGCTTTTATTTTTGCGAGTAATCTAAACGATATGGGTTTGCTATCTACACGCGACTATAACAATTATTTACGCGTTTTTAATTTGATGACTTCTTTTGTAGAAGCACCAGATTTATTGATTTACCTAAAAGCTTCTATTCCGACTTTGGTTTCTCAAATCCAGAAAAGAGGACGTGATTATGAAAGTTCGATTAGTATTGATTATTTAAGTAGATTAAATGACAAATACAATAATTGGATTGATAATTACAAAGACGGAAAATTATTGGTAATTGATGTCGATAATTTAGATTTTGTAAAAAATCCTGAAGATTTAGGATTTATCTTCAATAAAGTTGAAGCAGAAATTCACGGATTATTCTAAATATTAATAATAAAACTTCAAAATAAGGCGATGATTCTTTAATTTGAATGATCGCTTTTTTTTTCTATCATGGAAAATAAAAATATCACAAAAGGAATTCTTTTAGTTGGTCTTGGTGCAAGTGCTTATGGCATGTTAGCCACTTTTGTAAAATTGGCCTATAAAGAAGGGTTTACAACTGCCGAAGTAACCACAGCTCAGTTTTCTATTGGTTTAATTGGTTTATTAATCATCAATTTTATTAATCGAAAAAAAATCAAGAAAATAAAGAAAGGAGATCTTCCTAAACTCATCATTTTTGGATCTTCTATGGGTTTTACCAGTTTGTTTTATTATTTGGCAGTTCAATACATAAATGTTTCGATCGGTATTGTTTTATTAATGCAATCAGTTTGGATCAGTATTGTCATCGAAAGTTTTATCGAAAAGACTTTTCCTTCTGCAAGAAAAATTTTTGCCACTATTATAATATTAGGAGGAACATTATTAGCTACAAATATTTTTAATCAAAGCTTAGATGTAGATTTAAGAGGAATATTTTGGGGATTTTTAGCAGCTTGTTCATTTTCTACAACTATGTTTGTATCGAACAGAATTGCTACTTATTTACCAAATACACAAAAATCGCTGTATATGCTTTATGGCGGTGGAATTGTAGTCGTTTTGTTTTTATTCTTCTCGCAATTAGGACCTCATTATTTTGATGGTTTGAAAAGTTTCTATAACCTATTTTCATCTAACACAGAAGGCGTACGAGAATTTGACGGTTCAATTTTCATTAAATACGGTTTATTGTTATCTCTATTTGGAACAATTTTACCGCCTTTGTTACTAACAGCAGGTTTTCCGCATACAGGTTTGGGATTAGGAAGTATTGTTTCTTCTTTAGAATTACCTGTGTCTGTATTGTTTGCTTTCTTTTTATTACATGAAAAAGTAGAACTCATACAATGGTTTGGAATTTTACTCATTCTATCCGCAGTGGTTTATATGAATGCAAATGCCATACAATTCAAGAAAAAAACAGTATAAAAAAAATGTTCAACTTATAAGTTGAACATTTTTTTTTTAAGCTAACATTCTCATTGCTGTCTTCAAACCTTCAATAAAAATATCTATTTCTCCTTTGGTATTATAAACAGCAAACGAAGCTCTAACAGTTCCTGGAATATTGAAAAATTGCATAATTGGTTGCGCACAATGATGTCCTGTACGAACAGCAATTCCTTTTTTATCTAGAATCATTCCGACATCTGAAGCATGAACTCCAGCAAATTTTAGATTAAATGAAACCGCACCAGAATGTTCTACATTTTTACCATAAATTACCACTTCATCAAAAGCAGATAAACGATCAATACAATAATCTACCAATTCTTTTTCATGTTGATGAATTTCATCAATGCCAATAAAATTTATAAAATCTACAGCAGCACCCAAACCAATAATTCCAGCAACATCTGGTGTTCCTGCTTCGAATTTGAAAGGTAAACATGCATACGTCGATTTCTCCATCGTTACATCTTTTATCATCTCTCCTCCTCCATGATAAGGTGGCATTTGATTCAAGATTTCTTCTTTACCATACAAAACACCAATTCCTGTAGGACCATACATTTTATGACCAGAAAAAACGAAGAAATCACAATTCATTTCTTGAACGTCTATTTTGAAATGAGGCGCAGATTGTGCTCCATCAATCAAAACTTTGGCTCCTTTTGCATGAGCCTTTTCTATGATGATATCTATCGGATTTACCACACCAAGCGCATTTGAAACTTGATTTACAGCAACCAATTTGGTTTTATCTGTCAATAAATCATCTAGCTTTTCTATGGCCAATGTTCCGTCTTCTGTTAATGGAATGTATTTTAGAACAAGATTTTTACGTTCTGCTAACAATTGCCAAGGAACAATGTTCGAGTGGTGTTCTATTTCTGTAATGATAATTTCATCGCCTTCGTTTAACAATTGTCCGAAAGAAGAAGCTACCAAATTGATAGATTCTGTAGTTCCTCTGGTAAAAATTACTTCGTGTTCGTGCTCAGCATTAATAAAAGCTTGAATTTTGCGACGAGATTCCTCCATTTTGTCTGTAGCTTCTTGACTCAATGTATGAATTCCTCTATGAACATTGGCATTATATTGTTCGTAATATTCATCTAAAACATTCAATACAAATTTTGGTTTTTGAGTCGTAGCTCCATTATCAAAATAAATCAAATGTTCACCATTTACTTTGCGTTCTAAAATCGGAAACTGATTTCTTATTTCTTGAATATTAATTGACATAATAATTAAACTTAATGTGTATTGAATTATTCGTTTTAAAAAAAGTTGTAAGAAAACTTACAACTTGATATTTTTAATAGAATTATTTAATTCAATACAAAATTTATAATTCGAAATCGATGCTAACATTTAATTTTTTAGCAATCAATTGATTTACTTTATTGGTAATTTGTGGTATAGTTACGTGTTGTAAAGCATCAGAAGCAAAAGCATATAACAACAATGCTTGTGCAACATTTTTCGGAATTCCTCTTTGTTGCATATAAAACAAAGACTCTTCTTGTAATTGTCCTACCGTACAACCATGCGAACATTTTACATCATCTGCAAAAATTTCTAATTGAGGTTTTGTATCAATAGAAGCTTCATCAGATAATAAAACATTATTATTTTGCTGAAAAGCATTTAATTTTTGAGCTTCTTGATGTACATAAATTTTACCATTAAAAACACCGTGAGCTTTGTCAGAATAAATACCTTTATACAACTCATGTGATTCACAATTTGGCGCATTATGCTCTACAAATGTATGATGATCTACGTGTTGTTTTCCACCGATAACTGTGATTCCATCTAAAATAGAATTACAATTTTCTCCGTTCTGATAAAAATTAAGGTTATTACGAATCACTTTACCACCAAAAGCAAAAGTAAAAACACTTGCACGAGAATCTCTTTCTTGCGTAATAAACGTATTGTCTATTAAAGAAGCTTCGTCGGTATCATTTTGAAATTTATGAATCTGAACTTCAGCATTTTTACCCAAACTAACTTCTGTAACAGAGTTTGTAAGATTTGCTTTATTATCTAAAGTTTGATGACGCTCGATGATTTGTGCTTGCGAATGATCTCCAATAACAACTAAATTTCTTGGTTGATACATTACTTCTTGTTGTACACCTGTAGAAAAATAGACAATTTGAATTGGCTTTGATAAAATCGTTTTACTTGGAACATAAATAAATGCACCATCTTTTGCAAAAGCAGTATTCAAGGCAACTAAACTGTCTTCTTTTGGAGCAATTTTACCGTAATAATTTTCGATTACTGGTTGATGAACTGATTTATGCATTGCACTAGAAAGTACACAAATATCAGCTTCATCATGTGTTGTATTTGATAAGAAAGACGAATATCTACCGTTTATAAAAACGATGAGATAAGTGTCCATATCATTAATTAAATATTTTTTGATGTCTTTGTATTCAACTGCAACATCACCATCTGGAAATAATTTATAATCTACCTTCAACAACGGAGCTAGATTGGTATATTTCCATTCTTCATCTTTACGTTTTGGGAAACCTTTTTCTTTAAAAATTTCTATCGCTTCTTGACGTAAATGCTCTATGTTTCGGTTGACTTTATTTTTTTCGTCAAAAACCAAATGACGTGCAATTAAATTTTCTTTTAAATCAATCATCTTTGTAGATTTTGGATTTCAGATTTCAGACATTAGATTTCTAATTTAGTTATAAAAAACTTCTTATTTCTAAACTTGATTTTCTAATTTCTAACTCCTAAATAATTAGATTCCTGCTTCTTCTTTTACCCAATCGTAACCTCTTTCTTCTAATTCTAGTGCTAATTCTTTACCACCAGTTTTAATGATTTTACCATCAGCTAAAACGTGAACGAAATCTGGAACAATATAATCTAACAAACGTTGGTAATGTGTGATTAATAAAACGCCATTATTTTCGTTTTTATAAGCATTTACACCATCTGCAACAATACGTAAAGCGTCAATATCCAAACCAGAATCTGTTTCGTCTAAGATCGCTAATTTTGGATCTAACATCAACATCTGAAAAATCTCGTTACGTTTCTTTTCTCCACCAGAGAAACCTTCGTTTAGAGAACGTGATAAAAAGTCTTTCTTTATGCTTAACAATTCAGATTTCTCACGAATCATTTTCAACATTTCAGAAGCTCCCATTTCTTCTAAACCTTGCGCTTTTCTAGTTTCGTTTATAGATGTTTTGATAAAATTTGTAACAGATACTCCAGGAATTTCTATCGGATATTGAAAAGATAAAAAGATTCCTTTATGCGCTCTTTCTTCAGGAGCCATTTCTAGAATTTCTTCATCATCAAATAAAATTTCACCATCTGTAACTTCGTATTCTTCTTTTCCTGCAATGATAGAAGAAAGTGTCGATTTTCCTGCACCATTTGGTCCCATAATCGCATGAACTTCTCCTGGATTGATTTGTAAATTTAATCCTTTGATTATTTCTTTGTCGCTATCCTCAATTTTAGCGTGTAAATTTTTAATATTTAATAACATAATCTAATTTGATAATTAGTAAATGTGATAATTTTAATCACTTAGTTTTTGATGTACTTATAATTTTGTTTACAATTTTTGAAATACTAATTAATTTCTCACTTAATATTTCACAATCTGGATAATTTTGAGCTAATTGACATAATTCTAACCAATAATTAGTTTCATCAATTTCCTTGGCTGCAATTTTAAATTTGTGAATAAAATCATTTAAACTTTCTGCGTTCTGAGCTTCTCTAATATTTGCTCCAATTGAAGTTCCTGATTTTAGTAATTGATTAGAAATAACAAATTTCCTTCGCGATTCTAATTCTTCACAATATTCAATTATCAAGAGTGAAAATTCTAAAGTTAATTTCAAAATAATATTTTCATTTTTCATCATTAACTTATTTTCAAATATTCACATTAACTCATTTTATTATTACCCAACAGAACCTTCTAACGATATTTCTAATAATTTTTTAGCTTCAACAGCGAACTCCATTGGCAATTTATCTAATACTTCACGGCTAAATCCGTTTACTATTAATGCAATTGCTTTTTCTGTATCAATACCACGTTGATTACAATAAAACAATTGATCTTCACCAATTTTAGAAGTTGTTGCTTCGTGTTCTAACTGAGCAGATTTATTTGCAATTTCTATGTAAGGAAATGTATGTGCACCACATTCGTTCCCCATCAATAATGAATCACATTGAGAGAAATTTCTTGCGCCATCTGCATTTTTATGAACCTTTACTAAACCACGATACGAATTTTGTGATTTACCTGCAGAAATACCTTTAGATATAATTGTTGATTTGGTATTTTTACCAATATGAATCATTTTGGTTCCTGTATCTGCTTGCTGAAAATTGTTTGTTACCGCAATAGAATAAAACTCACCAACCGAATTATCACCTTTTAAAATACAAGAAGGATATTTCCAAGTTACAGCAGATCCAGTTTCTACTTGCGTCCAAGAAACTTTTGCATTTTTCTCACAAACGGCACGTTTAGTTACAAAATTAAATACTCCACCTTTTCCGTTTGCATCACCAGGGAACCAGTTTTGTACAGTAGAATATTTTATTTCTGCATCATCTAAAATGATTAATTCTACAACAGCCGCATGCAATTGATTTTCATCGCGCATTGGTGCCGTACAACCCTCTAAATAAGAAACATAAGAACCTTCATCTGCAATTAACAATGTTCTTTCGAACTGTCCTGTTCCAGCAGAATTGATACGGAAATAAGTTGACAATTCCATCGGACAACGAACGCCTTTTGGTATATAGCAAAAAGATCCATCAGAAAAAACAGCAGAATTTAAAGCTGCATAAAAATTATCCGTTGGTGGAACAACTTTCCCTATATATTGTTTTACCAATTCTGGGTGTTCTTTGATAGCCTCTGAAATTGACATAAAGATAATCCCTTTCTCTGCCAAAGTCTCACGAAATGTAGTTTTAACAGAAACAGAATCGAAAACAACATCAATCGCAACTCCTGTTAAACGTTTTTGCTCGTCTAAAGAAATTCCTAATTTCTCGAAAGTTTTTAACAACTCTGGATCAACCTCGTCTAAACTTGCTAATTCTTTTTTAGCTTTTGGAGCAGCGTAATACTGAATCGCATCAAAATCTGGCTTCTCATAATGAACATTTGCCCATTCTGGTTCTGTCATTTTCTTCCAAGCACGAAAAGCTTCCAAACGCCATTCAGTCATCCATTCTGGCTCTTCTTTTTTTGCAGAAATCATTCGAACGATTTCTTCGTTAAGACCTACTGGAAAATCTTCATATTCTACTTCGGTTTCCCAACCAAACTCATATTCTTTTTGTTTGCCTAGATCTTCTCGTAAATCGTCTTCTGTATATTTTGTATTATTACTCATAATCAATCGTAATATTTGTATTCGAAAAGAACATGATAACTTAAATTCTTTTCTTTATAATTGATAAAAATCTTTTCTAATTCTTTGTTTTTATTGTATATAAAATCTTGATTCCAAGACTCTTTGCTTTTATCTCTTAGGTAATAATTATTTTTTTCTTTAGTAAGTGTTAAATCATATCTCTTTTCATGAGACATGTTGTAATAATCTATCTTGATTGGAAAATTTTTAAAATTCGGATCAGAAGTACAATATTTTTTAAATTCTAATGAATCTGACAAATACTTGATTCTAAAACAATTTTTATCAAAAAACTTATTTACTCTATAGGTGATATATTTTCCGTCTTCAAAGAAAAACTTTATACTTTCTAATCTCGAAGGGTAATTCGGATTCAAACTAAAAATCTCATAAGCGTCATCAGAATTTTCGTAAATAATCATATTTTTATTGTTATAATAAAAATCATTAACTTTCTCATTACTTGACATTCTTCTTAAGAAATTATCTTCGTATTCTAATTTAATATTAGTCTTCTTTCCGTCTCTCATCAACTCTATTAATGTTGTATTTCCTAATTCATCGTAAAAAATATTAATCGAATTATTGGCAACAATTGGTAAATCAAATTTAATTTTTACACTTTGTAAATTTTTACGATATAAATCTATTTGAGGTAAAAACTCATTGATCATTACATTATTAATCAACTCATTGACATATAATTTACCTAATTTTTCAGAATAATTCTTTTGCGGATGATTCACCAACAAAGATTTTAAACTATCTCTTAATTCTAATTCATCTGTTACGTAACTCGAAATTTTATTCTGATTGGTTTGTTCACTAACAAATTCTGTTGATAACAACAAATCATCTAAAAAAACAGGTTTTTCTCTAGGAACACCAGACCAAAAAATCACACCTTTGTATTCGGCATTTTTTTTATCTATACCAACGATGTATTTACCAAAAGTATAAGATCCATATTGGTTAATTTTCTGAATATTGATTTGAGGAAAATTTCGTTTGAGTTCTTCATATTCTCGTTCAACATTTTTTAATTCTACCTCAACCATCATTTCTGGGATCACATTCACCACACAAATTACTGGTCGATTAGATTCGAAAATTTTGGTCACACCATCCACAAACTCAACTTGATCACCAAAATTATTTTCAGTCGGAAAATCTATTCTCTGTTGTGCATTTACGAAAGAAAAAAAGATAAAAAACAATAATACAAAGAACTTCATCATGCTAAAAATGGTAAACCATTAAACAGCAAAACTTTCACCGCATCCACATGTTCTAGATGCATTTGGATTATTAAAAATAAATCCTTTACCATTCAATCCTCCAGAATATTCTAGAGTCATTCCTACTAGATATAAAAATGATTTTTTATCTACTAAGATTCTCACGCCATTATCTTCAAACATTTTATCTTCAATTTTCAATTCTTTATCAAAAACTAAGTTGTAAGATAATCCTGAACATCCGCCACTTGTAACTCCTACACGTACGTATGATTCTTGTATATTAGAGCCTTCTTCTTGTAACAAGGCTGCTATTTTATTTTTAGCTTCGTCTGTAATTTTAATCATAACTATTTAGATTAATTCTATGCAAAGATACGGTTAATAATATATTAATTTGCCATCGCATTATAAATAATAACAATGGTTTAACTTTTAAAATCGATTATTGAAAACCTAAAGTTTTACGTGTTCTTTTCAGTACTTTTTGGGCTACTTCTCTTGCTCTAAATGCACCATTATCTAAAATCGCATCTAAAGTTTCTTTATCTTCTAGCAAACTATGAAACTTCTCTCTTGCAGGTCCATATTTTTCTAATATAAGATCTAAAAGCGCTTTTTTAGCATGTCCGTAACCATAACCACCTTTCAGGTAATTTTCTCTCATTTCTGCAACTTGCTCTTCAGAAGCAATCAATTTATAAATTGCAAAAACATTATCAGTATCTGGATTTTTAGGATCTTCTAATGCTGTTGAATCTGTCTGAATTGACATCACTTGTTTTTTCAGTTCTTTTTCTGGTAAAAAGATATTGATGAAATTATTTCGAGATTTAGACATTTTATTTCCATCTGTCCCAGGAACCAACATTACATTTTCGTCTATTCTAGCTTCTGGTAAAACAAAAGTTTCTCCCATCTGACGATTAAATTTCTCTGCCACATCACGTGTAATTTCTAGATGTTGCAATTGATCTTTACCAACCGGAACCAATTGTGCATCATACAACAGAATATCTGCAGCCATCAAAATAGGATAAGTAAACAACCCAGCATTTACATCTGCTAAATAATCTGCTTTATCTTTAAAGGAATGAGCCAATGTTAATCGTTGAAAAGGGAAAAAATTAAGTAAATACCAAGTTAACTCTGTGGTTTCTGTCACATCAGATTGACGATAAAAATTCACATTATTGATATCTAAACCCAAGGCAAGCCAACACGCAGCAACTTCGTATGTATTTTGTTTCATCACTTCTGCATCTTTGATTTGAGTTAATGCATGTAAATCGGCAATAAAAATAAACGAATCGTTACCTGGCTGTTGAGTCATTTCAATAGCTGGTTGTATAGCTCCTAGAATATTCCCCAAATGCGGCGTTCCAGTTGCTTGAATTCCAGTTAAAATTCTTGGCATTTTCTAATTTTTTAAGCTTACAAAGATAAGTAAACTTATCACGATTTAAAAGTGATTTCTAGCTTTAGTTCGTTAATTATAAAACAAAAAAAATCATTGTATTTTACTTATAAAAACACAATGATTTTCTTAAAAATTTATGATAAAACTAATTTTAATTCAAACCTATTATGAAATTAAAATTATTCAACTTTTAGTTTATTGATTAACTTTCCAATCAACCTGATTTTTTAGATCATCCATAAAATCATAAAATTCGACCAAAGTATCCGTTCCGTTCATGCCATAATCGCTAATGTATTTTTTCTGACCATCTGCAAAAGTTATAGCAACATTCATCGTTGGTAAATCTGTCGCTGGCGATTCAAATTTCAACGAATCATTTTTAAACTCAACTTTATTCAAATAAGAAACTAATTGATTCCAAGTTTCTTTACTCAAATCTGCCTGAAATTCACCTTCTGTTTTATTTTCTTCTGGTCTGACTTTTGAGAAATTAAATGCTTCTGCATGAAAATAAGATCTTTCATTTGGACTTAATTCATATTGATAAATTGGACAAAAACCATGACAAGCCTCTCTAGAAACTTCTATTTTAACAATTTCATTTGATGTTTTATTACTTGCGCATGAAGTAAAAAATAAAATTGACGCAAACATTAAGATTAACTTACTTTTCATATAATTCTTTTTTTGTTGCTTTACAAAAACCTAACCAATTTAGAATTATTTCATTTAATCAATAATTTCTAATAAAAATATTTTTTTTTCAAAATCAACCAACCTTTTCTAATAAGTCTGCATCATAACTAAAGAATCATTATTAATCTAAAAATTAATCGTTATGAAAATTCAAAATTATCCGACTTTAGAAGAAATGCTTTTTGAGAATAGAAACAAGGAATATGGTGCGTATGTTTTAAGAAACACAGGAAATCAAACTTTACTAAAATCTTTACTTTATGGAAGTACAATTTTATTAATGATTTCTGGCGCAATTTATTTTGCTAACAAAGCAACTCCAGAATTTAATACACCAACAGAAAATGTTACAACTGTTGATTTTACACCAATTAATATAAAGGATCAAGAAATTGTAGAACCCAAAAAAGAAGAAGAGGTTGTAAAAACGCAAGAAAAAAGAATTCAATTAAATACAGATCAAGCCAAACATATTCTTCCTGATCCTAAAAAAAATGTTATAAAAGAAGAAACCATACAAAATATTCAAGAATTAAAAGAAAAAGATTTAGGTTTTGAAAATCGAGATGGAGATATAAAAAGTACAAATAATACTGGTGGTGGAGATGTGAGTGACAAAGGAGAAAAGTTTACAACAGGAACACAAAATGATGATAAAATTACAGAAGGCAAACCAAAAGAAGGAATTAAAAAACCTGAAGTAATTAATACTAGAAATGCAAAAGTAATGGCTGTATATCCTGGTTGTGAAAAAGAAGTTGGTAAAGGAAATGCTGCACTTACAAAATGTATGAGCGAAAAATTATCACGAGAGTTGAGTTCTGAATTACAAGATTTCGCAGATTTTGCACAAAGTAGAAGTATAAATAATGCTGTTGCCAAAATGCAATTTATTGTAAGTTCCAAAGGTGAAATAACAAGCGTAAAACCAATCAGCGGAAGTCAAAAAGATTTAGGTGATGCATCTAAAAAAGCATTAGAAAAAATAAATTCTGTATTGAAAAGAAAAGGAAAAACAATAAAACCAGCCGAGGCAGAAAGCGGTCAAAAAGCAGATTTATTGTTTACAATTCCAGTTTCATTTCAGATTCAATAAATAGAAATCACATTCAATCAAAACCTGAAATTCAAAGAATTTCAGGTTTATTATTCACATTTGTATAACAACTTTTATCGTAGATATGTTGTATCTTCGCTCATTAGTTATGAGTAAGCAAATATTTTTAGGACTTATAGGATTTGGATATTTTTTAATTGGCATATTTACTTGGTACTTCAAGTTTTTTATTATCAAATTAGAATCAACACAAGCTATGTTATTGGGCATTTTGTTCATAATTTATGGTTTGTTCAGAGTTTATCGAGCATATAAAACGTACAAAGAAGAAACGCGTCTATGAAAAATATAACTTTATTAATTGGTTTTGCAACTGTTGTTACATTTAGTAGTTGTCATAAAGATTCAGAAAAAAAAGCAAATCCAAAAGAAGAAAAATCGAGTATAGAAAAAGCTGGTCACACACAAGGTGAAATTACGTTTGTTGCTGATCCTACTTACAAAAATATTGTTGATGCTTGGGTTGCCACATATACAAACGATTATCCGAAAGTAAAAATCAAAGTAGATTATCAGGTTGAAGATTTGGCTGTGAAAAATTTTTATGAAGGCAAATATCCAATCGCAATTGTTGGAAAAGAATTAGATGAAGCACAAAAAAGTTATTTATTTAATAAAACAACAATTAAATATGCGCCTTCGCCGATTGCATTAGATGCAACAATTCTGATTACAAGTATTGACAATCCAATTGACTCAATTTCAGAAAATACGTTAAAAAACGACATTTATAAAGAGACAAATAAATATGTTTTTGACCGAGCAAATTCATCCAACTTCAATACGATTAATACAAAACTCAACACCAAAGTCCCAACAGGTCAAAAAGTAACTTCTATCGAAGATTTTGATCAAATGATAGAATTTTTACAGAAAAGTAAAAATGCAGTTGGTGTAATTGGTTACAATGTTTTAAGTGATAAAGACAGTAAAAAAGTGCAAGAATATTTAACTAAAATTAAAATCTTAAAACTTGTAAATAAAGAATCTAAAACGGTTGAGCCAAGTTTAGAAAACTTTAGAAACGGTAGTTATCCTTTCACTCGTTTTGTTTATATTTTAAAAAATGAAAAAGGTTTTGGAATTGGTGCAGGATTCACACGTTTTGCAGGATCGCAACAAGGTCAATTAATTGTCAAAAAAGAAGAAATGCAACCTTATTATCTTTATAAAAGAGAAATAATATTAAATTCAAATCCAATATAAAAAATTAAAAAGCTTCAGAAATCTGAAGCTTTTTTTATAATTAATTATTAAGATTCTTTTTGAAGTAGAAATTTATAAATCAAACCTCCAACAACAGCACCAGCAATTGGTGCAAGCCAAAACAACCATAATTGCGGAATGTATTCACCACCAGCAAAAAGTGCTTGAGAAGTTGAACGCGCAGGATTTACGGATGTATTGGTTATTGGTATTGATATTAAATGAATCAATGTTAAAGCCAATCCAATCGCAATACCAGCAAATCGACCATTTGCAAATTTATCTGTTGCACCTAAAATCACAATTAAAAAGAAAGCTGTTAAAACAAATTCAATTAAAAAAGCAGCAGTAACATTGTAACCATGCGGAGATAAAGATCCAAAACCATTTGCTGCAAAAGCACCAGCTTTCGAATTATCTATCAAAAAACCAGCGTCATTATTAGAAGCGATTAAATACAAAACAGCCGCAGCCGCAATTGCTCCAAGAACTTGAGAAATGATGTAAGGAATTAATTCTTTTGCTTCGAATCGTCCACCTGCAAATAAACCAAAAGAAACTGCTGGATTAAAATGTCCTCCAGAAATATGTCCAACAGCATAAGCCATTGTAAGAACTGTTAAACCAAAAGCCAATGCAACACCAAGATAACCAATTCCTAATTCTGGAATTCCGGCTGCAAAAAGAGCACTTCCACATCCACCAAAGACTAGCCAAAATGTGCCAAAAAATTCGGCAGCATAATTTTTCATAAATTTAATTTTAAGATTAGTAAAATGAATTTAGATATAAAAAATCAATTAATTGTATTCTTTTAAATAAAAAAAACCGCTTTAGAAAAATCTAAAACGGTTATAATTAGTTATATAAATTTAATTTAATCCATGTAAGCTTCAATCGGAGCGCATGTACAAATTAAGTTACGATCGCCATAAGCGTCATCAATACGAGAAACAGAAGCAAAAAACTTACGTTCACGTACCCATTCTAATGGGAATGCGGCTTTAGAACGAGTATAAGGATATTCCCATTCATCAGCAGTTAATAAATGTTGAGGATGAGGAGCGTTGTGTAGAACACTATTCTCAACAGGATAATCTCCGTTTGCAACCTCATCAATTTCTTGACGAATAGAAATTAAAGCATCACAGAAACGGTCTAATTCTGCTTTGTTTTCAGATTCTGTTGGCTCAACCATCAAAGTTCCAGCAACTGGGAAAGAAACAGTTGGCGCATGGAATCCATAATCAATTAAACGTTTTGCAATATCAGTCACTTCTATACCAAGCTTTTTGAAAGGACGACAGTCTAAAATGAATTCGTGTGCTACAACATTTTTTGCATTTGTATATAAAATATCGTAATGTTTCTCTAAACGAGCTTTCATATAATTCGCATTTAAAATAGCACCTTGTGTAGCTTTCAATAAACCTTCTGCACCTAACATTAAAATGTAAGTATAAGAAATTGGTAAAATGAATGCAGAACCATAAGGAGCAGCTGCGAATGTATTTTTAGCTTCTTTACCTCCTGTTTCGATTAATGGAGAAGAACCTAAGAATGGAGCTAAATGTGCTTTTACACAAATTGGTCCAACACCTGGTCCACCACCACCGTGAGGGATAGCAAATGTTTTATGTAAGTTTAAGTGACAAACGTCTGCACCAATATTTCCTGGAGAAGTTAATCCAACTTGCGCATTCATGTTTGCTCCGTCCATGTAAACTTGTCCTCCATATTCGTGAATCATAGTTGTAACCTCTTCAATATTACTGTCAAATGCACCATAAGTTGATGGATAAGTAATCATTAAAGCTGCTAAATTGTCTTTATGTTTTTCACATTTTTCTTTTAAATCAACTAAATCAGTTTCTCCAGATTCTAAATTTTTTACAACGACAACTTGCATTCCTGCCATAGCAGCAGAAGCAGGATTTGTCCCGTGAGCTGATTGTGGAATTAAAACTACATTACGATGATTCTCCCCTTTTGATTGGAAGTAAGAACGAATCACCATTAATCCAGCATATTCTCCTTGTGCACCTGAGTTTGGCTGTAAAGAAGTTGCATCAAATCCTGTGATTACAGCTAAATAATCTTCTAGGTTTTTGATTAATGTTTGATAACCTTCTACTTGTTCTTTTGGCGTAAATGGATGAACATTCCCCATTCTTTCCCAAGATAAATGTAATAATTCAGTAGCGGCATTCAATTTCATTGTACAAGAACCTAATGCAATCATCGATTGGTTTAAAGCTAAATCTTTACGTTCTAAACGTTTGATGTAACGCATTAATTCAGTTTCTGTATGATATGAATTAAAATTTTCGTGTGTTAAGAAATCAGAAGTTCTGATTAAATCTTCTGGCAAATATGTATCGTCAACCTCAAATTCAAAACCTTCTTCTGTATTTTTAATTGTTGCAAAAACACTTAAAATTTCGAAAATATCTTGTTCAGAAGTCATTTCATCAATAGTAATTGAAACCTTTCCAGCTTCGAAACCATTCACGTTAATTTCTTCTTCAGCAAAAATCTTTACAACTTCATCAGAATTTTCAACTTCGATTTGTATTGTATCAAAGAAAGAAGTATTAATCGTTTTAAATCCTAAATGTTGTACACCAGCTTGTAAAATTCCTGCTTTAGTATGAATTTCATTTGCAATGTGTTTCAAACCATCTTTTCCATGATAAACTGCATAGAAAGATGCCATCACAGCTAATAAAACTTGTGCTGTACAAATGTTAGAAGTAGCTTTTTCGCGTTTTATATGTTGTTCACGTGTTTGTAAAGCCATACGCAAAGCACGGTTTCCTAAACGATCTTGTGAAACACCAATAATACGTCCAGGAATTACACGTTTGTATTCTTCTGTACAAGAAAGGAAAGCAGCGTGAGGTCCTCCGTATCCCATTGGAACACCAAAACGTTGAGAAGTTCCGATAGCAATATCAGCTCCCCATTCACCTGGAGGTGTTAACAATGTTAAAGCTAATAAATCTGTTGCAACAGCAACTTTTGCTCCAACAGCATTTGCTTTTTCTACAAATGATCTATAATTATTAACTTGTCCACCTTTTCCTATGTATTGAACAATAGCTCCAAAGAAATCTTCAGTTAATTCAACTGTTTCAAAATCTCCTATAACTAATTCAATTCCTAATCCTTCTGCTTTAGTTTCTAAAACAGCAATAGATTGAGGGAATAAATTATCAGCAACAAAAAATTTGATTACATTATTTTTCTTTTGATCTCTAGAACGAGATTCTAATAACATGTGCATTGCTTCTCCACATGCAGTACCTTCATCTAATAAAGAAGCATTTGCAATTGGTAAACCAGTTAAATCTGAAATAACCGTTTGGAAATTTAATAAAGCTTCTAAACGACCTTGTGCAATTTCTGCTTGATAAGGTGTGTAAGCTGTGTACCAACCGGCATTTTCTAAAACATTACGTTGAATTGGAGCTGGTAAAATAGTACCATAATATCCGTAACCTAAATAGTTTTTAACTTTTTTATTGAGCGATGCTAATTCTGCTAAATGATTAGTCGCTTCAAATTCAGAAAATGCTTCTGGTAAATCTAATGATTTTGTCAATTTAATGTTCTGAGGTAAAGTAGCTTCTATCAAAGAATCTACAGAATCTTTTCCTATAACCGACAGCATTTCTGTAATCTGTTCGCCATGATTACCAATATGGCGTAAAGAAAAATCGTTTGTGTTCATTATTGTTTGCGTGAGTTTAATTTGCCCGTAAATTTAGTAAATATTATTGGTATTTTAGATGATGAAAAAGATGAATATTGATTGGTTTTGGACAAATTATCAACAGAATAATCTTGATTATTTTTGTTCTTTAATTTAAAAAATAAATTAATTTTATTGTAAGTTTGAAATTATGAGTTTGGAAGAATTTAGACAAATCAAAAAAGAGAAAGATTTTCCGTTTCTAAAAAAATTAGAAATCAAGATAGAAAATGCAAAATTAGAAGATGCCAAAAAATCTAAAATGAAACGTGTTCATAAAAAAGGTTCTTCTCAGATCGCAAAAAAAATGGGCGAAGAAGCTGTCGAAATGGTTATTGCTTCTGGACAAGAAGATGACAAGGCTTTTCTAGAAGAATCTGCTGACGTTTTGTTCTATTATTTAATGGCGTTACACGATCGTGGTTTTCAGCTAAAAGATGTTCTTTTAATTTTAAAAGATCGTCATAAATAAATCCATAAAAACCAATATACCCTATGCAAAAAAGCGGAAGTGCTACACTAAAAATCATCATTGCTTTAGGTATTGTGATTTTTTCTGTTATCAAGTATTTTTCATCATCAGAAGTAAACGAAATTACGGGTGAAAAACAATACATTTCTTTATCTAAAGATGAAGAAATCTCTCTTGGTATGAACTCTGCACCGCAAATGGCACAAGAATTTGGAGGTTTATCTCAAAACACGCAATATCAACAATTAGTGAAAGAAGTTGGCGAAAAAGTTGTAAATCTTAGCGATGCAAAAAAAACAAACTATCCTTTTCAGTTTTATGTTTTAGCAGACCGTCAAACCGTTAATGCTTTTGCTCTTCCTGGTGGTCCGATTTTTATAACAGAAGCTTTATTGACTCGTTTAAAAAATGAGGATCAATTAGCTGGCGTTTTAGGTCACGAAATTGGCCATGTTATTGCGCGTCACAGTGCACAACAAATGTCTAAACAAGAATTAACACAAGGAATTGCAGGTGCAGCTGGTGTTGCTTCTGGCGATGTAAATTCTGCTTATTACGCACAAGTCGTGGCGAATATGGTGAATCTGAAATATGGTCGTGAAGATGAATTAGAATCTGATGAATTAGGGGTTCGATTTATGTTAAAAGCTGGTTATAATCCTGAAGCTTTAATTGGTGTGATGGATATTTTAGAAGAAGCTTCTGGCGGAACATCTGTACCAGAATGGCAAAGTTCTCATCCTTCTCCAACTAACAGAAGAGAAAAAATACAAGCAGCTATTGATAAATATAAATCTTATTAAAACTACGTATCAAAACTGCAATTAAAACATATTATTTATCGAATAGTAGAAGTCGAATAATTGGCTGCGTTTTTCTATTATTAGGTTTCTCGCTTATTTTAATAGATTTTATTTTTGATGATTTTTCTAAATTAACTTTTGTTGATATTTTGAAGAGATTATTTCTCAATTTCGATGATTTTGCTTCAATTCTTGGTTCTGGAATTTTCTTATTCTTGAAAATTATTTTGATAACTTATGGATTAAAACTTTGTTTCAACAAAAAGAAAATTGTGCTTTTAGAAATTCATCATCAATTTCTAAAATACAGAAAATCACCACAAAATAGATACGATATTTTACATTTTTATAATGAGTTAGAAAAAATAGAAATAAGAAATATTAAGGAAATCGCTTTGGTAAAAGAATTATTCTATAAAAACGCCATTCAAATAAAAACGAATCAAGAAACTTTAATATTAACAGGAATTCAAGTTTTGACTTTAGAAGAAAAACGAGAAATCGTCAATACAATCAACACAAAAATTAATCGATAAATTTTGCTTTTAATTCTTTGGTTGGCAACCAACAACTTTCGTTTTTCCCAAACCATTTGTATCTATTTTTGGCGATTAAACCATAAGCTGTATCTCTAATCACCGGCGGAACATTCCAAAAATAACGCAACCAAGAAATTTTACCATCCAAATGTTTTGCTATTTTTAACGCAGCAGAAGATTTCATATAATAATTGTCACCTTCTATATAAATAATCGAATCAAAATCAATTGCATTTAACTGATTTTTTTTAAGAAAATCTTGACCAAATTCTGATTGTAACGATGCAAACTTAAACTGATTTTTAGAGTCATGCTCGATAATAAACTGCACAGATTGATTACACAGATTACAAATTCCGTCAAATAATATAATTTTCTGTTGATTCATGCATCAAATTTACCAATAAAATAAATAACTTAATTAAATTAGCTACCGATAATTTAGAACCATGTATAACGATTTTCTATATCGCAAAGTAGATAATTCGACTTTAGTAATTTTTAGAATATTTTTCGGACTTTTCGTTACCTTAGAATGTTGGGGCGCAATTTTCACCGGTTGGGTAAATGCCAATTTTGTTGAACCACAAATCAGTTTTAGTTTCATTGGTTTCGAATGGACAAACGCTTTTTTGGGTCAAGAAATGATTTATCTTTATGGTTTGATGGGTTTGATGGGAATTCTAATCGCATCTGGTTTTTTATACAAACTATCAACCTTAATTTTTGCTCTTTGTTGGACGTTAAGTTATTTGATGCAAAAAACGAGTTACAATAACCATTATTATCTTTTCATGTTGGTTTCTTGGGCTATGGTTTTTATGCCAGCTCACCGATTTTTTTCTATAGACAGTTTGCTTTTTAGTAAAATAAAAGGAACAAAATGCAGCATTTGGGTTTACCTTTTTTTCATGTTTCAGATGGGAATTGTTTACTTTTTTGCAGCGATAAACAAAATCTATCCTGGTTGGTTTAATGGTGATTTTCTATTACCAACATTCGAAAACGTTGGAAACTTTATAAGATTCAGATACAATTTTGATATTCTTGGTGATTTTATTGCAAGTAGAGCTTTTGCGCAAGCAATTTCTATTTTAGGTTTTTTATTCGATTTATTGATTATTCCAATCATGTTAATTCCAAAACTCAGACGAGTTGGAGTTTTAATGGCGCTTATTTTTCATTTATTCAATTCAGCTGTTTTCCAGATTGGTATTTTCCCATATTTTTCGTTAATCATGATGATTTTCTTTTTTCCTACTGAATGGTTTCAAGAAAAATTCTTTCCGAAAAAATCATTCATGCTCGATCGTTTAGAAGAAACTGAAAAAAATGGAACACGTAAAATAATTTTCAGATATGTTTTCTTTGCTTATTTTGCTTGGCAATTGTATTTACCAATTCGTCATCATTTCATCAGCGATAATGTTTTCTGGACAGAAGAAGGACACAGAATGTCTTGGCGAATGATGTTGAGATCAAAAGCAGGTAACACCACTTTTTATACGGTTGATAAATCTGGTAAAAAAGAAATGATTGCAATAGGCAAGTACTTAACTTCTAAACAAATCAATAAAATGGCTTATAGTCCTGATATGATTTGGCAATTTGCACATATATTAAAAGATCAGTTAGATGCTGATGGTAAAAAAGGAATCAAAGTTTTTGTAAAATCTAGCGTTTCTGTAAATAACAGCGAATTTTATCCGTTTATTGATGAGAAAATTGATTTAGCTGCAACAAAATGGAGTTATTTTGGACATCAATCTTGGATTTTACCAAAACCTAAGGAATTAAAATTATCTTATTTTGAATAAGATTTCGTAAATTCAATCAAAAAATAAATCATGAAAAAAATAATCATCTATTCATGTTTGTCATTAGTTGTTTTTGTCTCTTGTAAAAACGAGAATAAAAATGTACAAAATGCTTACAAAGCTGTTGACAAAGCTGAAGCTGAAAATCAGAAATTAGATTCGATCTCGCAAGTAGGAAATAAAACTTTTGGTGAATTTACCAAAGCGTTTACCGACAAGAAACCTGGAACAACTAATTTCTTTGTGAAAGAAAAATTTGTAGCCAATACAGGACAAGAAGAACATTTATGGATAAGCGATATCACGTCTAAAAATGACACTTTATATGGCGTAGTTAACTCTCAACCAAAAGTAACAAATGAAGTAAAACTAAATGATACAATAAAAATTGATCCTTCTAAAATTACTGATTGGATGTTTTATAGAAACGATACTTTGATTGGTGGCTATTCTGTAAAATACGAACGTTCTAAACTTTCTGATGTAGAAAAGAAAAAGTTTGACGAACAATATGGTGTAACAATCCCTGATTAAAAAATAGTCAAACAGAAAATATAAAGCGTGGTAAAATTACCACGTTTTCCAATCTTTTGAAGTAAATTTCCATTCTGGCGTTTGTATAATATCTGAACTCAAATCGTACCAAGGAGAATTATCTTTGTTTTTTGGGTTTGTTAAAATTTGTAATTCTTGCGCTGGCATATAACTCTGTGCAAATATTCCTATTTTATCCCCTTCATTATTTTCTGCCAAATCAATCAAAATAACTGCGTGCCCAAATGGATTTCCTTTTTGTATCAGAACATCTCCAATTTTTATTTCGTTTGAATTAATTGTTTTCATTTGATCTTTAAGAGAACTTGTATTTGCAAAAGAAAAAATATATTCTAAATAATCCCAATAATGTTCTCTCGAATAATCGTTCTTCACGTAATCTACGTAATAACGTGGTTTTCCGTCAGATAAAAAATTAAAAGCAATTTCATCGTAACGCTTATTTTCATACAAAAAATCTGCTCTTAAGCGCATAACAGCATCAGCACATTGATGCAAATCTTTAGTGCCAATTGGTAAATCGATCACAGAACTGTAAACATTTTTCTTGTCTTTTGTCTTTCCGTCAAAATATTTCACCTTCTCATTAAACGATTTTAATGGTAAATTTTCTAAAAAAAATCCAAACTCATTTTTTTGATAATCTAATCTTTTAAAACCTTTTGGTAATTGATACCTAGAAACAATTGTTTTCTGACTTTCATCAATATAATTAACTCTTCCCTCAACTTCTATATCTAAAAACTGATCATTATTTTCTTTTTGACATGACTGAGAAACCAACAAAACCAATATTAAAACTTTATAAAACTTCATCTAACAAATTAATAAATCGTAATTGAAAGATATAAAAAAAACCGTTCAAAATAATTGAACGGTTTTTTATTCCTTGAAAAATTCTTTTTAGTAAGAAGCATCTTTGATTCTCGCTTTTTTACCTCTAAGTTTTCTGAAGTAGAAAATACGAGCTCTACGAACTTTACCTTTTTTGTTCAATTCAATTTTTTGAATTGCAGGTAAGTTAACAGGGAAGATACGCTCAACACCAACATCACCACTCATTTTACGAATTGTAAAAGTTTCTGTAGAACCGCTTCCTCTTCTTTGGATAACAACACCTTTAAAGAACTGAACACGAGTTTTACCACCTTCTGTAATCTCTTGATAAACAGTGATTGTGTCTCCAGCAGAAAACGCTGGGAATTCTTTTTTAGCTACGTATTTTTCTTGTACGTATTTTACTAAATTTTCCATTTTAATTTGATCAAATTAATTATGATTGAGCAACTTACACGATTCTCGTCAGAGGTTACACAATGCGGATGCAAAATTAAACACTTTTATTCAAAATCCAAATTATTTTCTTGACTTTCTAGTATTTCTTTTGCTTTTTCTAGATCTTCTGTAAAAACCTGAACTCTATACCATTGTGTTATATGAGCACCTAAATTATATGCCAAATTAGAATCTAAAACAAATGCTTCAATTCCGTAACTTTCTAAAATAGAGCGAACCATTTCTGCTTCAATCAAATTAGGATATTTATCTAAAATAGTAAACTGTTCCATTAATTATATATTTTTACAATTTCTTGATCTAAATTTTCTTCTGAAGTTTTTTCTAATAAATTAACCAACAATTTCATCGATTCTAAACGCGCAGATTTTTTCTCATCTGTTCTTATCACATGCCAAGCTGATTGATTGGTTTTATTCAACATCTTATCGATGTATTTTGTGTACGTATCCCATAAATCCTGAGCTTGTTGATCCAAACTTCCTAATTTCCATTTTTTCAAAGGATCTGTTTTTCTTTCTTCTAAACGATCTGCTTGTTCACTTTTAGAAATATCCAAAAACAATTTAATCACTTCTACTCCATCTTGTTGCAATAAATTTTCTACTTCATTTACTTGTTTCAGAAATAACTCGTGTTGTTGCTCAGTACAAAAACCAAAAACTGGCTCTACCACTGCTCTATTGTACCAAGATCGATCAAAAAACACAAGTTCACCTTTATTTGGTAATTGTGCCAGATAACGTTGAAAATACCATTGTCCAGATTCTAATTCTGTTGGTTTTGGTAAAGCAATTACTTTAACTTTTTTAGGATTCAAAAATTGTGTAATCCTAGAAATTGTACCTCCTTTTCCTGCAGCATCTCGACCTTCGAAAATGATTAAAACTCTTCGATTTGTTTCGATTATTTCAGCTTGTATTTTATTTAATTTTCGCTGCAAACGCTCCAATTCTTTTTCATAAGCCAATTGCTCTTTAAATTTTTTCTCTTTGATGATTTCTTTATCAACCAAAAAGTCAATAATTTCTTGCTTACTTGCAATTTTCTTTAAATCATCTAAATCAAATTCTGCCATTTTGTTGGTTTTAATATTTTATTAAATATATTTAATTTCTAACTAAAATCATGGTTAGATTTATAAAAGCACCTTATTTTTGTGAAAATTTTATTACGAAAACACCTTTATTCATATTATTCATTGTAACCTTGGCATTCAGACCAATTTTACCAATGATCGAATACATTGTTCGATTCGATAAGATTGTGAATGAATATTGTGTGAATGCAGAAAAACCAGAATTACTTTGTAATGGTGTTTGTTATCTGAAAAATCAATTATCTAAAAGTTTGGATTCGGATTCAGAAAAAAATAAACAAATCAATCCTAATATCAATACAGCAGATTTTTTTGTTTTAGATTTTTTTGAGCAAACGTTTCTAGATTTTTCTTCAACTCTTAAAATTAAAAATTACTATCATTATCTTGATTTGATTAGTCAACAAAATAAACTGTGTTTATTACAACCTCCAAGTTTTAGAATTTAACATAATTAATTATCAGAATATTAAATCCTGATAAACATTTTTTTATAATTCTAAAATATTTAAAATGAAGAATATTCTTTCTTTAACTCTTATTACTATAATTAGTCTAACTTCTTGCGAACAAAAACTAGAAGTAAAAAAAGTAGATGAAATGCATCAAACTCATAAAAAAATTGATGTAGAAGTAGTCAATGATTTGGATTCTATTTGCGGAATGCCAACTGCAGAACATCTTTCTGATACTGTAAAATACGAAGGTAAAATTTATGGCTTTTGCTCTACTATGTGCAAAGAAGAATTTTTAAAAGATCCTAAAAAGTATCAAAAATGAATAAAAAATTAATCTATTTCATTGCAGCTTTTGGTGTTTTTGCAGCATTTATTTTGTGGTTTAAATCTTCACAAAAAGGCAAATTATATGAAGTAATGCCCGTTCCTAAGTTTTCTATGACCGATCAAAACAATCAAATCATAGATCAAAACAAAATGTTGGGTAAAGTTTATGTAGTTGAATTCTTTTTTACAAGTTGTCCGACGATTTGCCCTGTAATGAACAAGAATTTACGCGATTTAGAAGATTCTATAAACAATGAAAATTTCGGAATTATTTCGATTACGATTGATCCAAAAAGAGATACTCCAGAAAGATTAGCAAAACATGCGCAACAAATTGGAGTAAAATCGCCTAATTGGCATTTCTTAACTGCTGATCGCTCTTACATACAAGAATTGAGCAAACAATTCAATATTTATGTAGGAGAAGATCAAACCAATGCAGAAGATCTTAATCACAGTGGAAAATTTGCTTTAGTCGATAAAAACGGTAAAATTCGTAGTCGATACGGTGCTAACAATGTTCCTATGTTGTATTATTCTGGTTTAAATTATTTGGATAAAGAAGGTAAACAAGCTTCACTTTCAGGTACTTTTCATCCAGAAATGAATATGTTAAAAGAAGACATTTTAAAATTGTTACAAGAGTAAATTAGTTCTGGATGATCTTGAAAAAAAGTTCATCGAAATTGCTGAAACAACTGTATTTTTTAGGTTTTCTTTTTGTTCTTTCTTCTCGATTGAGCCTGCCTTTTTCTTTTTATATTCTGAATTATGAATACATTTCAGAAGAATTATGTATCAATCGTTGGAATAAAGAAATATTGTGTAATGGTAAATGTTTTTTGAGTAAACAATTGAATCAAGAAGAACATCAACACGAGAAAACGTCACAAAAAATCGTTCTAAATTTTGATCTTTTTTACGACACGAAATCATCAATTTTAGACACGTTTATTTCTCTAAAAAACACAATTAAACCACAATTTCGTTGGCAATTATTTTACACATTCGATTTTAACTTTCAGTTGTTAAAACCTCCTATTTCTTAAAAGAAATTCTAGGAAATTTTATTCTACTTTTTTGTTTACGAACTAAAAGGTAAGGAAAAATATTATATCAATTGAAAATATAAAATCATGAATTTAATAAAAAATATAACTATAAAATCTATCCTTAGTGTTCTTACAATTTTCTGCATTATTTCTTGTAATTCTGATGATGATTACGCCGAAATAAATGATGGTGAAACTGGTAAAATTCAATTAAAATTTGAAAATGGATTTGATAATTTAGGTCCGATTGTTCTTAATCAAACAACGCAAACCTCTAGCAATCATCAAAAACATAAATTCAGTACATTAAAATACATCATCAGCAACATTGTTTTGATTGATGAAAAAGGAGAAGAATTTCGATATCATTACAATAATCCTGATAAAGGTGCTTTTATTGTAAACCAAGAAAATGCTATTGCAAATGTTGTTTATATTGATTTAGACGAAATTCCACAAAACAAATACACCAAAATTCGTTTTGGTTTAGGTATTAATCCAGATTCTTATTTGTTGGGACATGACGGACAAGCTATTTTTTGGGATAAAGCCAAAACAGAAGGCATGACTTGGTCTTGGGCAACAGGATACATTTTTGCAAAACTCGAAGGTTTTTATGGTGAAAATTCCATAGAAAATCCATTTCAAAACCATACAGGAAATATGGGAGATGCACTTGCTAATGGCACTGCAAATTTATATAGAGAAATCACTTTAAATTTACCAACCACAGCTCGTGTTACAAATCAGATAAAACCTGCAATTCATATTTTAGCTAATCTCAATCAATTTTTGAGTGGAGAAAATCAATTGATTTTAGACGAAAGCAACCAAAATGCTATGGGATCGTCTGAACATCTGCAAAAAGTCAGCGATAATTTGGCGAAAATGTTTCGTGTAGATCATGTTCATAATGATTAATGATGAGAAATATTTTATTAATCATATTCAGTTTTTTCTTCTTAATAAGTTGCGAAAACGAAGACATCGACAAAGGTTATGTAATTGAAATAAATGAAAAGTACGAATTAATTTACCCGAATAATTTCCCAGAATTAACTTTTGACACCATAAAATATCCAATCACAAAAAATGGAGTCAAATTAGGTAAAATGTTGTTTTATGAAGGAAAATTATCAAGAGACAACACCATTTCTTGTGGTTCTTGTCACATACAAGAATTTGCGTTTACGCATCATGGTCACAACGTAAGTCATGGAATAGAAGGGAAATTAGGAATAAGAAATGCACCTGCGATACAAAATTTGGCTTTTGCTAAAAACTTTATGTGGGATGGAGTCATTCATGATTTAACCAGACAATCACTTGCTCCTATTTCTGATGTTAATGAAATGGATTCTACTATTGAAGAAATTGTTTCTAAGTTAAAAAAAGAAGAAAAATACAAAAGTAGTTTTCGGGCTGCTTTTGGTTCTAATGAAATAAATGGTGAAAAAATATTGATTGCTTTAGGTCAATTTATGGCTGTTATGATTTCTTCTAATTCAAAATTTGACCAATTTCTTTCAGGTAATATTTCATTGACAGAAAATGAACAAAAAGGTTATGAAATTTTTCAACAGAAATGTTCAACTTGTCATTCTGGAACTTTACAAACCGATGAATCTTTCAGAAATACAGGGCATTATTACAATTCGCAATATGCAGATGGCGGAAGGTTTCGAGTAACCTTGGATTCTATTGATTTTATGAAATTTAAAGTTCCAAGCCTAAGAAATATCGAACTCACCGCACCATATATGCACGATGGTCGGTATTATTCTTTAGAAGCTGTTCTCAATTTTTATTCAGAAGGTGTACAAGACAACAAAAACTTAGATCCTTTATTGAAACAAAACGGAAGAATCGGTATTCCAATTTCTAATCAAGAAAAAAATTACTTGCTTGATTTCTTAAAAACCTTAACCGATCAAGATTTTATAACGAATAAAAATTTTGCAGAGTTTTAGAATAATTATAAAAATATACAATATATGAAAATATTGAAAAAAATAGGAATATTAGTTTATTTGCTAATTACCATTACATCATATGCAATAAATATAGAAAATGATTCTTTGATGAATTCAACTAATTTCGAAAGATTTTATTTTATGAACGAATGCGATGCTTGCGGATGTTCTGCAGCATCAGCTTCTACTAATTTAGAAAATTTATTGCACTCGAATTATGTTGGAGTTCGTTATTTGCATCAATATTATAAAGCACAAGAAAGTTCATTTTCTACGACAAAGAATCAAAAACAAAATTTCAATACTATTCTACTTTGGACAAAAATACCAATTACAAAGAATGTTGAAATTTCAGCAAGTATACCTTATCATGTTCATGAAAAAAGTGGTGAAACTAAAACAAATATAGAAGGTTTTGGAGATCTTAATTTAATGGGAATTTATAAAATTATACAAAAACAGAAAGCAGAGAATTCAAATTTTGAGCATTCACTTTCGGTTGGTTTAGGTGTGAAAATTCCTCTCGCAAAATTCGATGAATCATCAACAACAACTACAAATCCAAGTTTTCAATTGGGAACAGGAAGTTGGGATACGCAATTTGCACTTAATTATCAGATCAACTATAAAAAATCAAGTATTCAATTATTAACCGATTATAATCTAAAAGGTAAAAATGACAAAAATTATAAATTTGGAAATCAATGGAATCAATCGCTTCAATTGGATCAAAAAATTTATAACAACGAATTGATTTTGATAGGAAAAATGGGCTTTCTGAATGAATTATATGATCAAAACAAACAATTTGGCGAAGCTATTCCAAAAACAAAAGGTGATGCTCAATTTTTAAAATTTGGATTAGAAGGAAGTTTAGGAAAATATAATTTCGGTGCAGAATATTTTCACGCGTTAAACTCGAATCTAAATTCAGGAGAAATTGAAGTAAAAAATAGAATTGGCTTATTTATCAATTATCGTATTTTCGATACAAAGAAACAATCAATATGAACATTAAAAAATACATTGGTTTAAGTTTTTTCATCTTGACCTTAAACTTAAATGCTCAAGTAAATCAACCGAAAAAATCAGATCAAAATCAAACCAAAATAGTAAATACAATTGATACGATTTGTGGAATGAAAGTAGATCAAACTTCAAAACATAAAGCAATTTACAAAAAGAAAACCTACGGTTTTTGTAGCGCTTCATGTAAAGAAGAATTCAAGAAACATCCTAAAAAGTATGTAAAATAATGTATCAAAATCCCTCTCAGAGGGATTTTATTTTTTATAACTCAAACTCTAATTTCAAAACATTTTCTAAATGTTCTTGATAAGAATTTTTATAAAATTCTACGCGTTCTAAAGTGGCATTTTTTTCTAAGTCATGAAAATGGAATCCATCTAATTTTTCCATTCCTGTAAATGCATTCATGCGATGAAAACCAAATAAAATTCCTTGATCAATTGGTGTTTGATTAAAAAATTCTCCTTCTAAAGTAAATGCTTCTGCAGGAGCATTCCAGGTAGAAGTTACCATATATTTTTTTCCATGCATCAAACCTCCAGTTCCGTAATTTATGGCTGGATTTTTACGAGATCGACCATCACTTTTATAAATTCCATTATCATGACCAGCAGTAAAAACCTCGTCAATATATAATTTTAAACGATTAGGAACCTGAAACCACCAAATTGGCGTATGATAAATTACAACATCAGCCCATTTAAAATTTTCTACTTCTTTTATTGGATCAAAATCATCATTAATATCTGTAATTCTTACTTGTAAATCTAATTTTTTAATGACTTCTTCTGTCCAATTTGTCAATGTATGATTAAATTTCCCACCAGAATGAGCAAAATGTTGTCCGCCATTTATAACAAAAATATTTTTCATTGTTTAAATTTTTTACAAATTTCTGACGAATTTCAATATTATAAAAATAATTTAATTTATATATTTGTATAATTATAATAATAATTATGCAATTAAATTTAGAATGGTTCAGAACGTTTAAATCGATTTACGAAAACGGAACTTTGTCTGGTGCAGCACAAGAATTATTCATTTCTCAACCTGGTGTTAGTTTACATTTGAATTCTCTCGAATCATATACAGGTTGTAAATTATTTGATAGATCTGCAAGAAAAATGGTACCAACAGAACATGGCAAAATTTTATATAATTTTATTTTAGAACCGATAAAAAAATTACAAGTTGCTGAACAGCATTTTCATAAACGTGCAGAAAATGATCGAATTACAATTAGTGTAGGTATGTGTTTTGAGACTTTTCAACATACCTTAGAAGAATACATTTCTCAATTACCATTTAATTTAATTATTCGTTTTGGAGATTATACTCAAATGCAACAAGATTTGGATAATGGTTTACTAGATTTAATTGTCACACCAAATAAAGGCAATCAGAAAAATCTGAATTATTCTTCTTTTTCTAAAGAAAAAATTGTTTTGGTTGCAGGTAAAAATACCGATACAACAAAAGTTGAAGAGTTAATTAATCTAAACAAAATTGATTTATTAGCCAAAGAATTGAAACAGAATTTATGGTACAGCACCGCGGCAGATATGGATCACTTAAAAAATTTTTGGATTAAAAACTTCAATGAACATCCAGATTTTAAACCAAACTATATTGTTCCAAATATCAGTTCAATCGTAAGATGTTTAAGTAACGCGAATGGTTTTTCTATTTTACCAGATTTTCTTTGTCAAGAAGAAATCAATGAAGGGAAAATAAAATTAGTTTGGAGTGGATCGCAAAGTTTAGAGAATATTTTATATTTCGGTTGTAGAAAAAACACAATTTATCAAGCAGAAATTACACAATTGAAATCAATTTTTCTAGAAAAATGGCAAAAAAATGCAATCGAAATTTTAGAAGAAAGTGAAATTTAATTTGCAAAATCTTTCAATTTATTCAATTCTAATTTTATAGAATCTATCCAGAATTGTTGTTTATCAGACAAAGTTATTCCATCACCAATATTGTAATGAGTTTCTTTGTCGTAACGTTTCTGGTTTGCAATCATATCATTATTAAGTTCATTAAACTTTTTCTGATATTTTCGATTGTCCTTTTCTTTTTGTTGATTAAGCAGTTTCATTTCTTTACGCATTTTTCTCGCATAAAGTTCAGAAATATCAAAATGCAATTGTTCGTGTTTGAGTACATCTTTTCTTGCTGTAATCGTCCAAGAATGTTTCTTCTCGAAATAATTCTTGAAAACATAAACTGGCGGAGTATTCGATTTTTCGTAAACGGTATATTCTATAGAAGTTGCTGTCATAGCCAAAGCTTTAGAATTGTTAAATGAAGTAGATTTCTTCACATAATCGCTCCAACTTAGACTACGACTTGCAGACCATTCTATTCTATCTGGTGGATTGATAAATGATAAATTAATCCATAAAAACAACCATCCAAAAGTTTTCATTTTTGATTTATTTGAAAATTTTCTCGGCTTCTAAAATACTTTCAGGTTTACCAACATCAATCAAATTGTTTCCACTGTGATCGTATCCCAAAATATTTTCTTGTCCCATCAATCGCATATAAGCTTGCATTATAGAAAACTTATCTTTTTCTATTATTAGATCAAATAATTTAGGATTGATGACATGAATTCCACTAAAAGCAAACTCATTTAATTTTAACTTCGGATTATCAATAATTTCTTCGCCAGTTACTAAATTTCTCCAACCTTCTAAACGCATTCCTTCTGTAAAAAGCAATTTTCTAGAAGATGAACGATTACTCACAGCTAAACTTACCAATGGTTGATATTTCTGATGAAAATCAATTAATTTTCTCAAAGGAAAATCAGTTAAAATATCAACATTCATCACCACAAAATCATCTTCAAAAAAAGATTTTGCATTCAACAATCCACCTCCAGTTTCTAAAACATTTGGTTCATAAATCACATGAATTTTCAATCCAAAATCATCATGATCTTTTAAAAATTCTTGTATCTGATCTGCAAAATGATGTGTATTAATAACCAATTCATCAATACCATTTGCTTTCAAATATTCGATATTTCTTTGCAATAATGTTTGTTCATTTACCACAGCTAAAGCCTTAGGATGATGATTTGTAAACGGTTGCAAACGCGTACCTAAACCCGCTGCAAATAACATTGCTTTCATAAACTAATTCTTAATATCTTTCGTTTATCCAATTCTTTTCTTCTTGTACAACGTGTTGCACATTTACCTCAGCTTCTGGAAAATTTTCTGCAATGAATTTTTCAGTCTGATCTGCACTATAAACCGAACGATGTTGGCCTCCTGTACAACCAAAATTGATTTCTAAATTCGCGAAATTTCTAGCCAAATAATCTTTGATAGAAATTGAAATTACTTGATTTACTCCTTCTAAAAATGTTTTAATTTCTGTCTGATTTTCTAAAAAATCAATCACTTCTTGATCTCGTCCTGTTTTCGTTTTATATTCTTCAAATCTTCCTGGATTCAAAATTCCACGACAATCAAAAACATACCCTCCTCCATTTCCTGTAGGATCTTCTGGAATTCCCTTTTTATAAGAAAAACTTCTTACATTGATATTCAATTTATTTTCCATCGAGCTTCTTCTCTATTTTTTCTTTTGTATCTAAACTTAATATTTCTTTGATGACTTTTCCTAAAGCTGGATAATTCTCCATCAAATCAAAATCTTTTACTTCTTGCAGATTCTTTAAACCAAAAATTATGCTTTCTTTGAAATGTTTTTTTCCTTCTATCAAACCTCGTAAACCATAAGCTCCCAGCGTTTGCAATACACGAATTGCAACACAATAATGGTAAGATTCGTATAAATCTTCATTCGTAAATTTCGGTTGATACAATTTGATTTGACGAATGTAAAAATGTAAAAATTCGGTTCTTTGAGCTAAACTAAAATCTGCTTTTGCTTGCCAAATTAACGAAACCAAATCGTACATAACTGGACCTTTTAATCCTCCTTGATAATCGATAAAATATGGATTATTCTGATGAATCATGATATTTCTTGATTGAAAATCTCTAAAAACAAATCCTTTAGGCTTCAAAGTAGAAAATACATTTGCAAATCGCTCAAAATCAGACAAAAGTTGATTCGGAACATAATTAATTTCTAATGCATCTAAGAAAAAAAACTGAAATTGATATAAATCTCTTAAAACCAAAACTTGATTAAAATTTTGATAACTAAAACATTTAGAATAATCTATAATCTGATCAACATCTAATTGACTTTCAATTAATTTAACGATTACTTTTCTATAATAATCTTCAATATTTTTATCTTGATTTAGCAATAAATCCATCAAGGTTTCATTACCTAAATCTTTTTGTACATACATTTTTCGATTAGAACTTATATGCTCAACTGTCGGCACACTTTCTGGATTTATTTTATGCAAAACCTCAGAAAAATAAAAAAAAGTTTCGTTTTCTTCTACCGAATGATTGTAACAAACTATTTTGTTTTTTTGCTCAAAATCAAAACGATAATAAATTCTTGCAGAACCACTTTGTGTAAGAACCTTTAAAGAATTGGCAGATTTTTCTCCATATTTCTGCTCTATAAATTGATAAATCTTTTGATCTTTCATGAACAGCGAAATTAATAAATAATCGTAAATCGTTCCTAAAAATTCCTATTTTATCGATTATTTTTACCATAAATTAACAGTCGTTTAAACGAATAAACAGCAGGTAATTTAACAAACTTTTGTTCTATTCTTTGTTTAAATTCATTAGTAAAATCTTCTTGTTCTTGAGCGTTTAATTTTTCTAAATAAGGAATTAGCGCCGAACCTGAAATAAAATTGAATAAAGTTTCATGATCTTCTGCATAAATCGGATACACTTTTTTCATAATTTTTAAATCACTCAATCCATTCTCGAAAAGAATCTGTGTGTAATCATCCAAACTCAAAACCGAAGATTTTCTGTTCCAATTTTTTAATTGATTTACAAAAGGTTCTTCATTTGCCAAATCAAACAAAATTTTATTCAACTCATTTTCATTCTGATCTGGCATTTGTATTGCCAATTGACCATTAACACTTAATTTCTGTATAATTTTAGGAAACAATTCTTGATGATTATCTGACCATTGCAGAGCCGCATTACTAAAAATTAAATCCCAATTTTCATCTTTTTCTAAAATTTCTTCTGTCGATGTCAAAGAAAATTTCAAACGTTCATTTTCTAGCTTTTTAGACTTTTCTAGCATTTCTTTTGAAGAATCTATTCCTAAAAAATTTGCATCAGGAAATTTCTCGGTCAAAATTGCAGTTTGCTCTCCTGTTCCACAACCCAAATCGATCGATTTCATGTTTTTATTTGGTGAAATCAAATCCATTAGATCATAAAAAGGCTGATATCTGATTGTTTTAAACTGATTATATATTTCTGGATTCCAAGGCATTTTATAAGATTTTGAAGCAATTTAAGAAATTTAGTTTGATAAATTTTTATTAAAAATACTATTCAAAGCATAATAAATTTAGCAATCTAGTATATTTGCAACATCTAAATAATAAAACATTTTTATCAAATAATAAGAACTAAGAACTAATGAAAAGAGTAGTTGTTACGGGATTAGGGACAATCAATCCGTTAGGACATGATGTCGAAACTTTTTGGGAAAATATAAAAAAAGGTGAAAGTGCTGGCGGAACAGTTACACGATTTGATGCTTCGAAATTTCGTTCACAAGTTGCTTGTGAAGTAAAAGATTTTGAACCTTCTAAATACCTAGATAGAAACGAGATTAAAAGATCTGATTTATTTACACAATATGCATTGTATAGCGCAGTAGAAGCAATGAACGATGCAAATTTTGATTTAGAATCAATCGATCCTTTTGATTTTGGAGTTATATGGGGCGTTGGACAAGGAGGAATGGATATTTTTGAAAGTGAAGTAGAAAATTTTGTAAAGAATGATTACAATCCAAGATTCAATCCTTTCTTTATTCCAAAATTATTGATTAACATGGCTTCTGGAATGATATCTATGAAATATGGTTTACGAGGAATCAATTACACACCAGTATCTGCTTGTGCAACAGGAAATACTGCAATAATGGATGCTTTTAATTACATAAGATTAGGTAAAGCCAAAGCATTTATTACAGGAGGTTCAGAGGCTGGAATCACAACGGCATCTTTTGGTGGATTTTCTGCTTTAAAAGCAATGAGTTCTCGTAATGATGATCCAAAAACTGCAAGCCGACCATTTGATAAAAATCGTGATGGATTTGTTATGGGCGAAGGTGCTGGAGCTTTGATTTTAGAAGAATATGAACATGCTAAAGCAAGAGGTGCAAAAATATATGCAGAAATTGTTGGAGCTTCTATGACTGCCGATGCTTACCACATGACCTCTCCACATCCAGATGGTATTGGTGCAGCCAAAGCGATGCATTTAGCTTTAGAAGAAGCAAATTTAACCATACATGATGTCGATTATTTGAATCTACATGCGACTTCTACTCCCGTTGGTGACAATGCAGAATTAAATGCTGTTTCTAAAGTTTTTGGTGAAAATAAAAACCTACATGTAAGTGCTACAAAATCTATGACTGGTCATCTTTTAGGTGCTGCTGGTGCAATAGAAGCTATTATATCTATAAAAAGTATCAATCATAATTTGGTTCCTGCTACAATCAATGTAGAAGAACCGGTAGATACAATACCAGAAAATGTAAATATTGTTTTTAATGAATCATTAGAAAAACCTGTAAAAGTTGCCATGAGCAATGCTTTTGGTTTTGGTGGTCATAATGCAACAGTAATTTTTAAAGAGCTTTAAATTAAAGCTCTTTTTTTAACACCTTTATTTTCGATTTTTTTAGTAGTTTTAATTCATAAAATTAAAACGCTCTATGATTATCTACCAACTTTCCTTTCCTATATATTATCAATCAAACGTATTTCTTAATGCATTAATATATTCTTGATTGATATGATAGAAAATTTTCCTTTCTTTATTGGTCTCATTGTCGTTATTGCTTTGCTCATTGCACTAAGTAATAAAATCAAAGTGGCATATCCTGTTGTGTTAGTTATAGCAGGATTATTAATAAGTTTTGTGCCAGGTGTTCCTACCTTAAAAATAGATCCTGAATTAATTTTTGTCATATTTCTGCCACCACTTTTATACGAAGCAGCTTGGACAAATTCCTGGAAAGAATTATGGCATTGGCGAAGAATCATTAGCAGTTTTGCATTTATTTTGGTTTTTCTTACAGCAATTTCCGTTGCAATTTTTACCAATTATTTTATCCCAGGATTTTCATTAGCTTTAGGTTTTCTTTTAGGTGGAATTGTTTCTCCTCCAGATGCAGTCAGCGCAAGTGCTATTCTAAAATTTGTAAAAGTACCTAAAAGAGTTTCTACAATTCTAGAAGGTGAAAGCTTACTAAATGATGCATCGTCATTAATCATTTTTCGATTTGCTCTGATTGCCGTTGCAACTGGACAATTTATTTGGTACGAGGCTGCCATGAGTTTTGTTTGGATGCTCATCGGTGGTGTTGGTTGTGGTTTAGCGATTGGATTTATCTTTTTAAAAGTTCATAAAAAAATTACTTCTGACGAAAATATCACGACTATATTAACATTAATGACACCTTTTATCATGTATATTTCTGCAGAAGAAATGCACGCTTCTGGTGTTTTAGCTGTTGTTAGTGGCGGACTTTTCTTATCCTATCATCAATATTCATTTTTAGGCTCATCATCAAGATTAAAAGGAGAAAACGTTTGGGAAAGCTACATTTTTTTATTGAACGGATTGGTATTTATGCTCATTGGTCTAGATTTACCAGAAATTATGGCTGGTGTAAGGTCTGATGGTCTTAATTTTTATCAAGCAACTTCTTACGGAATTGCAGTTTCTGTTTTATTAATTTTTGGAAGAATGTTAGCTGCTTATGGTGCTGTAATTATTACTCGTATCATGAGTAGATTTATAACCGTTGCAGATAATAGTCCTGGGAATAAAGGTCCAATTATTATGGGTTGGACAGGAATGCGTGGCGTAGTTTCTCTTGCTGCCGCATTATCTATTCCGATTGCAATTGATGGCGTTCCATTCCCTCACAGACATTTAATTCTTTACATCACCTTTGTTGTGATCTTGATAACTTTGGTTGTCCAAGGTTTAACTTTACCTTTTCTAATTAGAAATATAAAATTACCAACTTATGTTGATCATTTTTCTGAAGAAGAAACAGAACTTAGAATCCACAGACAATTAGCAAGTGTTTCTGTTAATTTTTTATCAGAAAACTATCAAGAAGAAATTTCTAAAAGTCATTTATTACAAAAATTGATTAAACGTTGGAACACCGAATTAGAGAGTGAAGAAATAACCAAAATGCCAGAACGAATCAAAGATATTTACAGAACATTATTAGAAAGTCAAAGAAAATCGTTGATAGAACTTAACAGAAACAATCAACAGATAGACGAAGATGTAATTAAAAAGTATTTACATCATATTGATCTTGAAGAAGAAAAACTCCAAATGGATTAATTATCAATAATTTAAACAACTTATTTTTAATAATTCTACAATGAGATTACTTGATTAATTTATTCTCGAAAGTTTTATCTTTGCAAAATGTCTAGAAAAGCGAAACAAAAAATCATTCTAAATAATATAGAAGTTTTACGTGCAGGTGCAAAAGGTGTTTCTGTAGGTAAAACAGAAGAAGGAAAAACTGTCTTGATAAAAGGCGCAATTCCTGGTGATGTTGTAGATGTACATGTCCTAAAGAAGAAAAGTAGTTACTTAGAAGGTCAGGCGATAGAAATACATCAAAGATCACCTTATCGTGTAGAAGCAGAATGCGAACATTTTGGTGTTTGCGGCGGCTGTAAATGGCAAGATATGAGTTACGATGCTCAACTAAAATTCAAACACGAAGAAGTAATTAATAATCTTGTACGAATTGGTGGTTTTAGAGATTTAGCCGAAGAAATCATCCCAATTTTAGGATCAAAAGAACAATATTTTTATCGTAACAAATTAGAATTTACATTTTCTAATGCACGTTGGTTAACTTTAGAAGAAATAAATTCTGGCAAAGAGTTTAATGATCGTGACGTGGTTGGTTTTCATATCCCAGGTGCTTGGTCAAAAGTGATGGACATTACAAAATGTCATTTACAACGAGATCCTTCTAATGCAATTAGATTAGAAGCGAAACGTTTTGCGTTAGAACATAATTTAGATTTTTTTGATCTTAAAAACCAAGAAGGATTATTGAGAACTTTGATGATTAGAACGTCACAGAATGGTCAAATCATGGTTTTGGTTCAATTCTTTCGTGAAGAAAAAGAAAATCGTGAAGCTTTTCTTCAAAACTTAAAAGATAAATTTCCAGAAATTACTTCTCTTTTGTACGCTATCAATCCTAAACAAAATGATTCTGTTTACGATTTAGACATAGAAATTTTTGCAGGTGAAGATCATATCATGGAAAAAATGGAAGATCTAAATTTTAAAATTGGTCCGAAATCTTTTTACCAAACCAATCCAGAACAAGCTTACGAATTGTATAAATTAACTCGTGATTTTGCTGGTTTAACCGGGAACGAATTGGTTTATGATTTATATACAGGAACAGGAACAATTGCGCAATTTGTATCAAAGAATGCCAAAAAAGTCGTTGGTGTAGAATCTGTACAAGAAGCAATAGATGCGGCAAAAGCTGCTGCGAAATACAATAAAATAGACAATTGCGATTTTTATTGCGGCGACATGAAAGATGTTTTAAATCAAGAATTTATCAATCAACACGGAATTCCAGATGTGGTTATTACAGATCCACCACGTGATGGAATGCATAAAAAAGTGGTTGAAAATATTTTATTTATGAATCCGAAACGTATTGTTTATGTGTCGTGTAATTCTGCAACACAAGCTAGAGATTTAGAATTAATGAAGGATTCTTATAAAATTGTTAAAGTTCAACCTGTTGATATGTTTCCGCAAACACATCATGTAGAAAATATTGTACTTTTAGAACGAATTTAATTAACTGAACTAAATGAAAAGTATTTTTAAAAATACATTGATTACTTTTTCAGCTTTTCTATTGATCCAAAGTTGTTTAGACGAAGATATTTGTACGCCAGATTCTATTCCGTCTTTAACTTTTGAGTTGAGAAATATTGACAATCCTGACGAAATTTTTATTGATACGATTTATTACAATCAATATTACGGTAAAAAAACAGACGGAACAGATTCTTTGCAATACACAACATTTAGAAAGTTAACAGGTAATTCATTTACGATTCCGTTTTATCAGACAAGCAATAAAGATGTCGAATTGGTTATTTATAGAAGATCCGATCGTAATCGATACGCAATCGATGCCAACGGTAATCGTATAGAAGCAGAAGATGGAACAGACAGTATTTCTGGTATCGAAAGAACAAGAAGAGATACCATAAGTTTTACTTACGATTTAGGCGATAAGTTCGAGAATTCATCATGTGGCGCTAAAGTTATTTTCAATAATATCAATTATACAAATTTTCCAGAAAATTACTGGATCAAAGAATTAACACCAATAACAACAGAAATTACAGATGCAACAACCGTTAATTTACATATCAAAACATCTATTTTTAGGAATAATACTGATTACGTCTGCGCTGAATGCCCAGAGTAATGATTCTATAATTTCTAAAACCGACACCATTACAGAAGTACCAAAAAAGCCCGTTAGAAAAGGTGATTTTTTTGTTGGTGTAGATGTTTTTACGCCAGCATTGTCTTTTTTTACAGATAGAAAAGAATTTCAGGTCATGGCACAATATCGTATATACAATAACTGGTTTGGAGTTGTAGAATTAGGAACTGGGAAAAATATTTACGACGAAAATGGTTGGAATAATGAAGTAAAAGGTTCGTTTGGTAAAATTGGTTTTAATTATTTTATTTCGATGGATAAAGAAAATGATAATAACGGATTTTATGCAGGTTTCAGAGTTGCTTACGCAAAATACAAACAAACAATAGGGAAATATCCTATCAGAGATATCAATTCTGGACAAGTAGTTGGTTATGGTAGTTTGCCCGAAAATAATGTAGATGCATATTGGGTAGAAGGAGTTATTGGAGCAAGATTAGATTTGGTAAAAAATTTGTATATTGACTTTTCTGTACATCCTGCTTTTTATGCTGGAGGTAAAAAAGATAATGGTTTTGACTCTAAAGTCATTCCTGGTTTTGGAAAACATTCAACATCTATGAATATCCCTATTTTTTGGGGAATAACCTATAAATTGTTTTAATATGAAATACTTAGCGATAATTCCAATTTTATTGATGATGTCTTTTTCATCTTGTCAAAAATCAAAAGTTTTGAGTGATAATAAACAAAAAGTAGAACTTCTTTACAATCCATCTAATATGGATGCGACAGAAGAACAAGGAATAGCTGATGCTAAAAAAGATTTTGAAAATGGAAATCATGTGAAAATATTTTTTGGTATGATTCGCGATCCATTTTACAACCAACAATTACTTTGGGCAAAAGATATTTTAGAAAAAGAAAATAACATTATTGTTTTATATGGTGACGATGCTTTAACTGTTTATAAAGCATCTTACAACAACACCATGAAAGAACAAATGAAAAAATTATATTCGGATGATTTTTTTGATCAAGTTTTAAAAAGAGCAGAAAAAGAATTCAATGCTGATTTTAATAAACAATATGAACAGTATAAAAAAGAACATCCGGAAAAAACAATATCTAAAGAAGATTTTATTTTCGAATATCAAAAAAAAGAGGCTTAAGCCTCTTTTTTATTCTAATATGCAGCTGTAAAACGTTGCTTTACAAACTGAGATTTTTCTAATTCATCTACTAATACAACAGCAACATCTTCTACAGATAATCTACTTCTTCCTTCAGAATCAAAAACTGGATTCTCTGTACCAACTCTGTATTTCCCTGTTCTTTCACCTGGTGAAGCTGGACTCATTTCTATTGCTGGCGAAAAAAATGTCCAATCTAAAACTGTATTTTCTTTCAGTTCATTCAAATAGTTTCTTGCAGCATTTGCTCCTGCAAATATTTCTTTAGGAAAATCTGGTGTATCTACAATTTGTGTTTTTTCATCAACATATAAACTACCTGCGCCGCCAACAGTTATAAAACGTTTGATTCCTGCTTTCTCAACAGCTTTTTCTATATTTCTAGAACCGTTAAGAAAATCATCATAAAGATTCGGATTTGTCCAACCTGCATTGAATGTATTTATAACTGCATCTGAACCTTGCAAAGCATTTACCAAATCTTCTTCATTATAAACATCGACAACTTTGTTTAAAACACCATCTTTTTCAGAATCAAATTTTCTTGCCAAAGCAATTACATCATAACCTCTAAAAACCAATTCGTTTACAACTTGTGTCCCAACATAACCGGTTGCGCCTATTACTGCTACTTTCATAATTTTATGTATTTATTAATTTAATATGTAACTATTTTTATTACATTATATGATAAAATTTTTTAAAATCCTTTATAAAAATCTAATAAGGTTTTATTCTTTAAAACTTTTAATAATTCTTGATCTATTTCTTGATATAATTGATCTAATTGCTGATTAATTTTTTTACCAACAGAACAATTAGGATTTGGATGTAGGTTTTTCTTACCTAAAGTTTCTACTGATTTAATACTCATCAATAAATCAGATAAAAATATTTCTGATGGATTCTTTGCTAATTTACTTCCACCTTCTTTGCCTTGATGACTGATTACAAAACCAGCTTTTCTAAGAACACTCAATTCCTTACGAACAATTACAGGATTTATCTGAATGCTTCCTGCAATCCATTCTGAAGTCAAAAGTTCATCATTATCAACCATCAAGGTCAAAATATGTATTACAGTTGCAAATCTTGTATTATTCATGTGACAAATTTAATAAAAATTTATAATGTAACAATTTTTATTACATATTATTTTTTAAATATTTTACCTTAATTTTGAAAGACATAACAAATCATGGAAAATTTTAGACAACATTTATCTACTCTTGCACCTTTTACCGAAAGTGAATTAGATACTATTCTTGAAAATAGTATTCTAAAAAAGTTTACAAAAAACGAAATTGTATTAAAAGAAGGTGAACAATCAGAATATTTTTATTTTGTAGAAAAAGGTTTATTAAAATCCTATTCGTTAGATGAAGAAGGTAAAGAGCATGTTTTACAATTTGGTCCAGAAAATTGGTATGTGAGCGATCGTTACTCTGCTATGTGTCATCAACCTGCAAAATTTTATATTCAAGCAATAGAAGAAACTGAAGCTGTACTGATTTCACAAGAAATGCAAGAATTTATTACCAAAGTAAATCCAGCTTATTTACCAGGAATGGTAAGATTATTACATAATCATGTAAGAAATTTACAAGATAGAATCAATCTTTTATTAAGTGCAACTGCAAAAACACGTTACCAAGAATTCATCAAATTATATCCAAATCTATTACAACGTGTGCCACAATGGATGATTGCTTCTTATTTAGGAATAACACCAGAAAGTTTAAGTCGAGTTAGAAAAGATATTGCAAAAAATGGATAAGTATAGTTTTGATATTTTCGTCAAAGAAAAGAAAAAATTCAAATTCATCACAATTTTAATAAACTTGGTGATTCTTCTTGTTATGTCTGGAATTTCTTATGTATTGATTGCAAACGAATTTTTAGAAAATAGCTTAACTTGGATTGTTTACATTATCATTATGGCGACAGCTGTTGCTTATTTTAATAAAATGTTTCAAAAAGAAAAATACGAACCAAAAGGAATCACTTCTGGAGAAGTTACATTTTATAAAGATAAAATTTTTATTGGTGATAAAATGATTCCTATCGATCAAGTTAAAATGATCAACATAAAAAATGATGATTTTGTTGGGAATGAAGTGAGAGATTTTGGTGAATTTAAAAGAGAAGAAAAATCATTTGGCGTGAATAATTTTATTACAGTTCAAAACCAAATGAATACTTTTTTCGAAACACAATTCAAACAAAAAACACGAAAAGAATTCGAAAATATGCGAGAAATTTTACTTGAATATTATAAAAATGGTTTGTTCGATTATGAAGATTTAGTTTACATTATGAAAATTGAATATGATCTTGACAAATCAGAATTAAAAAAAGATTTAGAAAAAATTAATAATAAATAAGATAAGCAATGGAACCAACAAAAGAATGGTTAGACTTACTAGATCAAAAAAATGAGTTATTAAAAGCTCCTGTAGATTTAGAAAAATATTTTACCGATAAAGAAATTTCAAATTATGCGGTAAATTCTGTAGAATTAGGAGAATTCACTTCTACATCAGGGCAATTGGTTGCTGTTGATCCTCTTGGTTTCGTGGTAACAGAAGAAGATGTTCCTTTTTTCGAAACAGCTCCAGTCGGGATTTTTAAAACTTTCGCATCATTTGTAGAACTTGATAATCCTGATGATGATGAAAAAGTAAATCTAATTGCTTCATATAAAATTCAGTTTTCTGATGAAAAACCAACTCATTATAGAGAAGCTTTAAGAGGTATCGAAGATTTAGCAAGTTTACAAGAAGATGAGTATTTTGGATTTAATACTGACAGTGGATTAGCTGCAATTTTTGATAAAGATGCTTTTCCACAAATAACAGAAATAATTGATAAAATAGAAAATGAAAGTGAAGAGTCTAATCTATATGATGATTATTTCGAAGCAAAATTTAAAGAAAATGTTTCTAAAAACCCACAATTCCAATCAGAAGATGGAGATTGGATTAATTGGGAAGTACCAGAATCTAAATACAAGTTCCCTATTTTTCAAGCAGGTTTCGGAGAAGGTGTTTATCCAGTATATTATGGATACAACTCTAATAATGAAATAGTTGCATTATATATTCAGTTTATAGATGCTGAATTAGAATTTGAAGAAGACGAAGATTTCGAGTAGAATAATTATTTATTCAAATTATTAAACACCGTTTGTACGGTGTTTTTTTATGATTAGAATTTTCAGGTTAGGTATTGATTATTCA
>Ga0160490_100047_pt1 | contig 173037 bp, 154 predicted proteins | sample DIDnMG_7_FD_108210 | JGI IMG/M metagenome (GOLD analysis project Ga0160490, IMG submission 108210) | Enriched soil microbial communities from UW Madison campus, WI, USA - DID2934_E24_Lignin MG | ecosystem: Environmental > Terrestrial > Soil > Unclassified | place: USA: Madison, Wisconsin... | reverse complement strand
CTGAGGACAAAATTGCCGGGAGCAATTTTGGACAGCGCTTGCGCTGGCCCCGAAGGGGTGAGCCCCAGGGATGGGGCGAACAATCCGCGAAGCGGCGATTTTCTTTGCCGGGAGCCGGGATTGCTAAGGGAGCGGCGGCGAGCCCCCTTAGCACGTTCACTGGTTCTGTCGTGACAGAGAAGTGCAGAACGTAAGGTGAACGGAACCACCACCTCAGTCGCATGTTCCCCCTCACCCCAGCCCTCTCCCTGAATGGAGAGGGGGTCTATCGTGCCAATATTTTTGTAGGGATCCCTCCGCACACAGGGAGAGGGAACAAACTCTACCTCCGGGATCGCACCAGCTGATAGCGCCGGGTGATGTATTCGAACGGGGCGCTCCAGACGTGGACCAGGCGGGTGAAGGGGAAGAGCAGGAAGATGGTCATCCCCAGCACCAGATGGACGCGGAAAATAAAGGCCACGCCGGTCAGCATCTCAGACGATCCCCCGTGGAAGGTGACGATCCCCTGGGCCCAGCCGACCAGCTTCAGCATTTCGCTGCCGTCCGGGTATTGCGCGGAGAACGGAATGGTCGTCAGGCCGAGCACGCACTGGGTCAGCAGTATGCTCATGATAATGATATCCGGCGTCGTGGAGGTGGCGCGCACCCGCTGATTAAACAGGCGGCGATACAACAGCATCGAGCCGCCAATCAGGGTCAGCACGCCGCAGATCCCGCCGGCGATCATCGCCAGCTGCTGTTTGACCGCCATCGGCAGGAACCAGGCGTACATCCAGTGCGGGGTTAACATCCCGAACAGGTGGCCGAAGAAAATCCCCAGAATCCCGATGTGGAACAGGTTAGAGCCCCAGTTCATACCGCGCTTGCTCAGCAGCTGGCTGGAGGAGGCGCGCCAGGTGTACTGGCCGTAGTCGTACCGCAGCCAGCTGCCGAGGAAGAAGACCGCGGCGCAGATGTACGGATAAATGTCGAAGAAAAAGACGTTCAGATGGTGTGTCATTTTGGGCCTCCGGCACTGACGTCCACGTACTGCGGCGCGACGTCCTGGCTAAAGCGTCGTTGATATTGCTGCATCGGCGAGCTGTCGCAGGCCGTCGCGTTATCCTCGATAAATTTCACCTGCTCCTCTTCCCAGACCGCATCCAGCGCCTGGCGGGTATCGTCCCGTTTTTCACCCGCCACCTGCTGCGTGACACTGTCACTGGAAAGCTTAGTGCCTGCGAACCTCAGCAGGGCGTCAAACAGCTGATAGTGCGCCACCTCACGCTGTTTTAACCGTCCGCCAATCAGCGCCAGGATCGGCGCGACGTTCTTCAACCCCTCCCGGGCCTGCGCCTCGGGCAGAATGCTCAGGTACTCCAGATAGAGCGGCAGATAGTCCGGCAGTTCGCGGCAGTCGAGCTGCAGCCCGGCCTGCTCGTACTGGTTCATCAGGTCGACCATCGCCTGGCCGCGATCCCGCGATTCGGCATGGACATGTTCGAACAGCAGCAGCGAGGTGGCGCGCCCGCGCTCGAACACCTCACACCACTCGGCCTGCCGGTCAAGCAGCGGCGCGTTGAGATACTGCTGCGCAAAGGGCAGCAGCACCGGCGTGTCCTGCGCCACCAGGGCGATCGCCTCGTCACGACTCTCCCACAGCGCCTCGTCCGGGTACTCAATCAGCAGGGCGATAATTTTGAGGATCTGCATTACTCTCCCTCCCCGTGATCGCGCACCTCGGTGATGTTGATGGCGTCGATGCGGCTGCTGTTGAACAGGTTGAATTTAGTGTCGGAGCCGTGGCAGCCGTCACCGAAGGTAAAGCCGCAGCCGTTTTTCTCCGGGAAGGCGTCGCGGGCCATCTCCCGGTGGCTGGTCGGGATCACGAAGCGGTCTTCGTAGTTGGCGATGGCGAGATAGCGGTACATCTCCTCCACCTGTTCGACGCTCAGACCCACTTCCTCAATAGCGCGGGTATCGGTCACGCCTTCTACGGTCTGGGAGCGTTTATAGTGGCGCATCGCCATCATCCGTTTCAGGGCGCGCAGCACCGGGCCGGTGTCGCCCGCGCTGAGCATATTGGCAAGATACTGCACCGGAATGCGCAGGCTTTCGACCGCCGGGAGGATGCTGTCGGTCTGCGGCAGGCCACCGGCATCGGCGTAGGACTGAATAGGCGACAGAGGTGGAACATACCAGACCATTGGCAGGGTGCGGTACTCCGGGTGCAGCGGCAGGGCCAGCTTCCAGTCCATCGCCATTTTGTACACCGGGGAGCGCTGTGCAGCGTCAATCACGTTCTGCGGAATACCTTGCTTCACCGCCTCTTCAATGATTGCCGGGTCGTGCGGGTTGAGGAACACGTCGCACTGACGTTCATAGAGATCGGTTTCATGTTCGGTGCTGGCCGCCTCTTCGATACGGTCTGCGTCATACAGCAGCACGCCGAGATAGCGGATGCGTCCAACACAGGTTTCCGAGCAGACGGTCGGCTGGCCGGACTCGATACGCGGATAGCAGAAGATGCATTTTTCCGACTTGCCGCTCTTCCAGTTGAAGTAGATTTTTTTGTACGGACAGCCGCTGATGCACAGGCGCCAGCCGCGGCATTTGTCCTGGTCGATCAGGACAATGCCGTCCTCTTCGCGCTTGTAGATCGCCCCGCTCGGGCAGGTTGCCGCGCAGCTCGGGTTCAGGCAGTGCTCGCACAGGCGCGGGAGATACATCATGAAGGTGTTTTCGAACTGGCCGTACATCTCCTTCTGCATCCGGTCGAAGTTGCGGTCCCGGGCGCGCTTCTCAAATTCGCCGCCGAGCAGCTCCTCCCAGTTCGGCCCCCACTTAATCTTGTCCATCCGCTTGCCGTCAATCAGCGAGCGCGGGCGGGCGGTGGGCAGGTGGTTACCCTCCGGGGCGCGATGCAGATCCTGATAGTCAAAGGTGAAGGGTTCGTAGTAGTCGTCGATCTGCGGCATCTGAGGGTTGGCGAAGATTTTCGACAGCACCCCCAGCTTGCCGCCCAGGCGCGGGGTCAGCTTGCCGGAGATGCCGCGGATCCAGCCGCCTTGCCACTCCTCCTGGTCCTCCCAGTTTTTCGGATAGCCAATGCCCGGCTTGGTTTCGACGTTGTTAAACCAGGCGTACTCCATGCCTTCGCGCCCGGTCCAGACGTTTTTGCAGGTCACCGAGCAGGTGTGACACCCGATGCATTTGTCGAGATTAAGTACCATGCCAACCTGTGAGCGTATTTTCATTTTTTCGCCTCCTGTACCTGATCCCGACCTTCGCCATCCAGCCAGTTAATGTTTTTCATTTTGCGGATCATGATGAACTCGTCGCGGTTCGAGCCGACGGTGCCGTAGTAGTTGAAGCCATAGGCCAGCTGGGCGTAGCCACCGATCATGTGCGTCGGTTTCGGGCAAACGCGGGTCACGGAGTTGTGGATCCCGCCGCGCCGTCCGGTTACCTCGGAGCCCGGAATGTTCAGAATGCGCTCCTGGGCGTGGTACATCATGGTCATCCCCGGCGGCACGCGCTGGCTGACCACCGCGCGGGCGGTAAGGGCACCGTTGGCGTTGAAGCACTCGATCCAGTCGTTATCTTCGATGCCCAGCTCGCGGGCGTCGGTTTCGCTGATCCAGACAATCGGCCCCCCGCGCGACAGGGTCTGCATCAGCAGGTTTTCGCTGTAGGTGGAGTGGATGCCCCATTTCTGGTGCGGCGTCAGGAAGTTCAGCGCCTTCTCCGGGAAGCCGTTGGGCGGGATCTCGCGCATGTGGGTCACGCTGCGGGTATCAATCGGCGGTCGATAGGCCACCAGGCTCTCGCCGAAGGCGCGCATCCACTGGTGATCCTGATACAGCTGCTGGCGGCCCGAGAGGGTGCGCCACGGGATCAGCTCGTGGACGTTGGTGTAGCCCGCGTTGTAGGAGACATGCTCGCTCTCAATGCCGGACCAGGTCGGGCTGGAGATGATTTTACGCGGCTGGGCCTGAATATCGCGGAAGCGTATCTTCTCGTCTTCCTTGTTCAGCGCCAGATGGCTGTGCTCGCGGCCGGTGAACTCGGCCAGCGCCTCCCAGGCTTTGACCGCCACCTGGCCGTTGGTTTCCGGGGCGAGGGCGAGGATCACCTCCGAGGCGTCAATCGCCGTCTCGATGCGCGGGCGGCCTTTCGCCGGGCCGTCGAGCTTGACGTAATTGAGCTTGCCGAGGAAATCGACCTCGTCCTGGGTGTTCCATGAGATGCCTTTCCCGCCGTTGCCGAGCTTGTCCAGCAGCGGCCCGAGGGCGGTAAAGCGCTCGTAGGTATCCGGGTAGTTACGCTCCACCACGGCGATGTTCGGCGCGGTTTTACCGGGGATCAGATCGCATTCACCTTTACGCCAGTCGGCGATGTCGAACGGCTGGGACAGCTCGGCCGGGGAGTCGTGCTGCAAGGGTTGTAACACCACATCGGTTTCAGTGCCCAGATGCCCGACGCAGACCTCGGAGAAGACTTTGGCGATGCCCTTGTAGATCTCCCAGTCGCTGCGCGACTCCCAGGCCGGATCCACCGCGGCGGAAAGGGGATGAATAAACGGATGCATGTCCGAGGTATTCATATCGTCTTTCTCGTACCAGGTGGCGGTGGGCAGGACGATATCCGAGAACAGGCAGGTGCTGGACATGCGGAAATCGAGGGTCACCAGCAGATCCAGCTTGCCCTCGATGGCGGCGGTCTGCCACTCCACCTCTTCCGGCTTCACGTCATCCGTCGAGCCGAGCTCATCGCCCTGAATGCCGCTCTCGGTGCCGAGCAGGTACTTGAGCATGTACTCATGGCCCTTGCCGGAGGAGCCGAGCAGGTTTGACCGCCAGACGAACAGGTTGCGCGGGTGGTTATTGCCGCTGTCCGGCTGCTCGCAGGCCATGCGGATATCGCCCGATCGCAGCCCCTGCGCAGTATATTCCTGAGGCGACATGCCGGCTGCCTCGGCCTGAGCCTTAATGTGCAGCGGGTTGAGGTTGAGCTGCGGCGCGGACGGCAGCCAGCCCATGCGCTCGGCGCGCACGTTAAAGTCGATCAGATGGCCGGTGAACTTCGAGGCGTCCGCCAGCGGGGAGAGCAGCTCCTGGGCGGTGAGTTTTTCATAGCGCCACTGGCTGGCGTGGTTGTAGAAGAACGAGGTGCTGTTCATCTGGCGCGGCGGGCGGTTCCAGTCCAGCGCAAAGGCCAGTGGAAGCCAGCCGGTTTGCGGACGCAGCTTCTCCTGGCCGACATAGTGCGACCAGCCGCCGCCACTTTTGCCCACGCAGCCGCAGAAGACCAGCATGTTGATCATCCCGCGGTAGTTCATGTCCATGTGATACCAGTGGTTCACCCCGGCACCGAGGATAATCATCGACCGGCCGTGGGTCTTATTCGCCGTGTCGGCAAACTCCCGGGCGATCTGCTCGATGTGGCGCCGCGGCACGCCGGTAATCTGCTCCCCCCAGGCCGGGGTGTAGGCTTTGATCTCGGCGTAATCTTTTGCGGCGTGAACATCCTCCAGGCCGCGATCGAGGCCGTAGTTGGCCAGCACCAGATCGTAAACGCTGGCGACGTGCAGCTGACGACCATCGGCGAGGGTCAGGGTCTTCACCGGCAGCTGGCGGACCAGCACCGGATCCTGCTTCACGCTGCGGAAATGCGGATTTTCATTGCCGCCAAAGTAGGGGAAAGCCACCCCGGCAACGCTGTCGCGGGTGCCGAGGAGGGTGAGCGCCAGCTCGGTCTCCTGGCCTGCCGCCTGCGGTTCGAGGTTCCATTTGCCTTTTTCGCCCCAGCGGAAGCCGATGGAGCCGTTGGGCACCACCAGATCGCCCGTGGTGGTAAAGGCGATGGTTTTCCACTCCGGGTTATTGGCTTCGCCCAGCCCGTCGGCGAGATCGGAGGCGCGCAGCATCCGGCCCGGCACGTAGCTGCCGTCCTCACGTGGGTCGAGCATCACCAACATCGGCATATCGGTATAGCGACGGCAGTAGTTCAGGAAGTAGGCGCTCGGGTTATCGAGGTGGAACTCTTTCAGGATCACGTGGCCCATCGCCATCGCTAAAGCGCTGTCGGTGCCCTGTTTCGGGGCTAGCCACTGGTCGCTGAGTTTCGCCACTTCCGAAAAGTCGGGGGTGATGGCGATGGTTTTGGTGCCTTTGTAGCGCACCTCGGTGAAGAAGTGGGCATCCGGGGTACGGGTCTGCGGCACGTTGGAGCCCCAGGCGATGATGTAGCTGGAGTTATACCAGTCGGCGGACTCCGGCACGTCGGTCTGCTCGCCCCAGGTCATCGGCGAGGCGGGCGGCAGGTCGCAGTACCAGTCGTAGAAGCTGAGGCAGGTGCCGCCCAGCAGGGAGAGGTAGCGGGTGCCCGCGGCGTAGGAGACCATCGACATCGCCGGGATCGGCGAGAAGCCAGCGACCCGGTCCGGGCCGTAGTGCTTGATGGTCCAGACGTTGGCGGCGGCAATAAGCTGGTTCAGCTCTTTCCAGTTCGAGCGGATAAACCCGCCGTGACCGCGCGCCTGCTTGTAACTCTGGCTTTTCTGCGGGTCATTCTGGATGGCGTTCCAGGCCAGCACCGGATCGCTGTGCTGTGCCAGCGCCTCGCGCCACAGCTCAATCAGCTTACGGCGCACCAGGGGGTACTTCAGGCGGTTGGCGCTGTAGAGATACCAGGAGTAGCTGGCCCCGCGCGGGCAGCCGCGCGGCTCGTGGTTCGGCAGGTCGGGGCGGGTGCGGGGGTAGTCGGTCTGCTGGGTTTCCCATGTCACCAGGCCATTCTTGACGTAGATTTTCCAGCTACAGGAGCCGGTGCAGTTCACGCCGTGGGTGGATCGCACAATTTTGTCGAACTGCCATCGCTGGCGATAGCTGTCTTCCCAGTCGCGGTTGGTGTGCATCACCTGACCGTGTCCATCCGCGAAGGTCTCGCCTTTTAGTTTGAAATAACGAAAGCGATCCAACAATTTACTCATGACGTTTCTCCTGACGGGGCGACTCCCGCCCCGTGGTTACACTGCTCACAAAAAATTGAACAACTCGTTATGATTTGACGTGTTTCTGCCGACGGCCATACACCAGCCAGGTGACGAACACGCAGACGATATAGAACACCAGGAAGACCTTCATCGCCCCCACCGGCGAGCCGGTCATTGCCAGCGAGGTGCCAAAGGCTTTGGGAATGAAGAAACCGCCGACGGCCCCAATGGCCGAGATAAAGCCCAGCGCGGCGGCGGTGTCGGTAACGGCCTCTTTCTGGGCCTGCTCGTCCGTGCCACCGTGCAGTTTGACTCTATAGACGGTGATTTGCCGGAAGATGACAGCGATCATCTGGAAGGTGGAACCGCTGCCAAGCCCGGCGGTGAGGAACAGCCCCATAAACACCAGATAAAAGGCGGTAAAGTTGCCGGAACCGGAGCCCGGCAGGGTGAGGAACAGCAGGGCGGAGAAGAGGGCCATAAAGATGAAGTTCACCAGGGTGACGCGCACCCCGCCGAGCTTATCCGAGATCACCCCACCGGCAGAGCGCGCCAGGGCCCCAATCAGCGGGCCAAAGAAGGCCAGATGGAGGATATTAACGTCCGGGAACTGGGTTTTCGACAGCATGGCGAAGCCGGCGGAAAAGCCAATAAACGAGCCGAACGTGGCCAGATAGAGCAGGCTCAGCAGCCACAGGTGCAGACGCTTCAGCACCGGCAGTTGGCTGGCGATGGTTGCCTTCGAACTGGCGATATCGTTCATGCCAAAAAAGGCAGCAATGGTCGCCAGCAGCAGCAGCGGGGCCCAGATCCAGGCGGCGTTGGCGAGGAACAGCGTCGAGCCATCCTCCTGCGGCACGCCGTGCACCCCAAGGAAGGTGAACATCGGCAGAAAGATCACCACCGGGGCCGCCATCTGCATCACGCTGACGCCGAGGTTGCCCAGCCCACCGTTAATACCCAGCGCGCTGCCCTGTTTAGCTTTGGGGAAGAAAAAGCTGATATTGCCCATGCTGGAGGCAAAGTTCGCCCCGGCAAAACCACACAGCAGGGCGATAGTGATAAATACCGCATAAGGAGTAGCCGGGTTTTGCACCGCAATACCGAGCCATACGCAGGGAATAATAAGAATAACGGTACTTAATACCGTCCAGTATCTGCCGCCAAATATAGGCACCATAAAGGAGTAGGGGACGCGTAATATTGCCCCGGAGAGCGAAGGCAGGGCCGTTAACATAAACAGCTGATCGGTCGTGAAATTAAAACCCACCTTATTCAGATTTACCGCCACTGCGCTAAATAACATCCAGACGCAAAATGCCAGCAGCAGACAGGCAACCGAAATAACTAAATTTCGTCGCGCAATCTTTTTGCCTTTATTTTCCCAAAATGCTGCGTTTTCCGGTTTCCAGTTGCTTAATAAATAGTGATTATTCTTCTCAGCTTGTTGCGACATATTACCCTCTTGCATATCCGTAAATGGCAGGAAGAGAAAGTCATTCAGGCAGATGCCTGAGTTTTTGATGAGAAATTATTGGATGTGTTTTGGGAGTCTTCTGAAAGGATAGATAAAAAAGCGAACCCCTGAGTTTAGAAGGGAGATATGGGCTCGCTTAATGTGTTACAAATCGTAACAGTTAAGAAATGCTGATGATTAGCCGAGCTCGAGAGTCATTAACGTATTAAGGTGCTGATTAAATGCGGCATCGTCCATCTCCGGCATGGATAACACATACAGCCCGTCCAGCCCGCAGACCAGCCCTATCAGCCGCCAGGCGATATTTTCCGCACTGTCTTTCAGCCGGAAGGCATTCGCCTGTTCACCCGCCCGTATGATGGCGACCGTCTCCTGATGCCACATCTCCATCGTTAACACATAAGCACCTTTTATTTCGGCATCGCGGGTGGCCAACAGCTGGGCTTCCCGCCACAGACGAATATAGGGTTCAAAACTGCGGTCGTCGCTGCCGAGCATGGCGTACAGCCGTTCGCGCCAGCTGGCGTTTTCTGCGACCACATCGGCATCCAGCAGGGCGCGGATCAGGCGGATAAACGCCTGCGACTTGAGCTCCCCCGCAGAGGCAAAGTGGTGATGCACCTGGCCGGTCGCCACTTTTGCTTCGGTGGCGATACGTCGCACGGTCATTCCGGTAAAGCCTTCGCTCAGCGCCACGCGCATCGCTGCCTGCAGGATCTCTTCCCGCCGCTCGTCCTTGCTCAGATAGCTCATTCTTTTCACTCTCAACTGGGGGACAACGAGTGTAACAAAGAGCTGGACATGCGTTCAACTTTCCGTAGGATCGCAATCTGGACGTGTGTCCAGGATTGCATAAAAAAGGACAGTTATGGTTCGTCAGTGGTTAGCGTTAGTGATAATTGTGTTGGTCTATATCCCGGTGGCGATCGATGCCACGGTGCTGCACGTCGCCGCGCCGACGCTGAGCATGACCCTGGATGCCAGCGGCAATGAATTGCTGTGGATCATTGATATCTACTCCCTGGTGATGGCCGGGATGGTGCTGCCGATGGGGGCGCTCGGGGATCGCATCGGCTTTAAGCGGCTGCTGATGATGGGCAGCACCCTGTTTGGTCTCTCGTCGCTGGCCGCAGCGTTTGCCCCCTCGGCGGGGTGGCTGATTGCGGCGCGGGCCTCGCTGGCTATCGGCGCGGCGATGATTATTCCCGCAACCCTTGCCGGGATCCGCACGCTGTTCCCGGATGCGCGTCGGCGCAATATTGCCCTCGGCGTCTGGGCGGCGGTGGGCTCCGGCGGGGCGGCCTTTGGCCCGCTGGTGGGCGGTATGCTGCTGGCGCATTTCTATTGGGGCTCGGTGTTTTTGATTAACGTCCCGATTGTGCTGCTGGTGGTCTCCCTGGCGGCACGTTTTGTGCCGGCGCAGCAGGGGCGGCCTGAGCAGCCCCTGAACATCACCCATGCCCTGATGCTGATCGTGGCAATTTTACTGCTGGTTTACAGCGCCAAAACGGCGCTGAAAGGGGGGATTTCTCCGTGGCTGGTGGCGGGCACGCTGCTGACCGGGGCGGCGATGCTGTGGACCTTTGTCCGCATCCAGCTGCGCGCCGGCACGCCGATGATCGACATCCGCCTGTTCGGCCACCGCATTATTCTCAGCGGAGTGGTGATGGCGATGACGGCGATGATCGCCCTGGTGGGCTTTGAGCTGCTGATGGCCCAGGAGCTGCAGTTTGTCCACGGCTTCACTCCGTTTGAGGCGGGCATGTTTATGCTGCCGGTGATGGTTGCCAGCGGCTTTAGCGGGCCGATTGCCGGCGTGCTGGTGGGCCGTCTGGGGCTGCGGATCGTGGCGACCGGCGGTATGGGTCTGAGCGCGCTCAGCTTCATCGGGCTGTCGATGCTCGATTTCAGCACCCAGCAGTGGCAGGCCTGGAGCCTGATGGTGCTGTTGGGCTTTAGCGCGGCGAGCGCTCTGCTGGCCTCCACCTCGGCGATCATGGCCGCCGCACCGAAAGAGAAGGCCGCTGCGGCCGGGGCGATTGAAACCATGTCCTACGAACTGGGGGCCGGGCTGGGGATTGCGATCTTTGGTCTGCTGCTCACCCGCAGTTTCTCAGCGTCGATCGAACTGCCGCCGGGGCTGGATGCGTCGCTGGTGGATCATGCTTCATCGTCCATCGGTGAGGCGGTGAAGGTGGCCCAGAATCTGACGCCAACGCTGGCTGAATCGGTGATTGAGGCGGCGAAAACCGCGTTTATCACCTCCCACAGCGTGGCGCTGGGCAGCGCAGGGGGAATGCTGTTGCTGCTGGCGATCGGGATTTGGTTCAGTCTGGCGAAGGTTCCGCGGCAGTAAAAACACGCCCGGCGGCGCGGTGTGCTCTCTCTCCCTTGAGGGAGAGGGTTGGGGTGAGGGGGAACAGGCGGCTCAAAAGCGCCCGGCGGCGCGGTGTGCTCCCTCTCCCTGGAGGGAGAGGGTTGGGGTGAGGGGGAACAGGCGGCTCAAAAGCGCCCGGCGGCGCTGCGCTTGCCGGGCCTGGAAAGGCAACAAATACGGCGTGTTTTACGGCTCTTGCGCCGCACTCAGCACGCTGTGCAGCAGCACGTTGGCCCCTTTCTCAGACCACTCCGGCAGGATCTTTTCCGCTTCGTTATGGCTGATGCCCTTTACGCAGGGGATAAAGATCATGCTGGCCGGCGCGATTTTGCTGATGTAGCAGGTATCATGCCCGGCACCGGACACCATAGGCTTGGCGGTGTATCCCAGTTCCGCCACCGCTTTCTCGCTACGCGCCAGACAGTCGGCGTCAAAGTTGATGGGCGCATAGTCAAAAATGCGCTCAACCTTCGCGCTCACGCCCCGCGCAGATAGATTCTCCGCCGCCTGATGCAACGCAGCCTCCATCGCCACCAGCGCCTCGCTCTCCGGATGACGGAACTCGACGCTGCATACCACCCGGGAAGGGACCACGTTACGCGAGTTCGGCGTGATTTCCGCCATCCCAATTGTCGCCCGGCCGTTGGGTGCATGCTGATAGCCAATGGCTTCCACCTTCAGCGCCAGCTCTGCAAAGGCGGTTAAGGCGTCGCGGCGGCTGTGCATCGGCGTGGTGCCCGCATGCGCAGCAAAACCGTCGAGGGTGAGAGTAAACCAGCGCTGGCCCATCGCCGCGCGCACCAGCCCGATATCCACGGCTTCATCTTCCAGGATTGGCCCCTGTTCGATATGCAGCTCATAGCAGGCGTGGATCGGGAAGGCGCGGGCAGGGCGTTCGCCGCGATAGCCGATGGTGTCCAGGGCCTCAGCTACGGTAATGCCATCCCGGTCAGCCCGGGCGTGGGCATATTCTTCGCTGAACTGCCCGGTCCAGACGCCGGAGGAGAGCATCGCCGGGGCAAAGCGCGCCCCTTCTTCGTTAGTCCAGTTCACCAGCACGATATCGCGCTCGGTTTCAACCTGATGGTCGTTCAGGGTGCGCAGCAGCTCCAGTCCGGCCAGCACGCCGTAGATCCCGTCGTAGTTGCCGCCGAGCGGCTGGGAGTCCACATGTGAACCGGTCATCACCGGGGCCAGAGCCGAGTTCCTCCCCGCACGGCGGATAAACATGTTGCCCATGCTGTCGACATCGCAGGAAAACCCCGCCTCCAGCGCCCAGTCGCGCAGCAGGTTGCGGGCAATGCGGTCCTCGTGGCTTAGCGCCAGGCGGGTGACTCCACCGGCGGGCGTACCGCCGATATGCGCCATCCTCTCCAGCGTCGACCATAGTCGGTCTGCGTTCACGCGGATCATGCTTTGTCCTTCGTGCTGCGGTAGCGGAAGTCACAGCACTTACCGCCCTGCATGATGGTGGTGGTACGGGTCAGCTCCACGTCCGGCGCGTAGCCCACGATGAATTTCTCATCGCGGGCGCACGACAGCAGGTGGCCGATTTCGCCCAGCCCCATCTCGTGATACATCTCGGCATAGCGACAGCGGGTGACGTTGTAGTTGTACTGCTGGTCGTCGGCGTCGATCACCTTCACGTCCAGCGCGTTATCTTTCTCCCACAGATACTGCAGGGCGATAAAGCTCTTTACGTCCGCGCCGTTCGGCTCCTGACTGGCAAATTCTTTGCCGGCGTTAATGGCGGCCTGCTCAATGGCCTCGCCAATCACTGCCTGGGCGCGGGTCTTGCCGATCTCGCGGACCAGGATCTCGTAAATTGGCTTAATAATTTCTGCTTCAATTTTGCGGCGGGCGAGAATGCCCAGCTCATTATTATCACTCATCACATTGCCTCACTGCGTTACTTAACTTTTGCGCCGCCCAGCACGGTTTGCGGCTGCCACTTGCCGTCGACCACTTTATAGACGGTGAACGACGGGGCTTTCAGGTTGCCCTGGTTATCAAAGGCGATCTGCCCGGTGACGCCGGAGTAGCTGATGGCGCGCAGGGCAGGCAGGTACTCGGCCGGATCCACCGAGTCGGCTTTTTCCATCGCCGCCACCAGCACGCGGGTCGCGTCATAGGCGAACGGGGCGTGCAGTTCGATATGGGTGTGGTAGCGGGCCTGATAGGCCTGCTCGAAGGTCTTGCCGCCCGGCATCTGATCCACCGGCAGGCCCGGCTCCAGCGCCACCACGCCTTCACCCTCTTTCTGCGCTAGCTGCAGGAAGGTCTGGCTGACAAAGCCGCCCGCGCCCATCAGGGTGGCATTCATGCCCAGCTGTTTAATACGACGCGCCAGCGGTGCCGCCTGGCTGTCCACGCCGCCGAAGAAGATCAGATCGGCGTTTTTGCTGCGGATCGCGGTCAACACGGCGCTAAAGTCGACGGTTTTGTCGTCAACGTACTGGCGGTCGACAATCTTCACCCCCTGGGCTTCCAGCGATTTAATAAATTCATCGGCCAGACCCTGACCGAAGGCGGTACGGTCGTCGATCACCGCAATGCGTTTAGCTTTCAGGTCGTTGATGGCGTACTGCCCGGCAAACTGGCCGCCGTCATCGTCGTGGCCCATCACGCGGAAGCTGGTGTCGAAGCCCTGTTGGGTATAGGCATGACCGGTCGCCACCGGGGCTACCTGGGCGATACCGGCATCGTGATACACCCGTGCAGCCGGGATGCTGGTGCCGGTGTTCCAGTGACCCACCACGCCCGCCACGCCGCTGTCCACCAGACGCTGGGCCACGGCTACTGCGGTACGCGGATCCGACTGGTCATCTTCGGACTGCAGTTTGAAGGTCACCGCTTTGCCGCCGATGGTCGGGTGCTGCTTGTTGATGTCGTCAATCGCCAGCTGCGCGCCGTTCTCCAGATCCTTACCGATACGGGCAGACGGGCCGGTGAGCGGGCCCGCCAGGCCAATCACCACGGTTTCGCTGTCGGCGGCCCAGGCACCGGTAGAGGCGAACCCGCTGAGCAGAATAGCGGCGCTGAGCGCGCTGATTTTTACGGTTTTCATTATTTTTCCCTGATGTTGGTGTGTTAAACGGGCATTTCGCCCAAATAAATCTGTGCAATCTGGTCATCGTCGAGCATCGCTTTCGACGCGCCCTGGTGGACGATGCTGCCGCTGTCCATCACCCAGGCCCGATCGGTCACTTCCAGCGCCAGGCGGGCGTTCTGCTCGATCAGCAGCAGGGCGACGCCGCGCTCGCGCAGCCCGGCGATAACGGCAAAAATGTTCTCCACCATCTTCGGTGCAAGCCCCATCGACGGCTCGTCGAGGATCAGCAGGCGCGGCTGGCTGAGCAGGGCGCGGTTAAGGGCCAACAGCTGCTGTTCCCCGCCGGAGAGCAGCCCGGCCAGCTGGTGCTGGCGTTCGCCGAGGCGCGGGAAACGCTCGAAAATCTCGTTCATTTCCTGCCTGACTGTGACAGTGTCACGGCGCAGCCAGGCCCCCATCTGTAAATTTTCCAGCACCGTCATGCGGGCGAAGATGCCGCGCCCTTCCGGGACCATCACCAGCCCGTCGCGCAGCAGCGCTTCGGCCCTGTGTTTGCGCACGGCTTTGCCGTTAAATTCAATATGGCCGCCAAAACGCTCCAGCCCGGTGATGGCCCGCACGGTGGAGCTTTTGCCCGCACCGTTGGCCCCGATCAGGGTGGCCTGTTCGCCTTCGCGCAGGCTAAAGGATACGTCCCGCACCGCCTGGATCCCGCCGTAATGCACGTCCAGACGTTCCACTTTCAGTAATTCAGACATGGGCATTGCCTCCAAGCCAGGCGGCGATCACCGCCGGGTCGCGTCGGACGCTGTCCGGGGTACCGCTGGCCAGCGTTTTGCCGTAATCCAGCACCGTGAGGCGATCGCAGATCCCCATCACCAGCTTGACGTCGTGTTCTATCATCAGCAGGGTTTTCCCGTCGTCACGAATGCGGGTCAGCAGTTCGCCGAGAGCCATCTTTTCCGCTGCGTTCATGCCTGCGGCGGGTTCGTCCAGCGCCAGCAGCAGCGGATCGGTGGCCAGCGCGCGGGCGATCTCCAGCCGACGCTGATGGCCGTAAGCCAGATCGCAGGCGCGGTAGTGGGCGAACTTCGCAATGCCGGTGTACTCCAGCCAGTGCCAGGCCTGCTCCAGGGTCTGCGCCTCTTCTTCCCGGGCGCGCTTGTGACGGCTCAGTGCCGCCCACAGCCCGTTGCGGGTGCGCACGTGGCGACCGACCATCACGTTCTCCAGCACCGACATCTCGTTAAACAGCCGCACGTTCTGGAAGGTGCGGGCGATGCCCGCGGCGGTCACTTTCTCGATCTGGGTCGGGAAGTAGGGTTTATCGGCAATGGCGAATTCGCCGCTGTCTGCCGGATAAAGCCCGGTGATCAGGTTAAAGCAGGTGGTTTTGCCCGCACCGTTGGGGCCGATCAGGCCGTAGATTTCGCCCTTGTTGATCGACAGCGAGACGTTATCGACCGCCGTCAGGCCGCCAAAGCGTTTGGACATGTTGCGCACGGTTAACAGGCTCATACTTTGACCTCCTTGTGGCGCTTCGGCCAGATGCCCGACGGCCGCACCAGCATCACCAGCACCAGCGCCAGGCCGTAAAACAGCTGACGCAGGATCTCCGGGTCAATCAGTACCGAGCCAAACAGCGCCTGCTGCACCGGGGCCGCCTGGCTGCGCAGCAGTTCCGGCAGAGCGGTGAGCAGTACCGCGCCGAGGATGACCCCCGGGATATGGCCCATCCCGCCCAGCACCACCATAGCCAGCACGGCAATGGATTCCTGCAACGTGAAGGATTCCGGGGAGACAAAGCCCTGAAAGGCACCGAACAGCGCCCCGGCCACGCCGCCGAAGGAGGCGCCCATGGCAAAGGCCAGCAGCTTAAAGTTGCGCACGTTGATGCCCATCGCCCGGGCGACGTCTTCATCTTCGCGGATGGCGTGCCATGCCCGGCCAATGCGCGAGTGCTGCAGGCGCAGGCAGACAAAAATGATCCCGACAATCACCAGCATCAGCAGGTAGTACCATAGCCACAGCGCCGGTACCTTGAAGCCGAACCAGTGGTAAACGCCGCTGAATTTGAGGCCGAACAGGTTGAGTGTATCGACGCCGGTAATGCCTTTCGCGCCGTTGGTGATGTTCACCGGGCGGTCGAGGTTACGCATCAGGATACGGATGATCTCCCCGAAGCCGAGGGTCACGATCGCCAGGTAATCCCCGCGCAGCTTCAGGGTCGGCGCGCCCAGCAGAATGCCGCATACCGCCGCGACCAGCGCCGCAATGGGGATAATCAGCAGGTAAGAGGTGTGCAGCCCGTCCGGGAACCAGACGTTGAGGATCGGGAACACCTCCGCCAGATGCGGTGACGCCAGCAGCGCCGCCAGATAGGCACCGACGGCATAGAAAGCGATAAAGCCCATATCCAGCAGGCCGGTGTAGCCCACCACGATATTCAGCCCCAGCGCCAGCATGATGTAGAGCAGAGCGAAGTCGATCACCCGCACCCAGTAGTTGCCGCCCAGTTGGGTCGCCACCACCGGCGCAAGGAGCAGGGCAAGGACGAAGAGCGTCATGCCGGACCAGAATTTGCCGCTGGTCGCCGGTGTTTTGAGTTCAATGGCAGTCATGATTTTCCCTTACGCTCTGTGCGCCACGCGCTCGCCCAGCAGACCCGCCGGACGGAAGACCAGCACCAGAATCAGTACGATAAAGGCGAACACGTCCTGATAGTTGCTGCCGAACACGCCGTTCGTTAGCTCGCCCAGATAACCGGCGCCCAGTGCTTCAATAATGCCGAGCAGGATCCCGCCAATCATCGCCCCGCGAATATTGCCGATGCCGCCGAGTACCGCTGCGGTAAAGGCTTTAATGCCGGGCAGGAAGCCCATCGAGAAGCTGGCGTTGCCGTAGTTGCTGGCCATCATCACCCCGGCTAGCGCGGCAAAAACGCCGCCGATGGCGAAGGTCAGGGTGATGATCGCATTTGGGTTAACACCCATCAGGGTGGCGACGCGCGGGTTTTCCGCCACCGCGCGCATGCCGCGACCGAGGCGGGTGTACTCCACCAGCAGCCACAGGCCGGTCATGACGATCAGGGCCAGCGCCACGGTAACCATGCCGGTGACAGTGACGATCGCCGGGGGATGCGCCTCGCTGCCCGCGGTGATGGCAATCGGGTCCATCGGCAGGATCTGCGGGAACATCAGCGGATTGCGTGACCAGATAATCATCGCCACGGTTTGCAGCAGCACCGACACGCCAATCCCGGAGATCAGTGGGGCCAGCCGCGGGGCATTACGCAGGCGGCGATAGGCAAAGCGCTCAACGGCCATCGCCAGCAGGGCGCAGACCGCCATGGCGACGAGCAGCGCAAAGCCGAGCTGCAGCAGCTGCGGCATGGCCGGGAAATGGTGGCTGAGCAGGTTCAGCCCTGACAGCGTGGTCAGCGCGCCGACCATCAAAATATCGCCGTGGGCGAAGTTAATAATGCGCAAAATGCCATACACCATGGTATAGCCCAGCGCGATCAGCGCGTAGATGCTGCCCAGCATCACGCCGTTGATCAGTTGTTGTATGAGAGTGTCCAACGTTCCTACCCGACAAATTGCTCTTTTCAGCGGGTAACATCTAATAATTGAATTAAATTGTGAAATACGCATATATTCTTTCTTATGATTTTTGGAGCTTGCGTTATCTGATTGATTTTAATGATTATGATAAATAGCTGAATAACCTGATTATCCATAACAGATCAATATATGAATAAAACAGAACAATCCCTGACGCTGTCGACCTTTGCCGAGAGCCGACTGGCGAATGATCCGCCGCTGCGGGCGGTGCGCGCCTTCGAGGCGATTGCCCGTCTGGGCAGCGTAACGCAGGCGGCCCAGGAGCTGGACATCTCCCCGTCGGCGGTGAGTCATCAGCTGAAGGTGCTGGAAGGGTACCTGCAGATGCCGCTCACCGAGCGCCAGGGGCGCAGGCTGATCCTCAGCCAGCAGGGGCGGGACTATTACCGCTCCATTCGCGCGGCCTTTAACGTGCTGCGCCAGGCCACGGAGCATCTGCTGGAGCAGGTGCAGACCCGCCAGGTGACCATCAGCCTGATCCCGCTCTTTGGCATGGGGTGGTTTATTCCGCGTCTGCCGGGATTTATGCGGGCCAATCCGCAAACCGAGATTAACGTGGTCTATGCCAACCACCGGAACTATCTGAGCGATGCCTCGGATATGTCGATCCGCTTTGGCAACGGGCAGTGGACGGGCTATCAGAGTGAAAAGCTGATCTCCGGGCAGATGGTCCCGGTCTGTAGCCGGGCCTTTTTGCGCCTGCACGGGCATATCGACACCCCCGAACAGCTGCTGCAGATGCCGCTCCTGCATGACGAGGAGCGTAGCTCCTGGCAGCAGTGGTTTATCCAGCAGGGGGTGAAGCGTCCGCCGCGACGCAGCGGACCGATGTTTGAAGACGGGCTGTTAACCCTGGCAGGGGTGCAGGCGGGGCTGGGCTGTGCCCTGATGCGCGAGCCGCTGATAGCGCCCTATCTGGAGAGTGGGGAGCTGGTGAAGATTTTTGATCTGCCGATTGATGATGGCCGGGATTATTACCTGTGCGTACGTCAGGACGGCGAGATGAGCGAGGACGGCAAGTTGTTGCAGAGCTGGCTGCGGCGGAACAGTTCCCTCTCCCCGGAGGAGATGCCGGGTGGCGGCTCCGCCTGACCCGGCCTACAAATGCGATGACGTTGGATGGCCGGGCTCGAACGATTCCCTCTCACTGGAGGGAGAGGGTTAGGGTGAGGGGAAACATGTGGCACCGGAGCAACAACGCCGGGTGGCGGCTCCGCCTTACCCGGCCTACAAATGCGATGACGTTGGATGGCCGGGCTCGAACGGTTCCCTCTCCCTGGAGGGAGAGGGTTAGGGTGAGGGGGAACATGTGGCACCGGAGCAACAATGCCGGGTGGCGGCTCCGCCTGACCCGGCCTACAAATGCGATAACGTTGGATGGCCGGGCTCGAACGGTTCCCTCTCCCTGGAGGGAGAGGGTTAGGGTGAGGGGGAACATGTGGCACCGGAGCAACAACGCCGGGTGGCGGCTCCGCCTTACCCGGCCTACAAATGCGATGACGTTGGATGGCCGGGCTCGAACGGTTCCCTTTCCCTGGAGGGAGAGGGTTAGGGTGAGGGGGAACAGGTGGACCGGAGCAACAACGCCGGGTGGCGGCTCCGCCTTACCCGGCCTACAAATGCGATAACGTTGGATGGCCGGGCTCGAACGGTTCCCTCTCCCTGGAGGGAGAGGGTTAGGGTGAGGGGGAACATGCCGCACCACAGACAACCTACAAAACCGACAAACGGCTCCACGCCGTAGGCCGGGCAAGCGCATGCGCCGCCCGGCGAAGCCCTCAGCCTCTCCGCGTGCGGGTGGCATACCAGCACAACAACGACCCCGCACACACCATCATCGCTCCCTGCCAGAAGCTGAACGACAGCGGCGCATTCAGCAGCACCGCCGCCAGCGCCGCTGACAGCACCGGGGTAAAATAGGAGGCCGCCGCCAGCAGCGTCACGTTGCCGTGCAGAATGCCGGTATTCCACGCCGCATAGCCAAACCCGAGCGCCACGCCGCACATCAGCAGCTTGATGACTACCGGCACGCTGAACACCATCTCCGGCTGATCGCTGAAGGCATATTTAACCCACAGGGTCAGCGCCGTCAGCAGCACAAACAGCGTGATCCCGTTCTGCCCATTCGCATATTTACTGGTCACGGTGCAGTAGGTCGCCCAGATAAAGGCCCCGACAAAGGCCAGGCCATAACTCAGCGGATTAGAGACGATGTTGCGGGTAATCTCCGCCGGATTGAGCCCATTTTCACCGCCCAACACCCAACTGACGCCCAGCAGGGAGATAATCAGCCCCGGGATGACCCACAGGGTTGAGCGCTGGCGGTTAAAGAGAATGGCAAACACGATGGTCAGGCTCGGCCAGAGGTAGTTCACCATCCCCACCTCAATCGCCTGATGGCGGGTAGAGGCATAGCCTAACGACAGCGCCAGACAGATTTCGTAGCTGACAAACAGCACGCTGCCGGCCATCAGGTAGCGGGGCGAGAACCGCCGCAGGTTGGGAAACCCAACCGTGACCAGGCACAGTAGACCGCTGAGCGTGTAGATCATCGCCGCGCCGCCCACCGGGCCCAGCCCCTCGCTGACGCCCCGAATCAGGCCCACCATCGTGCTCCAGAGCACAATGGCGGCCAGCCCGATCAGGGTGGCTCTTTTTTTGTCCATCATTTTCCTATTGCCATAATATTTTCAGGGGCAAATTTATAGCACTGTTTCAGTACCTTCCGCGAATTAATCTCCCCGCAGCTACTCCCTAAGCAGTAATAAAACGGCTCCCGCCTGACTATTAAGAGGGCGAAAATTTGCGTTCTTGATTTGCCGCAAAAAAAACAGGGGCTTTGCTGTTAGTTTTCCGCCGGAATTCTCAATGTTCTAACGAGGACAGCAATGGACGTCAGCCGCAGACAGTTTTTTAAAATCTGCGCGGGCGGTATGGCCGGTACGACAGTCGCTGCTTTAGGGTTCGCCCCCAAAATGGCGCTGGCTCAGGCGCGCAACTATAAGTTGCTGCGCGCGAAAGAGATCCGTAACACCTGCACATACTGCTCCGTGGGATGCGGGCTATTGATGTATAGCCTGGGTGATGGCGCGAAGAACGCCAAAGAGTCGATTTATCATATTGAAGGCGATGCGGATCATCCGGTCAGCCGTGGGGCGTTATGCCCGAAAGGGGCGGGCCTGCTGGACTATGTCCACAGCGACAACCGCCTGCGTTACCCGGAATACCGCGCGCCAGGATCCGACAAGTGGCAGCGACTCTCCTGGGATGAGGCGTTTACGCGCATCGCGAAGCTGATGAAGGCCGACCGCGACGCCAACTTCGTCGAGACCAACGACCAGGGCGTGACGGTTAACCGCTGGCTATCCACCGGGATGCTGTGTGCCTCTGCGGCAAGTAATGAAACCGGCATGCTGACGCAAAAATTTGTGCGCTCCCTCGGCATGCTGGCGGTAGACAACCAAGCGCGCGTCTGACACGGACCAACGGTAGCAAGTCTTGCTCCAACATTTGGTCGCGGTGCGATGACCAACCACTGGGTTGATATCAAAAATGCTAACGTCGTGATGGTGATGGGCGGTAACGCCGCTGAAGCCCATCCGGTGGGATTCCGCTGGGCGATGGAAGCGAAAAACAATAACGATGCGACGCTGATCGTCGTCGATCCGCGCTTTACGCGCACGGCATCGGTGGCCGATATCTATGCGCCAATCCGCTCCGGTACGGACATTACGTTCCTCTCCGGCGTGCTGCTGTACCTGATCGAAAATAACAAAATTAACGCCGAGTACGTTAAGCACTACACCAACGCCAACCTGCTGGTGCGGGAAGACTTTGCCTTTGAAGACGGGCTGTTCAGCGGCTATGACGCCGAAAAACGCCAGTACGATAAGTCCTCCTGGAACTATCAGTTCGACGAAAACGGCTATGCCAGACGCGATGAAACCCTGACCGACCCGCGCTGCGTGTGGAACCTGCTGAAACAGCACGTCTCCCGCTATACGCCGGAGGTGGTGGAGAACATCTGCGGCACGCCAAAAGCCGATTTCCTGAAGGTGTGCGAAGTGCTGGCCTCCACCAGTGCCGCGGACAGAACCACGACGTTCCTGTACGCGCTGGGCTGGACGCAGCATACCGTCGGGGCGCAGAACATCCGTACCATGGCGATGATCCAGCTGCTGCTCGGCAACATGGGCATGGCCGGTGGCGGGGTGAACGCCCTGCGCGGTCACTCCAACATCCAGGGCCTGACCGATCTCGGCCTGCTGTCGACCAGCCTGACCGGCTACCTGACCCTGCCGTCCGAGAAACAGACGGATCTGCAGAGCTACATGACGGCGAACACGCCGAAAGCGACGCTGCCTGACCAGGTCAACTACTGGAGCAACTATCCGAAGTTCTTCGTCAGCCTGATGAAATCGTTCTATGGCGAGGCGGCGCAGAAGGAGAACGACTGGGGCTTTAACTGGCTGCCGAAATGGGATCAGTCCTACGACGTCATTAAGTATTTCAACATGATGTCGAAGGGCAAAGTCACGGGGTACATCTGCCAGGGCTTTAACCCGGTGGCGTCGTTCCCGGATAAGAACAAGATTGTCGCCAGCCTCAGCAAGCTGAAGTACATGGTGGTGATCGACCCGCTGGTAACCGAAACCTCGACCTTCTGGCAGAACCACGGTGAAATGAATGACGTGGATCCCGCCTCGATTCAGACCGAGGTCTTCCGTCTGCCGTCGACCTGCTTCGCCGAAGAGGACGGCTCCATCGCCAACTCCGGTCGCTGGCTGCAGTGGCACTGGAAGGGACAGGATGCGCCGGGCGAAGCGCGCAACGACGGCGAGATCCTGGCCGGGATTTACCATCGCCTGCGCGAGATGTACCGCACCGAGGGCGGCAAGGGCGTCGAGCCGCTGCTGCGGATGAGCTGGGATTACAAACAGCCGGATCACCCGGAATCGGAAGAGGTGGCGAAAGAGAACAACGGCTATGCGCTGGCAGATCTCTATGACGCCAGTGGTGTGCTCATCGCCAAAAAAGGCCAGCTGCTGAGCAGTTTCGCCCAGCTGCGTGATGACGGCACCACCGCGTCGTCGTGCTGGATCTACACCGGGAGCTGGACCGAGCAGGGCAACCAGATGGCTAACCGCGATAACGCCGACCCGTCAGGGCTGGGCAATACGCTGGGCTGGGCCTGGGCATGGCCGCTAAACCGTCGCGTGCTCTACAACCGCGCCTCGGCGGACATCAACGGCAAGCCGTGGGATCCAAAACGTATGCTGATCCAGTGGAACGGCGCGAAGTGGACCGGGAACGACATTCCGGACTACAACACCGCCGCGCCGGGCAGCAACACCGGGCCGTTTATCATGCAGCCGGAAGGGCTGGGACGTCTGTTTGCCATCGACAAGCTGGCAGAAGGGCCGTTCCCGGAACACTACGAGCCAATGGAAACGCCGCTGGGCACCAACCCGCTGCACCCGAACGTGGTCTCCAGTCCGGTGGTGCGTGTCTACGAGGAAGATGCCGTGCGGATGGGTAAGAAAGACAAGTTCCCGTACGTCGGCACCACCTATCGCCTGACCGAGCATTTCCACACCTGGACCAAGCATGCGCGACTGAACGCCATCGCCCAGCCGGAACAGTTTGTCGAGATCAGCGAGACCCTGGCCCAGACCAAAGGCATTGCCAACGGCGATCGCGTGAAGGTCAGCAGCCAGCGCGGGTTTATTCGCGCCGTGGCGGTGGTTACCCGTCGTCTGCAGGCCCTCAACGTCCACGGGCAGCAGGTGGAAACCGTCGGGATCCCGCTGCACTGGGGCTTTGAAGGGGTGGCGCAGAAGGGCTATATCGCCAATACCCTGACGCCTGCGGTAGGGGATTCAAACTCGCAAACGCCAGAGTATAAGGCGTTTCTGGTCAACATCGAAAAAGCATAAGGAGCGAAGTAATGTCGATGGAAACACAAGACGTCATCAAACGCTCCGCCACCAACGGCTTTACCCCCGCGCCTCGTGCGCGGGATTACAAAGCGGAAGTGGCAAAGCTTATCGATGTCTCCTCCTGCGTGGGCTGCAAAGCTTGCCAGGTGGCCTGTTCCGAGTGGAATGATATCCGCGACGAGGTGGGGCACTGCGTCGGGGTGTACGATAACCCGGCCGATCTGAGCGCCAAATCCTGGACGGTGATGCGTTTTAGCGAAACCGAGCAGAACGGCAAGCTGGAGTGGTTGATCCGCAAAGACGGCTGTATGCACTGCGAGGATCCGGGCTGCCTGAAGGCTTGTCCGTCCGCCGGGGCGATTATTCAGTACGCCAACGGCATCGTCGATTTCCAGCAGGATAACTGCATCGGCTGCGGGTACTGCATCGCCGGGTGTCCGTTCAACGTGCCGCGCCTCAATAAAGAGGATAACCGGGTCTATAAATGCACTCTGTGCGTGGACCGCGTCAGCGTCGGTCAGGAGCCGGCGTGCGTGAAAACCTGTCCGACCGGGGCCATTCACTTTGGCACCAAGAAGGAGATGCTGGACGTTGCCCAGCAGCGGGTCGATAAGCTGAAGGCGCGCGGTTATGCCAATGCGGGCGTCTACAACCCGCAAGGGGTGGGTGGGACGCACGTGATGTATGTCCTGCACCATCTCGACCAGCCGGAGCTGTATCACAATCTGCCGAAGGATCCGGCGATCGATACCTCCATTAACCTGTGGAAAGGGGCGCTGAAACCGCTCGCTGCAGCGGGCTTTATCGCCACCTTTGCCGGGTTGATTTATCACTACGTGGGGATCGGGCCGAACAAAGAGGTGGATGACGATGAGGAGGAGCATCATGAGTAAGTCAAAGATGATCGTGCGCACGAAGTTTGTCGACCGCGCCTGTCACTGGACGGTGGTGATCTGCTTCTTCCTCGTGGCGGTATCGGGGATTTCGTTCTTCTTCCCGACCCTCCAGTGGCTGACGGAGACCTTCGGTACGCCGCAGATGGGGCGTATTCTGCACCCGTTCTTCGGGGTGCTGATTTTCGTGGTGCTGATGTTTATGTTCGTGCGCTTCGTGCATCACAACATCCCGGACAAGCAGGACATCCCGTGGGTGAAGGGCATTGTTGAGGTGCTGAAAGGCAACGAGCATAAAGTCGCGAAGGTGGGTAAGTACAATGCCGGACAGAAGATGATGTTCTGGACCATCATGAGCATGATTTTCGTGCTGCTGGTGACCGGGGTCATTATCTGGCGGCCGTACTTTGCCCACTATTTCCCGATGCAGGTGGTGCGCTATAGCCTGCTGATCCACGCCACTTCGGCCATTATTTTGATTCACGCCATTCTGATCCATATGTATATGGCGTTCTGGGTCAAAGGCTCGATTAAAGGGATGATCGAAGGCAAGGTGAGCCGCCGCTGGGCGCAGAAACACCATCCGCGCTGGTACCGGGACGTGGAGCGCCTGGAAGCGCAAAAAGATGTTAGTGAAGGGATGAAGTAAGTGCCCCCCGCTCCGGAAGAGTTTCGGAGCGGGTTTTTTGGGAGGTCAGGTGTTGGTTATTAGCGAGTCAATGGCACCAACGACATCCTGGCGCGTATTACGCAAATTACAAATTAAATCCCTGCTGTTAATTTTTCTGTTATTGACGTTCGTCACCATAGGTGAAAATATTAATAAGCTTTCGAAATCAATATTGATACGCGGTGCAAGGTGTTCATGCCATAGTGGAAGCTTACGCGCCCGTACTAAAGGAACGATGACGCGTGTTTCCAGATCGTCATAACAATCATGTTGAATAATCATATAGTAGGGTAGTTCTTTATTGGTCAAAATAGACGAATTACGATAAACGTTAAATTGTTTTAGCATTATATCACCCTAAAAAAATCATCATCGGTAAGGGTTCCATATTTAGCGACGAACTCATTCATAGCCTTCATGAATTCCTTATCGCGTTTGCGCTGTTCGATGCGTTCCTCTGCCGTTAATACGGGGCGTGGTGCGACGCCAGTTAAATGATCCTTACCTGCGCTCTTTTCTTTGATACTTGTTTTCATTGGTTGATTCTCCTGTATTGGTAAGCCCATTATCAACCGCCAACCATAAAAAACAATACCGACTCCCCTGGTAATTCAGGAATTGCGAGCACGCTTCCATACAAAAGCAATACGGTGAAATCAGGCAAGATTATTGTGAAGCACCCTCCCGATAAATAACCAGGAGGGCAGTAACAGTCAGAACTTCTCTTTAATATAACGGAACGGATAAGCGGTTGGCTTAATTTTACCGATTTTACGTTTCGGTAATTTAACCTCTTCTTCCGGCAGGTCTTTATAGGGAATTTGCGTCAGCAGGTGAGAGATAATATTCAGCCGCACGCGCTTTTTATCCTCGGAGCGGGCGACAAACCACGGGGCCCAGGCGGTGTCGGTGGCGGCAAACATCGCATCGCGCGCCTCGGTGTACTCATCCCAGCGGTTGAAGGATTTAACGTCCATTGGCGACAGTTTCCAGGTTTTGCGCCCGTCGTTGATGCGGTCGCGCAGACGGCGCTCCTGCTCTTTGGGCGTCACTTCCAGCCAGTACTTGATCAGAATAATGCCCGCATCGACCATCGCCTTTTCGATGATAGGCGCACCGTCGAGAAACTTCTCGACCTGTTCCTCGGTACAGAAGCCCATCACGCGCTCCACGCCCGCACGGTTGTACCAGCTGCGGTCGAAAATCACGATTTCACCTGCCGACGGCAGATGCGGCACATAGCGCTGGAAGTAAAGCTGGCTTTTCTCTTTCTCGGTCGGGGCCGGCAGCGCGACCACCCGGAATACGCGCGGACTAACGCGTTCGGTCAGCGCCTTGATGGTGCCGCCTTTACCGGCGCCATCGCGCCCTTCGAAGACCACGCACACCTTCAGGCCCTTGCTCACCACCCAGCGCTGCAGCTTAACCAGCTCCACGTGCAGGCGATGAAGTTCTTGTTCGTACTCCTTGCGCTTAAGCGGGACGGGGGGCGCGATATTCGCAGCGGGTTTACTTTTCTTCTTATCTTTATCTGCCATGATGCGTTCCTTTACGGGGAGACTGACGGTACGGTGAGACATAACACTTTGAAGTGTAATCAGGGCTGAGCGCCCTGGTGAAAAATATTCACAGCCCACCCGAATTGATGGAGGAATCGGCCAGCGGCGTGATTTGAACTGGCTCACCATACAAGATTGGTCGATAATGGCTGTTGCAATTTTTTAACAACTGGTTGTGGTATGAAAAAGACGGTGTTTTCGTTAGCACTCGGCACCTTTGGTCTGGGCATGGCCGAATTTGGCATTATGGGTGTGTTAACCGAGCTGGCGCGGGACGTGGGGATCACCATTCCCTCCGCCGGGAATATGATTTCGTTTTACGCTTTCGGAGTAGTGATTGGCGCACCTGTCATCGCGCTCTTTTCGAGTAAGTTCTCCTTAAAGTCGATCCTGCTGTTCCTGGTGACGCTGTGCCTTATCGGCAATGCGATTTTCACCTTCTCTACCTCCTACACCATGCTGGCTATCGGACGGCTGGTCTCCGGCTTTCCGCATGGGGCATTTTTTGGCGTCGGCACCATCATCCTTTCGCGCATCGCGCCGCCGGGCAAAGTGACGCTGGCGGTAGCGGGGATGGTTGCCGGGATGACGGTCGCCAACCTGGCGGGGGTGCCGCTCGGTACCTGGCTCGGGCATCAGTTCAGCTGGCGCTACACCTTCTTCCTGATCGCCGCCTTTAACCTGCTGGTGATGGTGTCGATCGTCCTGTGGGTGCCGCAGACCTTTGATAAATCGCAAACCCGCCTGAGTGAGCAGTTCCACTTCCTGAAAAAGCCGGAGCCGTGGTTTATCTTTGCCGCCACCATGTTCGGCAACGCCGGGGTCTTTGCCTGGTTCAGCTTTGTTAAGCCGTTCATGATCAACGTGTCGGGCTTTTCCGAAGGGGTGATGACCGCAATCATGATGCTGATGGGGCTCGGGATGGTGCTGGGGAACCTGTTCAGCGGCAAGCTCTCGGGGCGCTACAGCCCGCTGCGGATTGCGGCGATCACCGATCTGGTGATTGTGCTGTCGCTGCTGCTGCTGTTTGCCTTTGGCGGACTGCCTGTGGCCTCGCTGGTGATGGGCTTTATCTGCTGCGCCGGTCTGTTTGCGCTGGCGGCACCGCTGCAGATCCTGCTTCTGCAAAATGCGCAGGGTGGGGAGATGCTCGGCGCGGCGGGGGGCCAGGTAGCGTTTAATCTCGGCAGCGCCATTGGCGCATACTTTGGCGGGATGATGATTACCCTGGGCTTCAGCTGGAGTTACGTGACCTTGCCTGCGGCGGCACTGTCGTTCTGCGCCATGTCGTCGCTGTTGATATACGGGTATCTGAAAGCCCGCCGGGCGGGGGGGAATGCCCGGGCGTTAGCCTGAGCAACGTGCGCGCGGATTGCCCGGCGGCGCTGCGCTTGCACGGGCCTACGTTTTACCCGGCCTGGCTTTTGTAGGCCGGGTAAGCAAAGCGCCACCCGGCAAAACGCACTCACAAAACGCTTTCGAGCTCTTTCAGGAAATCTTCAACCTGTTCTGACGAGGCAGTGTCTGCCTCATAGAGAATATCCAGCCTGACGTTCTTCAGGCCGCAAAAGCCGAAGACACCTTCGACTAACTGGGTCTGTATCGCGGTTGAATAACCGTGTTTATCGAAACCTGTCTCATCTGTGCCCGCCGTAGCGATCAGGCGTACCGGAACATCGCGTAAATTACCCACAATCCGGCCATCTTCCGCCACTTTGTAGGCCCAGTTCAGGGTGAGAACCCGGTCAAACCAGCCCTTCAGCAGGCCAGGAACCGACCACCAGTACACCGGGAAGACAAAGACCAGCATATCTGCCCGCTCCACCCGCTGTTGCTCACGCAGAATATCGGCGGGGAGGGCGCTGGCATCCCCGTGATACAGCGCAAGATCGGGGCGTAGCATCGACGGTGTAAAGGCTTCGGCATGCAGATCGGCAATCTCGACCTGAGTACCTTGTTCCCGCAGGCGCGCGGCAATTCGCGCTGCCAGCGTGTGGGATAACGAATTTTCAACAGGGTGAGCCGTCACGATCAGCGCATTATTTATGACATTTGTTCCAGACATAACCACCTCAGCACGGAGTTAACCTGTCACCTATATTACTATTGGTAACTTAGGTGTCAATTCGTCTGCGCCCTCATTTTGTGCTGTCAGAACAGGTGTTCAGTACGCCAAACATCGCCCCGCTGAGCATATTTTCCGCGACGTTACGCGCCAGTACGCCGTTGCTCGCGGCGGTGCTAAGCGCATCCGCCGCACCAATGATGGCCGTCAGCGCTGCTTCACCCTCCACCCCTTTCAGGGTGATATAGGGGGAGAGCGCCATGCGCAGGCAGTCTGCACACTCGGCGACGCAGGCCTCCCGGAACGTCAGCAGGGCCCGGGAGCCGGAGAGTGCAGCGGCGATGGGCCCGGTCTCTGGCCCGGCGCTGATCGCGCAATCAATATAGGCGGCACTGAAAAAGCGGACAGTCTTTTCCAGCGTTTTGTTATCGACGTTCAGCGTCTCACGGAATTTTTTTAACTGCTGGTCGCTGTAATCCTGATACAGCGCCATCAACAACCCTTCCCGATCGCCGAAGTGATCGTAGGGAATAGGCTTGGTAACGTTAGCCCGCTCGGCCAGATACCCCAGCGTCAGCGCCTCGGTGCCTTGCTGACGCACAATCCCACGTGCAACCTCCAGCAGCTGCACACGGCGATCCTCTTTTCTTAACCGCTTAACAACCATATTTCCCTCGCGCCCGTTGTCTACTAAAGGTAGTTTACACGGTTTACTGGCGAGGCTGAATGATATCACAGGCTCCCGTAGCGGGAGCCTGCAGGAACTCACGGCAATGAGGGTTCACCCAGGGTCAACATCAACCGGTTAGCCCAGGCGAAGAAGGCCGCGGACTGCACCAGATCCAGCTGGGCGAGGGTATCCAGCCCCTGACGCTCCAGTTCAGCAAGATGCCCCGGCGTCACCGCAGGCGGGGTTACCGACAGCGCGGCAGCAAAATCAATGCCCGCCTGCCAGCGCGGCGACTGCCCGCTGCTGAGCGACTGACCCGGCTCGACCGCCAGCAGCCGTTCCACGGCATCATCGTCCTTCGACAGCTGGCTGGCCTTACGCGCATGAACAGAGGCGCAGTAAATGCAGCCGTTGATCTTGCTGGTTACCGTGGCGGCCAGCTCTCGCTCCGCCCGGGACAGCCCGCCCGACGTAAAGAAAATCCCTTTATCGGTCAGCGTTCGCTGCTCCAGCACTGGCAAGTTGCGTCCCAGCAGGCGGAAATAGTCGGAGTCGGTATGGCCGAATTTCGCGAGGATCGCCTGCTCGTCGGGGGTAAATTCCGCCAGCGGTTTTGGCGCAAGCCACGGCTCCCAGCCCAGCTCCAGCTGGGTAAAGGCCACCAGCGCGGCTTTGCCGTTTTTGGTCAGCGGCACGGTGTGCCAGTGGCCCGCCACTACCGGGATATCGCTGGCCGCCACCGGTTTGTCATTGAGCAGACGCAGGCCGACGATCAGGCGGCTCTGGAAGCTGACAAAGGCGATCAGCTGCGCCAGAGTCACAATGCCTTCTTTGCTCCAGCCCGCGAGGGTAAGCGCATTGATCGCCCCGGGCGTGGCTTCGACCGGGGAGAAGGTCAGCAGACGGGCAAAGGTCAGGGCGGGGGTCAGGCGCACGGAGGTCGGATCGGCCAGACCAAACCCGGCGTAGTGTGCCGCCAGCGCGTCGGCGTTATGCCATTTCGCCACTTTTGCCGCCACGGCAAAGCGTTCGTCCAGCGCAAAATCAGCACTCTGCTGACTGAATAAGGTTTCGTAGCTCCCCTGCGCGTGACGCGTTGCCGCCTCGCGAGTGAGTCGTGCCTGTGCCAGCGGGGAACCCGGGGCGATCTCCGCCAGTTCGGCGAGAATATCCTGACTTAAAGCCATGGTGACTCCTTATAAAAGATGAGGGGCGATTTGCTCGGCGATTAACTCTATCGAACGTAAGGTGTCCTGATGCGACGGCTCGACCGAATGCACCTGGAACGAAATATCGGTGGCGCGCGCCAGCACCGAATCCTGCGCCAGCGAGGCGAGCACGGTCTGCGGCGCGCCGATATGGGCATCGAACTGGCGGACATAATCCGTGACAGTGTCACCAGTAAGGGGGTGCCCGGCAGCCTGATGCTGCTGCGCCTGGCGGGTCAGACCCGGTTCAGCCACCTTCAGGGCGTACGCATCGCTGTCGGCGACAAAGGCGGTGCGTGAGGCCAGAATACGCGGGGCCACGCCGGACGGCAGGGCGTCGAGATAGGCATCGATAATCGGGTTCTGGATCGCATCCAGCGGCAGCGCAAGATTATCCGCCGGGCGGGGCTGGGTGCGGGAAAGCATCAGCCCGTGCCCCTGCCGGGCGGCACGCACTGCACCCTCCACCGAGAAGGTGGCAATCCACACCCGCTCCGTCAGCCCTGGCGCAGGCGGGTAGAGATGATTATCCGGATGGGTCAGGGAATCCCCGCGCCAGGCGCTGTTAATCAGGTGCAGGTGATCGGCGAAGGTCGCCGCCCGCTCGTTAATGGTCAGCCCGAACGGTAAAAACGAGGTCGGCGTCCCGCCGGAGCCAAACCCCACCTCCAGACGCCCGTCGGCCAGCAGATCCAGCACCGCCGTGTCTTCCGCTACCCGCAGCGGATTTTCCAGCGGCAGGGTAATAATGGCGGTGCCGAGGCGGATGCGGGTGGTAAACGCCGCGATATGGGCGAGGAACACCAGCGGCGACGGCAGGCCGCCCTCATGCTCGTGGAAGTGGTGTTGGGCAATCCAGGCGGTGTCAAAACCGTAGCGTTCGGCATGACGGATCTGCTCTGTCGCCAGGCGATAGCGTTCTTTGGCTGGCACATCGTCCAGCAGGCGGGTGAAGAAACCCAGGCGTTTACGCGTCATGCGTACTCCTTCTGTGAAAAATGGGGAATGGCGTCGATCAGCTCGCGGGTATAGGCGTTCTGCGGGGTGGCGAACAGTGATTCCACCGCGCCGTGCTCCACGACCTGACCGCTGCGCAGCACGGTGACGCTGTGGGCGATGCGCCGGACGGTCGCCAGATCGTGGGTGATAAACAGATAGGTCAGGCCCAGCTGCTGTTGCAGCTGCTGGAGCAGGGCGAGGATCTGCGCCTGCACGGTGACGTCCAGCGCCGAGGTGGCCTCATCCAGCACCAGAATGGTCGGCTCAAGGATCAGGCCCCGGGCAATGGCCACACGCTGCCGCTGTCCGCCTGAGAGTTCCCGCGCGGTGCGGGTTAACAGCTCCGGCGGCAGAGCCACCCGCCGGGTGACGCTCTCCACCCTGGCGGCGCGTTCGGCCTTGCTGACCGGGGCGAAATTTTTCAACGGCTCTTCGATGATCTCAAACAGCGTCTGGCGCGGATCCAGCGAGGCAAAGGGGTTCTGATAGACGAACTGGATCTTCTGCCGCAGCTGGCGACGCGCCTCGTGGCTGAGGGTCGTGGCGTCGATATCATCGATAATCACCTGGCCGCTGTCGGCCTGCTCAAAGCCCAGCAGGATACGGGCGAGGGTGGTTTTACCCGAGCCCGACTCCCCGACCAGCGCGTGGGTGCTGCCGCGCTGCACGGCAAAACTGACGTTATCCAGGGCCTGCAGCTGGTGGCCTTTCCCCAGCGCAAAGCGTTTGCTGATCCCCTCGGCGCGGATCGCCGGGGAGGCCAGCGGGCGACCCGCCACCGGGGCGATGGTTAGCCGCTGGCCGTTAAGATCGCTCAGCAGCTGGCGGGTATAGGCGTGCTGCGGGGCGCGTACCACGTCGGCGGTCGCGCCGTGCTCCTGCACCTCGCCGTGGCGGAATACCAGCAGCCGATCGGCCCGCTGGGCCGCGAGAGCCAGGTCGTGGGTGACGAACAGCACCGCGGTGCCGGATTCCCGGCGCAGCACGTCCAGCAGATCGAGAATGCGTTTCTGCACCGTGACGTCCAGCGCGCTGGTGGGTTCATCGGCGATGATCACGTCCGGTCGCAGGGCAATAGCGATGGCGATCAGCACCCGCTGCTTCATGCCGCCGGAAAGCTGATGCGGAAACTGCTTCATCCGCTGTTCCGGGTGGCTGAGGCCGACTTTAGTCAGCAGGGCCAGCACCTGGCTGTCGCACTCGGCCTTATTGATTTTCTGATGCAGACGCAGGATCTCGCCCACCTGGGCACCGACGGTTTTCACCGGATTGAGGGAGTTACCCGGATCCTGCGGCACCAGGCTGATACGTGCTCCGCGAAGACTGTCGAGCCGTTTTGCCGACCACTGGCTGAGATCTTCCCCGTTCAGACGGATGCTGCCGGCGTCGCGGCGGGCGTTATCCGCCAGCAGGCCGATGATCGCCTGAGCGGTAGTCGTTTTTCCGGAGCCGGATTCACCGACAAAAGCCAGCATTTCGCCGCGCCCGAGGGTAAAGCTGACGTTATGCACCACTTCGCGCCACTCGCGACCGGTGCGGTAGCTGAGGGTCAGGTTTTCCACTGATAACACGGTCATGAGCGACCTCCGCTTAACTGACGGCTGATACGGTTGGTGGCCAGCACCACGGCGATCACCACCAGGCCGGGGAAGGTGGTTAGCCACCAGGCGGTTGAGAGGTAGTTTCGCCCTTCGGCAATCAGCAGGCCCCATTCCGGGATCGGCGGCGGGGTGCCGTAGCCGAGGAAGCTGAGGGTCGACAGCGCCAGGATCGCCTGACCAAACTGCAGGGTGGCAAAGGACAGCACCGCGGTCAGGGAGTTGGGCAGAATGTGACGCCATAGCACCGTCCAGAAGGTGCCCCCGCTGCCAAACGCCGCTTCGACATAATCGGTGTGGCGGATACGCACCACTTCACCGCGCGCCAGGCGGGCGAAGCTGGCGATGGACGCCACCCCAACGGCGATAGCGGCATTCACCGTACCAAAGCCGAGGAGAATGATGACGGTCAGCGACAGCAGCAGCGAGGGGATGGCAAGCAGAACGTCCACCAGGCGCATCAGCACCGATTCCACCCGTCCGGCAAAGGCTCCGGCAATCACGCCGATGGCGGTGCCAATAAACAGCCCCATCGCCACCGCCACCAGCGCGGCGCTCAGGGAGTGCGAGGCGCCATAGATAATCCGGGTATAAACGTCGCGCCCGAGCTGGTCGGTGCCGAGCCAGTAGTCGGCCTGGGGAGCCAGCCGCTGCGCGCCGGCAATGCCCTCAATCGGGCTGAAGTGGGTTAACAGCCCCGGCGCGATGGCGGCGAGTGCGGCTGCGGCGATAACGACCCAGGCCAGCCACAGTCCTGGCTGCCAGCGCAATCCGCGCCAGGCGGGAATGCGTTTACGCGCCGCCGCAGCATAATCAACAAGGCTCATGCAGCACCTCCGGTAACGGTTTGCAGGCGGGGATCGAACAGCGGCATCAGCAGATCCACCAGCAGGTTAATCAGCACAAAGCCGAGGGCGGAAATCATCACCACCGCCTGTAACACGGCGATATCCTGGTTATTCACCGCCTGCTGGGTCAGCAGCCCCAGTCCGCTGCGGCCAAACACGGTTTCGGTGATCAGCGCCCCGGCAATCAGCTCGCCCAGCAGCAGCCCGGCGATGTTCAGCGCCGGCAGCAGGGCGTTGCCGGTGACGTGCCGCCAGAGGACGGCGGTTTCGCTCAACCCTTTGGCCCGCGCTACCGCCACAAACGGCTGGGCGGCCACCTGATCCAGACTGCGCATCAGGATCTGCGCCAGCGGGGCGGATATCGGTATGGCGACGGTGACAATCGGCAGGATCAGCCCCTGCAGCGGGGTTGGGTTAATCACCGGGATCAGCCGCAGCTGGAACGAGAACAGCTGTATCAGGGCAATCCCCAGCCAGAAGGTCGGCAGGGAGATAAACAGCACCGGCAGGGACTGGATGGCGTTGCTCAGCCAGCGCAGCCCCGGCAGGCGCGAGGCCAGCGCCAGGGAGAAGGCCAGCACCACCGCCAGCGCAAAGGCGGGCAGCGCCAGGCTTAAGGTGTCCGGCAGGTTGGTGGCGATAAGCTCACTCACCGCCACGCCCGCCTGCACCGAGAAGCCAAAATCGCCGCGCAGCATCGCTCCGAGGGTGTGCAGATACTGCTGCCACAGCGGGCTGTCGGCCCCGTAGGCAATCCGCATCTCTTCGATTTGCGCCGGGCTCAGGCCGAGGTCAGGATTCTGGAACTTGATCAGCACCGCGTCCCCCGGCAGCACCTGGAGCAGCACGAACGACAGGGTGAACGCCGCCCATAACACCAGCAGCCCCAGCCCGGTCCGTCGCAGCAGATAGTGGCTCATCGTCGACTCCTTAATGTTTCTCGATCCACGCGCCGTAGAACGACGGGCGACCGACCGCTTCAAAACTCACCCCTTTCAGCCAGGGCGCACCGGCAAACACCTGCGGCTCTTCGAAGATCGGGATCACGTAGGCGTTATCCAGCAGGTAGCGCTGGGCATCGCCGGTGAGCTGGAGGCGCTTCTGCGGATCCACTTCGGAGGAGATGTTGACCAGCAGCTCGTTGAGCTTGTCGTCGCGGAAGCTGGTCACCTTGTCGCTGGAGCCACCTTTTTGCAGCAGGGCATCGCGGTTGTTCGGATAGAACATGCTCTTCACCACGTCCGGATCGGCGCGGCCCACTTCCGAGACGGTGATCGGGGTTTTCAGCGGATCGAGGTTGTCGAGAACATGGCTGCCCGCGTCACCGGCCTTTACGCTGAGAGCGACACCCACCTGACGCCACTGCTGGGCCACCAGCTGTAACACCTCTTTATTCTGCGGCTGCGGCAGGGATTCGTAGATGGTCAGGGCCAGGCGCTGGCCGTCTTTGGCGCGAATGCCGTCGCTGCCCGCTTTCCAGCCCGCCTCATCCAGCAGGCTGCTGGCTTTGGCCGGGTCGAAGGTCAGTTTGTCGCTGAGATCGACATAGCCCGCGGCGGAATCGGCAATCACCGATTTGGCCTGCGGATAGTTCGGCGAGAACAGGGTTTCGACCACCTGCTTCGCGTTGGTGGCGTGCAGCAGAGCCTGGCGCACCCGCACGTCGGCCACCAGCGGGTTATCCGGGCGGAAACTGATGCTGTCGTTCACCCCGCGGGTGGGAGCGGCGTAGATGTGGTACCCCTGTTCGGTGGCCTGTTTTTCGTCATAGGCCTGCACCTGACGGATAAAGTCGGCCTGTCCGGCCAGCAGCGCGCCAACGCGAACGCTGTCTTCCGGGGTCACCAGATAGGTGATGCCGTCCAGGTTAGCCGGGCCCTGCTGGGCAAGGCTTTTCGGCCCCCAGGCGTAGTCCTTGCGCGCCTCGAGATTGACTTCGCGGCCCAGCTTTTCGTCTTTCACCACGAACGGGCCGGAGCCGATGATATGCCGGGCATCGCCCAGCTCTTCAAAGTTACGTTGTAACGTGCTCAGGGAGACCAGACCCGAGCCGATGGTGGCGGTGCCCTGCAGGAAGCCCGGGGACGGCTTTTTAAAGTAGAACTTCACCGTCTGCGGGTCGATCACTTCGCTGCGGTCGTAGTTGTTGATCACTTCCGACACTGGCAGGCGCTGGGCCTTGTTGCCTTTGCCGTAGGTATCGAAGTTCTTCGCTACCGCGTTCGCGTCCAGCGGCGTGCCGTCGGAGAAGGTCACGCCGGGGCGGATCTTAAAGGTGTATTCGGTTTTATCGGCGTTGGTGGACCAGCTCTCGGCGATCCACGGCTCCACTTCCAGCGTTTTCGGGTTCTGCCAGGTGAGCTTGTCGGTGATCTGATTCAGGATCCCGCCGTTGGGGTAAAACCCGCCCGCCGGGGGATAGAGGTTGGTGTGCGCCTGTTGTTCCAGATAGACCAGCGTGCCGCCTTTAACCGGAGTATCGGCAGCATAAGCCGCCGTTGTCGCAAGAATAAGCGCCGTCAGCAGCGGCAGGCGAAATGGGGTTTGCATGGTGAATTCCTTATGTTTTTTCTTGTTAGCGTCGAAGGCATCTTCGGGCGGGGCTGAAAAGAAAGGAACCAAGGAATTGAGCTAAGGATTTGCGGAAAGTGGCAATAAAAAAAACCGCGCCGGGGGTGGCGCGGTTAGCAGGGGCTAGACAAATTTCGCCAGCGGATCGGCGGCGGCAAAGGCCGCTGCGCGGTCGGCCGCCGGGGGGTAGATCAGCTCGTTGGTGATGGCGATTTTGATTTTCTTCGCCTCATCACGGACGCATTTCACCTTCTGCTCCCAGCCTTCGCTGTAGACCGCACCCCAGCCGCCCAGATCGAGACAGGTGACGTAGTTCACCTGTCGATAGGGATAGGGAGCCACGTCCAGCAGGCTGGCCGCAGCGTTATGCCCGGCAAACTTGCCCAGCTGAATGGCGTGCTGGCAGGTCATCAGCGCCGTGTTGCCGAGATCGTCGGTGCGGGCATGAGCCATATCCCCGGTGGCGTAGACCTCCGGGTGGGCTGGCACCTGCAGGCACTCGTTGACCATCAAGCGACCCTTGCCGTCGCGCTCGCCTGCAATCTGCTGGCTGAGGGGATGGGCTTCAACACCCGCCGTCCAGACGACGGTGGCGGCAGGGATGCGTTCGCCGTCTTTCAGGGTGACGCCGCGGGCATCAATGGCTTCGATCTCACTGTTAAGACGCCACTCCACGCCCAGTTCATGGCATGCCTCTTCGATAGTGCGGCGCAGCTCTTCGCTATAGCGCCCGCCAATCACGGCACCCCGTTCAACTACGATAATTTTAGTCTGCGTATCATCCCCGAAACGGGCCCGCAGACGGGCAGGGAGTTCGGTTGCCAACTCAATGCCGGTGAAACCACCCCCGCACACCACCACGGTGTTACGTTCCGCCGTGGAAGGGCGTGAGGCCAGTGAATCAAGGTGGTTTTCGAAAGCCTGGGCGGATTCCAGCTGGCGCGGCCTGCGGAACTGATCACCGTGCTGGATGTGGCCCACGCCATTGACGGCGAGAAGAACATGTTTGAGTGTCGGGAAGTGCGTCAGCGGCTGGCGGTGTTCGACGAAACGCCTCCGGCCTGGGTCTGCGACGGGCCGTGCGGCGTGCGCTCGGTGATGGACAGTGCCCAGCAGCGGATGGAAGAGGAGCTGGCGCGGCATACCATTCTCGACCTGGCGCGCAAAATGTACCGTAAAGCACCGGATACCTTTCAGATTGAGGTGCAGGAGTGGATTGCGGATCGGCGTAATGTGTAGGCCCGGCAAGCGCAGCGCTGCCGGGCATTCACTTATGAACGGAAATCAATCACCATACGGCCGCGGATCTGGCCTTGCTCCATCTCTTTGAAGATGGCGTTGATATCCCCCAGCGGACGCAGCGCCACTTTCGGCACAACCTTGCCTTCGGCGGCAAACTGGAAGGCTTCGGTCAGGTCCTGACGGGTGCCGACCAGCGAACCCACCACCTGAATACCGTCCAGCACCAGACGCGGAATATCCAGGCTCATCGCTTCCGGCGGCAGGCCGACCGCCACCACGCGGCCACCGGCACGAACGGCATCCACCGCCGAGTTAAAGGCGACTTTCGCCACCGCCGTCACTACCGCAGCGTGGGCACCACCGGTTTTTTCCTGAATGAATTTCGCGGCATCGTCGCTGCGGGAGTTAACGACCAGATCGGCCCCCATGCTTGAGGCCAGCTTCAGCTGTTCATCGTTGACGTCAACGGCGATCACCTTAGCGTTAAAGACGTTTTTGGCGTACTGCAGCGCCAGGTTGCCCAGCCCGCCGAGGCCATAAATGGCAATCCACTGGCCGGGTTTGATCTCCGACACTTTCACCGCTTTATAGGTGGTCACCCCGGCGCAGGTGATGCTGCTGGCGGCGGCGGATTCCAGTCCGTCCGGCACTTTTACTGCATAATCGGCGGTGACGATACACTCTTCGGCCATGCCGCCGTCCACGGAATACCCGGCGTTCTTCACGGTACGGCACAGGGTTTCGTTGCCGGAGTTACAGTATTCACAGTGGCCGCAGCCTTCGAAGAACCACGCTACGCTTGCGCGATCGCCCGGTTTCAGCGAGGTCACGCCCGGCCCAACCTCCTTGACGACCCCGATGCCTTCATGGCCGAGGATCACACCGGTCTTATCACCAAAATCGCCGTTCTTAACGTGAAGATCGGTGTGGCAGACGCCACAGCACTCCATCTTCAGCAGCGCTTCGCCGTGCTTCAGCGGGCGCAAGGTTTTCTCGGTCACTTCTACCTGATGGTCTTTTGTCACGACAGCAGCTTTCATATGTTTCTCCATTTTCATAATGAGGATCTGCGAGGCAGGTATGGCGTCCAACAGCGCGACATACCTCTTTAGGATTAATTTTTTTAATGATTGAGGCAAGGGCTGTGAAACATAATGTCATCATTTAACGGGGATTTAGCGCAACGGTGTTAGCAGAATAAGTAATAACCATAATGAATGGAGGGAGAACATTTCTGCAGTGAAACTGTCATTTTTCTGACATTTCGCAACCTTAAGGTGTGGTCTTCTTAAAAACCGAAGAGTTAACAAGACAATGCATCTGGTAAAAAAACTTCTCGCAGTGAGCGTCCTCCTGTCGGCTTCCGTACAGGCGCAAAATATCCTCGAATTCCCACAGCCTGATAATAACCCGGAAGAGTTTTACGCCGTCACCGAAATCCCTGCGGGCGGAATTATTAAGTATGAAACGGATGCTAAAACCGGCTTTATCGTCGCCGACCGCTTCCAGTCGATGCCTGTCGCCTACCCGGCGAACTATGGCTCGCTGACCCAGTCCCTGGCGGGCGATGGCGATCCGCTGGACGTGATCTTCTACACCCGCGCGCCGATGGCCCCGGGCACCCTGATTAAACTGCGCGCCATTGGCGTGCTGAAGATGATCGACGGCGGCGAGAAAGACGACAAAATCGTGGCCGTACCGGCGAGCAAAATTGACCCGACCTATGACGACATCAAAGAGCTGAGCGATCTGCCGAAGATTGAACAGCAGCGTCTGGAGTCGTTCTTCCGCGTCTACAAGCAGCTGCCGGAAGGGCGCAAGTCGGTGGAGCTGAACGGCTTTAACGATGCCGCCACCGCGAAGCAGGAAATTAAACAGGCATGGGATGCCTGGAAAACGAATCAGCCGAAGTAAAAAAAATGGCCCGGCGGCGGCTACCCGCCGGGCGATTTCCTACAGCTGCGCCGTCAGCGCGGCAATCTCCTCCTGCCACTGGGCCTGAAGCTGCGGCTTCTGATGTTTAGGCTTACGCAGCCGATCTTCTTCCAGCAACGTCTCCAGCATAATCAACCGTTCCAGCAGATCGTCATGTGCCTCGGGTTCATCACGCCGCGCGGCCTGAACCGGCACAGCACCCTGTCCGTTGCCGTCCCGCAGGCGGGCAAACACCGCGTCGGCATCGTGCCATTCGCTGAGCTGGCCATTTTCTATCAGCCAGAAGCGGTTGCAGCTCTGACTGATGAGCTGTCGGTCATGGCTGACCAGCAGCACGCCGCCCTCGAACTGTTGCAGCGTTTCGGCCAGCGCCTCTTTACCTTCCATATCCAGATGGTTAGTCGGTTCGTCGAGCATCAGCAGGCTAAAGCGGGCCAGGGTCAGGCCAATAAACAGCAGCCGCGAACGTTCCCCGCCGCTGAGGGTACTGACCTTTTGCCCGTGCCGGGCCCAGGCGAAGCCGGCGGAGATCAGCGCCATCTTGCGCTCCTGCGGGTTGGGCGCGAAGGGCTCCAGGGCCTCGATCAGGGTGGCGTCATCCGCCAGCTGGTGCAGGGTCTGGTCGTAATAGCCCATTGCCACACGGGGGTGGATCTTCAACCCGGCATGCGTTTCGCTGGTAATACATTGCCGCCAGATCAGGCGCATCAGAGAGGATTTGCCACAGCCGTTGCGCCCGACAATCGCCACCCGATCGCCACTTTTGAGCCGGACGTTTTCTGCCGAGAACAACGCCGGCAGGCCCGGTGCAGGCGGCACGTCGAGGGCGTCGATCTCCAGCAGCCGGTCGGCCCGCAGCGCGTCGCCGCGCAGGGTCAAGGTCCACGGAGTGCCGGAGGTCAGCGCCGTCTGGCTCTCCTTCAGCCGCTCCACCTGACGTTCCATCTGCTTGGCTTTGCGGGCCAGATCCTCGTTGTCGTAGACCTTGCCCCAGGTCGCTAGCCGTTTGGCGCTGGCGGTGACCCGGTCGATCTCCTTTTGCTCGGCTTTATGGCGAAGAGCGTCGCTTTCATCCTTCTCCGCCAGGGCCTGACGCGCACGGGTGCAGGGAAGGGCGAAGTAGTGCAACGTTTTGTCACGCAGGATCCAGCTGCCGTTGGTGACGGCATCCAGTAGCTGCCTGTCGTGCGACACCAGCACAAAGCTGCCGGACCAGTTCTGTAAGAACTGCTCCAGCCACAGCAGCGTGGGCAGGTCGAGGTGGTTGCTGGGTTCATCCAGCAGCAGCAGATCCGGCTCGTTAATCAGCGCCCGCGCCAGCAGCAGACGGGTGTGCTGTCCGCCGCTGAGGGTAGCCGATTGCAGGCCGGTGTCCTGCGGGGTAAAGCCCATGCCCGCCAGCAATGTTTCCGCCCGCCAGCGCAGGCTTTCGCGCTCGGCCAGCGGAAGCTGCGCCAGCACCGCGTCGATCATGGTCAGCGGATAGACAGATTCCGGGAGATGTTGCTCCACCCGCGCCATCAGACAGTGTCCGGCCAGCGCGACCGTTCCGGAAAGGGGCGTGTCTGTGCCGTCGAGGATCTTCAGCAGGGTACTTTTGCCGCAGCCGTTATCGCCCAGCAGACCAATGCGGTCGCCTTTCTTCAGGCTAAAGGTGAGGTCGTTGAACAGCGTGTCAAAGGCAGTATCAACACGGAGAGAAAGTGCAGTCAGTAATGTGCTCATTTGCTTACTCAAGAGTTACAGGCATGAAAATGCCTCGTCATACATCGCTGACGATAACCCGGTAAGCCCGAGAGAAGGGATTCAGTCTTAGGTGTCTTCGCTCAAGCCGAAGTTATCGCAGCACGAAACCGATAACGCTTGAGCAGGTGCGATCACCAAGGTGAAGTGAAATATCAAAGATTTCACAGCACAGCATAATTAGCCTCCTTTTATATTCAGTGGGTTGATGAATGAAAGGAGTGTAGCGGGGTTTGGTATGGCGAGCAAGGGGGCGCGGAGGTAGAAGCAAAATGGCGACCTTTGGTTGCCATTTTTAGTGTTTGCTCCCTCTCCCTGTGGGAGAGGGTTGGGGTGAGGGCATCAGGCCGCACCGAGGGTTTATAGTAATGTGGTTGCATTTTAAAACCATCCAACCTAATCTTTAATTGGTTTTATTTTAAAACCTATTTAAGGAAGCTGAGCGCATGAATAAGCACCTGAACGCGCGTATATCACCCAGCCTGATGTGGCTCTTTGCCATCGCCAGCGGCCTGAGCGTGGCGAATGTCTATTACGCTCAACCGCTGCTCGACGCCCTGGCGCGGGATTTCGCCATCAGCCAGGCGGCGGTGGGCGGGGTGATCACCGCCACCCAGCTGGGCTGTGCGCTGGCGCTGCTGTTTCTGGTGCCGCTGGGCGATCGGGTGGATCGCCGCCGTCTGATGGCGCTGCAAATGCTGGCCCTGATCGTCGCCCTGATTGCAGTGGGGATGGCGCAGTCCGCGCCGGTCTTGCTGGCAGGCATGCTCGCCGTCGGGCTGCTCGGTACGGCGATGACCCAGGGGCTAATCGCCTATGCGGCCAGCGCTGCGGCCCCTCATGAACAGGGCCGGGTGGTGGGAACGGCCCAGGGCGGGGTCTTCATCGGTCTGCTGCTGGCGCGGGTCTTTGCCGGGGGCGTCAGCGATCTGACGGGGTGGCGCGGGGTCTACTTCTGCGCCGCGCTTCTGATGCTGGCGATTGCGATCCCGCTGTGGCGACGGCTGCCCGTCCTGCCTCCGGCCTCACGCGCGCTGAGTTATCCCCGTTTGCTGGCCTCGATGCTGACCCTGCTGCGTGAGGAGAAGGTGCTCCAGGTGAGGGGCATACTGGCGCTGCTGATGTTCGCTGCCTTCAATATTTTCTGGAGCGCGTTAGTGCTGCCCCTGAGCGCGCCGCCGTATAGCTTCTCGCATACCGCGATAGGCGCGTTCGGGCTGGCGGGCGTGGTCGGCGCGCTGGCCGCCGCCCGTGCCGGGCAGTGGGCGGATCGGGGTTATGCCCGCCGCACCAGTGGATTGGCGCTCCTGGCGCTGCTGCTGGCCTGGTGGCCGCTGTCGCTGATGCCTGTGTCACTCTGGGCGCTGGCGATCGGGATCGTGCTGCTGGACCTGGGCGGTCAGGCGCTGCACGTCACCAATCAGAGCCTGATTTTTCGCACCCGCCCGGACGCCCACAGCCGTCTGGTGGGGCTCTACATGCTGTTTTATGCCGTCGGCAGCGGGCTGGGGGCCATCGGCACGACCGTCACTTATGCTCATTTTGGCTGGCAGGGTGTGTGCATGCTGGGGGCGTTGGTCAGCCTGCTGGCACTGCTGTTCTGGTGGGTGACCCAGCGCCAGGTCACAGAAACCCTGAGTTGCGCCAGTGAACGCAGGTGAATTCCCGGCCGTACTGGCGTAAAATTAGCTTTTTGCCACAGGTAACTTCAGCAATGGCTCTGATCCCGAAAAACTACGCGCGGCTGGAAAGCGGCTACCGCGAGAAAGCACTCAAAATCTATCCGTGGGTATGCGGACGTTGTTCGCGGGAGTTCGTTTATTCGAACCTGCGTGAATTAACGGTTCACCATATCGATCACGACCATACCAACAACCCGGAAGATGGCAGTAACTGGGAGTTGTTGTGTCTGTTTTGCCACGATCACGAGCATTCCAAATACACGGAAGCGGATCTGTACGGCACTACCGTGGTCGCCGGTGAAGACGCGCAAAAAGATGTAGGCACGGCGACCTACAACCCGTTTACCGATTTACAGGCGATGTTGAATAAGAAGAAGTAGATCGCGGTCGAAATGCCGGGTGGCGCTGCGCTTACCCGGCCTACGAACTGCTCCGTCTCCCTGTGGGAGAGGGTTGGGGTGAGGGCATCAGGCCGCAATTAAATTGAAGTTCTACGGTAGCTACGGTATTCCGGCTGCCAGAAGTTCTCGTCAATCGCCTGCTGCAACGCATCGGCTGAAGTTTTCACCGCCACCCCTTGCTGCTGCGCCATCTTGCCCACGGCAAAGGCAATCGCCTTCGACACCACGTGAATATCCTTCAGCTCCGGCAGCACCAGCCCTTCGCCGTTGTTCACCAGCGGTGAGTGCTTGGCCAGGGTTTCGCTGGCGGACATCAGCATCTCATCGGTAATGCGCGAGGCGCCAGAGGCGATCACCCCGAGGCCAATCCCCGGGAAGATATAGGAGTTGTTGCACTGGGCAATCGGGTAGGTTTTATCCTTCCACACTACCGGGGCAAACGGGCTGCCGGTGGCAACCAGCGCATTGCCTTCGGTCCAGGCGATGATGTCCTGCGGGGTCGCTTCCACGCGGGAGGTCGGGTTCGACAGCGGCATCACGATTGGACGCGCGCAGTACTTATGCATCTCGCGGATGATCTCTTCGGTGAACAGCCCGGTCTGCCCGGAGACGCCGATCAGGATATCCGGCTTGACGTTGCGCACTACGTCCAGCAGGGAGAGCACTTCGTTATCGGTATCCCAGTTTTTCAGGTTCTCGCGCTTTTGCACCAGTTTGGTCTGGAACGGGAGCAGGTTCGGCATGGCGTCGGTCAGCAGGCCGAAGCGGTCTACCATAAAGACGCGCGAGCGGGCCAGCTCTTCGCTTAAGCCTTCCCGCTGGGTCTGGGCGATGATCTGCTCGGCAATGCCGCACCCGGCGGAACCGGCACCGAGGAAGACGATCTTCTGATAGCTTAACTGGTTGCCCGCCGCGCGGCTGGCAGCAATCAGGGTGCCGACGGTGACCGCCGCGGTGCCCTGAATATCGTCGTTAAAGGAGCAAATTTCGTCGCGATAGCGATTCAGCAGCGGCATGGCGTTTTTCTGCGCGAAATCTTCAAACTGCAACAGCACATCCGGCCAGCGATGTTTTACCGCCTGGATAAAGTCATCCACGAACTGGTAATACTCTTCGTCGGTGATGCGCGGGTGACGCCAGCCCATATACAGCGGATCGTTGAGCAGCTGCTGGTTGTTAGTACCGACGTCCAGCACCACCGGCAGGGTGTAAGCCGGGCTGATACCGCCGCAGGCGGTGTAGAGCGACAGCTTGCCGATAGGAATACCCATCCCGCCGATCCCCTGGTCGCCCAGACCGAGAATACGTTCCCCGTCGGTCACCACGATCACCTTGATGTTGTGGTTCGACACGTTCTGCAGAATGTCATCCATGTTGTGACGGTTCTGATAAGAGATAAACACGCCGCGCGAGCGACGGTAAATTTCGGAGAAGCGTTCGCAGGCGGCGCCGACGGTCGGGGTGTAGATCACCGGCATCATCTCGTCGAGATGGTTTTGCACTAATCGATAGAAGAGGGTTTCGTTAGTGTCCTGGATATTGCGCAGGTAGATGTGCTTATCGATCTCGGTTTTGAAACCCTGGTACTGGATCCACGCGCGCTCGGCCTGTTCTTCGATGGTTTCCACCACTTCCGGCAGCAGGCCCAGCAGGTTGAAGTTGCTGCGCTCTTCCATGCTGAAGGCGCTGCCCTTGTTCAGCAGGGGAAATTCCAGCAGAACCGGTCCGGCGTAAGGGATGTAAAGGGAACGATGTCGGGTTGCTTTGTTGTCCATGTCACTCACTTAATTTTGGGAAATCCGTCCCTGGCACTGGTGTTGATCATTGTCGCTGTCGTGCCCGCAGGGGATGTCAGGCGGCTAGTATAAAGGAGGTGAATGTTAAAAACCGCAACATACAAACAAAAACACCATCGGTTTTGCCGATGGTGTCGGGGATCTTTAGCGAACTTACTTAGGTTCGTGGCGCTTTCTGCCGGTAGCGTGGGTGACCTGCGTTTCGCTGTCGCCCTCAATCACCACTTTACGCTGATTAGAGAGTTTGTAGTTCAGTCCCAGGATATGGCGTGCCTGACGGTTCGATTTCATAGTAACTCCTCATTCCTGTTGATAGTGATAAGGCGAACGAAATGTAACCCCTAAGGTTGCAGATCCAGCATAGCAGGTTTTCAGAAACTGGCGTGCTGACCGCTGACGACGTAGTTAATGGTCTGCTGGTAGATGTCACTGAGGATGTCATTGTCTGATGCTTCTACCCATTTGGTGAGTTCCATCAAAATGTCATCTTCGGTGACAGCGCCCAGCTCTGCGCGTAAACCCTGTGCAATGGCATTGACCAGCTCCGGCTGCGCGGATGGTGTGGTTGCTGAAGTATAAGTAAACATAGTGCCTCCGTGTCGTTTTCTATTTAATGTTCCGGTTCGCAATGACGTAATGCACATTCAGAATGGCAAACTTTTTAATCACTGTGACTAAGACTCGTCCTGGAAATAAAAATATCATAATCACCGCAATTCCATGAATATATTATGGCTTCCAGCGACGCACGTTTGTGTATTTTTCATAAGGCATAGGCGAGGGCCAGGATATCAATTCAATCACGCTGCCCCAGGGCGTTTTACCGTAGCAAAAAGCGTTGCCTTCTCCCTGTTCGGCCGGGAAGGAGAGCGCCTTAGGCTCGGTAAACATTTCGCCACCCGCCGCCGTAAAGCGCGCTATCGCCTGTGCAAAATCATCGACATAGACGGCGAAATGCTGCAATCCAAAGTCGCTCGCTCTTGCCGGTGGCTGCTGCTCCGGCCCGTGCATTTCAAACAGCTCTATCCCCGGCCCGTGGGGCATCGCCAGCATCCGAATGGCGCGAACGTCGGTTCCGGGGAATAAGCGTAACGTCTTCTGCTGGGCATCGGGATCAATATTTCCGTCACCGGGTTCGACGGATCGATATATTTCTTTAGCATTAAATGCCTGTTCAAAAAATAGCGTGGCCTGATTAATGTCCGGTACGGTAATACCGATATGGTCGATACCTCTGACGGGTGAATTCATTTTGTACTCCTTATTAAAAATTAAAATATAGCAGGTGAATATCTGCGCAATGGCATGAGACTGTTCCGTCTTTGCCATAAAGACCGATCTCTCTTCTATACTTAACCCCTTGTATGCCAAAAGGAGAACATATTATGACGATTCACAAGCACGGTTCGGCGCACTGGTCTGGCGATATCAAACGCGGCAAAGGTACAGTTTCCACCGAGAGCGGCGTCCTTAATCAGCAACCTTACGGCTTTAATACCCGCTTCGAAGGGGAAAAGGGCACCAACCCGGAAGAGCTGATTGGCGCAGCGCACGCAGCCTGCTTCTCAATGGCGCTGTCGCTGATGCTGGGCGAGTCTGGTTACACTGCCGATTCCATCGACACTACTGCGGATGTATCGCTGGATAAAACCGACAGCGGCTTTGCGATCAGCAAAATTGCGTTGCAGAGCAAAGTGACCGTACCGGGCATTGATCCGCAGCAGTTTGACGGCATCATTCAGAAGGCCAAAGCCGGGTGTCCGGTGTCGCAGGTGCTGAAAGCTGAAATCACCCTCGACTACACCCTGAACTGAATCCTGAACCGATCCTTTCGCCGGGCGTTGCGCCCGGCTATCCCTTCACCGCCTCAGGAAAGACTTCCGCCAGCCAGGCGATAAATACCCTCAGACGCTGCGTCACATGCCGGTTTTGCGGATACACCACGTAAAACGGATAGTGCGGCGGACGCCATTTCGCCAGAATTTCCACCAGCGAACCCGCCTCAATCAGCCCGCCGGCAGAGTAGCGAAAGGTCTGGATAATCCCCATTCCGGCAACCGCCGCCGCAAGGTGGGCGTTACTTTCGTTAACTCCGATATGGTGCCGCAGGCTGATGTCGCGAACCTCATCGTCATGGGTAAAGCGAAACGGCACCGCGCGCCCGGTCACCGGCGACAGATAGCTCACCAGCTTATGACCATTGCGCAGCTCCTCCGGGTAGGCGGGTATTCCGTGCTGCTTCAGGTAGCCTGGGGTGGCACAGGTGACCATCTCCGCATTGCCGATATGGCGGGCAATAAGGGAGGAGTCCCCCAGCGCGCCCCCGCGGATCACACAGTCCACGTTGCCGCTGATCAAATCCACCGGCCGGTCGGCCACCCCCAGGTCGATGCGGATGTCGGGATAACGATGCATAAAATCCGGTAGCACCGGGATCAGCACGTCCCGCGCCGTCGAGCCACCCACATCAATGCGCAAATGTCCCTGCGGCTGCTGCTTTACCGCGCTGAAGGAGGTGTCGATATCTTCAATATCAATCAGCACCCGCCGGGCCTTTTCATAATAGTCCTGTCCCTCCGGCGTTGGGGTTACGCGCCGGGTGGTGCGCTGTAACAGCCGCACGCTCAGATGTTCCTCCAGCGCTTTTACCAGCTTGCTGAGGGTGGCGATGGGCATGTTCAGCGAGTCTGCCGCCCGGGTAAAGCTGCCGGTTTCCACCACGCGCGTAAAGGCGCGCATTGCCATTAACTGATCCATAAGTCGGGGCTCATCGAAACGGGGATTATTCCCGCAGGGAAAAAGTGATTTCCATTTTTGCTGATTTTTCCGTAATCCCGCAAGCGGTAGAGTGCATTCACACCAACAACACAGAAGGTAAATCACATGAACTCAGCATTAACAGGCAAAATCGCACTCGTCACCGGGGGTACCAGCGGTATCGGTCTGGCCACGGCAAAAGAGCTGGCCGATCAGGGGGCCAGGGTTTACATCACCGGTCGCCGTCAGGCAGAGCTGGACAACGCCGTCGCCAGCCTCGGCGGGCAGGCGACCGGTATTCGCGCCGATGCTTCACGCCTTGACGATCTTGATACGGTGTACGCGCAGATCGCTGAGCAGGCAGGACGCCTGGACGTGCTGTTCGCCAACGCCGGTGGCGGCGATATGCTGCCGCTGGGGGCCATCACCGAAGAACACTTCGACCGCATCTTTGCCACCAACGTGCGCGGCGTGCTCTTTACTGTGCAGAAGGCGCTGCCGCTGCTGGTTTCCGGGTCGTCGGTGATCCTCACCGGCTCGACCGTCTCGGTTAAAGGCACCGCCAACTTCAGCGTCTACAGCGCCAGCAAGGCGGCAGTGAGAAACTTTGCCCGCTCATGGGCGCTGGATTTGCAGGGGCGCGGGATCCGCGTCAACGTGGTCAGCCCGGGCCCGATTAAAACCCCGGGGTTGGGGGATCTGGTGCCGGAAGATCAGCGTCAGGGGCTGTTCGATGCCCTGGCCTCGACGGTACCGCTGGGGCGCATTGGCGAACCGGTAGAGGTGGCCAAAGCGGTGGCGTTCCTCGCCTCTGATGCCTCCAGCTTTATCAACGCCGCCGAGCTATTCGTGGATGGCGGGATGGCGCAGATTTAACGCTGATAGACCAGGGTGAGATTGCCGCCGAGGCGGCGATCCTGCAACGGACGGCTGGCGTCCAGGCGTGACAATGTCACTGAGCTGCAGTGATGCATGGCGCACCAGGGCTCCAGCCACGCCAGATGATCCTCGTTTTGTTGCAAAACATACCCCGCCAGCCGCGCCAGCGCGCCATTATTCTCCTGCGTCACATCAATCTGATTCGCCCGGGCAAAACTGGCGATCATCACCAGCGGCTGCAGGGCATAGTTGTGATAGGCCAGCGCCCGTTCATGGCGACGCTGTTCGTTTGCCAGCGTACCGTCAGCGGCAATCTGCCCGGCGGCAATGCGGTACTCCTTCAACGACCAGTTGAACAAATCCCGTCGGTCAAGGGCCACGGCGCTGGCCATCACCGCCCAGGCCGCCCAGTAGCTGTGGTTATTGGTGCTCTTCAGCGGCAGGCCGTCCCACTCCAGTACCACCCGATCCGCCAGCTGGCCCAGCCAGCGCTCGGTGGCCTGTTGTCCGGCAAGTGACGTTCCGGGGGTAAACTTCAGCTCCAGCCAGCTGCTGGCCAGGGTTGCCAGCGCCCATTTGCGCATGGCGCGCCCGGTATGGCTGGTCTCCCCGGAGAGCAACGCGTCTGCTTTAGCCCAGGCCGCATAGCCGTTGAGAATACAGTTCAGGGTATGCGGATCCCCGCTCTGTTTATAGCGCCAAACCATCTCCGAGATCCCGCGCTCAAAGCCGACGACAGGTTTAGACGCGGCGCGAAACGACTGTTCCGCCTGCGGATTTAGGGTGGCGCGGGCGCTGTCCGACCCCTCATATTTACTGCGTAAGGTCAGCGGGGCGGTGAAGGGCGCGGGGAGGGGCACGCAGCCGCCCGAAACGGTGCGCGGCAGCGGTCGGGTAAAGCCATCGGGCGGCACCAACGGAGTGGCAAGAGCGTACACCGGTAAACAGAGCAGCAGCCGCAATGTACGTTTCACATTCACCTCCGCCTGAATTAAACATTCACTTTGTTTATTTTTGAGCCGAATCGCTTCTTTCCGGATATATCCCTTTAATACTATTAGTCGACGAATGTAAATTATGCTAAACAATAGCTTATAAGGCCTAACAATCGACCCGGGAACAATAGCTGTGCTGACTACTCTCATTTACAAAAGCCAGTTAAATTCATCCTGTAAATCGTTATCCCTCCTTTCACTGGTTGAAAAGGCCAAACACAGTAATGCCGCGCTGAATGTCACGGGCATTTTACTGTTTAACGGCGTCGATTTTCTGCAGATCCTTGAAGGATCTGAAGAGGTTATTGAGACGTTGTTTGTGAAGATCCGCCAGGACAAGCGCCATGACAGCGTGGTAGAGCTGATGCGCGATTACGGCCCACGGCGACGCTTCGAGAACGTCGGCATGCTGCTGTTCGATCTGCGTATCGACACGCCAAAATCGGTGCGCTCCTCCGTGTTGCGCTACAGCAAGCTGGATAATTATCTGGCGGCGGAAGACCGGGTATTTAAATTTATTCAGACTTTTATTCACCAGCAGAAAAAAGCACCGGGGGTGTCCAGCTTTCGACCGGATAAGTGGACGCTGGCCCCGGAGCATGCGCCTTTTGGCAAATCCATCAACGGGCTGATTGAGAACCAGGTCTGCCAGTTTGCCCTGCAGCCGATCGTCGAACCCACCGAAGGGAAAATCTCCTCGCTGGAGGCGCTGATCCGCAGCAACGACGGCGGGAGCCCGGAGCGGTTCTTTAACGCCCTCGATCAGGACAACGTGTACAAAGTCGATCTGCTGACCAAGTCCTACGCCTTTGCGCTGGCAGAGAAGATTGGCATTGGCGACCATAAAATCGCCATTAACCTGCTGCCGATGTCGCTGGTCAACGTGCCCGGCGCCGTCGATTATCTGATGGACCAGATCCTCTCCCACGGTTTGCAGCCGGAGCAGGTGGTGATTGAGGTTACCGAAAATGAGATGATCTCCGGCTTCAACCAGTTTAACAGCGCTATCAAGCAGTTAAGGGCGGCGGGGATTGGTCTGGCGATTGATGATTTTGGCTCTGGCTATGCCGGGCTGTCGCTGCTGACCCGTTTCCAGCCGGATAAACTAAAAATCGATCGCGAGATTGTCAGCGATATCCACTTAAGCGGCCCGAAACAGGCCATTGTGAAGTCGATCATCAGCTGTTGCACCGACATGGAGATTGCGCTGGTGGCCGAGGGCATCGAGAAAATCGAAGAGTGGTGCTGGCTGGAGTCGGCAGGCATTAAGCGTTTTCAGGGCTTTTTATTCGCCCGGCCAAAATTAAACGGCGTGGGTGAAATTCACTGGCCACAATATACTAATGCTGCTTATTTAAGCGATTAACTATCCCGCAAATAATTAGCCGTAAAAGAGATAAAAAATTTCCATCTATGGCAGGGTCGAAAATATAAGGTCCTGCCGTGCAATATGATGATTTAAATACCTATTAACGCTGTTATTGATATCTTCATAAATAAATAACTTTAATTCAATATTAAGGGGCGGGTGCCGATAATACTTCAGACCGTTTTATTTCTGAGGTAGTTATGTCGCTTAAAAAGTCGTCCCTTGCCATTCTGCTTGCCCTGCTGTTTTTCTTTGTTGCCAGTGCCGCAACCAACGTCTGGCTGGCTATAAAAAGTAATGATTCACTGGATAACGTCAATAAAGAGATCCAGGTGGTGCTATCCATTATCGATCCCATTAACCACAGCCGTACCCTGCGGGTGCGGGTCATGGAGTACATGAAGCAGGTGGAGAGCGGGGACACTGCCGGTATCGCCGAGAAGCTGGATTCGGTTAAGCTGGCCCTGACCAAAGCGGATGGCGCGTTTGCCGCCTTTAATGCCGCGCCGCGTCTGGCGGATGAAGCCCCGTTAGTGAAGGACTACGACGACGCCTGGCTCGCCTACCGTAATCAGGGGCTGGAGCCATTGATTGCCGCGGCCTCGGCGCACGACGCGGCAAAATTTGATGCCCTGATCCCGCAGATCTCCCGCCTCGATCGTCAGTATGAGATCGTCCTCGACCAGGTGCTCTCTGTGCACCAGAAATACGCGAAGCAGCTCAACGAGGATGCGCGTTCGCACTTTGCCTCCGGCTTAATCATTATTGCCGCTTTTGCCGCGCTGTTTGTGGTGGTGATTATCGGGGTGAGCGTCCTGATGAAGCGGTTTGTCTTCGCCCCGATTAACCTCGCGCGGGAGCACTGCAGCCAGATCGCCGCCGGTCAGCTGACCGAAGCGGTGCCGCAGAAGGCGGGCTCAAACAGCGAAATCGATCTGCTGATGGGCTCGATGGAGCAGATGCGTCTGGCCCTGCTGGAGACCATCTCTCAGGTGCGCGAAGCCTGCCGCACCGTCAATTATGCCTCGCAGGAGATTGCCTCCGGCAACATCGATCTGGCCTCGCGTACCGAGCAGCAGGCCTCGGCCCTGACGGAAACCGCCGCCAGCATGGAGCAGCTGAGCGCCACCGTCGCCAATAACACCGACAATGTGCATCAGGCCGGTAAGCTGGTGCAGGATGCGGTGAACAATGCCCGTACCGGTGAGGCGGTGACCCGCGAAGTGATCGAGACCATGAACACCATCGCCGCCAACTCCCAGCGTATCGAAGATATTACCAGCGTGATCAACAGTATCGCCTTCCAGACCAACATTCTGGCGCTGAACGCCGCGGTAGAAGCCGCCCGTGCCGGCACTCAGGGGCGCGGTTTTGCGGTGGTGGCAACCGAAGTCCGTACCCTGGCGCAGAAGAGTGCCGTGGCGGCGAAGGATATCGAAAACCTGATTGCCCAGTCGGTTTCGAGCGTGAAAAACGGTTCGCAGCTGGTGAATCGCTCAGGGGAGGTGATTCACGCCATTATCAACTCGGTCAATAAAGTGAACGCGCTGATGGAGCAGATCTCGGTGGCCTCGGAAGAGCAGAGCCGCGGCATCGGCCAGGTCGGCCAGGCCGTGACCGAGATGGACGGTGTGACCCAGCAAAACGCCGCCCTGGTGCAGGAGTCCGCGGCCGCAGCCGCCTCGCTGGAAGAGCAGGCGAAACACTTGACCCAAAGCATCTCCAGCTTCAGACTGCCGGAACCGGCATAATTCACTCCCGTAGAGGTTTCTGCCCGGCGGCGCTGCGCTTGCACGGGCCTACGTTTCTGTAGGCCGGGTAAGGCGCAGCCGCCACCCGGCAATACAGACCGCACCCTTTTTGTAGGCCGGGTAAGGCGCAGCCGCCACCCGGCAACACAGACCGCACCCTTTTTGTAGGCCGGGTAAGGCGCAGCCGCCACCCGGCAATACAGACCGCACCCTTTTCGTAGGCCGGGTAAGGCGCAGCCGCCACCCGGCAACACAGACCGCACCCTTTTCGTAGGCCGGGTAAGGCGCAGCCGCCACCCGGCAATACAGACCGCACCTTTTCGTAGGCCGGGTAAGGCGTAGCCGCCACCCGGCATGTTGCACCGGTGTCGTCGGTTCCCCCTCACCCCAGCCCTCTCCCTCAAGGGAGAGGGAGCCGACAGTGCCCAATAGTTATCTCGACCACACCCTTCGCAGTGACCCATCTCACATTAATTTTCCTGGTCTATGCTTGATGTTCATGCGCTGCATCACGTCAGCGCATTTTCTCTTTTTCCCTCTGCTTCGCGATAAACGCCAGGCAACCCGAGGATCATGGGTCAAACGAGGTGGTGGAATGACTGCTAAATCTATTAGGTATTGGGGTTGTGAATACAGCGATGCGAACAGCGTTCGCTTTCATCTGTGGGCCAGCGGTCAGCAGCAAATTGCCCTGCGCCTGAACGACGAAACACTGCCGATGCACCCGACCGGTGACGGCGGATTTGAACTGACGGTTAACAACGTTACCCCCGGTTCAGCCTACAGCTTTATCCTGCCCGACGGCACTGCGGTGCCCGATCCGGCCTCTCGCGCCCAGCAAGGTGATGTCAACGGCCCGTCGCTGGTCTGCGATCCTCACAGCTATGTCTGGCGCAACACCCACTGGCAGGGTCGGCCCTGGGAAGAGAGCGTGGTCTATGAGCTGCATATCGGGACCTTTACCCCGGAGGGCACCTTCCGCGCGGCCGCCGACAAACTGCCGTATCTGGCCTCGCTCGGTATCACCATGATTGAGCTGATGCCGCTCTCCCAGTCCGGGGGGAATCGCGGCTGGGGCTACGACGGCGTCCTGCTGTATGCCCCGCACAGCGCCTACGGCACGCCGGACGAGCTGAAAGCCTTTGTTGATACCGCTCACGGCCTCGGGCTGTCGGTGGTGCTGGATATTGTGCTTAACCATTTCGGGCCCGAGGGTAACTATCTGCCGAAACTGGCTCCAGACTTTTTCCATCCGGAACGCATGACTCCGTGGGGGAACGGCATCGCTTACGACCTCGCGCCGGTGCGTCAGTTTATAGTCGATGCACCGCTCTACTGGCTGACGGAGTTCCGTTTCGACGGCCTGCGCTTTGACGCCATCGATCAGATTGAGGATAGCTCCGACACCCACGTGCTGATTGAGATCGCCACCCGCATCCGCGCCGCCATCACCGACCGGCCGGTGCATCTCACCACTGAAGACAGCCGCAACGTGGTGTTTCTCCATCCGCGTGAGGAGGATGGCAGCGTGCCGCTGTTTACCGGGGAGTGGAATGACGATCTGCATAACGCTGTACACGTGATGGCCAGCGGAGAAACCCACGCCTGGTACCAGGATTTTGCTGAAAAACCAGAAAACTGGGTGGCACGGGCGCTCGCTGAGGGCTTTTCTTATCAGGGGGAACGTTCCCCGCAGACCGGAGAGCCCCGGGGAGTGAAAAGTATCGCTCAACCGCCAGTGGCCTTCGTCGATTTCATCCAGAATCACGATCAGGTAGGTAATCGTGCTCAGGGGGATCGTCTGTTAAGCCTGATTGGGGAAGAACGCACCCGGGTACTGATGGCCGCGCTACTGCTGTCTCCGCATATCCCGCTGATGTTTATGGGCGAGGAGTTTGGTGAAACCCAACCGTTCCTGTTCTTTACCGATTTCCACGGGGATCTGGCGCGCGCGGTGCGGGAAGGCCGCGCGAAAGAGTTCAGCGATCACGACGAGACGGTGCCGGATCCCAACGCACCAGAGACCTTTGCCCGTTCGAAACTGGACTGGGACAAACTCAACCAACCTGACGGCCAGCGCTGGCTGCGCTTTACCCAACAGCTGTTGCAGCTGCGCCAGCGGGCGATTGTACCGCTGCTGGCCGGGGCACAGGGCGGTAACGGCAGGGTGCTGAAAACCGCCACGGGCTGTGTGGTAGTGAGCTGGACATTTACACAGGGCACGCTGACCCTGGCGCTCAATGCGGGTGACCAGGAACAATCGATGCCCGATATAGCCGGTGAAACGCTGTTTGCCTGGCCGGAAGGCCGCACGGAACTGCTCGCGAACACCGTTATTGTACGTTTTGCACAAGGAGAACCGACCTGATGATCCCAACAGCGACCTGGCGTATTCAGTTTCGCAACGGCATGACCTTCGATCGTGCCGCCAGTCTGGTGCCGTATCTGCAACAGCTCGGCATCAGCCATCTGTATGCTTCGCCAATATTTACTGCCGCCCGGGATTCGACGCACGGTTATGACGTTACCGATGCCAACGAGATTGACCCCGCTATCGGCGGCCGCGCCGGATTTGAACGGCTGGTCAGCGCCCTGAAGGCGGCCGGGCTGGGGTTGATCCTCGATATTGTGCCGAACCACATGTCCACCTCGCTGGAAAACGGCTGGTGGCGGGATGTGATTGAGCACGGGGAGAAGAGCCGCTACGCCCGTCATTTCGATATCGACTGGTCCCGCCGGCTGACGCTGCCGTTTCTCGGGGATGACTTTGACGTCGTGCTGGCGAACGGTGAGGTTACTGTCCAGCGCGACCCCAATACCGGTAAACCGGCGCTGGCCTATTTTGATAATTTCTATCCGCTGACCCCTGAAAGCTGGGAAGGGCGGGAAGAGGAGGTGCTTAGCCTTCGCGATCCGGCAGCCATTACCCGACTGCATAACCAGCAGCCGTGGCGGCTCACCAGCTGGCGCGATGCGCCGCGCGATCTCTCCTGGCGACGCTTCTTCGAGATCACCGGTCTGGTGGGCGTGCGGGTTGAGGACGACGCGGTGTTTGATGACAGCCACAAGCTGATCCTCGACCTGGTGCGTTCGGGCGCGGTAGACGGGCTGCGCATCGATCACGTGGACGGGCTGGCCGACCCGCGAGCCTATCTGCAGCGTCTGCGTCAGGAGGCGGGCCCCGACTGCTATATCACGGTGGAGAAAATCCTCAGTAAAGGCGAGAACCTGCCTAAAGACTGGCCGATCTCCGGCACCACCGGCTACGAATTTATCGCCTCGCTGTCAGAAGTGCTGATCGACGACGACAAAATCGACGGCCTGCGCCAGGCCTATGACACAGTGATGGGCCGCCCGGTGGATATGGACGCCGAGCTGCGTGACGCGCGGCTGCTGATGGTGGACCGAAACTTCGCCGGGGAGTTTTCCACCTTGCTGAAGCTGGCGAACACTCTGGCGCAGACCGAAGGCGTCAATCTGGAAGAGGAACCCCTGCGGCTGGCCCTGCGCGAGCTGCTGGTGGCCTTCCCGGTGTACCGTACCTACGGCACGGCGCAGGGCATGTCTGCCGCGGACATAAGGCTGCTGAACCATGTGGTGTCAACCATCAGCGCCGACCCCGAGGCCATCGCGCTGCTGATCCGCATTCTGACCGGCGAGGTCTCTGAGGAGGCGCAGGATACCGCCACGAATTTCCGCACCCGTTTTCAGCAGCTGACCGGGCCGCTGATGGCGAAGTCGGTGGAGGATACGCTGTTCTTCCGCCAGCACATGGATCTGGCCCTCAACGAAGTGGGTGCCGAGCCGGTGCCGCGCGCCTTCTCGCTGACGCGTTTCCACACCGAGATGGCCGCCCGGCGGGAACGGCAGCCGGATGCGCTCTCCGGCACCTCAACCCATGACACCAAACGCGGGGAAGATGCCCGCGCCCGGCTGTACAGCCTGACCGAAGCCCCGGAGGTGTGGGCAGCGTGCGTGGCCCGCTGGCAGCAGCTGAACCAGACCCACGTGCGTTTTCTGAATGATGGCACGGCACCGCGCGCTGCCGACACCTGGATGCTCTATCAGGCGCTGGCGGGCGTCTGGCCGCCGGAGCTGGATCCGCAGGATGCGGCGGGGCTGAATGCGCTGGAGGAGCGTTTCCTGGCCTTTGTTGAGAAGGCACTGCGTGAGGCCAAGCTGCGCACCGACTGGGTGGACAGCAACGAAGCCTATGAAACGGTGGTGCTGGAGTACGCCCGCCATCTGCTGTCGCCGGAGAATCAGGATTTCCTGCAAGACTTCAGCACCTCGCTGCGTCCGTTTATCCGCGCCGGGCTGGTGAACAGCCTGAGCCAGACGGTGATCAAACTCACCGCCCCGGGCGTGCCGGATGTTTATCAGGGCAGCGAGGGGCTCAACTTTAGCCTCGTCGATCCTGATAACCGTCGCGAACCCGATTTCGACCAGCTACGTCAGCAGCTGGAGACGGCGGATCGGCAGATTGCCGCCCGCGAGGCGAGCTGGCTGGACGGGCAGCTGAAACTGTCCGTCACCCGCACGCTGCTCCATCTGCGCCAGCGCAAACCGGCGCTGTTCCGTCTGGGCAGCTATGTTGCGCTCCTCACCCGCGGCGAGCGGGCGGATAAGGCCATTGCCTTTGCCCGCGTGGATGATGATGACGTGCTGATTGTGGTGGCACCACGGCTGGCGCTAGCCAACGCCGCGCAGGCGTTCCCGGTTACCGGTGCGGCCCTGTGGGGCCAGACTGAGGTGGTTCTTCCGCCCGGTCTCGCCGGGCGCAGCTATCAGGACTGCTTCAGCGGTGAAACCCTGGTCTTAGGCGAAAGCCTGCAATTGAGTGATGCACAGGATTGCTGGCGGGTGTTACTTGCCCGCGGCTGATGATTATTACTGTTCGAGGGAGAGACTTTATGGCATTTGACAAAATCTATGAAATCCAGGCTGGGCAGAGTTATCCCCTGGGTGCCAACTACGATGACAAAGGGGTGAATTTCGCCCTTTTTTCGGCCTGCGCCGAACGCGTTGAGCTGTGTCTGTTTGACCCGAGTGGTAAAACTGAAATTGCCCGCCTGGAGTTACCGGAGTACACCGACGAAGTCTGGCATGGCTATGTCCCGGATCTGAAACCGGGCGCGCTGTACGGCTATCGCGTGTATGGCCCTTACGATCCGGAAAACGGGCACCGTTTTAATCCGCATAAGCTGTTGATTGACCCCTATGCGAGGGCACTGACCGGGGAGCTTATCTGGAACCCTTCCCATTTTGGCTATGAGCTGGGGCATGACGATCTCGATCTCAGCTTTGATACCCGGGACAGCGCGCCCTATACCCCAAAATGTCGGGTCATCGACCCGCGGGTATTCGACGGGCAGGATCCACATCGCCCGGCGGTGCCGTGGTCCAGCACCATCCTGTATGAAACCCACGTGAAGGGCTTTACCCAGCTCAACCCGGCGATCCCGCCTGAACTGCGGGGCACCTTCGAGGGGATGGGGCATAAAGCCACGGTGGACTACATCAAAAGCCTCGGCGTCACCTCCGTTGAGCTGCTGCCGGTGCATGCGTTCCCGGACGATCAGCATCTGCTCGAGCGTGGGCTGAAAAACTTCTGGGGCTATAACACCCTGAACTTCTTCTCCCCGGCGTCGCGCTATGGCGGCCCGAACGGCATTCAGGGGTTCCGCGACATGGTGCGCGCCTTCCACGATGCCGGTATTGAGGTGATCCTCGACGTGGTCTATAACCACACCGCCGAGGGCAACGAGCTGGGCCCAACGCTGTCGTTTAAGGGGATCGACAACTTCTCTTACTACCGCACCATTGCCGGGCAGCATCGCTACTACGTGAACGACACCGGCACCGGCAATACGGTGAATACCTCGCACCCACGGGTGCTGCAGATGGTGATGGACTCCCTGCGTTACTGGGCGGAGTCGATGCATATCGACGGCTTCCGCTTTGACCTCGGCACCATCCTCGGACGCGAGCCGGAAGGGTTCGACCAGCGCGGCGGCTTTTTCGATGCCATGATGCAGGATCCGCTTCTCTCGCGGCTGAAACTGATCGGCGAGCCCTGGGATATTGGCCCCGGCGGCTATCAGGTGGGGGGCTTCCCGCCGGGCTGGGGCGAGTGGAATGACAAGTATCGCGACACCGTGCGGGAATACTGGCGCGGGGATAACGTCTCCTCTGACTTTGCCGCGCGGCTGCTCGGCTCCGGAGATCTGTATGACCAGCGCGGGCGTCGCCCGTGGGCCAGCATCAACTTTATTACCGCCCACGACGGTTTTACCCTCAACGATCTGGTCTCGTTCAATGAGAAGCACAACGAGGCCAACGGCGAGGATAATAACGACGGCCACAATGATAACCGGTCATCGAATTATGGCGTCGAAGGTCCGACCGACGATGAGCAGATCAACGCCCTGCGCGAACAGCAGAAACGTAACTTCCTCACCACGCTGCTCTTCTCCCACGGCACGCCGATGCTGCTGGCCGGGGATGAGTTTGGCCGCAGCCAGTTGGGGAATAACAACGGCTACTGTCAGGACAGTGAGATCAGCTGGGTACACTGGGAGAATCTCCCGGAAAGCGCCGAGGCGCTGCGCAATTTTACCCGGCATCTGATCAAGCTGCGTGCCAGCCAGCCGCTGCTGCACCGCGAGAGCTGGCGTGACGGGATGGAGATCACCTGGTTCAATGCCGGCGGTGGGCTACAGCTGCCAGAGCACTGGGACGAGGGCACCACGCTGGGGCTCCATCTCACCCGGGCCGATCTGCATGGGCAAAAGGGGATCTGGCATGAGGTGCTGCTGCTGATCAACCCGTACGAAGGGGCGGTGCCGTTCCGTATCCCGGAAAGCGGTAGGGAGGGTTGGGTGCTCGAGCTGAGTACGGACGGGGATGAGCATCTGGGGCAGGCGGTGATCCCGGATACTGATTTTCCGCTGCCAGGCCGCAGTATCGTGCTGTTACGGCGGCCATAAAGCGGCGTTACTTGTTAGCCCGCGCTCTGTCCCACGGGCTGGTGGTCTCGTCGTCAGCTTTCGCTGGCGCGGGATCCTCCAGCGAGTCAAGGTACAGGGCTTCGACTTCGGCGCGGGCCCAGGGGGTACGCCGCAAAAACTTGAGGCTGGATTTGACGCTGGGATCGCTGTTAAAGCAGTTAATTTTAATCAGCTTTCCCAGCTGCGCCCAGCCGTAACGCGCCACCAGGGCATTGACCTGCATCTCTAGCGTGACGCCATGCAAAGGATCTTTCGAAGGGTGAGCAGTCACAGGCATCCTTTTATTATCTGGCAAGAGGTTGAAAGCGGGGAAGGGTACAAGAAAAGCAGGGGGCCAGCAAGCGCCCTGACGGGCTCCCAATCCTGAGGAAAACGGAATGTTGATAGCCCAGATTTCCGATATTCATGCCGCCCCTGACAATGATCATCTGGCCCGCTTTGACCGGGTGCTCGGGTGGCTGGCACAGCTGCAACCGGACGTGCTGGTACTTTCCGGGGATTTAACCGACGATGGCTGGCTTGAGGGGTACCAACAGGTCGCCGCCCGCCTGCGTCAGCAGCATTATCCTTCCATCATACTGCCGGGTAATTCCGACGATCGCCATCTGATGCGTGCAGTATGGGGAGAGAACTCGTGGGCGAAGGACGCCTGTGACGGTGCGCTGCATGCCGTTTATGAGGCTGACGGTCTGCGTCTGATTGGTCTCGATTCAACGGTGGAAGGGCAGGCTTATGGCTCCGTAACGGACCATCTGGGCTGGCTGGAGAAAGCGCTTACCCGGGCCGACGCGACGCCCTCAATGCTGTTTCTGCATCATCATGTTTTTGCCTCCGGAATACCGACCCTGGATGAGCCCCGGTGCAGAGGGCTGGATGGTCTGGAAGATCTTCTCCACAGCGCAGAGAACAGGCCGCTCGCCATTGCTTCCGGACACGTACACAGACCGGTAGCAGGAATGTTTGCGGGCATTCCGGCGCATATTTGTGCCTCCGGGTGCCCGGCCAATCCGGTGTGGTTTGGCAGCGATAAGGTTCCGCCCGTAGAGAACGCGCCGGGACTGATGATCCACCGCTACGTTAATGACGCGCTGACCAGCCATCATGTGGCAGTTTAACCGCGACCGGATGTTTTTGAAACGCTGTTCCTATATACTCTGTTTCCCGATCCTGCTGCTGTTGAACCGATGAAAACATCTAATAAAAACGTTCGTGCCTTTCACTTTTCCGCTTTTCGCTATCTGTTTGCCGCCCGTTTTCTCACCGTGCTGGGCAATGGTATTGCCCCCATCGCACTGGCTTTTGCGGTGCTGGATATCGGGGGATCGGTCTCTGATTTGGGTATCGTTGTTGCCTCCCGGTCGATCTTCAACGTGCTGTTCCTGCTGCTGGGCGGGGTGTTAGCGGACCGCTATTCCCGCAGTCGGGTGTTAGTTTCCTCTTCTCTTGTGGCGGCCATTTCGCAGGCGATTGTGGCCTGGTCGGTGCTGGACGGTTCCGCCACGGCGATCGGACTGGCCTTGCTCGGTGCCCTGAATGGGGCCGCCGCCGGTATTGCCTTACCGGCCTCTTCCGCGCTGATCCCTCAGACGGTTCCCGCCCGCAATCTGCGTGAAGCCAATGCCTTTTTGCAGGCCGGTATTTACGGTGGAACGGTGATTGGCGCTTCGCTGGGGGGCATTCTGATAAGCGCCGTCGGGCCCGGCTGGGGGCTGGCCATTGATGCGCTGGGCTTCGCCGCCGCCGCGCCGCTCTATTATTTAATCCGCGTCTCGCCACGCGAAGCCGGTTCAACCCAAAGCAATATCCTGCAGGACCTGAAAGAGGGGTGGAAAGAGTTCGCCAGCCGGGCCTGGGTGTGGGCTATCGTCGTGCAGTTCACCATTATCAATGCCGCCTTCAGCGGCGTGATGATGGTCCTCGGGCCGGTGATTGCCGATGCCTCCTTTGGACGTGCACACTGGGGGATGATTATTGCGGCCCAGAGCCTGGGGCTGATTGTGGGATCTTCCCTCGCGCTGCGCTGGCGTCCGCGCCGCGACCTCTTTATCGGGGTATTGCTGGTCTCATTTTGCGCCTTACCCCCGTTCATGCTGAGCCAGCTTGCGGCCACCCCGTGGCTGATGGGCGCGTTTTTTATTGCTGGCGTGACCTTTGGTCTGTTCGGTGTCGCCTGGGCCCAGTCGCTGCAAACCCATATCCCGCAGGACAAGCTGGCCCGGGTCTATGCCTATGATGCGGTGGGGTCTTTCGTCGCCATTCCCTTCGGCGAGCTTATCGCCGGTCCGCTGGCTGTTGAGTACGGCACCAGCAACGTGCTGCTGGTTTCCGCCGTTGCGATAGCGATCGCCACGGCGGGGGCGAGCCTTGTGCCGGCTATCAGGCGGCTGGAGAGTGGTTCTCAGATGACATCTCACACTATTGCCCGGGAAAACAATCCGTAGGCCGGGCAAGCGAAGCGCCCCCGGCACCGCCGTTCAGCGATAATTTTAGTTTCTCAATAAAAGTGCTGACCCGAAGGGGAAGGTAACGCGTTGTGGGGAGTACCGCCCAGACTGATAAAGCCTGGGGGCTGGCATCCGATAATTCAATCTCAACAAGTGCACCGTCCCGAATTTCTTTCATAACGTCCCAGCGGGTAAGTTGAGCAATGCCCAGCCCCTGAACGCAGAGCTCTCGTACCCCTTCAACATTATCGGAGATGAAGCGCCCATCGACACCGACCCTGATAACATCGCCCTCACGTTCGAACAGCCACTGTGGAACACTGCTGAGCCGCAGGCAATTGTGCTTCATTAAATCGTCGGTGAACTGGGGTTTTTCATTCATTTTCAGGTACCCGGGGGATGCACAGAGCACGCGGGGATTATCTACAATTTTGCGTGCTATCAGCGTGGAGTCCTTTAACGGGGCGATACGTATGGCTACGTCGATCCCTCTTCCGACAATATCAACCACATCCTCACTTAACTGAAGGTCGATGCTGAGCTCTGGATTATCTGCTAACAGTTCAGGAACGAAAGGTAAAATATTACGGCGCCCGAACCCTGATGGCGCAGTGATCCGCAACAGTCCAGCCGCGCCCTGGGTTGATGGGGAAAATAACGCCCGGGCACCTGCCTCTGCGTCGATGAGCGCCCGGGCATAGGGCAAGAATTCCATCCCTTCCTGCGTTAATGAAACCGAGCGGGTCGTCCTCTGCAAAAGACGCGTCCCGAGTTCATGTTCCAGGGATGCAAGACGCCTTGAAACAGCCATGGCGGATACCCCCTGTCGTTTCGCCGCCTGGGTAAGGCTGCCTGTTTCGGTTATGACAAGAAAGAGTGAGACATCCTGTAGATTCATGGCAACCCCGGTCCTTTAAGCCAATTATTCAGCAAACCTGAATACCGTAATTATAACGATAATCGTTAAGCAGCCTTATCATTTTGGTCTGTTTATGCCTCGCTATACAATAATTATAGTGTTCCGGTGATTTAATTTATCAGGAACCCTAATGAAGACATTATGCCTTTTTAACCCTGGCCGTATCGGTCAGGTCGAATTAAATAACCGCCTTGTGGTCGCGCCAATGACCCGGGTTACCGCGTCCGAAGACGGGGTAGCCAGCGAGCGCATGAAGACATACTACGAGGATTTTGCCCGCGGTGGATTTGGGCTGGTTATATCGGAAGGCATTTATATTGATAAAGCCTGGTCGCAGACGTATGCCTTCCAGGCTGGATTAACCAGCCCGGAACAGATAGCGGGATGGCGTAACGTTACTGACGCAGTGCACCAGAATAACGGCCGAATTTTTGCTCAAATCCAGCACTCTGGCGCGCTGTCACAGGGCAATTATTTTCGCAGTGGGACAGTGGCCCCCAGCGCCGTGCGTCCGGTGGGTAAACAGATGACGTTTTATCGTGGTGAAGGCGAATACCCTGTACCACGCGAATTAAGCGAAGGTGAAATTCAGGACATTATAGGCAGTTTTGCCGATGCCGCGTCCTGCGCTGTTTTTGAAGCGGGTTTTGATGGCATAGAAATTCATGGCGCAAATGGCTATCTGCTCGATCAGTTCTTAACGGATTACACTAATCGGCGAACGGACTACTGGGGAGGAGACATCGCCGATCGGCTTAAACTTAGTCTTGCGGTGATTCAGTCTGTCAGACGGCGTGTCGGTGATGAAATCCCGGTGGGTATCAGGATCTCCCAGGGGAAAGTAAATGACTTTTTCCATAAGTGGGCGAAGGGAGAAGAGGATGCCCGCGTGGTATTTACCTTACTCGCTGCATCCGGTATCGATTACCTGCATCTGACGGAGTTTGAAGCCTGGCAGCCCGCTTTCGCTGATAACTCACTCTCCCTGGTTGAACTTGGCCGTAAATATGCACCACAGCTGACCATTATGGCGAATGGGAGTTTGCATGATGAAGCCCGGGCGCAACAGGTCAGGGGAATGGGGGCCGATTTCATTGCTCTGGGACGAGGCGCGCTGGCCAATCATGACTGGCCCGTTCGCGTCGCTGCTGGTGGAGCTCTGCGCGAATTTGACAGCGCTATCCTTGGACCTGTTGCCAATATTAAAGATAGTGAACTCCCGGCATCCGGGGAATAGCTATCGCAGCACGCGGGCCGGGCAAGCGAAGCGACCCAGGAATACCGCACTCAACGCGGCGGAAGGAGGGGGCGGGTGAGCCCCTTCATCATCTCCGCAAAGGGCCGTCCAGTTATCAATCTGACAGCATGGTGACGGTGACTGATTCCCCGAACTTCACGATTCTGGGATATGATTACGGCCCCGTCACGGAGTGCACTGTTTTGCCTGCAAAGGGGAAGGGTAGCGCTGCCCGAAGATTTCGCTATGAGCGTGAAGCGGACATTTGCACGGTGCGATCTGGTTTGATAAAACAAAGAAATAAGCCATTCGATGATAAATACGCAGATGATTTCCAGTCACGCTTTCAAGGTGCCATTTCATGGCAAATTCATCTATGCCGAAAGCACATTCGGGCGCAATGGCCATGTGCTGATGCTTCATGGCGGCGGTAAGGATCGCACGGTGTTCTATAAATACCGTGCGCTTCTGGATAGGTTAAACATTGGCACGACACTATTTGACTTTGTAGGTCATGGTGAGACGGGGGGAGATATGCACGAGTCCTCTCTTTTCAGCCGTACGGCACAGGCAGAGGCGGTAATTGCTTTTCAGGGGCTGCCTCTCACGGGTTGTATGGGCGTAAGTATGGGCGCCTATAACGCACTGCAACTGAGTAAAACGATTCGGTTTGCCTCCCTCATCCTGATGGTTCCTGGCGTCTATTCCCCACCAGCCTACAGGGTGAAGTTTGGTCCTGAATTTTCTGCCATCATTCGCCAGGACAGAAGCTGGGCGCAAACCGATGCCTGGGATATCGCAGCTGAATTTACCGGCAATATGCTGATTATTGCCGCCGAAAATGACGCCATCATTCCCACAGAAATACCGGAAAGACTGTTGTCCTCAGCAGTTGGCTGCCGCCAGAAGCAGCTGCTCACCGTTCCTGGCGCCGGGCATAATACTATCTGGCAAAATTTGATGCTGTCAGACAGTCTCTACGAAGAGGTGCGTTCAGCTTTTGAGCGGTGTTTATCCCATTGAAAATACGGATTCGCCCCGGTCACAGATGATCCTCTTAATGGTTTTCAGCAGGGGGTACGCCAAAATCGGGCATTCCCTCCTCATCCCAGCAAAAATATTTCAGCCGGGTATGCCGGACGTGAGCCGGGCCTTCTGATATACCGGTGTGGTTACGCGAATGATACACCAGCACATCCCGCCCGTTTTCGTCTGTAGTAAAGCAGCTGTGACCGGGACCATACTGTTCGTTTTTCTTGTCGGTACTGAGAACGGCGTGGTCCAGTTTTATCCAGTTACAGAGCTGCAACGGGTCGGCATCCTTATTAATCCATAGCAGGCCCATACCGTAATTCTCATCGGTCGCCGCCGCAGAGTAGGCGACAAACAGCCGATCCCCATGCGCCAGGGTAGTCGGCGCTTCATTCACCCCATTGACGCCGTCGCCGCCTTTTTTTTCCCAGCGAAACTCCGGGTGACTGAGCATCAGCGGCTCGCCTTTCAGCGTCCAGGGATTACTCAGTTCTGCCAGATAGATACAGGTATTGCCGGCCACGTTTGGGTTTTGTTGTGCCCAGAGATACCAGTGTCTGCCCTGATGAAAACAGTAGGTACCGTCAAGGGAGAACGTGTCCAGCGGCGTCGCGATCTGGTGGGATTCCTGCCAGCTGCCTGTCATGGGATCGTTGCCGTCGCAGACCAGGGTAAACATCCGGTGCTGGCACAGGCCATCAATCTGTTCGCGGGAGGGGGCGGCGCAGAAGTAAATGACCCAAACGCCATCAATCTGGTGCAGTTCCGGTGCCCAGATAAGTTCACGACAGGGGCCAGTGTCGGGTTTCCGCCAGACGGTGACGGGCTCAGCATCACGCAGACCCATCAGCGTGTCTGCACAGCGTAGTTCCAGGCTGTCATAATCCGGAACGGAGCCCGTAAAATACCACCGCTGCCCATGCCGCAGGATATGCGGATCGGCACGGTCTTCAATGAAAGGGTTTGGCCACACTTTCATGAATACTCCTCTCAACGTGCAGCGGTCTTTGCGTGCTACTGAAAGTATGAAAGAGGGCCTGTGTTACCGCAAACGACCATTACCGCTGCGCAGGCCGGGCAAAGGCTACGACCCCCAGCGGGTTCTCAGATACCGCACCGCCTCCTGCGCCTGCGGCTGATTGAGGTTGTTCTCCCGGAACAGGATCGTCCCGTCGATCTGCGGCTCGGATTCGTTCAGATCCAGCTGCTTTTTCAGCTCCGGCACGCCGCCTTGCACCGTCCAGTCGGGCTCCTTGCTCGAGGGTTCGCCCACCTTATACAGCGCGACGCCAATATAGAGCCGGGTATGGGTAGGTTTCACCACGCCAGCCCACCATTTTGCCAGCACGTCATAGCGTGCCGCATCGCGGGAAAACGGCCAGTAGATCTGCGGGGCGATGTAGTCCAGCAAGCCCTGCTGCACCCAGCGACGGGTATCGGCAAAGGATTCGTCGTAGGCCGCAGCGCCCCGGGTGTCGGACCCGGCCGGATCGTGGGAGCGGTTACGCCAGACGCCTGCCGGGCTGACGCCAAACTCGACGTTGGGGTTAATCTGTTTGATGGTGCGCGACACCTGGGCAATCAGCTGCTGGGTGTTATCGCGCCGCCAGTCGGCTTTCGAGTTAAAGCCCTGACCATACTGGCGGAACGTCTGGCTGTCATTCAGCATCGAGCCGGCGGTTTCGGTATAGAAGTAGTCATCGAACTGCACGCCGTCCACCGGATAGCGCGACACCACTTCGGCCACGATGCTGGTGATCCAGTCCCGGGCTTCCGGAATACCGGGGTCGAGGACATAGCGATCGCCGGCGGTGCGGATCCAGTCGCGATGCAGAACAAATACGCTCGGCGGATTGAGCGACAAGGTGCGGTTTAGCTCTGCCACCGTGCCGGGCTTGGTGTTGGTGGATACACGATAAGGATTAAACCAGGCGTGGACCTTCATCCCGCGCTTGTGTGCTTCATCGAGCATAAACTGCAGCGGGTCGTAGCCGGGATCTTCTCCGATTTTGCCGGTCAGCATATCGGACCAGGGCAGAATTTTAGATGGCCACAGGGCGGTGCCGTCCGGTTTGACCTGGAAGAACACGGTATTGATCCCGAGGCTTTTCAGGTTATCCAGCTTATCGGTCAGGGCCTTTTGCTGCATGGCGATGCGCGATGCAGCAGGGCGACCGTTCACCGACTCCAGCGGCGGCCAGTCGAGACGAGAGACGGTCGTCAGCCAGACGCCGCGCACCGGTTCATGGCGCGTACTTTTATCCGGCAGGGGATGTTTAGCCACCGGCGGTAGCGGGGTGACCAGCGATTTTGGCGGCGTTGAGCTGCAACTGACCAGCAATAACGCCCAGGCGATCAGGGCACCGGAGCGTTTAAGGTGAGTGGCAAGCTGAGAATGACGTGAGCAGGCGATGATAGACTCCATTTCCATAGTGTGTCGCCGGGAACATTTATTCTCGTTCTATTCGGAGGTAAGTCAATTCTTAACGATCATGGCGATTTATGACCTCACCCGATAATGCGACTGCACCAGACCCGAAGGGAAGCTGCGGCTTGATAACAGTGTCAAATCGATATCCTGAGGCAGGGATCCGAACAGCGGTTTTCCCGAACCGAGCAGGACCGGAACGGTAGTGATAACGATATCGGCGACCAGCCCTTCGCGCAGGAAAGACTGTATCACCTGCCCGCCATCGATATAGACGCGCTGTACGCTCTGCGCCGCCAGGTCGTTAAGCACGTCTTTTGGCGGCAGGCGCGAGAACCGCACTTTGCCCTTCAGCGCCTCGGGCACCGGGGTATCGGCCAGCTGTCGGGAGAGCACCAGCACGGGCCGGTCATAAGGCCATTCATCAAAGGTCAGCACCTTTTCATAGCTCCCTCGTCCCATAACGATCCACTCTTTGTCCGCGATGAACGCCGCATAGCCATGATCTTCTGTCGGATCGTCGCGCTGCAACAGCCAGCCGATATCGCCATCCTGTCGGGCGATGTAACCATCAAGACTGACCGCGATAAAAACGTGTGTGGTGACCATCAGGTGCTCCGTATTCAGATTGCAGCCGGGAAGTTGAGTGTAGAGATGTTAGCAGCAGCGTCATTAAATCGCGTCATCCCCACTTTCTTAGTACGCCTTGCCATCGATTGCTTACACTTTATTGACGTGAGTTTACAAAAGAGGTGGGCAATGCCACAGACAACATCTCGTCTCTGGGCCGTATTGACCGGCTCACTGGTCGCCCTGGTGGGGCTGGCATACAGTGTTCTCGGCGGCTGGCTGGCCTATGTCGGCGGTCCCGCGGTCTTTATCCTGTTCGGGGTCGGCTTTTTGCTCAGCGGCGTGCTGCTGTTGCGCCGTCGGTTGAGCGGGGTCTGGCTCTACCTGCTGGTGTTTATCGGGTGCGTCGGCTGGTCGGTATGGGAAGTGGGGCTGGACGGCTGGCAGCTGATGCCGCGCCTGCTGGTGGTGGCGGTGCTGGGCGTATGGATTAGTATGCCGTGGGTGATCCGTCAGCTCACGCTCACCCCAACAGCCCGACGTAGCGGTATGGCCCCGGGGCTCCTCTATCTGTTGGCGATCGCCGGAATATTCGTGGCCGGGTGGCATATCTCCGATACGCGCTTTATCCACCATCAACAATTCCCGGCGAACGCGGCGGCACAAATGCCTCAACGCGATCCTGACTGGAAATACTATGGCCGTACCGCCGACGGACAGCGTTTCTCGCCGCTGATGCAGATCACCCCGCAGAACGTCAGCCAGCTGACGCAGGCGTGGCGTTTTGACTCCGGGGATGTGAAGCGCGAGGGGGAGGATAAGGCCGGACGGGAGTTTAATCTTGAGGTCACGCCGGTGAAGGTGGGGAATGTGCTCTATATCTGCACTCCGCATCGCCAGGTAATCGCCCTCAATGCCACCTCCGGCAAACCGCTGTGGAAATTCGATCCGCAAAGCGATACCTCTGCCAATGAGTATCTGGCCTGCCGGGGCGTGGCCTGGAGTGAGGATGCTACCGACAGCGTCTGTCCGCAGAAAATCATCACCACCACCGCCGATGCCCGGCTGGTGGCGCTGAATGCGGAAACCGGCAAACCCTGTACCAGTTTCGGCCAGCAGGGGTTTGTCAGCCTGACGGACCATCTGGGCGAGGTTCCGCCTGGTTTTCATTTCATCACCTCCCAGCCCCTGGTGATGGACGGGCGCATTGTCCTCGGAGGCTGGATCTACGATAACCAGTCCACCGGCGAACCCTCTGGCGTGGTGCGGGCCTATGACACGCAAAGCGGCAAGCTGGTCTGGGCCTGGGATATGGGGCGTAATCCCGCCAATGCACCGCTGAAGCCGGGCGAGGAGTATACCCGGGGAACGCCTAACGGCTGGGGCACCTATACCGCGGATCCCCAGCTGGGGCTGGTGTATATCCCCATCGGCAACGCCACGCCGGATTATTACGGCGCGCAACGGCGTCCCTTTGATGAGACCTACTCCAGTGCGCTGGTGGCGCTGGATATCCGTACAGGGGAGGAGCGCTGGCATTATCAGACCGTCCATCATGACGTCTGGGACTATGATGTCCCCATCGGACCCACGCTTTTCGAGCTGCCCGACGGTAACGGAGGCATGACTCCGGCGCTGGTGCAGACCACCAAAATGGGCCAGCTGTTTGTGCTGGACCGACGGACAGGAAAACCTCTTACCGACGTCAACGAGAAGCCGGTTCCCGTGACGCCGTCACTCCCAGGAGAGCGGCTTTCGCCGGTACAGCCCGATTCCGTCGGTATGCCGAATCTGTCGCCCGCCGATCTACGGGATACGGACATGTGGGGCGCGACGCCGTTTGACCAGCTGCTGTGTCGCATCCAGTTCCACCAGTATCGTTATCAGGGACAATTTACCCCGCCTGCCGAAGGCACCTCCATTGCCTATCCGGCCTTTGATGGGGTGATTGACTGGTACGGTGCCTCTGTCGATCCGCTGCATCATGTGCTGATCGCCAATACCAGCTATATCCCGTTCACCATGCAGATCATGAAAAGCGAAGAGGCGATTGAGAAGGGGTTAATGAAGAAATGGGCGGGATGGGGAAGCGGGCAAGCCTATCCGAAACCGAAGGAGTTTGCCGTCGGACCGCAATACGGTACGCCCTGGGCGGCGATCGTCAAACCCTGGCTCGGCGTGCTGGATGCCCCCTGTAATGCGCCGCCGTGGGGGAAACTCTATGCCATCGATCTGGTGAGTAAAAAAATCATCTGGGAACGGCCGGCAGGGACCACCCGGGATATGAACATTTTCGGCACCCATACCAACGTGCCGCTGCCGACAGGCATCTTTATGATGGGCGGGAACGTCATCACTCAGAGCGGGCTGATCTTTACCGGCGCGACGGCGGATGATTATCTGCGCGCCTTCGATGAAGCCAGCGGCAAAGAGCTGTGGCGCGCCAGGCTGCCTGCGGGCGGTCAGGCCACCCCGATGACCTATCAGGGGGAAGACGGTAAGCAATACGTGGTGATTGCCGCGGGCGGTCACGGCGGTCTTGGCACCCGGTCGGGGGATTCCTTGATGGCCTATGCGCTGCCATGAGTCCGGAGACCGCACTCCTGCTGGCGCGCAGTCAGTTCGCCTTTACCATCAGCTTTCATATTGTGCTGGCGGCGTTCACCCTCGGGCTGGCGCAGTTTCTGATGGTGCTGGAGGGGCTCTGGCTGTGGCGCAGGCAATCCGTCTGGCTCAGCCTCTGGCGCTACTGGAGTAAGGTGTTCGCTCTGAACGTGGCGGTGGGGATCGTGACCGGGGTGGTGATGGAGTTCTCATTCGGGACCAACTGGAGCGGGCTGGCGAGCCGCACCGGGGCAGTGCTGGGGCCAATGCTCTATATGGAGGTGCTGGTGGCCTTCTTTCTGGAAGCGGGCTTTATGGGGGTAATGCTGTTCGGCATGAACAAGGTGCGGCCATGGGTCCACTTTATGGCCACCTGCATTGTGGCGCTGGGGTCAGTGTTTAGCGCCTTCTGGATCCTCGCCGCTAACTCCTGGATGCAAACTCCGGACGGGTATCTGATTGACGCCGATGGACGCTTTCGGCCCGTTGACTGGTGGGCGGTGGTTATCAATCCCTCTTTCCCGTGGCGGATGGCGCATATGGTGGTGGCCGCTCTTCTGGGTACCGCCTGTCTGGTGGGGGCCTGTGGCGCATGGCATCTTTTGCGCGATGCGCGGCATCCGGCGGCCCGGCATATGTTTTCTATCGCAATGTGGACCCTGCTGCTCATGGCGCCGCTGCAGGTGGTGCTGGGGGATCTGCATGGGGAGAATACCCGGGATTATCAGCCGGTGAAGCTGGCCGCCATGGAGGGAAGCTGGGATCCCCCTCCGCCAGGTCACGGGGAGCCGATGCGGTTCTTTGCGCTACCGGATATGGCAGAACACCGTAATCATTTTGAGCTGGCCATTCCCGATATCGGTTCTCTTTATCTGCGGCATAATCTGCACGGGACGATCCACAGTCTTAATCAATATCCGCCTGATGAACTGCCCTGGGTGCCGCTGGTGTTCTGGGCCTTTCGCATTATGGTGGGGCTGGGTCTGCTGATGGTGGTAACCGGTATTGCCGGACTGGTGGCGCGTTTGCGTGGACGGTTATGGCAGGCGCGCGGGCTCCAGCGTTTGATGGTGGTGATGGCTCCCGCCGGCTTTTTTGCCATGCTGGCGGGGTGGATAGTGACTGAAGCCGGGCGGCAACCCTGGACGGTCTACGGTCTGGTGCGCACGGCAGAGAGTATTTCGCCCCTGGGGCCGCAGTTCGTTCTCGGCTCGTTCATTCTGATCGTCACGCTTTATCTGGCGCTGTTCGGGTTGGGGCTGTGGTTTTTGCTGCGTCTGCTCGCCAGGCTGCCCGCGCCGGAGGAAGAGGGGGCCGAGCCCGATGTCGCCCGCCGGACGGGGAAAGGAGAAACCGATGCATGAGTTGATGGGATTGCCGCTTCTTCAGGCCCTCTCGGCGGCATCGCTGGTGGTGAGCCTGTGGATCTACGTTCTGCTGGACGGAACGGATCTCGGCGCCGGCATGCTGTGCGCCTTTCAACGTGAGGAGACCTCCCGGCATAAGATCAACCTCTCGTTACTGCCCATCTGGGACGGAAACGAAACCTGGCTGGTGCTGGCGGCAGGGAGCCTCTTCGGGCTGTTTCCTCTCGCATACGCCATCATTCTGAGCGCGCTCTACGTGCCGGTCTTTACCCTGGTGCTGGCGCTGGTGGTGCGCGGGATGGCCATTGAGTATCGCCATTATGCCCCGCGTCTGTTTGATACGCTGCTGGTGACGGGCTCGCTGCTGGCGACGCTGGCGCAGGGGGTGATTGCCGGGAGTTTGATCCAGACGATCCCCACTGACGGTCAGCAGTTTACCGGCACCGGCTGGGAGTGGCTTAGCCCGTTTCCGCTCTTTTGCGCGCTATCGCTGGTTGCCGTGTATTGCCTGATGGGCGAGGGCTGGCTGATCTGGCGCGGCACCGGGCTGCTGGCGCATCGGGCGAGGCGGGCGGTTCCCTGGCTGGCGGCACTCGCGCTGTTGCTGATGGCCGGGGTGCTGTTCTGGTCCGGGCAATTACAGGAGACATGGCGTCTGCATCTGCAAAATCCCCTAATCTGGCTACCCTTCGCCGGGGCGGTGCTGGCGGGTGGAATGTTGGTCTGGTTCAGCCTGAAGCGCGGGTATCACTTTCTGCCGCTGGCCGGGATCCTGGTGCTGGTGAGTAGCGGCTTTGGCGCGCTGGTGTTTACGCTGTATCCGTGGATAGTTCCGGCCTCGATAAGTATTCAACAGGCGGCAGCGCCCCCGGAGACCCAACGCTTTCTGCTGGTAAGCTTTGCGCTGCTGGCTCCGGTGACGCTGCTGTACAACACCTGGGGATTCAGGCTGTTTAGCGGGAAAATTCGTTAACCGCTACTGCGCCAGGATCTGCTCCAGCGTGGCAGCTATCGCCAGAATCTGCGCATCGCTGCCCGGCAAACCGTCTATCTCTATTCCCACTGGCAGCCCGCTGGTGGTACCCAACCCGACCGGCAGGGTTAGCCCAGGCAGCCGTGCGTTGCTGCCGGGATCAACATTGCGGATCAACCGGGCAAAGTTTTCCCCTGAACTCACTTCATCATTCGCCAGCGGAGCGACCACCGGGGAGGTGGGGAAGATCAGCCCATCGAGCTGATGGTCGCGGAAGGTCTGTTCATAAATGGCGAGTAGCCGCCCGATCCCCTGCGAAACCGCCTGTTGATAAAGCGGCGGCAGCGGGACGGGGTTTCCGTTACCGTCCGGGATCAGCTCCGGCACAATCCCATGCTCAAAGATAGCCCGCACATCCGGGCTGGCGATGTGCTGCACGATATCCTCCAGAGTCAGCCCGGTTTCGTGCGCCTGCAGATAGTCGATCAAATCGTGCTTGCCTTCGTACATCACCACCGGGAAGGAGACGGCAGCGTTGGCCTCTTCAAGCCCGGGCATATCGACGCTGACCAGCGTCACCCCCGCATCGCGAAGCCTGGCGAGCGCGGCGTGGGCCTGCTGGCTCACGTCTTCATCCAGCTCTTGCCAGAAATAGTCCGCAATCCCGAGACGAAGGGTGTGAGCGGGTTTCGGGGCTAATACCTCGCCACCGGCCATCAGGCTGTCGAGCAGGGCGATATCGGCGACGTTACGGGCCATCGGGCCCGCGGTATCCCGGGTGTGGGAAATAGGGGTGATCCCCGCCTGCGAATAGCGCCCGGTGGTGGGACGAAAACCGACGCAGCCATTCAGGGCGCAGGGCTGGCGCACCGACGCTCCGGTATCTGTGCCGATGGCCACCGGTACCATTCCGACGGCAACGGCCACCGCGCTGCCCGACGAGGATCCGCCCGCAATGCGGCTGACATCGTGGGCATTGCGTACCCCCTTAATCGCAGGCGTGTGATACGCCGCGTTATAACCGGTCACGCCGAAGGCCAGCTCATGCATGTTGCATTTGCCAATAATAATAGCCCCCGCGTCGATAAGGCGTTGGATCACCGGGGCGGTGGTTTTGGGGACGAAATTTTTCAGGGCAGGCGTACCGGCGGTATTGGGCAAACCGGCAACGTGAATATTGTCTTTTACCGCGACGGGCACACCGCCCAGCGGCAAGGGGGCGCCGCCCGCCGCGAGGTGTTGATCCCAGGCTTTTGCCTGCGCCAGCGCCTGTTCGGCATTGACCGTAATAAAGGCGTTAAGGTGATCCTGAGCATCGATGCGGGCTAAACAGGCGCGAACCAGCGCTTCGCTCGACACCTTTCTTTCATTGATCAGCTGTGCCGCGTCGGCGGCGGTGAGGGTATCCAGTTGTGCAGGCGTTGCGGGTGTTATTATTTTCATGGGCTGTTTCCGGACAGTAGGTATCCGCAACATTTAGGCAAAACAGCAATCCGCGCGCCATCCTCAGGATTGAGGAGGCGTTAATGCCTGAGCCGCGACGCCAGCTCCGTGCGGTTGGCGCAGTCCAGCTTTTTCAGGGCGTGATTCAGATGGGTGCGGACGGTGGTGAAGCTGATGTTCAGCAGTCGCGCGACCTCTTTATCGCCCAGGCCTTTACAGACCAGGCTGACCACCTCCTGCTCGCGGGCGGTTAACGGCGGGGACTCCTCATCTTTGGGTAAGGCTCTGGCAAACCAGGGCTCCAGCAACTGCAGCAGGGCGATCTCGCGTGGCCCGAACGGTGGGGCGCCTTTAGCCCGCCAGATACGCAGATCGCCCACGTCTTCACCATCACGTAAAAAATAGACATTCACCCCGTGGTGCATGCCGCAGGGTTTCAGGAACTCATGGTAAAAGGGCGTTTTGTATAGCTCACGGGCGGGCATCACCTCATCAACCAGCGTCGGACGCTGTTTTGCGCGCAGAAGTGGGGTGATGGGATCGATGTATTGCCATGTACTGGCATGCTCACGCATCGCTTTTTCGTCAATGTTCCAGCTAACGCCATGGCGTGAGGTATTAGATGCAGAAGACCAGATGCAGGATGCCGCAAAATCGGCCTGCAACAGGGCGCAGACGTTTTCCAGCGTCTCCTGACGCAGGGCGCGGCTGCCCTGGCCCGAGCCGAGTTGCCACAGGATGTGCGAGAAGAGATGAATCTCGTGGGGGCTTAACGGGATCTCCATATCTGATGTTCTCCCTGTGGTTTAGTGTCAGTGAGTGTAGAACAGGCCGGACGCAGCGTCAGGATTATTAATAGTTACAACATACAGTAAACTTATAACACAACGGGAACTCAACATCGTGCCCGTTTGTCTTCGCTTTGCAGAGTGCGGAGGCCGGCTTATCGCCGTTTGCGAACAATACGTTAACGCAAACGGCGACGGCTGAACAGGTTAAAGCGTTAACCTTCAGGATACAGAATGCCGGTAAGCCGATCCCCGAACCTTCTCAACGGCCACTTTCCCGGCGATAAACGCATGGTCCGAATTGTAATATTCCCATTCGCTGTAACGCCCGGCCAGGGTGATGCCGTGCAGCAGCAGCCATTTGCGGATCGTCTCCACGTTCTCCTTCCGGCTCTGATCGTAGATGACGTAGGCATAGGGGATATCGATCTGGTTGGCGGTGATAATCTCATCCTCTGCCGTAATAATCCCGGTTTCGATGCACTCCTTAATGCAGCGGTCGATCAGCGCCTGGCCATCCACCGGCAGCGGTTTGTCCGGTGAGTAACTGATTTCGCAGGTCAGGCCGCAGCTGCCCGCCGGGCTGCAGTAGGGGCTGGCGTTGCCCTGAACGAAAATGCGGTGGAATACCGTCTTACCGGCATAGTAGATCCAGTGTTTGTCGGTCAGATTGTCACGGCCAATCCCCAGATTGACGCAGCGAACCGAGACGTGGCGCAGCCCTTTTGCTGCCTTGCGGACCTCTGGCGGCACTTCGTCACCCATCAGGCGAATCAGCTCCGGCAGCACCAGGGTGCTGATCATATGCTCATAGCGATACTGACGCCCGTCGGCGAGGGCAACGATGCGCTGATTGGCATAGATTTTACTGACCTCAGCCCCGGTCTCGATCCGTCCTTTAATGTGTGGCAGGAATCCGTTCATCAGCGCCTGGAAGCCGCCCTGCAGCGGATAGCCGAAGCGTGCGTTAGGGCCCATCGGCTTCGCGGTCTCATTCAGGGCGCCGTCAATAATTTGCTCCAGGTCGGGCAGGGGGACACGGCCACCCAGCCAGGATGTCTCCATTTCCGACAGCGGCACCGTCCAGAGCTTTTTATTGTAAGGAATGGCGAAATGCCGGGCGATCCCCTTACCCCATGTCTCATAGATGAAGGCTTCAAAGCTGCCTTTTTTCGGCATTTTTTCTGCCGAATCAGCGCTGATATAGTCCGGCACTGCGCCATCGGCACAGCAGTCGTGGTGCTGTTTACCCTGCGCGGTTTTTTCGCTGCAGGTTGTCATGCTCTGCACGCCCGAGCCTGTGCCGTAGCGCGCCTCGATGGCACCCAGGATGCACTCTTTGACCACCGTGGCGGGCAGGCCATAAAGCGATCCCTGGAAGGGGTAGCGGGTATAGACGCCGTCGGTATAGACCCAGGCCTCACGGATCTGCCAGTGGATATTGTCGCCTAACAACGTTTTGTACAGAGCCAGCACCTCTTCGTCAGCGGAAAACATAATGTGGCCGGCATAATCGAAGGTAAACCCTTTGTCCTGAATGGAGCGACACAGTCCCCCGACGGTGGCATTGCGCTCAAGTAAGGTTGCCCCTTCACCATAGTGGTAGGCCGCGCTCAGCCCGGTGGGTCCGGCCCCGAGGATCAAACATTTCTGTGCTTCTGTGCGGGCCACTTTCGGTGGGATCAGGTGCAAAACTGTCTCGGCAGAGGATTCGTCAGCGCTGACATCTGCTGCGTTGACCGACGCAGCTGAGGCATCCAGATAGCGTGAAAATGCGTTCTCAATCAGCTCGTGCATGCTCTGCACGGTTTTATCCCAGGAGGTGCTGGCAATAATACGCTGCATCGACTGCTGCTGCGCTTTTCGACTCTCTTCCGGCAGCGCCAGCGCCTGTTCGCAGGCGGCGATAAATGCGGCCTGGTCGTGAGCGACGGCCACAACGTGGCTATAGGGTTTCTCAACATCGGCAATGGCGGTGCTGACCACCGGTAGCTGCGCGGCCATGTACTCGAGCACTTTGGTCGGGCTAATGAAACGCGTCGATTCATTCAGCGCGAACGGCATCAGGCAGACATCCCAGCCGGCAAGAAACTGTGGCAGGGCCTGATAAGGCTGCATGCCGGGATAATGAATGTTGCTGCGTCTGGGCAGGGTGGCGGGATCGATCTTTACCACCGGGCCGACCACCACGATTTGCCACTCCGGATGTGAGTCTGCCAGGGCGGCAATCAGCGATAAATCCATCCGTTCGTCAATGACGCCGTAATACCCGAGCCGTGGATGGGGGATCTCATCCTGCAGCGGGTGATGGTTCGCCCGATCCAGCGCCTGTTCAAAATGCACCGCATCGACGCTGCTAGCAAAACAGTGAATATTCGGGTGGCGACCTTTTCTGGCCTCATACAGGCTCGGGCCGCCGGTAAAGACAATATCCGCCCGGGTCAGCAGGGCTGACTCACGTTGCAAAAGCTGGCGGGGGGCTTTCTCAAAGGCGGCAAGTTCATCCATGCAGTCGTAAATCACGATCGCCGGGGTAAAGACCTTCAGCAGCGGAAGCGCCATCGGCGTGTAGAACCAGACCACCGGGGTTTCATCCGGTTCCCGTAGCTCCGTCAGGAGCGTTTCCAGAAAGGCAATTTGCTCGTCGTGGAATCCGGCAGCCTTTGACGGGGTATGTGGCTGAACCACGGTAACGTTCGGAGCGGGCTGAGAGAGCTTCAGCTCAGGTTTGTCCGCTGAATACAGCGGCTCCTCGATAAAGACAATGTGATAGTGCTGGGCAAGACGTGTCATCAGATGCTGTGGACGCTGAAAGACAAAGTCCCAGCGCAGGTGACTAAAAACATATATTTTTTTCATATCTGATACCTCTGTGCCGGTGCAGGTAAAGGCGCCTGATGGCTGTTGGAAACGTTCCAGTCGGGACTGGGTTTGCTCAAGCGCGCGTGCGTAAAGGGTATTAAGATGTCGCTCTTTATCGGGCGTGATGTCCCATAAACCGCAGTGATGCCAGACAGCACAGTTTTCCCAGTCGGGGCGGTCAATAATGGGGTAAAGGCAAATCCCGGAGAGCTCAACGCCAGCCAGTTGCGCCTGAGCAACCTCAGAGGCGACATCGTTAATCCAGGCTCCACGTCCACTGCCGACATGGCTTGTTTCGGCAAGCAGAATGGGGCGGTGATAGCGTTCATAAAGTTCCTGCAACATCTCGTGTAATCGTCGTCGTCGACGATCGCCAAGATGCCAGGCGAGGCGCTGGTTATTTCCCGTTATCCACTGGTTGTCGTGGTAATAATTGGCTCCGATCAGATCCAGATAGCGCGGGTGGCCACCCAGCTCCGGCTCATGCCGTCCCGCTAACATATCCCACGCCTGGAACTGCGCCGTGCGTAACGCCTCGGTTTCTTGTTGGGTTGTGGGGTCGTCGTCGGGGGAAATCAGATGAACAAGGGGGTCGCAATGCAAAATCCTGGCCCGGGGATCGGCGGCCCAGATGGCGTCGCAGGCGGCAAGGGTGGCGCGAACCAGCTGCCGTTTGCTCTGCATGCTGTCCACCTCTTCCGTAAGGGCAGTGGGAAACAGGCCGACGGCAATTCCCCAGGCGGTAAAAGAGATCTCGTTGACCGGAGAGTAGACCGGTGGCTGCTGATACAATGGACGCAAAAAGGCGGCCAGCGCGCCGCACATCCGGGCGAAACGCGTGACAAACTCCTCTGAGAAAAAATCCACATCGTCCGGCCAGCCGTAATGACAAATTGTCCAGCAGATCTGGATGCCGTTCTCCTTAGCCGATGCCATTTTTGCGGCGACGGCGCTAAAGTCGTAACCTCCTGATTTATCGACAAGACGCCAGCCGACGCTCTCCCTCACCGTAGCGATGTTAAAAGGGCTGAGCGCCCTGTAATCATCATGATGTCTGCTGTCGTGACCCGTTTCGTGATCCATTGAAAGGGCATGCCCTTGCCGCGTAACAAAATCTGCACCTTCAAACCCCGCCTGCCAGAAAGAGCTAAAAATAGGCATCTCACCGCTCCCGTATGGATAGTGTTTATCAATAAAAAAAACAAACCGGCATGGTATTAAAATGGGGAAATAAATAATCCCTTTTAAGGGTCAAAACACGGCGGAATAACCAGGTCCTCACTCATATTTACGTCACAATCATGCATGCTTATCCCCTCCACGTATTTTATTAAAGGCGGAACAGAGTCAAAAAAAAACCACCCGGAAGTACCAGGTTTGTTTTAACATCCCTTGTAGAAATAAGCGCGAACCAGATTTACCGCTCTCTTATCCTTAAATGATAGACGGGAACGCTGATGGACAGCGGAGTCTTTTCAGAGGCCTGCTGCTTCGTTCTTTAAAAAAATGATTAAAATCATTGTGGGATAGCGATGCTTTTTTTACGGGTAACGCTTCGTTGAAGCGGAATTATTTCTTATTTGCCGCATAAATTCCCCACGGCCGCTACGTTTGTTTCCTTCACTCGCGGGACGACTATGTCGTAATTAGCGAGGCGGGAGCGTATCTTTTGGTTAATACAAATTCTATTTAATGGATTCATGACGCGGAAATATAAATACGGGCTCCCTAAATATGGAATAAATAAGGTCAGGGAATAGAGATTACCTGTAGTTACAACATACAATATACCTCTTTTAATCACATGATTCAGCACCGTGCCACCTAACTAAGTCTGGCAAGACCGAGAGCTTTTATCCCCTTCAGCGGTTAATTTGTATTTATCCCCTTGAGGGGTTATTCTCATTTTATCCCCTCCAGGGGATTTTATTGGACTATCCGCTATGGGGGATAATGATGAAAGTGACATCAGCAGACACGCTGGCGCAGGCCGTCCGGGATCAGCGTAAGGTCAATAAGTTAACCCAAACGGCGACGGCTGAACAGGTTGGCATTAAACAAACCACGGTATCGGATTTCGAGAACAAACCGGGGTCCACCAAGCTGGAAACCTTGTTCAAAATCCTCGCGGCGCTGGATCTGGAGCTGCACGTGGTGAAACGCGGCGCTTCGCTGCCGGAAAACAAAGCCTGGACGAAGGAGTGGTAAGCCATGCGCGCACAACGACTCACTGTCGCGATGAATGGCGACGTGGTAGGTACGCTTCATCGTGATGGCAGCGGGGCGATGTCCTTTCAGTATGCCCCAGCGTGGCTGGCAGAGCCGGGTTCGCGAGCGATTTCGCTCTCTCTGCCGCTACAGCACGGCAGGATCAGAGGCGCCCAGGTCTTCAACTTCTTCAGCAATCTGCTGCCAGATTCCGAGGCGATCATTGCCCGTATGCAGGCCCGTTTCCAGGTAGAAACCGCGCATCCCTTTGATCTGCTTGCCAGCGTCGGGCGTGACTGCGTCGGTGCTATTCAGCTCTATCCGCCAGGGCAGGAGATCCCCCCGGTGACGGAGATGGTGGCCGAACCGCTGGATGACGCTCAGATTGCTGCGCTGCTCGACGGGTATCAGATGGCACCGCTGGGAATGACCGAGGAGGGCGCTGATTTTCGTATTTCGCTGGCCGGGGCGCAGGAGAAAACGGCGCTGCTGTGGTATCAGAATCGCTGGCAACGCCCTCAGGGCAGTACCCCAACCAGCCATATCTTCAAGCTGCCGATCGGCAGAATCGAGCAGAACAACATCGACCTGAGCGAAAGCTGCGAAAACGAGTGGCTCTGTTTGCGCATCGCCAACGCCTTTGGTTTCCCGGTAGCGCAGGCCGAAATGGCGCGCTTTGGCCGGAAAAAGGTGCTGATTATCGAGCGTTTCGATCGCCGCTGGGCCCGCAGCGGCTGGCTGATGCGTCTGCCGCAGGAAGACTTTTGTCAGGCGTTGGGCGTCTCTCCGGCGTTGAAATATGAATCTCACGGTGGCCCCGGGATCGCGGACGCCATGAAGCTGCTGCTCGGCTCCCGTCTGGCGGGGCAGGATCGCGAAATGTTCTTTAAGACGCAGATCCTGTTCTGGATGCTGGCCGCCATTGATGGCCACGGTAAAAATTTCAGCCTGTTTATTGAGGCCGACTCCTCGTTTCGCATGGCCCCGCTGTACGACGTCATTTCCGCCTATCCGCTGTTCGGCGCCGGGGGTATCCCGGTCAAAAAGGCGAAGATGGCGATGGCGTTACAGGGGAAGAACCGGCAGTACCATTTTGCGATGATCCAGCCGCGCCACTTTATCAGCACCGCATCGGTTGCTGGCTTTTCTCAGGAAGCTGCCCGTCGTCTGATGACGGAGATGGCCGAGCGTACCGACGAGGTTATCGCCTCCGTCAGGGAAGAATTGCCAACGGATTTCCCGCGACAGGTGAGTGAGGCTATTTTTAACGGTTTAGCCAGCCAGGCGGCGCGGATAGGGCGATTCAATGCGTTAGCCACGTAATATCACCGGGGCTCAGTACAAAAAATGGTAGGGTATTGAGATATATTTGCAATTGTAAATGATATTTATTTTCATTATCATTTTTCTTTACGTAAGCAACTGTAAAGAAAAATGACATGAAAAACGCCTCTGCCGTAAAGAACGCAACCCTGTGCGCCCTCGCCATTTCGCTGGCAATACACTCTGGCTCGCTATTCGCTAAAGACTTTACCGAGAAGGATTTCCTCGTTCAGCCGCTGGGACATGGCGTATACGAGCTGGCCTACGATAAAGACCAGAACGCGCTCTATGCCGCGTCCGCCCCCTCGTTTGATAAAGACAAAACGGCCGGGCTGGTCTTCCAGCTGGCGGCATCTACCCTGAAAATTGAGCAGCAGATCCCGACCGAACGCCGCACCTTTGCCGTCGCGCTGGACCAGGCGCAGCACATTCTGTATCTGGGCAATGCGCTGGAAGGGTCGGTCACGCTGCTCAATACCCGCAACAATCAGATCATCAAAACGATCCAGCTGAGCGACGATGCCGATCCGAATAAAAAAGCCCACGTCCGTGAAGTGGTGCTGGATAAGAAGCATCAGCGCCTGTATGTCTCCGGAATTGGCCGTAAGGATAAAGGTCTGCTGTGGGTGGTAGACACCCAGAAGCAGGAACTTGCTCAGACCCTCGAAAAACTGGAGCCCGTCGGTTTTGCCGTGGATGAGGCGGGCGACAAAGTTTATGTCGTCTCCGGCACCGGAGAGCTGATCACCCTTGATGGCAAAACGTCGCAGCCGCTGGCCCGCGTGAAGGTCGATCCGGCCGACCCGGAACACTACTTCCTTAACATCGCGCTCAACACCGCGAAAGGGGTGGGTTATATCGCTGACACCAACACCAAAGATGTGCTGGTTGTAGAGCTCGATTCCGGCAAACTGCTGCACCGCGTCCCGACGCCGAACTCCGTCGGCGTGCTCTACAACGCCGCCCGGGAAGAGGTCTACGTCACCCATCGTAACGATCGCCAGATTAGCGTGATCGACGCGACCACCAATCGCCTGAAACACACCATTAAAACCGTGGCGATGCCAAACAGCCTCGCGCTCTCTACCGATGCCCGCACGCTCTACGCCAGCGTCAAGCAGGATGAGAAAGCCAGCGCAGCTGACTACGTGCTCAAGATTGATTTAACCCAGTTCTAAGGATCCTGTTGTGATAAAGCAAACACGCATGGCCGTGGCGGTTTCGCTCGCCCTGGCTAACCTGCCGGGGGCCGTTTTCGCCGCAGAAAACGCCGCCGTAAACGAAGATGAACTGGTGGTGACCGCGACCGGTTTTAGCCAGGAACGCCGTGAAGCACCGGCCACCATTTCCGTGGTAAATGAAAAAGAGCTGAACACCCGCTCGAATCAGAACGTTACCGAAGCCCTGCGCGAAATGCCGGGCGTACTGGTCGGTAACGGTCACGGTAGCCTGGCAACCGGCGATGTGCAGATGCGCGGGATGGACTCCACCTATACCTCGTACATGGTGAACGGCATTAAACAGGCGACCCGCGAATCCCGTCCGTATGGCCACCATATCGGTACCGAAGCAGCCTTTATGCCACCGCTTGCCGCTATCGAGCGGATCGAAGTGATCCGCGGCCCGATGTCTTCCCTGTATGGCTCTGACTCCATCGGCGGCGTGGTCAACGTGATCACCAAAAAGTCCTGGAACCTGGAGAAATGGACCGGGGTTCTGGAGGATAACTACTTCCTGCAGGAGAAGAGCGAGTACGGCAATACCAACCAGACCAACGCCTTTGTGATGGGGCCGGTTATTCCGGGCAAGCTCGGGGTAAGCCTGGCCGCGGATTATCTCGATCGCCGCGACGATGACAGCATCAACGATGAGCGTTTTGTGAAGCATCAGTCCGGGAATCTGGATGCGACCATCTCCATGTCGCCGACCGACACCCAACTCTGGGATCTGAATGCCACCAAGGGCAATCAGGAGAAGACCCATAACGATAAGCAGTGGTACTGGGGCTTTGATCGGGATGCAGCATCGCTGTCGCAACATGCCTGGTATGGCGACATCCTGGAGGTGAAGAATTTCGTCAGCTACGAAAAAGCCAAAACCGAGTACCGCGTCCCGGGGATGTCATCGCAGTTTATTACCCAGAAGAACTACGAAGCTAACAGCGCCAACACCTTTACCCTCGGCGATCACAAGCTGACCCTGGGCGTGAACTTTACCCGCAACGAGCTGGATGATGAGTTCGGCATTAAGGATAAGGAAGCGCCGGGCGTCACGCCGGTGAGTGAAATTACGCGTGACGGCTGGGCGGTGTTTGCCGAAGATGCCTGGATGATCGTGCCGGACTTCACCCTGACCACTTCGGCGCGTCTGGATCATGACAGCTATTTCGGTTACCACGTCACGCCTAAGCTTTACGGCAACTGGACCATCGATGAGAACTGGGCGCTGAAGGGCGGTGTTTCTGCAGGCTATAAAAAGCCGGATCTGCGCCAGAATAACCAGGGCTTCACCAGCGTGTACGGCGCTTATCCTTACTCTGAAATCGGCATCGGTAATGACGACCTGAAGCCGGAAGAGAGCGTCAACACCGAGCTGGGCATCTACTGGCAGCAGGACGCGCTGGCGCTGGATGCAACCCTTTTCTACACCAAATTCAAGAACAAAATCAGCGACCATCTCATTTGTACCGCGTCGGACACGCAGAAGTGTACCTACAATGGTTATGTCGCCGATACCGTCTTCCAGTACGCTAACGTTAGCGATGCGGAGATCTACGGCCTGGAGCTGAACGGCGACTGGCAGGTCACGTCCTCCCTGAGAGCCAACGCCAACTATACGTATACGCACAGCGAACAGCAGAGCGGGGAGTATAAAGGGTATGCGCTGAGCGATTTCCCGGAAAGCATGGCCAACGTCTCCCTGACCTGGAACGCGGTGAATGATCTGGAGCTGTGGACTAAAGCCAGCTGGCGCAGCAGTTCGCCGGACATCGGCAAATCCAGCGAAACGGAAGCCTACGCCCTGGTCGACCTGGGCGCGCGCTATCATCTGAACAAGAGCATTACGCTGATGACCGGTATCTATAACCTGTTCGATGCCAACCCGATCTACCGCACCTCATACAACCAGTCGTCGATGCTGGAAGGTCGCCGCTATAACTTCGGTGCCCGTATCGAGTTCTGATCCCTCTGCCGGGGCCTGCGGGCTCCGGTCTCTCCGGCTGGTTAAAACCTTCAACATGTGATACTTAAACTGGGATACAACAAACCAGGATAAGAAAAGATGTCGCAGAACAAAATTGCCCACAAAGTACAAAACCTCCAGTCATCGGCGATCAGAGAATTATTAAAACACAGCAAGATGGAAGGGGTAATTTCACTCGGCGGGGGCATTCCCAACCCGGATCTGTTCGATCGTGAAGGGCTGGAGTTGGCTATGGAGAAGGTGCTCTCCAGCACCTGGAAAGAGGCATTTCAGTACGGTCTGAGCGAGGGCAGCCCGGAGCTGCGTGGGGCCATCTGCCAGCTGCTGAGCGGCAGGGGGATTCAGTGCGGCGTGGACGACGTGGTTGTCACCTCCGGCTCCCAGCAGTCGCTGGATATTCTGGCGCGGGCGCTGATTAACCCGGGCGACATTGTCGTCGTCGAAAGACCAACCTATCTCGCTGCACTGCAGGTTCTGCAGTTAGCGGAGGCTAACCTGATGTCGGTGGGTACCGACGGCGAAGGGATGATCATCGACGAGCTGGAAGCGCTTGTTAAGACCACGCGAGTCAAAGCTGTCTATATCGTGCCAACGTTCGGCAACCCTGGCGGCGTGACCCTGGCAGAGCAGCGCCGCAAGCAACTGGTGGAATTATCCCAGCGCTATGATTTCGTCATCATCGAGGACGATCCCTATGGCGAAATCAACTTCACCGACAAAACCTTCACACCACTCAAAGCCTGGGCGGACGAGATGGGCTGCGGCGATAACGTCATTTATACCTCCACCTTCTCAAAAATCCTCGCGCCGGGCGCAAGGGTTGGCTGGTTAGTGCTGCCGGAGTGGATAAAACGTCAGGTGGTGATCCTCAAACAGGCCACCGACCTGCACACCAGCTCGTTATCCCAGTCGCTGACGTATCACTACCTGGAGAGCGGCCGCCTGGCCGGGCAAATCGACCTGATCCGCGAAGCCTATAAGCACAAGTGCCAGATTTTGTGCCAGCACGTGGAAAACGAACTGAGCGATCATCTGACCTTCCATAAACCGATGGGCGGCATGTTCCTGTGGGCCAAATTTAAATACGAAATGAACACCACGGAGTGGCTGAAAAAGACGCTGAACAACGGCGTGGTCTATGTGCCAGGGGAGTTCTTCTACTGCAACGAGCCGGATCACGCCACGCTGCGCATGTCTTACGTCAGCGTTACGGATGAGAATCTGAAAGAGGCGGTAGCGCGGTTAAAGGCCTCGCTGTAAGTACCCGGAACGGGTGGCACAAGCCACCCGTTTTTAAGTCATCAGCTGCGAATAAATTCCAGTAAATCTTTGTTGATGGTATCAGGGTGCGTGGTGTGCATCCCGTGAGGATACCCCGGATAGACTTTCAGCGTGCTGTTGCTGAGAAGTTCATCCTGGAGCAGGCTGGCGTTCTTATAAGGCACCACCTGATCGTCATCCCCCTGCAAAATAAGCACCGGAAGGGTGATCGCTTTCAGATCGGCGGTCTGGTCCGTTTCTGAAAATGCCTTAATGCCTTCATAGTGCGCCTTCGCGCTGCCAATCATCCCTTGTCGCCACCAGTTCTGGATCGTGCCCTGCGAAATTTCAGCCCCGTCACGGTTAAAGCCGTAGAACGGCCCCGTTGCCACGTCGAGATAGAACTGCGCCCGGTTTGCCGCCAGCGCCTGGCGGAACCCATCAAACACTTCGATCGGCGTCCCGCCCGGATTGTCCGGCGTTTTCACCATCAACGGCGGTACGGCGCTGATCAGAACGGCTTTCGCCACGCGACCCTGCGGTTGTCCGTATTGCGCCACGTACCGCGCCACCTGGCCGCCACCGGTGGAGTGGCCGACATGCACCACATTGTGCAGATCCAGATGCTCAACAATGGCGTCGACATCGGCGGCGTAATGGTCCATATCATGCCCGTCGCTGACCTGATCGGAGCGGCCATGACCACGACGATCCGAGGCGATGACGCGGAAACCTTGCGCTAAAAAGAACAGTAGCTGGTTATCCCAGTCATCGGCGCTTAATGGCCAGCCGTGATGGAAGAAGATAGGTTGTGCATCTTTGGGACCCCAATCTTTATAGAAGATACTGACATTATCTTTTGTGGTGACAAATGACATGGTAGACCTCTCGGGGAGTGAAAGAACCTGAGTGAGATAAGTGAATAACCGGGTGGAGACGTACAGCCGCTAAGAAGTCTAGTTGAGATAATTAACGGCTGCCTGCGTTTTACGCAGCCGGCTCAGGCTAAACAGCACCGACGCGACGGAGGCTGCGACGGCAACCCACAGGGCAATATGGACCGCCTGCTCATTGAACGTCTGGCCGGTTGCAGTCGACATGACGGAAAGCAGGATCCCCACCACGGCGGCACCCAGGCATTGCCCAAACGTCCGTGCGATGGACAACACCCCGGAGCCATAGCTGGCGTACTCCCGCGGGACATTAGCCAGCATCTCCCGGTTATTGGGGCTCTGAAAACAGCCAAATCCAATGCCGCACACCAGACTACGCAGGCAGATATCCCACATCGCAGGCGTGGCGGGCAGCATCGCCAGCAGGATCAGTCCCGCGACAAAAATAGCCAACCCAATGGTGGAGATCAGCGGCGCAGAAAACGTATCGGCCCAGCGGCCCGCATGGGGCGCAATCAGCACAATACCAATCGGCCAGGGGACAAACAGCAGCGCGGAGACGACAGGGCTATAGCCATACACGCTCTGAAACAGGAAAGGCAACGCAATAAAGGTGATGCCCTGGCTGATAAAAGAGGCCAGCGAGGTTAAAGCTGCGAGGGTAAACCGCCCGTTTTTGAAAATGGCGGGAGGCAGCAACGGTGCCTGGACGCGGCGAATATGCCAGATAAACGCCATTGTGCTGACCATTGCGAGCAGGCCCCAACTGACGGCCGCGATATGGCTGGCTGTCTGAGGGCTGGAAAAGCTGTTCGCCGCCACGATCGTTGCACCTAACAGCGTCGCCGACAGCAGCGCCCCCGGTATGTCGAACGTAGTATGGCCGGACGTTAATTTTCCGGGCAATGCCTTACCTGCCAGCACCAGCGCGAGCGTTCCCGGGATCATATTAATGGCAAACAGCCATTGCCAGCTAAGGGTGTCGAGGATGGTGCCGCCCAGTACGGGGGCAATAGCCGTACTGGAAGCAATCAGCAGGGCATGCAGACCCAGAACGCGGCCAAGCAGACGTCCCGGAAAGACGGAACGCAGGATTGCCGGGGCAATACTCAATGTGGCCGCGCCGCCGATCCCTTGCAGGATGCGCATTGCGATAAGCATTTCCGATGTTGTTGCCAGCGCACAGCCAAGGGATGTCAGGGTAAACGTAGCGAGACCCGTCAGAAAAATGGGGCGCGTTCCGTAGCGGGCCGCAAGCGAGGCGAAAATAAGCAACGTCATGGCCGCAGAAAGCAGATACCCGTTGGCAAACCAGACGGCGATACTCGCGGGCACCCGCATCGCTTGCGCCATCGAGGGCAGAGCAATGTTGATCATTGTGCCATCGAATACCCCCATCAGCGTGGTGATCATGACTGCGATCATAACCCGGGCGCGCTCCGGACCTGGCAGCCCTTCGTCACCGGGTTGGTGTGAAAATAGCGTGTTCATCCTGACTCCTGGGAATGGTGTTTTGATGAAGAAACTATAATCCTGGGGTATACAGGGCGGAAGGCGCATCGTATACACTTAATCATTGCACCGAACGCCTTATCTGATTTGCCTGGAGGTTCATCGTGTCCGATCCTGATTTCAACTTGCTTGTCGCGCTCGACATCCTGCTGGCAGAGGCCAGCGTTGCAGGGGCCGCGCGACGCCTGAACCTGAGCACATCCGCCATGAGCCGTACGCTCAGCAGGCTACGGGAGGAGACCGGCGATCCGATTCTGGTGCGGGCAGGGCGCAACATGGTGCTGACACCCTGGGCTGAAGCGTCCCGGGACCGCGCCCGGAACGCAGTGCATGAGGCGAGGGCGGTGCTGCAACCCTCACTGGAGACACTCAGGGTCGAAAATCTGGCGCGGCTTTTTACCATCAGAGCCAATGATGGTTTTGTCGTCGCGTTCGGTCCGGCACTGATCGCCGCCGTGGCTGAGGCGGCCCCTGAGGTGTGTATCCGCTTTGCACCGAAGCCTGAAAAAACGTCACGCTATCTGCGTGAGGGACTGGTTGATCTTGAGATTGGCGTGCAGAGCAATATGGGCCCTGAAATTCGACTTCAACGGCTCTTCCAGGACCGGTTTGTGGGTGCGGTTCGCAAAACGCATCCGCTGGCGTCGTTACCGACAATCGGCCTGAACGATTATGTCGCCTGGGGCCATGTGGTTGCGGCGCCTGACGGATCCTTGCACGGTTTTGTGGATGATGCGCTGGCAGAGTCCGGGCTGAAACGTAAGGTGGCAAGCGTGGTCCCCGGCTTTCCGACAGCGTTATCCGTGGCGCTGGCATCCGATCTTATCGCCATGGTGCCAGCGCTCTATTTGATCAATCAGCAAATGACAGAGCAACTGCATGTTTTTGAACTGCCGTTTAAAACCCGGACCATAACGGTGTCGCAGATGTGGCATCCCAGAATGGAAAGGGATCCTGGCCATCGCTGGCTGAGGGAGAAGATTGGTGCGGTGTGTCGGACGGCGGGTCAGTAAAACTGCGCTCCGAATCGCAAACATTCGATTCGGAGCGCCAGACATTAAACGTGCAGTTCAGCGACGATCTCAGCAACGCTTTTCACGCTGCGAATGCTGCCGATGCCCGTGCCGAGTGAGATATAGCCCTCGTCAGTATTGCCCTCAAGCATCCCCAGACGCAGACCGCGTAATCCGCCCATCACCTTCGCCAGCTCCTCATTGCTGGCACCCGATTTATCCAGTGCTACCAGCTTGTCGGCCAGCTTGCCCGGCAACGAACGGTAGTAATCGGGAAGGGTGCGGAAAAGGCGCATATCCAGCCCGTTAGCGGCGATAATTTTGTCTTTCACGGATTGTGGTACTCGGCTTTCAAGCGTGCTGATAAATACCGAACCAGCAAATACACCCTGTGCGCCCAAAGCATGTGCGGCTCTGGCGGTTCGGCTATCGGTAATTCCGCCGGCGGCCAGTACGGGGGCATTTTTCACCGCGTCGACGATCAGCGGCACGATGGAGAAAGTGCCTAATGCGACGCCGGGCAAGGTGCCACCTTCATCAAATCCCGTCGCCACAATAATATCGGCCCCGGCGGCTTCCGCGTCCCGGGTGTTTTGCGGGGAAGGGTTGATATCCCGGTAGATGATTTTGATGCCTGCGGTTTTCAGCTCATCAAACAGGGCAGGGATGAGTGAACCTTCACCGTAGCCGGTATAAACGACAGCATGCACAGCCTCCTCTTTAATGACCTTAACAATGGAAGGTGTCCAGATATCGTTTTCTGCCGTTGGGATGAGGTTTACACCGAAGGGTTTCTCGGTGAGCATTTTGGTTTTGCGGATTTCTTTGCGCATTTTCTCGGCGGTTGCTTCCGGCGTTGAGACCGCCGTTTCGGCCGTTAATCCAGCGTTTGGCCCGAGTACGCCCAGACCACCGGCATTACTGACGGCCGCCACAAGGCGGGCATCGGTCAGCCATGACAGCGGCCCCTGAATGACGTTTTTTTCAATCCCCAGAATGTGACTAACATTTTGATTTTGCATGAGAGATTTCCTTTAACTAAGACGGTTCTAACCGAAGTAGCGTTAGTCTAATCTCTGATTTTGTTCTGAAAAACAGCGAATATGCTTCATCACTTTTACAAAATTAGTAAAAATGGACGCGTCATTCACTACGGCAGAAGTGTGCGCCATGCAAATCAACGTTTACGAACTCATGCGGATCTTTATTGAGATCGTTGAGTCAGGCAGTTTTTCCCAGACATCAGAAAACCTGCAGATCCACCGGCCCGCAGTGACCCGGGCCATCAAACAGCTGGAGCAGCACACCGGTGTACGCTTGCTGCATCGCACGACCCGGCGAATTAGCCTGACGCCCGAAGGCGAAGAGTTTTACCGCAGCAGTAAGCCATTGCTCGAACAAACCGATAATTTATTAGGTTCTTTCGTCGCAGGCCGTTCATTGTGTGGCCAGCTTCGGGTGGATATGCCCGTGTCGATTGCCGCTTTGCTGGTTGTACCGAGGTTGCCGGATTTCTATCGCCACTATCCCGGGATTGAAGTGGTGCTCAGTAGCTCCGATCGGCGCAAAGATATGCTGCGTGATGGCCTGGACTGCATTGTGCGCGTCGGTCCGCTGGAAGAAAGTGATTATGTGGCTCGCTCGCTGGGTAAGATTAAACTGGTCACCTGCGCCAGCCCGGCATACCTGGCGGAGTATGGCGTACCAGAAACGCTGGACGACCTGCAGAATCACCAGGGGGTGAACTGGTTTAACATTAACAGCCGACAAATTATGCCGTGGGTGTTTCAGTCACCGTCAGGCATTGAGGAACTTCATCTGCCGGGAAAACTGGTGCTGGATAACTCAGAAGCCTATATTGCGGCGGGTCTGGCCGGGCTGGGGTTGTTGCAGGGCATGGATTTCTTTTTACGTCCGTATATCAATGATGGGCGTCTGGAAGAGGTGCTGCCAGGCAATCCGGTTCCGGCGCGACAGTTGTCGGTGCTTTATCCGCATCGGCATATTTCTCCTAAGGTGCGCGTCTTTACGCAGTGGCTGGAGATGGTGCTAAAGGCTTATACATGACATCGGGGCAGGGTAGAGACGTTATAAACGTGGGTAGCACGTTGAAAGACGCATCCCATTTATCTTATGTTGAATGCCATTCAACAACGCGCATGGCCCACTGACGATGAAAGTGATACTTGTTCGACACGCGGAAACAGAGTGGAATGTGCGAGGAATTATTCAGGGGCATTGTGATAGTGCGTTGACCCATCGAGGTTTGCGCGAAACTTCGGCCTTACTGGCAGCGCTTGATGCAAGTGATTACCGCGTGGATTGTGTTTACGCATCTCCGCTTGGGCGTGCATGGCAAATGGGCCAGCGCCTGGCTGAGCGCTTTCGCTGCCCATTGACGGTGGAACCTGCTCTTAAAGAACAGGCATTTGGCCAGTATGAAGGAATGTCATCAGAGCTGCTGATACGAAACCACCCAAACGATGCAAATGCATTATTCGAGCTTGATGCAGAGTATTGTCCACCTGGTGGGGAGTCTCTCGCGCATGCTTCTCAGCGGCTTATGCATTTTTTACATAGCCTGGAAGCAACATCACGTTATCAAACAGTCTGCATTGTGTCTCACGGGCATGTCAGTCAAGGCGTTCTTGCGATTCTTAAAGAAGGGGTTGTCGACAATTTCCCACGGTATGCTCAACCCAACGCGAGTTACTCTGTTTTCGATCTGGTTAATGGGAAGTGCATCGCGGTCAGATGGGGAATTGCCACACACTTGCTTCAACTTACTTGAGCAACAACATGAATTGACCGATCGCAGGAGAGGGAAGCCTGTGATGTGAATGCGCTGATTGGCCGGCGCATGGATATGGGACAGGACGTTATCGACCCAAATATCGTATTTAACATAATATACATTATGCGCACCAATGTCTCTAAACACGAAATAATCATGTCTGCTCTGGACTAAGAAGACTTAAGATGTCCGTCACCTGAATTCGCCATTGAGGAATTCCGACTCATCATTGCTTCGAAAACCATTCTCCCACCGGTACTGTCTTTTCTAGATTTTGTAGGCTGCGTGAAGTTACGCTGCAGACTATGATACTTGTTGCCGATCACCTGTCGTTCCCGCAAAGGATAACTGTATGACTGATGCGCACCCGGATGAAGGAATGATTAACCGGTCTGCCAGAAATGGCTGGTTGATCATATCCGCCCGCTTTATCTCCGATTTCGGCGCTTTTTTAAATATGGTGGCATTATCCACCTATGTCTACGTGCTAAGCCAAAGCGTGATGCAAGTGAGTATTTTTCTGGCCTGTCGCGTTACCGGCGGAATTTTAGCCAGCTTGTCTGGCGTCCCTTACTTCAGACGTTTTACCGGACGCCTGCCTCTGGTCATACTCGATATTATTCGCGCGGCGCTGCTGGCGTTATTGTTAATTTTCCCTGATTCCGTACAACTGTATCTTTTACCTTTTATCGCTCTGGGAATGGGTATAGGTAATTCCTTGTTCGCAATTGGGTTAAACAGCCAATTGCCCTACTGGGTGGATGAGTCCCGCCGGGTGACAACTAATGCGTGGTTGACCTCAGCATCGGCGACGGGTGCAGTTACAGGTAGTATGGTGTCAGGTATTTTGCTGGCTGCGAACGGTTATGAGCTGGTATTTATCACCAACATCCTGACTTATCTCCTTGCAGGTCTATGTATTCTGCCTTTACGCTTTCTGGTTACCCCGGCGGGCGTAGAGAAGAAAAATCAGCGTAAAGAATGGAGTAACCTTGTTAAAGGGCTCAAATCAGCACCGCTGATGGCAGGAATGTTGCTGGTAACAATGGCGGATACGCTGGGTAGTGCTGCCCATAACGTAGGATTTCCCGTCATCTCAGAGCTTCTGACGTCTGAATCGCCAGGAAAAACAATGGGTCTTCTACTGGCAGTCTGGGCCGGTGGGAAATTTGCAGGTGCAAGAGCGTCAAATTATCTTTTGCTTAAGCGAGGGATACGAACTGAGCGTTTATTCTTTTATGGCGTTGCATTAATGTCCCTGGGGTTTATTTTAACCTTCCAGCAAAATTCCGTCGCTCTGGCATTGTTGTTTATTTTCTTCGCGGGCACTGGTGATGGACTTGCGGATGTTAGTCTCATTTCACGCATCCAAAGTGAAGTTGAATCTTTACGGCTACCTGTATTTAGCTTAATCACGCTGTTACAGATGACCGGTTTTGGTGTTGGAATGCTGATAGTGGCCCCCTTCTATATCTGGTTAGCACCTTCATTGGTCATTATTATTTTTCACGGGATCCCATTACTCATGTTGACCTCAGTATGGCTATACAACCGACGAAGGCTGTCCGCACATTAGCTATTAATTGCAAGCCAGTAATAATAAAGCCCAGGAATCCCGGGCTTTATTATTTTAGAACGAACAGTTTACTCAGACTAATGTGTTTTGTATCAATCCTGCAGACGCACCAACATCCTGGTCCTGCAGGCATAAATGATCGCGCACAGCAGCAGACTCAATAATGCGGTGCAGATAAATACGCCCGCTCCGGTCATGGCCAGCATCACGCCACCGATTAACGGTCCGACAGCGACTCCCAGCGTCGTCAGTGTTGAAGCACCCAGATAGGCACCGCGATGCTCTGCCGGAGCCAGCTGATCGAATAAGGGAAAGGATGAATCAGGCTACAGAATGCGGTAGTTAATACCAAAACGACCGGCAACCCGTTGCAGGCTGCCGGCCTGAGAAGAATTACACTATGCTGGCGTTATACCCACCAGCAAAGCAGTCTTCATCCAGCGTCAGGCTGCCAATTTTATGTACCGGGCCACGCATGCTGACCTGGAAATCATCATCGAAGGTAATCTGCAGCTGCCCACCCGGCATATTCACGCTGACCTGGTTATCGACCCGATCCAGTTTGCGCATTACGCTGGCTGCGGCACAGCTGCTGCTGCCGGATGCCATTGTAAATCCGGCGCCCCGCTCCCAGATACCAATACGCAGCGTATTGCGATCCACAACTTCCACCAGCTGGACATTGGTGCGCCTGGGGAACAGAGAATGATTTTCAATCTGCGGCCCCAGGCGGTGAACCAGCGCCAGATCGAGCTTATCCACCAGCACAACACAGTGTGGATTGCCCATTGAGACCAGCGATACCAGGAGAGTTTCCTCTGCCAGCTTCAGGGGATAATTCAGCGCTTCGGGCCGATGAATCAAAGCGGGCAATGCCGCCGGATTGAAATTCGCCTGCCCCATCTCCACCGTGATTTGATGAGGATCTTCATGAACCCGGCAATGTACATCCCCACCCGCGGTATGCACTAAAAAGGGCTCGTGTCCGACGCGGTCGATATCAAAAAGATATCGGGCATAGATGCGCAGACCGTTACCGCTTTTCTCGGCTTCTGAACCGTCCGGATTGATAATGCGCAATGTGGGATTGTGCCGATCGCCACTGTCGATAAGCAGCCCATCAGACCCAAAACCATAATGGCGATGACATAAGGTACGAATCTGCTCGATGCTCAGCTGTTCTGCGACAGTACGGTGGCATACCAGGTAATCATTACCGAGTCCGTGATATTTATGAAATAGCAAAGGCGTCATGAATAGCGTTCTGAATGTGATTATTTAACAAATACATTACCGTATTTTTCAGCTCAGGGGACAAAAAAGTGAACGCTGTTTTCGTTCATGTTCAATAAGCCATTCTTTACGCGCTATACCTCCCCCGTAGCCGGTCATTGCCCCCTCTTTACCAATAATCCGGTGACACGGAATAACAATGGCTATCCGGTTGGCACCATTTGCCGCAGCCACTGCACGCACGGCAGCCGGTTTTTCAATCTTCCCGGCAAGGGATTGATAAATAGCGTCTCCTGCAACGCTTGCTCATGATTAAGCAGGTAGGTATCGGTACGGATATTAAGAAATAAGTGATGATTCCTGGCGTTCAACCGGGTGCGGATCTCTTTTAGAACCCCGGAAAATGTCAGCGCATCATCAAGTCGTCTGACGCCGTTAACGACGCTACTGTCCTCAAGGTTTATCCCCACTACCCCCGTCTGGAACAGACGCTTAAGATGCTCCGCTATCTCATACGCGCTACTGCCAAACCCGGCTTCGATATTAACGCTTAAGGGCAGATTACTGACGGACCTGATACGCGTGACAATATAGAGCAATTCGTCAAAAGACATTGCTTCTCCGTCTTCGTAACCCAGCATCGCGGCAATGGCTGCGCTTGATGTCCCCAGAGCCTGATAACCTGCCTGTTGCGCCGCTAATGCACTGGTCGCATCCCAGACATTCGCGATAAGTAAGGGTGTGTCCTGATGGTGAAGTTCAGCAAAGGTCATGATTGTCTCCTGTAATAAGGTACAGGATGAATCTAGGGTATTCGACGATCGCCTCACAACCGAAAATCGGACAACCATTTTTTAAGGGGGCATCCCCCCTTGCCGTTATAATGCTTTGTCGGTAAACAGCGGGACGTTGCAGGATGTGGAAATATGATCCAGATAACCGCGCAGCGCTTCTGTGTACGGGAAGCCTTTCACAATCGTCAGCGAATTGAGGACCGGGAAGAGATAAAAATCGGTGATGCTGACAGGGTTGCGGGCGCTCAACCAGGCCTCGATTTTACCGAGCTCCGCCGACAGCGTATCGATATAGGTCTGGGTGTTGGCCACCAACGTATCCAGATCGTCAAAGGCGTTAATCTCGCGCTGGGTATAGGCTTCGCGCGCGGCGGGCGTGGCGAGTTCTTTGAAATCGGCCCGGGTAAACCGCGGGATCGCCAGGTTAAATACGGTGCGCGTATTCTCTTTACACCAGGCCTCAATGGACGCATCGCATTCCCCCGAAATAACCGGCGCGCCGTCAAGCTGGTCAACATGGTGAACGATATCCATGCTTTCCGGCATATAAACGCCCTTTTCTTTCTCCAGGATCGGCACGACCTTTTTGCCCACCATACGGGTTGGCGTTTCGACATCGCCTTCCATAATCACGCCCAGCTCGAAAGGCACCTTTTTAAGGCCGAAGATCATTCTCGCGCGGATACAGAACGGGCAATGCTCATACACATATAATTTCATAGCATTCTCTTTTCAACTTAAACGGGATAACGCCACACAGCATCTGGCAAATGGGGTCCGGGTTTCCAGACTAAATTTGGTAGGGGTGATGTTACCCACCAGCAAATTATTCCACCCTCACCCTGACTTTCGGCTTGGACAGCAGGATCATAATCAGCTCCTTAAAAGGCACCGGCTTAAAGAAATAGTACCCCTGCAAAAAGGTGATGTTATTCCGGTTGAGATAATCAAGCTGCTCCCGCGTCTCCACCCCTTCGGCAACAATGCTGATAGAGAGTTTGCGCGCGAGATCCAGCACGGAATCGAGGATCCGGGTTGAGTCTTCATGCGTATTGACCCGGCCCACAAAGCTCTTGTCAATTTTGATGTAATCGATATGCAGATCGTGCAGGTACGAGAGCCCGGAATAGCCAGTACCAAAATCATCCAGCGCAATGGCAAAGCCGTTCTCATGCAGAATGTTCAGGGTCTGCACGAGGTTTTCATCAATATCCAGCGGCTCACGCTCCGTGACCTCAATAACCAGATTTAAATCGGGGCGGCTGAAGCTGTCCTTATATTTCAGGCAATCTTCCACAAAGGCGGGTGACGCTATATGCGAAGCACTAAAGTTAATGCCGACATGAAAGCCCTCCGGAAGCTTACTGGCAATGGCATTCATATCGGCAGCAACCTGCTTCATCAGGCTTTGTGTGAGGGGCACGATCAGGCCTGATTTTTCCGCGACCGGAATAAATGCCGCGGGAGAAATGAATCCTTCTTTTGGATGCCTCCATCTGGCCAGGACTTCAACCCCACGCAATGTTCCCTCCTTGCCATTGACGACAGGCTGATAAAACGGAACGATCTCACCCAGCGTAATTGCCCAGCGGAGCGCCTCTTCCGGCGGGGTATGTTTATTCAGGTATTTATTGAGGATATAGGCCGCAAGGCCCGACATAAGCATCAAAAACAGTAACATTGCCCCGCCCTGGTCAATCAGCCGGTGCAGGCTGAACAACGGAGGCGCATTGTATTCAATACTGTAGGGATATTCTGTGGCCGCAACCTGTCCCGTATAGTTGTCCGCTACCGTAGTGACATCCCCGGTCATGCCCAGAACGGCATTGCCCACTTTAAGTGAATAGGTCAGACCCTTATAGGAGATATCCAGCGCATCGCGGATATGGCGATCGCTGATGGTCACCACAATTCGATTACCCGCCACGGTAGTCTGATATAACAGAACGGGACGATTGTTGACGGTGCTTTTTGCCGGCGCGAGAAACAGCGGCGAATCGGGCATTCCGGCGACGTTGACCAGCAGCACGCGATTACCCGGCAGGGATGAACACCACACCTTGCCTTCTCTGAGAATGATGATAGTCCTGAGATGCGGCTGCAGAGCCGCCTCGGTACCAAGCTGATACTGCTCTTCCGGACCACACTCTTTTTCGGCCATGCGCATCGATGTACGGGTGGCGAGACGGGCCTCATCAAGAATGATATCCATATTTTTTACGGCGTATTGCGCGCCTGCCTGACTGTCTACCCGCGCAGAGTACCAGAGCTGTGTATTGAGAATAAAAACACCCATCAGAAACATCGCCACCGCAGTCAGGGCGGGAATAAAAGCATTGCGCATCGGCATATCCTGGATAAGGGAAGGTAACCACGCAGGCGGCATCTTAAGTGCCTGATTATTGCTTTACAGAGAGCATGGTCGACAAAATATAAAATAACCATGCTCCCGCAAAAATTTACCCAGAAAACAGCAGGAAAGCGTGATGAATCGCTATGAAGAAGTGCGCCTGAACCGGTTAACAAGCACCATACCGACGAGCATCGACAGCGTAAACAGCAGCCCCTTTCCGACGCCCGCCCCCAGCAAGACCAGCGACGGTCCGGGGCATATGCCCGCCAGCCCCCAGCCCAGACCAAACAGGATGGCGCCCACCAGCAGCGCACGGTCTACGGTGTTATTCTCCGGCAACAGGATGGGCACCCCGCAAATGGCCCTTTTTCTGCCTTTGACCAGTGCGAAGCCGACGATCCCCACCGCAATCGCCCCCATCATCACGAAAGCAAGAGAGGGATCCCAGGCCTGAGACAGATCCAGAAAGTTCAGCACCTTTTCCGGGTTTGCCATCCCGCTCACCAGCAAGCCCACGCCAAAAATCAGGCCACACACAAACGCGGTAATGTTCAGCATCATCTCCTCCTCAACCCAGCCAGAAACCGATCAGCGTGGCGGTCACTACGCCCACACCCATAAAGGTCAGCGTGGCGACCAGCGAGCGCTTAGAAAAACGCGACAGCCCGCAGACGCCGTGCCCGCTGGTACACCCGGAGCCAAGACGTGACCCTATCCCCACCAGCAAACCGGCCACGATAATCATCGGCCAGGAGGTCTGGACGTTGATCTCCGGTAAGGGGAAAAACAGGGAGAACAGCAGCGGTGAGCCAATCAGACCGGCTAAAAAGGCCATTCGCCACCCTTCTGTTCGGGTCTTTTTCGTCAGCATACCCGCCACGATGCCGCTGATCCCGGCGATGCGCCCACAGATGTGGATCAGCATTATGGCGGCCAGCCCAATTAACAGCCCGCCGCCGAGACTGCTCAGCGGCGTAAAGTGTGAGAAATCAATCGTCATGGTCAACTCCTGCCTGTGGGCAATAGAGGTCATATTAAGTATGGATAGTCTACGCCGGACCCTGCTGCAAAAGGCAAAAAAAACGGCAGGGATCCTGAGATCCCTGCCGTTTGGTTGAGTCAGACTGAATCAGAACTGATAGCTGAGACCGGCTTGTACGCTGGCATCGTTATCCACATCACCCGTACCGAAGTAGATACCGGTATTAACGGAGAAGTTGTTCCCGATGGTGGTGTTAATACCCGCGCCGAAGATACCCATCGAGGTATTGTGACCTCTGGTGTTGTGATAATCCGCCGCTTTAATGTCGGTGTTATCGCTAAACTCGGTCTGGTAACGGGCATCAACCCACGGATAGAGCTCGACGTTCTTGTTGAGATCCGCCAGTTTGGTGGTGACGCGCATCCCCAGGCTGGTGTTCCACTGCGAAACCTGGTTATCGCTGAAGGTCAGCTCTTTATCAGAGAACCCTTTCTCTTCTGCTTTATCCCAGCCTAAGGTGGCATAAGGCTGGAGGACGGTTTCGCCCGGCAGCATCACGTTGACACCGGTACGCAGCTGAGTGGTGTACAGATTGCCATCCGCGGAGCCGCTTAATGCTTCGGTCATGCCGCTGGTGTCCTCTTTGCTGTTTTTCGCAGACATCGAGTAACGCATATCGCCGTAGCTGAAGCTGCCGTCAACGAACATGCCCCACAGGTTGTCGTGCAGCGCCTGCTGCCAGCCTGCATAAACGCTGTAGTAGTTGCCATACACGGTATCGTTGAAGCTGTTAGCACCGCCGCTGTTGCTCTGGTCGCGGCTGCGGGTCCAGGCCAGCGCCACGCCGCCGGTCAGGCTGTCGCCGTTTGCCAGGTGGGTAGTCCAGTCCACGCCGCCCTGCACGCCCTGGGTGATGTCCTGATAATCAACGTCGTCGCTGTAATCCCCGTGGTGATAGAGGAAGTCGCCCCACAGCTGCGCACCATCGGCGGTGTGTCCATACAGATTTTGCAGGTGAACCTGATCCAGGCGGTTCGCCAGATCGTCCGTTACCATGCGGCCCGCCTGCTTGGCGGCGTCAAGACCGGCAATCGCGCCCTGAACATCGCTGGCGAGTTCACCGCGAGAGCTGTCGAGCAGCACGTTGTACGCGTTTGGTGTGGCAGTCAGCCCGGCGCTTTTGCTCAGCTGCGCCGCCTGGGCAATGGTCAGGGAATCATTGTAGTTGTAGGCGCCGCTGCGGCTTTCAACCTGCTGTGAACCGTTGCTGAACTGAGCTTCAACGGCATCGTTCGGGTTACCGGCTGTAGAGAATGTCGCAATCTGGACGTTTTTCTGATTCAGGGTAGACGCTGAAATCTGGGTCACCATCAGGCTGTTGTTGGTCCCGGTGACGTTACCAAAATCAACGGTGCTGTCGGAGGTCATCGCAACCTGGACATTACTGCCGGTGGTATCCGCTACCAGGCGGGAGCCATTCTGGATAGTCCAGCCGGTATTGTCGTTTAACTTATCGATATCGATATTGTTATCCGACGTCGTGTTCACCGTCTCAAATCCGCTGATTTTACCGGTGATGGTGCTGTTAGCATCCATCGACAGCTCATCTGTCCCGGTGCCTGCATCCACGTTGCCGGTCACAGAGGAGTTATTGGTCAGCACGACCGTATCGTTCCCTGCCCCGGTGGTAATATCGCCGTTCACCGTCGAGTTATTCAGCTGCACCGTGGTGCTGCTTTCATCGGCGGTAATAATATTGCCGTTCAGGGTGCTGCTATTGAGGGAAATTTGCGCCGTGGATGTGGAGGAGCCATCCCCGATAACGGCAATGGAGCCATTTACCGTCGCGCCATTGGTCAGCGCAACGGTGGACGCCTGCTGACCATAGATACCCATCGCCACAGTTTGCCCCTGAAGCGCCGAGGTAATGCTGGCTGCGTCCGCGTTGCCGGCCCAGGCGCCTTCAAAATACCCCTGCAGCGTCGCGTTAGTTTCATTTGCCGTCACGGTACTGTTATCAACGCTAATGGTGTTATTGCTGTTAGTGAAGGCATAAATAGCGCCGTTAACCGTGCTGTTCCCGGCAACATTAATGGTGTTATCCCCGCCAGTCACGGTATAAATAGCGCCGCCAAGGGTACTGCCGTTTTCAATATTGACGGTGTTGGTGCCTTCATTGGCGCCGGAATCAACAAAAATAGCCGCGCCACCCATATAGGTTTTCGCATGCGATGCCGCACCGTAGATCACATTGTCATTTTCGCCGGTCAGCGTGGAATTATTGACATCAATATTAAAGCTGCCGTTGTCGCCCGGGGCGTTATTCCCGCCCTCAATCATGTCGGTGGTCGCACCGTTCTGCAGGGTAATATTTTTGGTACCACCGTAATTAGCCTGAATAAAGGTCCCGCTCATGTCGGTGCCGTCTACGGTCAGTGTCTGGGTGTCTTCCTGCTTGTTATCCCACAGGTAGACGGCGTCATTGCCGTTACCGGTGCTGTTGGTATTGGCATCATTGATATATGCGGTGCCGTTATTATTGACTGCCCAGGTCTCGGTGCCATTAGGACCATGATAATTGGTACTCTGGAAACCGCAGGTGCTGGTTGGCGCACTGGTTGTTGAGCAGTCTGCAGCTAAGGCGTAGCCGGAAAAAGCCGTAAGCGATAACAGGATGCATTTTGACAACAGGGTGCGGCGAGTCTTATAGCGCATTTGTAATTCTCCAGGATGATTCTGATATGTGAATTTCCGGGGAGATTTTTACGCAATAAAAATGAATTAAGAATAGTCTTGCCGCCTGCCATTTGTAATATTAATTACGAGGTCGTGATTTAATCCCTAATTGAAAAAGAGATAAGGCAAGTGTAATTTTTATATTAATAGATTCATGCGATGAATGCTTTTGACCGTTTATGCCGCGCAACCCGCCCGCATAAATCAGATATTATATTTATAACCCTTTGTGATTATAAGAATGAATAGAACAAGATCGTCAACGCCATATAAATAATGTTTAGGATACTAACATTTTGTTTCATCGGCGGGAGAAAAGTGCAACGCCCGCCCGAAGATTAGATTTTCAACTCAGGAACAAGGGCTTTTTTGTCCGACATACAGGTTTGCCAGGCCTTGCCCGGCTCGCCGTTATCCAGCACCGAGGAGGTGCGATACTCCACCGTGCGGGTACGCTGGTCAGACGCCACGTACTCTATGGTCGTCCAGCGGGTGTTGGCATCCTTCCCCTCGGCGGTGAGTTCGATGGTCTGGTTTTTCACAATTTCGGCGCACTCGCTGGCCGCGGCCTCAACTTTGCGAAACTTCTTCTCTTCCGGGGATGTGCCCTCGTTGGACATACATCCGGTAAACAGCAAACAGGCGAGAGAGATCAGGCTGATTTTTTGCAGCATCACGCAGTCCTTTTGTTAAACACGCATTAGCTGAAGCGTAGCCTATGCGGCTGCGCTCTTCCTGGGTTTAACGGAGCCGGGTGATGTTCGCATCAATTTGCTTTTGCATGGCATGTCGCGTGGCCGGAGTGATCTTTCCCGGAAGCAGCGCTTCGGCATAAGCTGAAAATCCACTGGCGACATCGGCGATGCGCGTAATAACCTGGTTTACCTGCGCTTCACTGAGGTCCGCCTCCTGAGTGCCCAACCACAGCAGATGCTGCTTCTTAATATTCAGTGCCTCGCCCATGACATCCATCTGATGATATCCACCAGGGCCTTCGTTCCAGGTGACATCAAACGCAGGTGCCAGTGACCACGTCCCGTCCGCAGACATCAAGTAAGCGAAGTTTTTGGGGTGATCGTCGCGGTTATTAAAAATGACGTTAAAGACAATTCGGGCAAAGGCGCGCGCTTTCTCACGCACATCGTTGGTACAGAACTGCGTGGCACGCAAAAACGTGGCGTAATCCAGTGAACCCGGCGCACGGTAATCCGCCCCGGTAAATGCTGCCAGGCTTTGCATCGGAACCCGCATCCCGGCTTGCCGATCGAAGCGTTTGCTGGCGAATGCCGCATAACCGCCCGGCAGATCAAAATATTCTGTTTGCGGTGTCTCAATGCCGCAGTCGCGCAGGCACTGGGCATAAACCATCTCAATGGCACATACTTCGGCAGGTTCATCTCTGGCAGGAAATTTAATCAGCCAGGGCTCATAGCCCGTGGCAGGGACCGTCGTGAATCGTTCAGTGACAGTGTCACGATACAGCAAGGCTTTGGGTCTCGCCCCCTGCGGGGAACCACCCAACTGCAGCAGCCGGTGTAAAAATGCCCCGCCTTCGCCTTCCATCACCTCCCGAACCTTCGTAATAAACCTCTACGCGATCAGGCATTATGACTCCTTTTCCTTATACGCTGACGGGTGGCGCTGGCTTCGAAGCGGCGAAGATCGTCCAGGCTCTCCAGCTGCGGCAGAAACAGGTTTTCCAGTTCCCGGGTAAGGCCCAGCACCATGGCCACGCGAACCACTACTTCAAAGCCGACATTGCGCCCCGCCTCCAGATTTGAAACCGTATTCACCCCTACGCCAGCCCGTTGCGCCAGTTCGGCCTGGGTAAACTGGCGTCGGATACGCTCCTGGCGTAGCCGCTCACACAGTGACTTAACGATCTCATCAGGCTTTTTGAAGTTTAAATCCATTATTTTGTACCTTAACGGCGTATTTTGACGTTAACCCACAATATTATAGAGTTATTTCCATTACTACGCCATGTAGGTTAAGCCACAAAATAGGATAATTAACGCCGAAAAAACGCATTAAGGCACACAATACTGGAGTTACACAAGTCACGCTTTCACAACCAAAACCCCCTGCTGGCTCACCGCGTCCACCCAACAGCTGTCAGTGTCCGGTTCAACCACCACGGCGTTAATCAGCGAAAGCTCGCCGATCCGGAAGGACGATGCGGTATTAACTTTTTCCGGGGACGCCAGCACTACCGTTTCTGCGGCTCTGCCGGAAAATGCACGTTTGATGCACGCTTCTTCATAATCTCCGGTGGTTAACCCGGCCTCAGGGTGGATCCCGGTGACCCCCATGAAAAACAGATCGGCATGGATATGCGCAATGCCTTCAATAGCCGCGGCGCCGACCGTGACGACCGAGTGGCGGAACAGGCGCCCGCCAATCAGGATCACCTCCACCCGGGGATAATCCACCAGCGCCAGGGCAATGCCCGGGCTGTGGGTCACCGCTGTGAAAGGCAGATCCACAGGCAGGCAGCGCACCAGCTCGGTGGTCGTGGTTCCGCCGTCGATAATCACCACCTGGCCGGGCGAGATCAGCCCGACGCCCTTCTGCGCCACCCGCTTTTTCGCCTCAATGCCCAGGCTGCTGCGTTCGGCAAAGCTGGAGACCGCTTTTGATGCCGGCAACGCGCCGCCGTGTACCCGCTGTAAACGCCCCTCGGCCGCCAGCTCACGCAGATCCCGGCGAATGGTATCTTCCGACACCTCAAACTCCAGGCTAAGGGTTTTGGATAACACCTGCCCATCGGAACTCAGTTTTTCGAGGATCAGCTGTTTGCGTTGACGAGTGAGCATAGGTGGTTCCTGAAGTTGCATGTTTGATCTTGATATTGCACGAACGTGCAGTTTATGATGCTTACTCTACGAAAACAGGAGGCACCGTGCAATCAAATCGTGCAGAAGTACGCATTCTCGACAGCAAAACGTTGTCAGATGACTGGTATACCCTCAAAAAATACACCTTCGACGTACGCCGCCGTAACGGGGAGTGGCAACGCCAGAACCGCGAAGCCTATGACCGGGGCAATGGCGCAACCATCCTGCTCTATAACCGCGAAAAACGGACGGTGATCCTCACCCGCCAGTTCCGCTTTCCGGTGTACATCAACGGTCACGACGGCTATCTGATTGAAACCGCCGCCGGCCTGCTCGATAACATGGCGCCGGAAAAGCGCATCAAAGCCGAAGCGGAAGAAGAGACCGGGTATCAGATCGACCACGTGGAGAAGGTCTTCGAAGCCTTTATGAGCCCCGGTTCGGTCACCGAGAAACTCTACTTTTACATCGCGGAGTATCTTCCCGGGGATCGCACCGGCGAAGGCGGCGGCATTGAGGCCGAAGGTGAAGACATCGAGGTGCTGGAGTGGCCCATCGGGCAGGCGTTACAGGCCATAGATGACGGCATTATTGTCGATGGCAAAACCATCATGCTGCTGTATCACATGGCCCTGAAGAGGATCCTCTGGTGAAATCGCACCGACAGAAACGGATTTCTGTCACCCCGCAAATCTCATCATCTACACTTCTGAAAAGAGCAAACCGGAGATGCCTGCATGACCGACTGGAACCCCGCCCTGTATCTGCAATATGGCGCAGAACGCACCCGCCCCGCCTTAGAGCTTCTCTCCCGCATTGCGCTGGATGAGGTCACCGATGTGGTCGATCTGGGATGCGGGCCAGGCAACAGCACGGCGCTGCTCCAGCAGCGATGGCCCTCGGCACGTATCACCGGGGTGGATACGTCGCCGGCGATGCTGGCAGAAGCCAGAGCGGCGTTGCCCGGCTGTCGGTTTGTTGAGGCCGATATTCGCCACTATCGTCCGGAACAGGCCCTGAGCGTGATTTACGCCAACGCTTCGTTGCAGTGGGTGGTGGATGATCACTACGAATTGCTGCCGCACCTGGTCTCGCTGCTGAAGCTGCACGGCGTGCTGGCGATCCAGATGCCGGATAACTTTCAGGAACCGACCCACGTGCTGATGCGTGAAGTGGCTTTTGAACAGGATTATCCGGATCGCGGCCGCGCGGCCCTGCCGGGGGTGCATGCCTATTACGATATTCTGACCGAGGCGGGTTGCGAGGTTGATATCTGGCGCACCACCTATTACCACCAGATGAGTTCTCACCAGGCGATTATCGACTGGGTAAGCGCCACCGGCCTGCGTCCCTGGCTGCAGGAGCTGAATGAGCGTGAGCAACAACGCTATCTGCATCGCTATCATCAGCTGCTGGAAGAGCAGTATCCGCTGCAGGAGAATGGGCAGATACTGCTGGCCTTTCCGCGACTGTTTATCGTCGCCAGACGCGTACCTTAATTACGCCTTCGCCTCTTTCAGCAGCTGCTGGATCACCTGCTCCTGCTTGTCGTTATTCCCCTCCCCGAAAGAGGCGTAACGCAGCTGACCTTTGGCATCGAAGAAGTAGTGCGCCGGCCAGTAACGATTGCCGAAGGCCGTCCAGATTTTGTAGTTGTTGTCGGCCACCACCCGGTACGGGAGCTGCCATTTGTTGATGGCCTGCTGCACCGACGCCAGCGGTTTTTCCCACGGATATTCCGGGGTATGTACGCCAATCACCACCAGCCCCTGGGTCTGATACTTATTGGCCCACTCGCGAACGTGCGGCAGGGCGTGCTGACAGTTGATGCAGTCCCAGGTCCAGAAGTCGATCAGCACCACTTTGCCTTTTAACGACGCCGGGGTAACCGGCTCGCCGTTCAGCCATCCTGTGCCACCCTCAAGCGACGGCATGGCGCTGGTGGTGACCGGTTGCGCGACCGGCTGGAGGGTCGGCTGAGGCTGGCTTTCCGGTGCCAGCTGCAGCAGCGTCTTCTCCAGGCGGTCAGCCACGCCGTTTGCCCCCTGAAAGACGCTGTTCAGACCAAACGCGGTAAAGGCCACCGACATCAGCATCGCCACACCCGCCGCTTTTCGCAGCCCGTCCATCAGCCCTGATTTGGTTTTCAGCCGCGCAATCAGCGCCTGCCCGCTAAAGCCGAGCAGCGCGAGCATTACCGCACAGCCGCTGCCGTAGGCCGCCAGCAGGCTACCGGTGGCGATCGGATTATGCCCTGCGATACTCAGACTGATAATGGCCCCCAACACCGGCCCGGCGCACGGCGACCACAGCAGCCCGACCGCCAGCCCGGCGAGCAGCGCCGAGGCCAGACCTCCGGTACGGGTGCTACGGGTATTGAGCGCGTTACCGAGACGTAATGCGGGCCCGGCGATGCGCTGAGCAAAGGCTGGGAAGATCAGGGCCAGCGCGGCCAGGCTCAACAGCGCCAGGGCGATCCAGCGCCCGACCAGAGTGGCGCTGACCACCCAGTCGCTGGCGACGGTGATGAGGCTGGCAACCAGGGTAAACATGATCACCATCCCGAACAGCATGGCGATAAGCTGGCGCTTCTGGCCGCGAAAACCGGCGAACAGCAGCGGGATGACGGGAAGCGTACAGGGGCTGAGCAGGCTGACCATGCCCCCTAAAAATGCGATCACGAGAAACATAACACACCTCACTAAAGCGGTTGGCTGCGACGATTGCAGTGAGGCTATTAGAGCGTGGTGAAGTGTCTGGCATGTGTGGGAAACTGAGGGTTTTGTCAGGGGGTGTATTCGTTTAGCGCGGGGATACAGTGCGGTACAAATGGCGGGTTGAGTGCGGCCTGACTGCCCGGCGGCGCTACGCTTGCCGGGCCTACAAGGTCAAAGGAAGGGTTTTGTAGGCCGGGTAAGGCGCAGCCGCCACCCGGCAATTCACACCACCGGCAAGGTAATCCGCGCGCTAAGCCCGCCTCCAGTCCGGTTCGCCAGCTGCAACTGGCCGTCAAGCTGGGCGGTAAGCTGAGCGGCAATCGCCAGCCCCAGCCCGGTGCCGCCGGTATCCCGGTTGCGGGAGGATTCCACCCGGTAAAATGGCTGCAACACCGCCGCCAGCTCGTGCTCCGGAATACCCGGGCCGTTATCTTCCACGGCGATCAGCACCCTTTCGTCGTGCACCGTCAGCCTCACCTCTGCGGCATCGCCAAACTTCAGGGCGTTATCCAGCAGATTGGTGAGGATCCGGTGCAACGCCTGCGGGCGGGTAGCAAAGGGCAAAGCGGTTCGGGCCGCGACAAACTGCACGTTTTTGCCGGTATCAGCGTAATCACAGACCAGGGTATCAATAAAGTTATAGAGATCGACGTTGCGCACCGGCTCGGGCGATACCCCGGACGAGCGGGCATAGTCGATTCCCTCCCTTACCAGCCGGGTCATGCTGTCCAGATCCTGGGTCAGCTTGTCGCGCAGCTCCGGCTGGTCGGCCATCTCCACCCGCAGCCGCATTCGGGTAATGGGCGTCTGTAAATCATGGGAGATGGCGGCAAGGATCTGCGCCCTCTCCTTCAGCGAGGTCTGGATCCTGTCCTGCATGGCGTTAAATGCCCGCGCAGCATGTTGTACCTCCAGCGGGCCTTGCTCGGTGAGGATCAGCGGATTGGGGCTGGCGGGTTCAAGAGTATCGACCGCCCGGGTAAAGCGGGTAAAGGGACGTACCACCTGGCGCACCGCCAGCCAGGCGCAGATCGCCACCAGCAGCAGCTGAATAATAAACACTGCCGGCAGCCAGCGGGCGACCGGCGGCATCCGCGGGGTGAGATCCAGCGTCAGCGGCGAGCCGTCGCGCAGCGTCAGGTGCGCCTGAATATGCGAAACCGGCCCCGGCACCGCCGTGAAGCGCAGCGGATACCGGGTCTCAAGGCTCTCCGTTATCGTACGGACCGCATCCCGCGAACGGGCGTCAGCGGGCGGAGCGCCCGGCTCACCTGGGCCCAGCACGTAGTGATAGTTATCCCGGTCGAGGCGTGGAAGCCACTGCGCCCGCTCATTCGCAGGCAGCCGGTCCAGAATCGCCACGCTGGTGGAGACATCGTCCTGCAGATTGCCCAGCATCACGTTGCGCACGCTGCTCATTCGCTCGGCCATCACCAGAGTCAGGCTCAAACCGTTGGCTAACAGCAGCCCCACCAGGACGATCAGCAGCAGACGATAATGCAGCGAACGCGGCCAGAGCCTCACTCTTTTGCCTCAATAATGCTCACCGGCATCGAAAAGACATAGCCTTCGCTGCGTACTGTTTTTATATACAGCGGAGTGCGCGCATCCTCATTCAGCCGCTGACGCACGCGGCTGACCAGCAGATCGATTGAGCGCTCGAACAGCTCCGCGTCCCGGCCCTGGGTGAAATTCAGCAGCTGATCGCGGGTTAACACGCGCTGGGGATGATCGACAAACACCCGCAGCAGACGGTACTCGGCCCCGCTCAGCGCCACGATGGTGCCGGTGGCATCCAGCAGATGACGGGCGCTGGTGTCGAGCTGCCAGTCACCAAAGGCGATGATCCGCCCGGCTTCGGTCACCTGCAGGTTGGGCGGCAGCGTGCGAAAGCGGCGCAGTATGGCTTTGATCCGCGCCAGCAGCTCACGCGCCACAAAGGGTTTGACCACATAATCGTCCGCCCCCATCTCCAGACCCAGAATGCGATCCATGTCGTCGTGGCGCGCGGTCAACATCAAAATCGGCAGATCTTTATGTTGGCCGCTGCGCAGCTGGCGGCACAGGGTCAGTCCGTCGTCGCCGGGCATCATGATATCCAGCACCACCAGATCGACAGCCTGCTTATCGAGCACGGCGCGCATCTCTTTGCCGTTGGCGGCGCCGGTAGCGCGATAGCCCGATTTCAGCAGGTAATCGACGACCAGCTCGCGGATATCCCGGTCGTCATCGACGACAAGAATGTGATCGGTTGTCTCCACCCTAAGCTCCTGTTAATCAGCGATTCGCCAAAAATAGCATAGATTGCTTATAACTTATCCGCATCCACCACCGCCTTGACGAAATCCTGCGGATCTTCCTGCGCCGGATTGTGACCAATGTTGCCGGTAAAGGTGCGATGCTGATATTTGCCGGTGAATTTCGCGGCATACACCTCAGGCGCCGGGTGCGGCGCGCCGTTATTGTCGCCTTCGATAGTGATGGTTGGCACGCTGATGGTCGGGGCGGACGCCAGCCGTTGTTCATAGCTGTCGTAGCGGCGCTCACCTTTTTCCAGCCCCAGACGCCAGCGGTAGTTGCTGATGGTCACCGCCACGTGATCCGGGTTATCCAGCGCTTTGGCGCTGACGTTGAAGGTGGCATCGCTGAATTTCCAGCCGGGCGAGGCCAGAGTCCAGATCAGTTTCGCAAAGTCATGGGTGTTGGCGGCATAGCCCTTTTCGCCGCGCTCGGTGGCAAAGTAGAACTGATACCACCACTGCAGCTCGGCCTGCGGCGGCAGCGGTTGTTCCCCGGCCTTCTGATTACCAATCAGATACCCGCTCACCGAAACCAGCGATTTCACGCGTTCCGGCCACAGTGCCGCCACGATATCCGCCGTTCTGGCACCCCAGTCGTAACCGGCGAAGACCGCACGTTTGATTTTCAGGGCATCCATCAGGTTAATAACGTCTTTCGCCATGGCCGCAGGCTGACCGTTGCGCGGCGTGGCTGGCGACAGAAAATGCGTCGTCCCGAATCCGCGGTTGTACGGCACAATCACCCGGTAGCCTTTTGCCGCCAGCGCCGGGGCAACCTGGGCATAGCTTTGAATGTCATACGGCCAGCCGTGAAGCAGGATCACCGGTTCGCCGTTTTTCGGGCCGATATCGACATAGCCAATATTCAGATCCCCCGCGTCAATCTGGCGGATCTGTTTAAAAGCGGCGGTATAGTCGGTGCCCGCCGCTTCGGCCTGACAGGCGGAAACGGTCGCAAAAGAGAGGGTCAGCGCCAGGGTTGAGTAAGCCAGTTTGTTCATCATGGTGGTATCTCCGGGTTATGAATTTCACCCGCTTATCTCACCACCCTGATGTATGGCGAATATGTACAAAGTTGCCCGTTTTGCAAGGTGCTGTATCGCGATCCGGCGCAGATACACTGTGATACAAACTTGCAGAAAACTGTGTTAACGCTCATCCGTAACGGCATCCCCCTCCGGCGGGAAAAGCGCTGCCGCAGTGGCGTGGTAGAGGTGCCAGTCGGGGATTAAACCGCGCTGGCCATAGCGTTCCAGATCCGTCAGGTGAACATGCAGGGCCTCTTTGACGTCCAGAAACTCGGCGGAAACCAGTTGCGCTTTGGCCAGAGAATAAAACTCATCAATGTTATTCAGGCCTGCGACGCAGGCAATCAGGATCCGGCTGAGGATTTGATAAGGCTCGGTGACCTGCTCGGGAAGCGTCTGATAAGCCTCGGAGAACTGGCGCAAATTACAGAGCGCCAGCGCCAGGCTCATATTCTGGCGCTCATCGCGCTGGAGCGGGGTTAATAAGGCGGCAACGTGCCGGAAATAGTCCTCGCCACTCAGCCCGTTAGCCTCCGCCAGCTCACCGGTCAGATTACACAGCAAAAACGAGTCCGGAAACCGCGCCACCAGGCCCGATGCGAGGGCAAACCCTTTGGGAAAATCCTGCGCCTGGGGTTGATACAAAAAGGAGTACACCAGCTGCAGGGCCTGCGATTCGCTGCCCCACGGATTGGCTAACGCCCGCAACGCCAGCTCGCGACCTGTTTGCCAGTCGCCGCTTTTAAAACAGCAGGCGATCACGCTGTCGATGGCGCTGTTCCAGTGCTCTTCAAATTTTAAAAGCGGTGCAAAGGTCCGGGCGGCAATCTGACAGCCCTGTTCGGAGCCACTGAGGGTCAATGTCGCCCCTGTGATATAGAGCGCTAATTCCCGATCGCTCATCCGGGCAACATTCTCGTTAAAGGCGCGGCCTGCCGCCACCCATCCCTCTTGCAACAGCAGACAGTGCAGCCAGGGATAGAGCACGCCGTTGGCGTCGATGTCGTCGATGGTGATCTGGCGAAACAGCGTTAACGCCCGGGCATAGTCATGAGCAACAATCGCGATCAGCCCCAGCACGGCAAAGGCAGGCGGATAGGGTTCGGCCGGGTCGATCAGCGCCTGAAGCTCGGCTTCCGCACCCTCGATGTTATCCGCCGACCATAAGCAGAGCGCCGCCTCCACTAAGGCCGGCTTTTTATAGTCGGTCAGCGTCGCGGCGTGCAGGAAGCAGCGGCGCGCCTCTTCTGGCTGTCCGGCCTCTCTTTTCAGCGTTCCGCTATAAAACCAGGCGTTATCATCCTCGGGAAAGGCGCTGATCCACGCCCCGGCGCAGTGTTCTGCCTGGGCAAAATCCTGCTCGCGGCTGAATAAGAACAGAAACTCCGCGGTAAAATGTTCTTTCGATGCGCCCCAGGCGGTTTTCGCTTTCTCCAGCAGGCGGCGGATCATCTGGCTGGAGTAGTATTCCCGATCGAAGGTGAGCAGCCTATAAAACTGCGTTCTCTCCCTCTCCGCCAGCAAAGCTTTGTGTTTGCCGGACGGATGTTTAGCAGCACTACTCACCTCACCCGCTAACGCACTATCGACCAGCCTTTGCAGCTTGCGGTAGTTGCCGCCGAGATCGACCTCGTCGTTAAAGGCGGCAAAGGGCAGGATAAAATCCCGCTCATTGCCGTTTAACAGGCGCAGCCACTCGGTACGAATTTTTTGATAGCTGGTGGGGTTCTCAGCGGAGACGTCGAGCAGCGCGGCGGTGCCGCGATCGTTGATTTGTGCCAGCCAGTTGTCCGGAAAGCCGTATTGCACCCAGTGCTGGGTTAAGGCGGCGATCGCTGGCTGCCACCAGATATCGTTTTCCGTAGAGGTGATTAGCAGGACATCAATATCGGGCTGGTGGGCCGCCGTAATCTCACCCAGTCTGGCATGGGCGATTAACCATGCCGCCCGGCGCAAACGGGAGGTGAACTCGTCAGGACTGACACTTTGCGTCAGTTCCGCGCTCAGCGCCCGAATTATTTCGACATTCCGGGTATGGACCAGCTGCAAAAAGAGGCGCAGCAGACGAAGTTTCTCTGCGGTGGCGGCTTGCGAAGCTGCACCGTGCGAGGCAAAACGAAAACGGTCCCGGGCGGTGATCAGCCATTCCCCCACCTTATGGGTAATGTTTTCCAGGCCGACGGGCGAATGGGCCAGCAACTGCTGCAACATGTCGCGGTTGCTGACGGCCAGCGCATCGGGATCCGGCTCCACGCGCAGCAGGGTTTGATAAGGCTCCATATTCTCCATCCCATGCGCGCGATCGGCTGAAGCCTGGTCGGCAAAAATAATCTCGCAAATGCCTTTGCGCGCAACCAGCTGGGGGATGATGAGATTGCACAGCGCAGGCAATGGCCGACAGAGGCTGAGATCGAAGGCGGCGGCGGGCGTCCAGGGAAAATTGGCCTGCACAAAGACCAGATCGGTGCCTGCCACGTCCATCACCACCACCCGGTTTTGCGAATTGTCCCGGGTGGCCAGTATCCGCAGGGCAGCCTTGTGTTCGGCCTCGGTGCCGAAACTGGCCGGTGTCTGACCGTCGCCCTGCTCCACAACGCGCAGCACATTCAGGTGCCCGTGATGATGTCTGGTGCAGCCGATTACCGTGGCGTAGAGATCCTGCCCGGCAACAATCATCGCACTCAGCGGCCCGATGGCATCGAGCAGGTTAATCCAGGAAGAGAGTTGTAGTTCGTCGATGGCGGCGAGAGCCTGATGAGGCGCGGATAGCGCGAGGGCCGCATTGCCATAGAGTTCAATGGCGCCCCCGGTATGCTGCTGGCAGTAGACAACCCGGTCCGACGCGGATGGCCAAAGTTCGGGAAAATGGCTCGACAAATACTCATCGATCATCTCCGGTTGCAGATAATCGGACATACCCCCCCTCCGTCAGTTCACGTCGCCCCCGCTACGGCGCATGTCTTGCTGCTGTTCAGGAGTGGGGTGAATGATAGCTTTCTGAAAGGTTCAAATTATAGCAGCCGTGCAGGGGCGAATGACCAGGAAATAAGAATGATTTGCATCAGCGGAACGCGGCTGATGCCCTTCACGCTTACGTCAGCTGGTAATACTTGTCCGGCAGTTTGCGCGCCGGAATTTCCGGCTCATCGTTCATCTGCAGCAAATCAATTTCCATCGCATTGCAGATGGCATCCAGCGGCAAATCGTTATTCTCGGTGCCGAACGGCTCTTCGAGCTCCTCGGCCAGGGTATCCAGCGAAATAAAGGTGTAGGAGATCAGCACCGACACGAACGGCGTCATGTAGTGCAGGTCGCTGACCAGCGCGAACGGCAGCATGATGCAGAACAGATAGACGGTGCGGTGCAGGATCAGGGTGTAGGCAAAAGGCACCGGAGTATTGGCGATGCGCTCGCAGCCGGCCAGCACGGTCGACATATCATTCAGACGAATGTTCAGGCTGTGGAACAGGATATCCGACAGCTCCCCTTTCCGGCGTCTGACCGCCAGCCATTCGCCCATGATCAGCAGGATGCGGTTGGCTGGCGAACTGGAGTCCATCGCCACGCGCAGGTTTTCCTCGGAAAGATATTTCGACAGCTGGTCGGCCTGCGGCTGTCGGCGCAGGGTCATGCGCAGACAGTGGGCAAAGGCAATCTGCAGGCGAACAAACTCACCCAGCGCCGGATCGTCCGGCAGCGTGTTTTTCACTTCACGGAACAGCGATCGCGAGGCAATCATCAGCTGGCCCCACAGCTGGCGCGCTTCGACATAGCGCGCGTAGCAGGCGTTGTTGCGGAACCCGAGGAAGATCGCGATGGCGACCCCGAGAATGCTGAACGGCGCCACCGTCAGCCGGATGCCCAGCGAGGTGTACCAGGGCAACATAATGATCACAACGATAGAGAGCAAAAAGTTTAGAAACAGGCGGGAAAAGATTTTGGTCAGCACGGAGCCGTGCCAGACAAAAATCAGACGCAACCAGTGCTGTTGAGGTCGAACAATCATAGTCAGCTTCATCGGGAAAAAAGAGCGGTGACTATTAAACGTGATCGTCGTCACGGTTGCAAGTATGTTAAAAAATGATGACGTTTTTGCGAGGCTTAGAGCAGGCCGCACCGGGGTTGAGGTGTGGAGTAACAGGAAGAGGTAAAAGTATGTTGTAACTAATATGGAGAAGAAGAAGCAAAGTTATCTGCGGTATGCTCCCCCTCACCCCAACCCTCTCCGTCAAGGGAGAGGGTGTCAGTCCTGTAGGCCGGGTAAGCGCAGCGCCACCCGGCAAAATTTAAAGGATTAACACAGCGGTTTAACCGCTTCGCGCATGCCTTTATGCAGAATCGCATCCAGATCCTGCGCAACCTGCTCTACCAGGCCATTGACCTGGGTCAGGTCCTGCTCCCAGTGGTCGCTGACGCTCAGCGCCGCCGTCACCAGTTCACGGGTGGTGATCTGCTGGTCATGATGCTGGGTCCACAGCTGCTGGAAGCGGGAGATCCAGTGCGCATCGTCCTGCACCGGGTAGCTTTCGCCGTTACGCTCCGCGCGGTAGAAGGCAATCAGCGCCGCCAGGGCAAACGTCAGACGCGCCGGGAGTTTACCGCTGGCCAGCTGCCCTGCCAGAAGCTGCGGCAGAATGCGGGTGCGGTATTTGGTCATGCCGTTGAGAGCAATCGACAGCAGCTGATGCTTGATGTACGGGTTACGGAAGCGGCCCGTCACCGCGCTGGCGAAGGAGGCCAGCTCATCACGCGGCAGATCCAGCACCGGAATAATCTCTTCATGAATGGCTTTTTCAACAAACGCACAGATTTCCGTGTCGTTCATCGCTTCACCCACGGTATCCAGCCCGGCCTGGAAGGCCACCGGCACCAGGGCGGTATGCGCCCCGTTGAGGATCGCCACCTTGCGCTCTTTGTACGGCTTGATGTCATCAACAATCAGCACGTTCAGCGCCAGCTTGTCGAGACGCAGCTCCTGTGCCAGGGATTTCGGCCCCTGGATCACAAACAGGTAGAAGTGTTCGGCGGTATCGAGGAAGGCATCGTGATAGCCGAGAGAGGCTTCGAGCTGGGCCACTTCGTCACGTGGATAACCGGTAACGATACGGTCAACCAGGGTTGAGCAGAAGCTGTTGGCGTCGTTCAGCCACTGGGTAAAGGCCGCTGGCAGCGCCCACTCCTCGGCATAACGCAGCACCAGTTCGCGCAGGGCATCGCCGTTATAGTCGATCAGTTCGCAGGGGACGATCACCCAACCTTTATCGGCGGCGCCGTTGAAATGGCTGAAGCGCTCGAACAGCAGACGCGTCAGTTTCGCCGGATAGCTGACCGCAGGCGCATCCTCGAACTTATCCCCGGCGTGATAGCTGATCCCCGCTTCCGTGGTGTTAGAGAAGACAAAGCGCATCTCCGGGTTGTGAGCCAGTTTCAGGAATTCATCGTACTGGTCGTAGACGCTGATTTCGCGGTTAACGGAGCGGATCAGGCGTGCGTCGCTGACCGCTTCGCCCTGCTCGTTCAGGCCACGGATAATGGTGGTGTAAAGGCCGTCCTGAGTGCTCAGTGAAGGCGGGAAATCGCTTTTGATCGGGCGGACAATCGCAATACCGGCGTTCAGGTCGGTATGTTCATTGAGCAGGTCGATCTGCCAGTCAATAAACGCGCGCAGGAAGTTGCCCTCACCAAACTGGATGATACGTTCAGGATAGAGAGCACCGGGGAAATCACGACGGTTCAGTGTGTTCACAATGGGGTCCTTGTAATGATTAGTCATACAGCCTGATAAGATTGGTACGATAACTTATCAAAACTTAACGACCACGAACCCCTGTTTTGATCAAATACGGTGTGAATTGTGACAGGATTTATAAGAATTTGTAGAACACAGAGGTGCCCGTCATCTCACCGTCCGGCATCAGGGCATAGCGCGGGATCTCCCCCACTTTCTGCCAGCCCGCCCGCTGATAAAAGGTCTCCGCCCCGCTGCCGGTTGCCGTGTCCAGCACCAGCACCGTTTTACCCTGGTCCCGGGCCACGCTTTCCAGGGCCTGCATTAATCGCCCGGCATCACCGCAGCGGCGTGCGTTCTGGTGAACCAGCAATTTGGCGACATCCGCCCGGTGCGGCTGGTTATCGGGCTGATCGACGATCAGCTGCACCGTGCCGGTGAGTTGGCCCTCCGCATTGATCGACACCAGTACGGTACGCTCCCCGCGCCCGACGCTGTCGGCCACGCCGCGCCAGAACGCGCTGGCCTGCTCGTGGCTGTAAGGCAGCATAAAGCTCACCGACGCGCCGCCGGTAACGCAGCTGTGCAGGATGTCAGCTAACTGAGGAAGGTGGGCGAGGATCTCGTCGCGGGAAAAGATCTGAATAGCCGGTGATGTCATCATTATTCTCCTTTTTATCAACGGCATCACCATGCGCTTTACATTTTTTTAACACAAGAGCCTCTGTCAGAGGATTTTCTTATCTCAGCATCCGGTACCGCGCTGCTGTTTCATGGAGTACATCATCCGATCGGCGGTTTTCAGCCAGCTCTCCAGATCGTCGCGATCGTGGTTAAACTCGATGACGCCCCAGGAAAATGAAAGCGCCCAGGGGAATTCGGCATGCTCATTCCACACCGCAGCCTGTTCGGTGAGATACTGCATGGCGATCCATGCCCCCTTTTCGTCGCTGTTGGCAAAGAGGATCGCGAACTCATCCCCGCCGTAACGCGCCAGAACATCGGCTTCCCGAAAGGTAGAACTCAGCAGCCCGGCCATCGCCTTCAGAGCGTTGTCGCCATCGGCGCGACCAAAACGGGCGTTAATCTGTTTAAAGCGATCGAGATCCAGCCAGGCGAGGGTCAGCGGCTCTGCCCGACGGCGCGCGGCGCGAATGGCGTAGGTGGCAAGGTGGTGGAAGCCACGGCGGTTATACAGCCCGGTCAGATCGTCGATGATGGTGGCGCAGGTCGCGGCGAACTCCACCTCCACCAGCGCTGCCAGATCGGCCAGCGCTTCGACATCAGCAGGGGAAAACTGCCGCGGCTGATGGTCGATGATGCACAGCGACCCCACCGTGGCGCCATTGGGCAGACGCAGGGGATGACCGGCATAAAACCGCACCGGATTGTCGTCGGTCGCCAGGGGATTATCGGCAAAACGGGCATCGTCTAAGGTGTCAGGCACCACCAGCGGCGTCTCGTTGAGCACGGTATGGCCGCAAAAAGAGAGATTACGCGGCAGGTTGGTGGCGTCAGCGCCATCCGCGGATTTGACAACCACGACATGCTCATCAACGAGATTGATCATTGCGACCGGCACCGCAAACAGGCGCTTTGCCAGTCGGGTCAGTCGGTCATAGGTCGGGTGATTTTCGATCTCCAGCAGCCCGGATTCGCGCAAGGCGCTAAGACGCGCCGTTTCATTCTTGGGTAAAGCGGGGGATTTCATACAGGCTCCGGACGTCAGGCTTTTTAAAAGCTTAGCGCATTCTGAGGCCGGTCAATGGGCGAATATCCGATTTTTACCTTCGCGTTTCGCCTGATAGAGCGCGATGTCGGCTGCCTGTAACCAGTCTGTGACATTTCCCATCTCCCGGGTGGCGATGGCGATACCGATACTCATCGTACAATGGACAGCTTCTTCCGCCACGTCGTCGATCACCGCGGCGGCATCCATAATCCGACTGGCGACCCTGTGCGCTTCGTCGAGCGTGGTGTCAGGCAGCAGGATCACAAACTCGTCGCCGCCCAGCCGCGCCGGAGTATCACTTTGTCGGGTAGCAATATGCAGTATTTGTGACACTGTCACCAAAAGCATATCCCCCACCTTATGGCCGAAGCGATCGTTAACCTCTTTGAAGTTGTCGATATCGATAAACATCAGCGCCGATTCGCGGCAGGTCTGCCGCAGCTTATGCAGCTCATTATCGATTCGCTTCTCCAGCAGACGCCGGTTGGCAATATCGAGCAGCGGATCCATCATCGCAATGCGTTCCAGCTCGCGCGATTTGAAGCGCAGCCGCATGGCGATACTGTTGGTGAGCACGCTCAATGCCACGGTATAGATCCCGATCAGCGGCAGCGTGGCGTACAGGGTGCGCTGCGACACCCAGGGGATCAGCGCCATCCCCTGCGTCAGCCAGCTGGCCATAAACACCGCCAGCATCACCGCACCGGCTTTTTTCATTAACGGGAATCCGCCCGCCGCCAGCCGGTCGGCCATTAAGATAGTGGCAATGGCGACAGAGGGCAGCGGGTTCACCGCCATCATGGCGATCCAGAAACCACCTGCCCCGGCGTCCAGCACCAGGTTTTGATGTTCAGTTGTCAGGGGCGTGGCGGAGCGACGCGCGCGCCAGAAGGCCAGCGTCGGCCAGATAAAAGCGTTGATCCCCAGCAGACCCATAAGCCAGGGTGAACGTTGATGTTCCACCAGGACAGAGAGAATGGGAATAAAGCAGAGAAATGTTCCAAGCACTCGCATCAGAAACATGCGTTTGATAAACCGACTGCCAGGCACGCGAGGGGGTTTACTGAGTCTGTCAGTTCCGTTCATCACACGAATTTTCCGATATAATCACCCCATTATATTATTGACGGATAAAATGCGTATCAAGGCATTTATCAGTTTTGTGAATATATGGTGATGGCCCTCTCGCCGGGCAGGCAAACGATTACAGCTGTTCCGATGGCGCAGCCTTTTGGACGGCAGTCGTTATCTCTGTCATTCGCGCGCTGGTGCGATTTCGGCCTGCTTTTTTCGAGCGATACAGATAATCATCCGCTTCGCTCATCAGGCGGTTAAAAATCTCCGTCAGCTTCCACGGATCCGATTTTCCACTGCCCAGCCCAATACTGACGGTCAAAAACAGCGCCTGCTCACGCCAGTTGAACGGATATTGTTCAATCGTGGCGCGGATACGTTCCGCCAGGGCGTAACCCTGTTGCGCCGACGTCGTGTTTACCACTACGGCAAACTCCTCGCCGCCCATCCGCGCCACCAGCCCTTCGCTCCCTACCGTCTCCTGTACTTTGCGGGCAAAAGCCGCCAGCACGGTATCGCCACACTCATGGCCGAAGTTGTCATTGATGCTTTTGAAATAGTCGATATCTAGCAGCATCACGGTCAGCAGCGGGCTTTTACGCGTTCCCTCCTCGCGCTTCAGCGCCTCATACAGCCCGGAACGGGAGTAAACCTGGGTTAAAAAGTCATAATCGGCGCGCAGGGAGACCTGGCGGATCAGCGAGTTGATCGCCGCCATGCTGACCGACACCATCACCGGGCAGACGGCCATGGTGGCTATCCCCAGACGGGCGGAGAACATCATTGGGGTGGTGAGCGGCGTGGTCGCCACGATGGTGATAATCGAGTTGCCGACCAGGGTGATCTCCACCGTTCCGGTGACAAAGGTCAACAGACAGGTGGCCGGCAGCGAATAGCGCACCGCGCACCAGATCAGCGCCGGCATCGGAAACGCCAGCGCTCCGGCCCCGCCGATCGCGACTGAGGCCACGACAGAGATAATCAGTAACACCACCGGCATCAAATGGCTGGCGCGTATGGCCCGGTTAAACGTGGGCCAGGTAATGGTCAGCAGGCAGGGAACGATTAACACCCCGGTAGAAAACTGTTCACTAAACCAGTCGGCGACCAGCGGCCAGAAGGCGCGACTGTCCACCCCGCCGGACACCGTCGCCCCGAGCAGGGCGCACAGCAGCGCGGCCAGCAGACAGTAGTTAAACAGCCGCAGGGCATTCACCGGATCCGGGGTGCGGTTTTTCAGCCGCCTGTCGCGCTGGACCAGCAGAGCAACGGTGACAATAAACACCATATTCGAGAGGTTAATACCCAGCGAGGAGATGCCCCAGTTGGTGGTGATGGCGTCATAGGCCAGCATGGCGATATACGAAATCGCGTAATAGTGCAGTCGGTTCAGGTAAGCGTAACGGGCAAACACCCCCGCCATCACACCGTTTAGCGGCCAGAACATCGACAGCGACTCCACCAGACGTAGCTGCGCGCCAATAAAATAGAACAGCGTGGTCAGGACAACGATTCCCGCCATATTACGCAAGGGGCTTTGCGGCTGAAAAAGCGCGAATGTTCTGGTGGAGGCAGAAGACATGCAATATCAATCCATAGAGTTGCTTTTAACAATGATTTATTACCCGCGCGGGTAAATGTTAAAAGTTTGGCAACAATATATATCACACTGGGGGGGTAACGATCACCACTCAGTAAAAGGGGTAAACCGGTTGTGCCGTCAGATCCACGGCACAGGTTTCGGTTAATAGACCGAGCGGCCCAGCTTCTGGGTCAGGCGTTCCAGCACCGCGACGCCCGCCAGGGAGTTCCCCGTCTCGTCCAGCTCCGGGCTCCAGACCGCAATCGCCATCTCGTGCGGGACAATCGCCACCACCCCGCCGCCAACACCGGATTTGGCAGGCAGCCCCACCCGCCAGGCGAACTCACCGGCGTTCTGATACATGCCGCTGGTTGCCATCAGGGCATTCACCTGCCGGGCCTGCATCGAGGTGACCACGGGCTCAGAGAGATGCGGCGCATAGCCCTGCGCGGCCAGAAACAGAAAGGTGTCAGCCAGTTCGACACAGTTCATCTTCAGGGCGCAGTAGTGGAAGTAGTTTTGCAGGACCGTCGAGACGTCGTTATGGAAATTACCGAATGACTTCATCAGCCAGGCGATCGCCGCATTGCGCGCCGAGTGTTCGAACTCCGATCGGGCCACCGCGGTATCGTAGGCGATATCGCTGACTCCGGAAAGCTGACGCACAATCTCCAGCATCCGCTGACGGGGCGCGCTGAGGCGGCTTTGCAGCATATCGCACACCACCAGCGCCCCGGCGTTGATAAACGGATTGCGCGGTTTGCCCTGCTCGATCTCCAGCTGCAGGAGGGAGTTGAACGGCTGGCCGGAAGGATCTTTCCCCACCCGCTGCCAGATCTCGTCCTCGTCATACTGGCGCATGGCCGCTACCAGACTCAGAACTTTTGAGATCGACTGAATGGAAAAACGCTCGGTGGCATCCCCGGCCTGGAAGCGCTGGCCGTCGACGGTGCGGATGGCGATCCCGAGCTTGTTGCCGTTGACCGAGGCCAGCGCCGGGATGTAATCGGCCACCTTGCCCTGACCCAGTAAAGGACGTACTTGCGCCAGAATGGCTTCCAGCATCTGATTGTTGATGTTCGCAGCCATTGGTTGCTCCTTGCTCACAGGCCAAAAACGGCCTGCGAGTATAACAGAGGCTTATGGATGACGTCAGGCAGGAAGTCGGAACCGCGATACCGCCTGTAATAAAAGGCCGGATTCATCGTGCAGCCGCCGGGAGGCTACGGAGGCGGTATTCACCAGTTCATCGGTCTGGTGCGCGACCTGGTTCAGGGCCTGCAGCTGGCCGGTCATGCGGTGAATGCTGTCCCCCTGGCTGAGAGTGGCAACGGAGATCTCATTCAGTAAGCTGCAGAGATTGCCCACCAGACCGATCACCTGCTGCAGGTTATCTTCCAGCCGGGTGACCGCTTTCGAGCCATCTTCGATGCCCTGCAGCGAGTGGTTAATCAGCTGCTGAATGGTTTGCGTCGAGTGGCTGCTTTTGCGCGCCAGCAGGCCTACTTCCCGCGCTACCACCGCAAAGCCGCGCCCCTGATTTCCGGCATGCGCCGCTTCGATGGCCGCATTCAGCGCCAGAATATTGGTCTGAAACGCCACGTTATCGATGATCGCCACAATGCCGCGCATCTCGGCAGATCGCTCCACGATGGCCGCCATCGAGGCGTTCACCGTCTCCATCATGCGATCCCCGCCCGCCGCCATCTCCCGCGCCTCGTCCGCCCGCGAGCTTGCCAGCCTGGCGTAGCCGCTGTTGCCCTCGACGTGGGTCTCCAGGTCAGCAATGTGCGCGGTGACCTCTTTCAGCTCCTGCGCCTGACGCGCCGACTGGTGATACAGTTTCTGGTTCCCCTCCGCCAGCGACCCGATATTGGTCACCATCGAGGTGGTCGCCTCGCTGACCTCGGTCACCAGCTGCTGCAGCCCCTGCTGCAGGGTATCGACGCTGTCGCCAAGCTGTGCAATCTCGCGGTTGAAACGCTTCACGCCCGGCGGCGGCGAGGAGAGATCCCCCGCCGCCAGCAGATTGATATGGGCGATAAGGCGACGCAGCGGCACGATCACCCAGCGCGACATCGCAAACCACACCACTACCGCGATCGCCAGCAGAACCACCGGGGCCAGTAGGAACAGGGATTGCAGGCTGGAGAGACTGGCGGTCAGCAGCTGGCGCCCCTCTGCGGCGCGCTGGACGCTGGCCTGCTGATAGCGGGCGTAGTTATCGTTGAAGTCCGCCTGGAATGCCTGGGCGGGTACGGCGAAGAAGGCGTCAATCGACTGGCTGTTGACCAGCCCGTCCGCCTGTTCACGGATGGCATCGAAGAACAGCTGATAGCTGGTGAGCAGCGCCTCATCCCGCGGCGGCTGCATCGCCTGCCACGCCTGCCAGGCCTGCTGAGAATCCCGTAATGCCTGCTGCGCCTCGTCCATCAGGCTGTGCCAGCTCCCGTCCGAACCGGTCTCTTTATCCTGCATAAAGTAAACGCCCGCGCGGTTGAGCAGATCGCTCGCCGCCAGCAGCGAGATCCGGGCCTGATCGACCTTCGCCTGTTGCAGGTACGCCATCTGGTTACGCTGTTCATTGCGCTGGGCATCCCGCAGCGAGACGGAAAGTAAAACCGAAGAAGAGATTTGCAGGGCGGAAAAGAGCCCAATAATGCAGAAGATCCCCGCCAGCAAACCAAACTGCCGGGGAGTAATGCGGCGAAAAATTTTGGTTAAGTTCATAATTGTATTCATTAACAATGCCTTAGACGTGGGCGAGTCTACGCAGTGAAAATGACAGAACTATTTCAGGGAGATGACAGACGCCCGGCGGCGCTGCGCTTGCTCGGGCCTACGGGCGAGTCAGTTCTGTAGGCCGGGTAAGCGCAGCACCACCCGGCACAACGCGCGCGCTTACATCAAACCCGGTCTTTCCACACCGTCTGCACATTGCAGAACTCGTGCAGGCCAAAGTGCGACAGCTCCCGGCCAAAGCCGCTCTTCTTCACCCCGCCGAAGGCCACGCGGGCATCGCTGGCGCTGTAGCCATTGATAAACACCCCGCCGCACTCAAGCTGGCGAGCAAAGCGATCCGCCGTGGCGGTATCGGCGGTAAACACCGTCGCAGAGAGGCCGAAGTCACTGTCGTTAGCCAAGGTCAGGGCATGGTCGGCATCGGTTGCCACCGTGATGGCCGCCACCGGGCCAAACAGCTCCTGACGGAACGCGGTCATCGTCGGGGTGACGTTACCCAGTACCGTAGCGGCATAGTAGTTCCCTGCCCCCGCCACCTTCTCGCCGCCCAGCAGCAGCGTCGCCCCTTCGGCCAGCGTGGCATGCACCTGCCGATCCAGCTCGTCGCGCAGATCGAAACGCGCCATCGGGCCGAGATAGTTCTCTTCTTCGTCCGGGGCGCCCATTTTCAGGGCCGCGGTGGCCTCGACAAACCGACGGCTGAACTCATCCGCAATCCCCGCCTCGACGATAAAGCGTTTGGCCGCGGCACAGACCTGTCCGGTGTTCTGATAGCGTCCGGTTACCGCCGCTTTCACCGCCAGATCCAGATCGGCGTCATTCAGGACGATAAAGGGATCCGAGCCTCCCAGCTCCAGCACGCATTTTTTCAGCGCGGCTCCAGCCTGAGCACCAATCGCCGCCCCGGCGCGCAGGCTGCCGGTGACGGTCACCGCCGCAATGCGCGGATCGGCAATCATCTGGCTCACCCCGTCGTTGGTGGCATTCAGCTGGCTAAACACACCCTGCGGGAATCCGGCATCGTTGAAGATCGCTTGAATCAGATTCGCGGCCCCCAGCACGTTCGGGGCATGTTTCAGCAGATAGCTGTTGCCCGCGAGGATAATCGGCACCGCGCCGCGCAGCACCTGCCACAGGGGGAAGTTCCACGGCATCACCGCCAGCACCGGGCCCAGCGGACGATACTCAATCACCGCGTCCGCTACCTGGGTCGCCTCGGTAGAGAGCATGGCCGGGCCGTTGTCGGCATACCAGTCGCAGAGACCGGCGGATTTCGCCACCTCTCCGCGCGCCTGGCCGATGGGCTTGCCCATCTCGCGAGTAATCATCTGAGCCATCTCTTCGCCACGGTTGCGCAGCGCGGCGCCCAGGTCACGTAGTTTTTGCGCACGCGTCGCCACCGGCACGCTGCGCCACTGGCGAAATGCAGCATCGGTCCGGGCGAGAGCATGTTCAACCTCGGTGTCGGTTGCCCACGGCCAGACGGCCAGGGTTTCGCCGTTTGCCGGGTTAATAGATAAAGCATGGGTGGCAGAAGGTGTAGTCATGATCGGCTCCGTGTAATAACAGTTGCTACAGTGTGGCGTACTCTGTTATTTCTTAAAAATGAATAATAGTGACCACCTTATTCACGATATGAGAATGATATGGATCTGACCCAGCTGGAAATGTTTAACGCCGTCGCCCAGACCGGCAGCATCACCCTGGCCGCGCAGAAGGTGCATCGCGTGCCCTCCAACCTCACCACCCGCATCAAACAGCTGGAGGCCGACCTCGGCGTGGAGCTGTTTATCCGCGAGAACCAGCGGCTGCGCCTCTCCCCGGCGGGGCACAACTTTTTACGCTACAGCCGGCAGATCCTTGCTCTGGTGGATGAAGCCCGGATGGTGGTGGCGGGCGATGAGCCCCAGGGGCTGTTTACCCTCGGGTCGCTGGAGAGCACGGCGGCGGTGCGCATCCCGGCCTCGCTGGCGCAGTTTAACCAGCGCTATCCGCGCATTCAGTTTGCACTCGCAACTGGCCCTTCGGGTACGATGATCGACGGCGTGCTGGAGGGGACGTTAAGCGCAGCCTTTGTCGACGGGCCCTTAACTCACCCGGAGCTGGAGGGGATGCCGGTCTACCGGGAGGAGATGATGCTGGTCGTGCCGGCCGGGCAGCCGAAGGTGGATCGGGCGCTGGCCATCAGCGGACGCGATATCTACGCCTTTCGCGCCAACTGCTCCTATCGCCGCCATTTCGAAAGCTGGTTTCATGCGGATCGTGCCACGCCGGGGCGCATTCATGAGATGGAGTCCTACCACGGCATGCTGGCCTGCGTGATCGCCGGGGCCGGGATTGCGCTGATGCCGCGCTCAATGCTGGAAAGTATGCCCGGCCATCAGCAGGTAGAAGCCTGGCCGCTGGCAGAGAACTGGCGCTGGCTCACCACCTGGCTGGTGTGGCGCCGGGGGGCAATGACCCGCCAGCTCGAAGCCTTTATAGCACTGCTAAACGAAGGTCAGCCACCAGCACCTTCTCCATAAACAGGCTCAGGGGATCGGGCGCATACGGCGGAAAGGCCTCGCACCGCTGATACCCGCAGCGCTCATACAGATGAATGGCCGGCAATTGCTTGATGCCGGTCTCGAGGCGCAACGTATCACAGCCGCGGCTCAACGCTTCATCTTCCAGCGCCGCCAGCAGTTTTTCACCCAGCCGCTGCCCGCGATGGGTCGGATCGATATAGACCCGTTTCATCTCTCCGCTGCCGTCGCCGTTCAGCACGATGGCCCCGCAGCCGACGGCGTTGAGCTGGCGATCGCGGATCACCATCATGATCAGGCTGTGATCGGGCAGCCCGGTCAGATCCAGTAGATGGTTGCTTTCCGCCGGATAGAGCGTGCTCTGGTAACTGTCGAGGTCGGCAATCAGGTTAGTGATATCCGGATGGGCGGGCGATTCTGAGGTAATGGAATACATGGCAGGCTCCTTTTGTCGTTTTTCTCCACCTTAACGCCGCGTGCCGGGCGAACAGGCATATTTTTAACTTATAGCTGCCGCCAGCCATTGCGCCTCCCGCGCCTGGGGCGTAAGTTTGGGCCCAGTCACGGTTAAAATCTCAGGAAAAACAATGAACACCAAAGCCCGCAAAGTGATGATTATCGGGGCCGGAAACGTCGGTACCTCCGCCGCTTACGCCCTGCTGAACCAGAATATCTGCGAGGAGCTGCTGCTGGTGGATATCAACCAGCCGCGCAGCGAAGGCCACGCCTGGGATCTGTCGGATGCCGCCGCCTATATGCCGGGCATGATGACCATCTCCACCCGCGAGGCCAGCGACTGTGCCGATGTGGATATCGCGGTGATCACCGTCTCCGGCGGTGCCCTCAAACCGGGGCAGACGCGGCTGGATGAGCTGAACGCCACGGCCAGCATCGTGAAAAGCATTGTGCCGCAGATGATGGCGGGCGGGTTTAACGGCATTTTCCTGATCGCCACTAACCCGTGCGACATCATTACCTGGCAGGTGTGGCAGCTCTCCGGCCTGCCGCGCCATCAGGTGATCGGCACCGGCGTCTGGCTGGATACCACCCGGTTGCGACGTACGCTGGCGCAGGCGCTGGATATTGGCGCACAGAGCATCGACGCCTTTATCCTGGGCGAGCATGGGGATACACAGTTCCCGGTCTGGTCCCATTCATCGGTTTACGGCTCGCCGATTGCCGACGTGTATCAACGCCACACCGGCAAAACGCTGGATTTTGATGAACTGGCCGAGCGCGTGCGCAAACAGGGCTTTGAGATCTACGCCCGCAAGGGCTGCACGGAGTACGGTATCGCCGCCACCATCGCTGAGATCTGCCGCAATATTTTCACCGGCAGCCACCGGGCGCTGGCGATCTCCTGCATTCTGGACGGTGAGTATGGGGTGGACGGCGTGGCCATCGGCGTACCGGCGGTGCTGGCCCAGAGCGGTGTCCAGCAGATCATTGAGCTGAAGCTGGCAGAGGATGAACTGCAAAAATTCCGCCATTCGGCGGAGGTGATCAAAGCCAATATCGCCCGTCTGCCCTGAACCTTAAGGCGCCAGAGTCAGCGTCGCATCCAGCTGGCTTAGGGCCTGCTGCACCCCTTCGTCCAGCCGTTTGTCGGTAACGATATCGGTCAGGGTGTTGAGGTGGGTAACGTTAAACAGCGACCAGGCACCGTATTTCGAGCTGTCGGCCAGCAGCACGCGGCGTCGGGCGTTGGCGATCAGATCGCGTTTGAGCGCCGCTTTCTCTTCCGTCGGGGAGGTAATGCCGCGCTCCAGATCCCAGCCGTTACAGCTGACAAAGGCGATATCCGGCCAGACGTTCTGCAGCAGGCGGCGGCCGTGCTCACCAATACAGGACTGGCTGGAGTCATCGATACGCCCGCCGATAATCGTCACCTCAATCTGCTTAAACTCCGAGAGAAACAGGGCGATATGCAGATCGCTGGTGATGATGCGCAACGGCAGATGGGTCAGCTGGCGCGCGAGTTCAATCATGGTGGTGCCCGCGTCGAGCACCACCGCGTCACCGGCTTTTACAAAACTGGCGGCCGCGCAGGCGATGGCGTGTTTCTCCGCCAGACTGCGCTGCATCTTTTCGCTGGTGGTGGGCTGTGAAGGGATGAACCGGTTCAGGGTCACGCCGCCGTGGGTGCGGCTGATAACCCCCTCCTGATCGAGCTTAATCAGATCCCGGCGAATGGTCGCGGGCGAGGCATCCGTGGCCGCTACCAGCTGATCCACCGTCACCAGATTGTGCCCTTTCAGGTAGTCCATTATCTGTTCTAACCGGCTATATACCTTCATATTATTCCCGTGTGATTTGCATCGCTAACTGGATAGAAACCGTCATGCTCTCAGACTTCGCTTTACCTGTCCACGCAATGTCGAACGCGGTGCCATGGTCAGCAGAAGTCCGGATAAACGGCAGCCCGGCGGTGATGTTCACCCCGTCGTAAAAACCGAGCAGCTTCAGTGGGATATGCCCCTGGTCGTGGTACATCGCCACCACCATGTCATACATCCCTTCATGGCACTGCATAAACACTGTGTCCGGCGGGCAAGGCCCTGATACATTCAGCCCCTGCGCCTTCATCGCTTCCACCGCCGGGCCGACAATCTTGATCTCTTCGTCGCCAAACAGACCGTTCTCCCCGGCGTGCGGGTTAACCCCGGCCACGGCAATACGCGGGTTCTTATACCCCACGCGCCTGAGGAAGGTATCCGCAATGCCAATCACGGTTTTTACCCGATCCTGGTTGAGGGTATCAAGGAATTTGCGCAACGCGATATGAGTGGTGATATGGATCACCTTCAGCTGGTCGGTATAGAGCACCATGGCGTAATCTTTGCTGTCGGTGAGGTGCGCCAGCAGTTCGGTATGGCCCGGATAGTGATGGCCCGCCAGATGCAGCGCCTCTTTATTGAGCGGCGCGGTGGCAATGGCTTTCACCTCGCCCGCCATCGCCAGTTCGGTGGCGCGACGCACGCAGCGGTAGGCCAGATCGCCAGCCTGGGCCTGCACCACGCCGGGCTGCAGCGCCTCGGGATCCGCCAGCGGCTCATCCAGCACGTTAATAATAGCCGGGCCGAACTGCGCCTCGCTGACGCGGTTAATCACGCGTAACTCCGCCGGGGCGGTGATCCCCTTCTCCAGCACCCGCTGAAGGGTGCGGGCACAGCCGACTACCACCAGCGGCGCGCCGGACAGCTCGCCTTCGGTCAGGGATTTGATAATGATCTCCGGGCCGATGCCCGCCGGGTCGCCCATGGTTACAGCAATGATATTAGTCACTCATCTTCTCCTCGATAAAATGCAAAACCTCAAGCAGCGTGGTTTCAGTACCAAAACCGCCCGCTTTGGTCATGACTGGCCCCTGCCAGCGACAACCCAAAAACCGACCAAACGGCACGCACTGCGCCACTTGTCCGCGTATGGCAAAACCTTGCGCGTCGAGCGCGCTGGCGACCGCCATCGCCACGTCGCCGCCTGAAACGTACAGCGCCGCCGGGCTATGGCTCTCCAGCACCCTGCGCGTCAATTCCCCGAGAAACGCGCTGATGGTCTCACCCAGCGCGGCGCGGCTTAATCCGCGCTGCTGGCACAGGGCGTCGATCTGATGCCGGGCCTGAGTATCGGCGCAGGTATGCACTACGCAGTGCTGGCCTGCCGCCAGCTTAGCCGCGATCTGCTCCTGATAGCCCGCCATCGCGTCGCTGAACACATCATTGATATCTATCAGTACCGTGCTGACGTTATGTTGCGTGCGCGCCCGCTGGATCTGCTGCTGAGCAATTTCACTCATCGAACCGATAACCGCCAGCAGCTGCCGTGGGGTCGCCAGACGGCGCGCCAGGGCATCGCACAGCCCGGCGGAGCCCACCAGCAGCGGACGCTCATGGCAGGCAAAGGCCGCACTGATAATTTGATCCAGCTCGTCGTCGCTCTGCGCATCGACAATCACCAGTTGCGCATCACCCTGCAGGGCCGCGGCCAGCTGCGCCGGGGTAACGACCACGCTATTAAGCGCGGTTTGCTCTGCCAGTACCGCCGCAATATGCGCATGGCGCACCGGGGTTTTCGGGTCGCTGGCAAATTCAGTCCCGGTGACCGGCACGCCCTTCACCAGGCAGATGCCGTTTTGCGTAGTGCGCCCTGCTGCCGGGAAGGCCGGGGCGACGATGGCCTGACGCTGACCGCTCAGGCGCAGAAGCGCTTCCACTTCTGCCCCCGGATTGCCGCGCAGGGTGGAGTCGATTTTCTTCACCAGCCATTTTGCGGCGTCAATCTCGGCGGCAAAGCGCGTCAGCTTTTCAGCGGCCTCTGATGCCCGAAGCGATCGACTGTCGCTATTAATAACCAGCGCATCGGTATCGCCGGTAAAGGGAGTCTGAAACGCCACGCTGACTTTTTTGCCGCTTAACGCCAGGCTGACCCCCGCGTCGTTTGCGCCGGTAAAGTCATCGGCGATCACCACCACTTCTCTGTTCAGGTTGTTCACTTACATCCCCAAAGGTTCGCATTTCCTGTTAATGATTATATTCAATCACGTTTGATTATGTGTGAGCAAGATCAAGGTATTAGGTTTACGAATAAATTATAAATTTAGACACACGATGACTGTGATTGCCTGGTTTGAGCGAAATCAATCACAGACACAGCAACAGGAGAGCAATGTGTTAACCATTAACAGTACAATTATCAGCGGTGCGGGTGCGATCCCGGCCCTCGCGCCCCTGCTGGCAGGCAAAACTCGCCTTTTACTGGTCACCGACGGCAATATCGCCCGTCTGGACGCCGCCCGCGCCATCCGCACCCTGCTGGAAGCCGACAACCGCCGCGTCAGCGTGATTGAGAGCGTGCCGCCGGAACCGACCAACCATGACGTGCGCGCCCTGCTGGCGGAGATCAACGACACCGCTTTCGATCTGGTGGTGGGCGTGGGCGGCGGCAGCGTACTGGATGTGGCGAAGCTGCTCTCCGTGCTGTGCCATCCGGCTTCTCCGGGGCTGGACGCCCTGCTGGCGGGTGAAAAACCGACCGTTCGTCTTGCCTCTTTATTGATCCCGGCCAGCGCCGGTACCGGTTCCGAAGCCACGCCGAACGCGATCCTCGCCATTCCTGAGCAAAGCACCAAAATCGGCATTATCTCCCCGGTGCTGCTGCCGGATTACGTGGCGCTGTTACCGGAACTCACCACCAGCATGCCGCCGCACATTGCCTCCTCCACCGGGATCGATGCGCTGTGCCACCTGATTGAGTGCTTTACCGCCACCGTGGCAAATCCGGTGAGCGACAACGCGGCGCTGATTGGCCTGCGCAAGCTGCTGAACAATATCGAAACCGCCTGCGCCGAGCCGCACAACCTGGCGGCGAAGCTGGAGATGCTGTGGGCCTCGTACTACGGCGGCGTGGCCATTGCCCATGCCGGCACCCATCTGGTGCATGCCCTTTCCTATCCTCTGGGCGGCAAATATCACCTGCCGCACGGGGTGGCGAACGCCATTCTGTTAGCGCCCTGCATGCGCGTGGTGCGCCCGGATGCCGTGGAAAAATTTGCTCAGGTGTGGGATCTGGTGCCGGGTGCGGATACATCGCTGTCGGTAGAGGAAAAATCCCATGCGCTGGTGGCGTGGTTTGCCGCCCTGGTGCGCCGCCTGAACTTGCCGGACAACCTCGAAACGCTGGGCGTCCCGCGGGATGACATCGCCTCCCTGAGCGATGCTGCCCTGAACGTAAAACGCCTGATGAACAACGCCCCGCGTCAGGTCAGCCATGCCGAGGTGCAGGGCATTTATCAGACCCTGTTCCCCGAAATTTAACATCGAAGGAGTGAGAAATGCGTAACAAGATTGAAGGCGTGCTGACGGCGATCGTCACCCCCTTTACCGAGGATGGTGCCCTGCATCTGCCGGGACTGAAACGCCAGATCCAGCGCCAGCTGGCGGCGGGGAACGGTATTTTCTGCGGCGGCACCAACGGTGAGTTTTTCGTGCTGACCGAAGAGGAAAAAGTGGCCGTCACCCGCACCTGCGTGGAAGAGGTTGCAGGCCGTGCGCCGGTGGTGGCGCATATCGGCGAGATCTCCACCCGCGCCACCATCCGCCTCGGCAAGCAGGTTGAAAGCCTTGGCGTCGATGCGGTATCGGTCATCACCCCGTGGTTTGTCCCCCTGACGCAGGCGGAGCTGATTACCCACTATACCGCCATCGCCGATGCCCTGACGGTGCCGGTCTTTCTCTACAACATCCCGGCGCGCACCGGCAACACTATTGAGCCGCACACCGCACGGGTGCTGGCTGCGCATCCGAACATCATCGGCATTAAGGACAGCGCGGGCAGCTATGAGAGCCTGAGCGGTTTCCTGAAGGCCGCCCAGGGCATCGAGGATTTCGACGTGCTGAATGGCCCGGACTCGCTGATCCATCAGGGCTTTGTCGAGGGCTGTTCCGCCTGTATTTCCGGGCTGGCAAACGTCGCCCCGGAGGCGATCAACGCCATCTGGACACGTTTCCATGCGGGCGATATCGACGGCTCGCGTCAGGCGCAGGAAGGCGTGACCGAACTGCGGACCGATTTGTATAAAGTGGCCTTCTCCCCGGCGGCGGTGAAAAAAGCGCTGCAGGTGATGGGCGAAGAGGTGGGTGAAAGCCGCTACGCGGTGGCTTTCGATGCGCAACAGACTGAACAGATCCGCCAGATAGTGACGAAGTCACTGCAGTAACCGGCGTTTGATTTCGTCCATAAGAATACCGGGTGCCGCAGGCGCCCAGGGTTCCTACGCCCTGAAGAGAGGCAAAGATGAACAATTTTACCGCTGAAGATACCCTGATCATCGTAGGCATTGTGATTGTCTACATCCTGTTTACCACCTGGCTGACGTTCCGCTTGCGCAGTAAAAACTCCGGCGATTTTATGGAGGGCTCCCGCGCAATGCCGGCGTTTATCGTCGGGATCCTGCTGATGTCCGAATACATCGGCGCGAAATCCACCATCGGTACCGCCCAGGCGGCGTTCGAGGATGGTTTTGCCGCCTCCTGGTCGGTGATCGGCGCGGCCATTGGCTTCCCGCTGTTTGGCCTGCTGCTGGTGAAGCGCATCTACAGCACCGGCAAAATCACCATCTCCGGGGCGATTGCCGAGAAGTACGGCACCAGCACCAAAAACATCATCTCGATCATCATGATTTACGCCCTGCTGCTGGTGAATGTGGGCAACTACGTCTCCGGCGCGGCGGCCATCTCCACCGTGCTGAAGGTCAACCTGCCGGTCGCGGCCTTTATTACCGCCATTGTCAGTACCTTCTACTTCGCCTTTGGCGGCATGAAGGGCGTGGCCTGGGTGACGCTGCTGCACAGCGCTCTGAAGTATTTCGGTATTCTGGTGATCATGGGCTTCGCGCTCTCTAAAACCGGCGGCTTTACGCCGATGATTGAGCAGATGCCGTCGTACTACTGGACCTGGGATGGCAACATCGGCGCCAGCACCATCTTTGCCTGGCTGATTGGCACCATCGGCTCCATCTTCTGTACCCAGTTTGTTATTCAGGCTATCTCCTCGACCAAAGATGTGAAGTCGGCCAAACGCTCCACCTGGGTGGCCTTCTTCTTCTGCCTGCCGATTGCCCTGGCGATTGCGGTGATCGGCGTGGCGGCGAAGTATCTGCACCCGGAGATCGACAGCCTGTACGCCATGCCGATCTTCCTGCAGGACATGAACCCGTGGCTGGCAGGACTGGTGACAACGTCACTTGTAGCCTCAATTTTCGTGAGCGTCAGTACCGTGGCGCTGGCTATCGCCTCGCTGGTAGTAAAAGATTTCTACGTGCCGTACCGCAACCCCACGCCAGAGCAGGAGTTTAAAGCCACCCGCTGGATGTCGCTGCTGATTGGCTTCCTGCCGCTGATTTTCGTCCTGCTGGTGCCGGAAGTGCTGAAGCTGTCGTTCTTCACCCGCGCCATTCGTCTGTCGATTACGGTGGTGGCGGTGATTGCCTTCTATGCGCCGTTCTTCAGGAGCACCCGCGGGGCAAACGCTGGCCTGATTGGTGCCTGCGTGGTGACCTCGGTGTGGTATCTGCTGGGCGATCCGTTTGGCATTAACAATATGTATATCGCGCTGATCACCCCGGCGGTGATTATGGTCCTCGACCGTGTGATCCCGAATAAAGCGGATCGCAAAGCGCCTGCCCCTGTTCAACATAATGGAGTCTGATATGTCTGTAACCGTAACCCGTGACGGGATTGTTCGCCCGCAGCCGCAGGATGCCCGCGTGGAAACGGCAATGCTGCCCTCTTCCTGCCCGCAGAACCACGCCGCGAACCTGCTGCCGCTGCCGGATGGCACCCTGATGTGCGTCTGGTTTGGCGGCACCCAGGAAGGGATCGCTGATATTTCAGTGTGGGGGTCGCGCCTGGCCCCGGGCAGCAACCAGTGGAGCGAGGCGGTGAAGCTGTCGGATGACGCCAGCCGCTCGGAGCAGAACCCGGTGCTGTTCCTCGCCCCGGACAACGTGCTGTGGCTGCTGTGGACCGCGCAGCTCTCCGGTAACCAGGACACCGCCATCGTCCGTTATCGTCAGTCTGCGGATTCAGGCAAAAGCTGGGGCGAGATTGCCACCCTGCTGGACAAGCCCGGGACCTTTATTCGCCAGCCGATAGTGGTGCTGGAGAACGGCAACTGGCTGCTGCCGGTCTTCTACTGCCGCACCCAGCCGGGTGAGAAATGGGTGGGTAATGATGACATCAGCGCGGTGAAAATCTCCGAAGATCGGGGTAAAAGCTGGCGCGACGTCGAGGTGCCGGAGAGTCTGGGCTGCGTGCACATGAACATCACGACGCTGAATAACGGTCATCTGGTGGCGCTGTATCGCAGCCGCTGGGCGGACAATATCTATATCAGCCAGTCGCTGGACAACGGCGAAAGCTGGTCGGTGCCGGAGCCGACGGCGCTGCCAAACAACAACTCGTCGATTCAGGTCACCACCCTTGCAAGCGGCGAGCTGGCGCTGGTGTTCAACCACATGAGTGCGGCGGGTGCGCTGGAGCGCCGCGCCTCGCTGTATGACGAGATCGACGACGGCGACGGCCGCAAAGAGCCAGAAGTCACTAACGGTCGTACCGCCTTCTGGGGCGCACCGCGCGCACCAATGACGGTGGCGATATCCAACGACGGCGGGAAAAGCTGGGCCTGGCAGCGCAACCTCGACGAGGGCGACGGCTACTGCATGACCAACAACTCGCTGGAGAAACTCAACCGCGAGTTCTCCTATCCGAGCATCAAACAGGGTGCCGACGGGTCGCTGCATATCGCCTATACCTACTTCCGTCAGGCGATCAAATACGTGCGCGTATCCCCGGAATGGGTGAAGGAGGCGCAACAGTGATTATCGGAAATCTGAACGCCCTGCCGCTGGCCGGGCTCCCTCCGGTCCTGCGGCAGATCCTCGATCGCCCGGACTGCACCCTGGCGGCGCTGGCCGCCCGGGATGACGGACGCTGGCAGCCGCAAGGCTGCCCGTGGTTCTGCCATATCGGCCCGGCGCAGACCCAGCCGCAGGCGGAGCGCCATACTGAATATCACTATTTTTATGCCGATATTCAGGTGGTGCTGGCAGGTGAAGAGACGATTTGTGCGGGAATGCAGTCTGTTGCGCAGCCTGGTGACGAAGAGCGTAAAACGGATCTCTGGATCGCCAGCGGGGCGGTACACCCGGTGAGTATCACTTTACGCAGCGGGGATTTCGCGGTGTTTATGCCCGGTGAGCCGCATCAGGCGCTGTGCGCAGTGAAGGCCCCCATGACCGTGCGCAAGGCGGTGTTTAAGGTACCGCGCGCTTTGCTGGAGGTGTGATATGCGCCATGCCATTGTCACCGGTGCAAGCTCGGGCATCGGCGAAGCTATCGTCACCCGCCTGCTGGCGGAAGGCTGGCAGGTGACGGGCTTAAGCCGACGCGGTGTGGACTGCGGACACCCGAATTTGACCAGCCTGAGCGTCGATTTAAGTGACAGCGTCACGCTAAAAGCCGCGCTCGATACTCTGTCGGTACCGCAGGCGATAGTCCATGCCGCCGGGATGATGGCCGCCGCCCCGCTCGGCGAGTTGGATCCGGCGGTCAGCGGTCGCCTGTGGGGGCTGCATATTCACGCCGCCGAGATCCTGTTTAACCACTTTGCCCCGCAAATGACAGCGGGTGGACGGCTGGTGGCTATTGGCAGCCGCACCTCGCGGGGTGCCGGCGGGCGTTCACAGTATGTCGCCACCAAAGCGGCGCTGGTGGCGATGATGCGCAGCTGGGCGGCGGAGCTGGCCCCACGGGGGATCACCGCCAACGTGGTGGCGCCCGGGGCGACGCAGACGCCGATGTTGAGTGCGCCCGGACGGGAGACGTCACCGCCCAAGGTGCCGCCAATGGGGAGGCTGATCGCCCCGGAGGAGGTGGCGGCGATGGTGAACTACCTGCTGAGCGCCGAGGCCGCGCCCATCACCGGGCAAGAGCTGGTGCTGTGCGGCGGGGCGTCGTTGGGGTGATGTGTGCGGCCTGTTTGCCGGGTGGCGGCTGCGCCTTACCCGGCCTACATTTCGGGGCGTTTCGTAGGCCCGTGCAAGCGCAGCGCCGCCGGGCGGTTTTAGCTCCTGAGGAACACAGTGCCTTTCAGGTAGAGCGCAGCCTGACCGCCAATCAATACCCGGTCGCCTTTCAGCTCGCAGCGCAGATCGCCGCCGCGGGGCGAGACCTGTCGCGCCTGCAACGTGGTTTTACCCAGCTTCTCGCTCCAGTAGGGGATCAGCATGCTGTGGGCGGAGCCGGTGACCGGGTCTTCCGCCACCGACTCGCCCGGGCAGAAGAAGCGGCTGACAAAATCATACTCATCGCCCGGAGCGGTCACACAAACCATCTTATCCAGCGGCATCATGCCGTCGATGTCCGGGGTCAGCGCCTCGACCTGCTGCTGGTTCTCCAGCACCACCATGTAGTCGCGCCCTGCCCGCACCTCCTTCGCCCCGGTAATGCCGAGGGCACTGAACAGCAGGTCCGGCGGATTGTCTACCGCCTCGCTGCTCCACGCCGGGAAGTTAAGCGTCAGCCAGTCGCCGCTGCGGGTGACTTTCAGGTCCCCGACGAAGCGGGTGGAGAAGACAATCTCGGTGTGCGGATAGTCGAAATACTCAAAGATCACGTGGGCGCTGGCGAGCGTGGCGTGCCCGCAGAGGTTAATTTCGTACTGCGTCGTAAACCAGCGCAGCTCAAAACCCGCGTCGGTGCGCACGAAAAACGCGGTTTCCGACTGGTTATGCTGCTGGGCCATCTTTAACAGTACGTCGTCCGGGAGCCACTCCTCGAGCGGGCAAACGGCTGCAGGATTCCCACCAAACGCGCGGTCGCTAAACGCATCGACCAGATAAAATGCAATTTCTTTCATTGGGTTAACCCTTATCGTTAGCGTAAAAACAGATGACCTTTCAGATACAGCGATGCCCTGCCGCTCATTAATACCCGGTCGCCCTTCAGTTCACAACGCAGGTCGCCGCCACGGGCAGAGACCTGCCGGGCGAAGAGCGACGTTTTATTCAGCTTTTCGCTCCAGTACGGGATCAGCATGGTATGCGCCGAGCCGGTAACCGGATCTTCCCACAGCGCCGCTCCCGGCGAGAAAAAGCGGCTGACAAAATCGTATTCGCCCTCGCCGCGGGCGGTGATCGACACTTTATGCTCCCCGGGCGTCATGGCGTGAATATCCGGCGTGACCGCTTCAACCTGCTGACGGTTTTCCAGCACCAGCACCCAGGCGCGCCCCTTGCGGGCCTCGACGTAGCCCTGGATCCCAAGCGCGGCAAGCATCTCTGCCGGCGGGGTCTGCGGCTCGCTCGGACAGGCCGGGAAATCAAGCGTCAGCCAGTCCCCGTCACGGCTGACGGTGAGCCTGCCGGAAGCAGTGTCAAAATGGATACGGGCATCGGGATACGCCAGCTCGTTAAACAATACCCAGGCGGTCGCCAGGGTGGCATGACCGCAGAGGTTGACCTCGCCATTGGTGGTGAACCAGCGCAGCTCGATACCGCCCCGGTGGCGCACGAAGAAGGCGGTCTCCGACTGGTTGTGCTCCCGCGTCATGCTGAGCAGCGTCTCGTCCGGCAGCCATTCCGGTAAAGGACACACCGCCGCCGGGTTGCCGCCAAACGAGCCGTCACTAAACGCATCGACCAGATAAAACTCAATTTCCTGCATCGCCCGACCCACTGTTAACGTTATGTTGCATCCTATATTTATGGAAAATAACCCGTTTCACCAGCTATTAGTTTTAGGACGGAGTGAGATCCAGATCACAAAACGATTGTATTTCCACCAGGGAAGGTTTTAAGATCGTCCCACCTCATTGACGTAACGACTCCCGGACATCCCTATGACAACCAACACCGTTTCCCGCAGGGTGGCGTGGCTACGGGTGGTCACGCTCGCCGTGGCCGCCTTTATCTTTAACACCACCGAATTTGTTCCCGTCGGCCTGCTGTCGGATATCGCCAGCAGCTTCGGCATGGAGACCGCGCAGGTGGGGATCATGCTGACCATCTACGCCTGGGTGGTGGCGATGATGTCGTTACCCTTTATGCTGCTCACCAGCCAGATGGAGCGGCGCAAGCTGCTGATCGGCCTGTTCGTGCTGTTTATTGCCAGCCATGTGTTGTCGTTCCTGGCCTGGAACTTCACGGTGCTGGTGATTAGCCGAATCGGCATTGCCTTTGCGCACGCCATTTTCTGGTCGATTACCGCCTCGCTGGCGATCCGCCTGGCCCCGGCCGGGAAACGCGCCCAGGCGCTGAGCCTGCTCGCCACCGGTACCGCGCTGGCGATGGTGCTGGGCCTGCCGCTCGGGCGCATCGTCGGGCAGATGTTCGGCTGGCGTACCACCTTCTTCGTTATCGGACTCGGAGCACTGTTCACCCTGCTGTGCCTGATCAAGCTGCTACCGAAACTGCCGAGCGAACACTCCGGCTCGCTGAAAAGCCTGCCGCTGCTGATGCGTCGTCCGGCGCTGATGAGCCTCTATCTGCTGACGGTGGTGGTGGTTACGGCCCACTACACTGCCTACAGCTACATCGAGCCGTTTGTGCAGACCATCGCCGGGTTCAGCGCCAGCTTTGCCACGGTACTGCTGTTGCTGCTGGGCGGCGCGGGCATTATCGGCAGCCTGCTGTTTGGCAAACTCGGCAACCGTCACGCCTCTACGCTGGTCAGCAGCGCTATTGGCCTGCTGTTGGCGTGCCTGCTCCTGCTGCTGCCCGCCTCGGGGAGTGAGACAAATCTCGCGCTGCTGAGCGTCGTCTGGGGCGTGGCGATCATGATTATCGGTCTCGGGATGCAGGTGAAAGTGCTGGCGCTGGCTCCGGATGCCACGGACGTGGCGATGGCACTGTTCTCAGGGATTTTCAATCTGGGGATTGGTGCGGGTGCGCTGGTGGGTAATCAGGTGATCCTGCATCTTTCGATGGCATCGATCGGCTATCTGGGAGCCATCCCGGCGCTGGCAGCGTTAATCTGGTCGGTACTGATCTTCCGTAAATGGCCCGTCGCCCTGGAAGAGCAGCCGCATCACGGCTAATGAGGTGACCGGGTGGCAGAACGCCACCCGATCCGGATTTACGGGTAGTTTTTAATAATTTCCAGCACGCCGTTGATAATAAACTGCACGCCCATACAGACCAGCAGGAAGCCCATCAGACGGGAGATGGCTTCGATACCGTCCTTACCCACCCAGCGCATAATCGCGCCCGAGCTACGCAGGCAGCCCCACAGGATCACCCCGATAATGGCGAAAATCAGCGTCGGGGCAATCATGATCACCCAGTCCGGGAAGTCAGAACCACTGCGCACCGTCGAGGCGGAGCTGATGATCATCGCAATAGTCCCCGGGCCCGCGGTGCTGGGCATCGCCAGCGGCACAAAGGCGATGTTCGGGGCGGGTTTGCCCTGTTTATCTTCCAGCGCCTCCTGCGCGTCAGAGGTATCCGTCACTTTCTGCGGCGGGAACAGCATCCTGAAACCGATAAAAGCCACAATCAGCCCACCCGCGATGCGCAGACCGGGAATAGAGATCCCGAAGGTATTCATCACCAGCTGCCCGGCGTAGTACGCCACCATCATGATCGCGAAGACGTAAACGGAGGCCATCAGCGACTGGTGATTACGCTGTTCACGGTTCATATCGCCCGCGAGGCCGAGGAACAGCGCAACGGTGGTTAATGGGTTAGCCAGCGGCAGCAGCACCACCAGCCCAAGGCCAATAGCTTTAAATAAATCAACCATTTTACAGAGTTGTCCTTATCAAAATTTAACCAGGCAAGTATACGGCGAAAACCCCTGTTTCAGCCATGCGCACATCGTAAGTAATATTTTCGCTCCGAAATTAATTTATCCCGATGATATGACGATCCGCCAGGCGGGCAAAAAGGTGATCTGAATCGCTTTAGCAAATCGTGTCATAAGCAAATGCATTCAGTTGACTTATAGTTGCCTGAGCAATAATATCTGCCGTGATTAAACTACTTGCCAGGGCAACCATTGTGAAAAGCACCAGTGACCTCTTCAACGAAATTATTCCGCTGGGTCGGCTTATCTATATGGTTAACCAGAAGAAAGACCGCCTGCTCAATGACTATCTGTCACCGCTGGATATCACCGCAACCCAGTTTAAAGTGCTCTGTTCTGTGCGCTGCGAAGTGTGTATTACCCCGGTTGAGCTGAAGAAGATCTTATCTGTCGATCTCGGCGCGCTGACGCGCATGATGGATCGTCTGGTCTGCAAGGGGTGGATTGAACGCCGCCCCAATCCGAATGACAAACGCGGCGTGCTGGTGCAACTGACCAGCGACGGCGCGGCGATGTGTGAACAATGTCATCAATTAGTAGGACAAAAACTGCACCAGGAACTAACAAAAAACTTAACGGCGGATGAAGTGGCAACCCTTGAGCACTTGCTTAAGAAAATCCTGCCGTAAACAGAAAGAGGTATGACGATGTCCAGACGCAATACTGACGCCATCACTATTCATAGCATTTTGGGCTGGATCGAAGATAACCTGGAGTCACCGCTCTCGCTTGAGAAAGTGTCTGAGCGCTCAGGTTACTCAAAATGGCACCTGCAACGGATGTTTAAAAAAGAGACCGGCCACTCATTAGGCCAGTACATCCGCAGCCGTAAATTAACGGAAATCGCACAGAAGCTGAAGGAAAGTAACGAGCCGATCCTGTATCTGGCTGAGCGTTACGGGTTCGAATCACAACAAACGCTGACCCGCACGTTCAAAAATTACTTCGACGTTCCGCCGCATAAATATCGCATCACCAATATGCGCGGGGAATCCCGGTATCTGCTTCCGATCAATCACTGTAACTGCTAATCGCCTGTATTTTAGGCTATCCCAGTAGGCGTAATTGTTGCAGACAGTTTGAACACGGACAGCGCGGAACAACCGGAGCGTACTTTAAGTACGTGAGGATTGTGAGCACTGCCCAGGTTCAAAATGGCAAATAAAATAGCCTAATGGGATAGACTTTAAGACGTATCGAGGAAAATATGAAATTATTCGCTTCCGCTGTTCTCACCGCCCTGGTGCTGGTCTCTGGCCAGAGTTTTGCGGAGCAAACTCCTGGTGTCACGCCGCAAAACAGCCGCGACACCATGATCCTGCCAACGGCCAACGGCCAGTCGCCTTTCGATTTTAATCATATGGGCGCAGGCAGCGACAAATCCGACGAGTTAGGCGTGCCGTATTACAATCAGCGCTCTTAACGCGTTTTGCCCCGCCCGTGCGGGGCTTTTTTTTAGCCTCTGACCCGCGTCGTCCGCCGCAGACGCAGGCCGAAGACATTGATGTAGAGACCGGCCATCACCAGCAGCGCCCCCACCAGCTGCAACGCCCCGAGTTTTTCATCCAGCAGCAGTGCCGAACTGGCGACCCCCACTACCGGTACTAACAGCGACAGTGGCGCCACCCGCCAGGTTTCGTAGCGTCCGAGCAGCGCGCCCCAAATGCCGTAGCCCACTATAGTGGCGACAAAGGCCAGGTAGATCAGCGACAAAATCGTGGTCAGATCGAGGGTGACGAGGCTGTGGAGCATCACCGTCGGGCCATCCAGCAGATACGACGCCGCCATAAAAGGCAGAATCGGGATCAGGGCGCTCCACACTACCAGCGACATTACCGCCGGACGGGTCTCAAGCTGCATGATCTTTTTGTTGAAGATATTGCCGCTGGCCCAGCAGAACGCCGCCGCCAGAGTCAGTAAAAAGCCCAGCAGCGCGACGTGTTGCCCGTTGAGGCTGGCCTCTGCCAGCACCAGCACGCCGACTACCGCCAGGGCGATCCCCGCCAGCTGCTTGCCCTGCAGCCGCTCGCCAAACACCAGCGCCCCGAGAATAATGGTAAAGAACGCCTGGGCCTGCAGCACCAGCGAGGCCAGCCCGGCAGGCATGCCGAAGTTAATGGCGCAAAACAGAAAGGCAAACTGACCGAAGCTGATAGTCAGGCCGTAGCCCAGCAGCAGACGAAACGGGATCTTCGGACGGGCGACAAAAAACAGCGCCGGGAAGGCCACCAGCAAAAAGCGTAAACCGGCCAGCATCAGCGGAGGCATGTTGTGCAACCCGACTTTGATCACCACAAAATTCAGCCCCCAAACTACCACCACCAGCAATGCCAGCAGCCCGTCTTTACGCGTCATACCCTGCCCCTGTTTATTAAATTTTTGTAAACACTTATCAAAGTAACGAAAAAATCCTTCCGGGAACAGATCATTAATTCTGGCAGTCAGGCGAAGCACTTAGGGATAAATTTGGTGGTATACAAGCCTCTTATGCCGTGATAATCCTGATAAGACATAACAAAAACTTCACACGCAATTGTCGGGCAGGAAAATGAAACCATCACTCAGGCGTTCAACCGCAGCGCTGCTGGCGTCGTCATTGTTACTTACCATTGGGCGCGGCGCGACCTTGCCGTTTATGACCATCTATCTCACCCGCGTCTATAACATGAGCGTGGAGAATATTGGTTATGCCCTGACGGTGGCGCTGACTATCGGGGTGGTGTTCAGCCTGGGGTTTGGCATTCTGGCCGATAAATTTGATAAAAACCGCTACATGTTGATCGCCATTACGGCGGTGGCGCTGGGCTTCCTGGCGATCCCGCTGGTGGACAACGTCGTACTGGTGGTGCTGGCCTTCTCGCTGATCAACTGCGCCTATTCGATCTTCTCCACGGTGCTGAAAGCCTGGTTTTCCGACGTGCTTAACCCGGCGGAAAAGGCGCGGGTCTTCTCCCTTAACTACAGTTTTCTCAACATTGGCTGGACCATCGGGCCACCGTTAAGCACCCTGCTGATGATGTACAGCCTGCAGCTGCCGTTCTGGGTGGCGGCCTTCTGCGCCGCGCTGCCGCTGGTGCTGATCCAACGCTATGTGCAGAAAGGCGTGGCCGCCGATAGTGAACATGTGCCGGTTCCGTGGCAGCCGTCGGTGCTGCTGCGCGACCGGGCGCTGTTCTGGTATACCCTTTCCGGGCTGCTGGCCTCCTACGTGGGCGGCTCCTTTGCCAGCTGTATCTCCCAGTACGTGCTGGCGGCAGATTACGACAGTGATTTCGCGCAGAACGTGGTGGCCGTGGTGCTGCCTGTCAACGCCGCGATGGTGGTTTCCCTGCAGTACACCATTGGCCGCAAGCTGTCGGCGCGTAACATCCGCCCGCTGATGACTCTCGGCACCCTGTTTTTTGTTCTCGGTCTGGCCGGGTTTATGGTCTCCGGGGAGAACCTGATCTACTGGGGACTCGCTGCGGCGGTCTTTACCGTGGGTGAGATTATCTATGCGCCAGGGGAATACATGTTGATCGACAACATCGCCCCGCCGGGGATGAAAGCGAGCTACTTCTCCGCCCAGGCACTCGGCTGGCTGGGCGCGGCCTTTAACCCGATGATTACAGGTCTTATCCTGACCCATCTCCCGCACTGGTCGCTGTTTGTGATTATGATGGTCGCCATTGTGCTGGCGTGGATGATGATTTTACGTGGAATGCGGGTGAAGGCGTGGGTTGATATGCCTCGTGTAGCCTGAGAGCAATGCCCGGCGGCGCTTCGCTTGCCGGGCCTACCTGTACATCACTGAATATCAACATTCACATTTTCACGCAAAAACACGGTGATTCCAGCTATCTTCGTAGAGAATGTTGCCATCGATATACTTCCACAAAATTTTTTCATAACGCAATTCAATATCTTCAAGATGTGTGCTTGTTATACCACTGGGATGCAAATTTGGCGTAATGGCAGTAATTTTTACGTTCTCCATGACCATATTAAAATATTCCACCTCAATACCAGCCTCATTGGTTTGATACATTTTTATTGTTGCTGTTTTTAATATGCGGCCTTCGCAAAGCGCTCGAAACAATAATGGTGTGGTTGTATCAAACTCCTTTTGCATCTTCAAAGGGGTATGAAGTCTTGTTCCAGTCAGTTTCCCGGTATTAGGATCTGTAGGTAACCATACATGGTGGTTAACAAAACGTAACTCGATAGAGCCAAGCCGGGCAGGCATAACACAGGAACCTACAATGGGTGAACCATTCTCATCCGTTAACCATAGATGTGCTGGATTGGACATGCTTTTTATCCTCTTTATTACTTTTTAAATTTAAACCAAAGAAAAACGTGCAAACAAATAAGAAATAAAATGAACAATCCTGTCAACTTAATAGCAGCATCAGGAAAGAGAGAAACAGAGAACATAGCAAATACAACAATAGCTAAACAGCATCCCCACCCCCATACAAACAAGATAAATTCTTCTTTTAACCATTTTTTTAAGAACCCCATCATCTACCTCGTTAGTCTGACAATTAAATCAACCAGTTCATCATCTGATATAAGCATGGGGTTTAAATAAGGGCTGCGAGTAATTAATGGCTCGATAATAAAATACATCATTTCAAGATTCCGCTCATACAGCGCTTGATAATAAAAAGCATTAAATTTATTGAGATTATCAGCACAGTTTGCAGCTTCATGAACTACGCCATAAACGCTGAACGATATCGCTGAAGCTGTTACACCTCCTTTTAAAATGAGCGTTCGGACCTGACTTAAACGCCCATGTACAAGGGTGTGAAAACTATAGCTTTGACATACAGCAGTTGCCACAGAAATGATGAGTAGTCGGTTAGTCGTCCCTGTCGTTGATAGATAAACACCAGCGCCTACAATTTTACGAAGGATATTCTGAACACGCCCTTCTGTTTTGTTTTTAAAATGAACCTCTATATACAGACGAATCATCTCAAAAATAACATCACGATCTTTATACAATTGAATAAGACCTGAAATAAACCTTAAATCTTCATGTTTAAGTTTAGTACAAACATCCTGATAATTGTCCATAAAACATGAGGTATAGTATGATGCTCGAGTGATACCATCTCCCATCTGTTGTAGAGCTGAAGCGACGTTGTCCTTTACGCCTGCCAGTGCATTATCTAACTTAAAAGCAAGAATTCTATCAGCTTGCACAGAAGTAATGATGGAACCATTAAAATGCATAATCACTCCCTTCAGTTAATCATCCTTTCATATGTGTTTTACAAGATGGGATATAAGCACACATGAAATGAAGAGAGTATTAATAGATTCCGAAAGATATAGTAGGCCGGGTAAGGCGCAGCCGCCACCCGGCACACAGGCCGCACCGAAATTAATGGTGCAACATCTCCTCTACCACCTGCTTTTTATACATTTCGTTTGGATAATAGGTCGGCCAGTTGTCCATCTCTTTTAATAACGCCTCATGGGAGGTGTTGCCCATAAAGATATGGAAATGAGCAGACTGGCGCGGGCCGATGGTGTGGTCGCTGAACTGGACGAATTTCGGCGCCTTGCTGCTGGCGTCCTTGCATTCAAACAGGTAACGCACCCCCTTCTTGCCCGAGGCGTAGGTCAGGATCTTGTAGCCGTTTGAGACATACTCACAGCGGCTGACGCTTTTCCCGGTGTGAAACTCCATCACGTTGTTCTCAATGCCGATGGTCTCCACATCGGTGGCGTAGCCGGTGCGGTAGTAGGCTTTCACCTCGTCAAAGGTTTTGCTGTTGTCTTTCTCGGCCTTCTTCTTGAATACCGGATCCAGATCGCCGCTCAGCAGAAACGGATAGACCGACTGCCAGACGCCGTCCCAGTTAGAGAGCGGGCGATCCTGCACGTCTTTATCCTCAAACACGCCGTTGGCCGCTTTTTGTTCCGCCTCGGTCATCTGGTGGCCGTGGGAATGGGCGTACAGCTGGCCGCTGACCAGCATCGCCCCCAGAGTCATTGCATATTTACCAATAGTTCCTGCCAAGATAACGTCCTCACTCCATTTTAAAGAGTGATGAATGTTATATTATAACATTACGCAAAACAACCCTGTTAAATCGCCACCAGGCCGCGAACGCCCTCCAGTTCCATATCCTCTCCGCGCCCCCGCTGGATAATGCTGCCCCGGGACATCAGCAGATAGCTGTCGGCTAGCTCGGCGGCGAAGTCATAAAACTGCTCCACCAGCAGGATCGCCATATCGCCCCGGTTGGCGAGCTGGCGGATCACCTGGCCAATCTCCTTAATCACCGAGGGCTGGATCCCCTCCGTCGGCTCATCAAGAATCAACAGCTGCGGACGACTCGCCAGCGCCCGGCCAATCGCCAGCTGCTGCTGTTGCCCTCCCGAGAGATCGCCCCCCCGACGCTGTTTCATCTCCTTGAGGACCGGGAACAGCTGCCAGATCTCCTCCGGCACCTGCTTCGCCTCGCGCGCTGGAAAACGTGACAGTCCGAGCAGCAGGTTTTCCTCCACCGTCAGGCGGGGAAAGATATCCCGCCCCTGGGGCACGTAGGCCACCCCGGCCTGCACCCGCTGGTGCGGTTTTGCATGGGTAATGGATTTGCCCTGCCAGAGGATCTCGCCGTTGCGCGACGGGATCAGCCCCATCAGGCACTTCAGGAGGGTCGTTTTGCCCACACCGTTACGCCCCAGCAGGCAGGTGACTTCCCCGGGCAGCGCCTCAAAGCTGACCCCGCGCAGGATGTGGCTCCCGCCGTAATACTGATTCAGTTCGTTAACCTGTAGCATCCGCGCTCCTTAGCGTCCGAGATAGACTTCAATCACCTGCTCGTTGGCCTGCACCTCGCGCAGCGAGCCCTCCGCCAGCACCCGCCCCTGATGCAGAACGGTGACGTGATCGGCAATGGTTTCGACAAAGCCCATGTCATGCTCCACTACCATCAGCGAGTGTTTGCCCGCGAGGGTGCGAAACAGCTCGGCGGTGTATTCGGTTTCGGCGTCGGTCATCCCGGCAGCCGGTTCGTCGAGGAGTAACAGATGCGGCTCCTGCACCAGCAGCATGCCGATCTCGAGGAACTGCTTCTGCCCGTGCGACAGCGATCCCGCCCGGCGATGCCGCTCCGCGCCGAGGCGCAGCAGGCTCAGCATCTCGTTGATCCGGTCCCCCTGCTCGCTGCTCAGCCGGGCGCGCAGGCTGGCCCACACCGATTTATCGCCCTTCATCGCCAGCTCGAGGTTCTCCCATACCGTCAGGGCCTCGAACACCGTTGGCTTCTGGAACTTGCGCCCGATACCCTGACGGGCAATGGCGATCGGATCGAGAGTGGTGAGGTCCGTCGACTGGTCGTAAAGCGCTCGCCCGCTCTGGGGCCGCGTTTTACCGGTGATAACGTCCATCAGCGTGGTTTTGCCCGCACCGTTGGGGCCAATCACACAGCGCAGCTCGCCTACGCCGATGTTGAGCGACAGGTCGGTGAGCGCTTTAAAGCCGTCAAAGCTGACGTTGATCCCCTCCAGCTGCAACACCGGGTCAGTCTGGTCGCGATAGCGATCTCCGGGCAGCTGGCGGGTAAATAATTGTTCGCTCATTACTGGTCTCCTTTGCGGAACAGTCCCGTTACGCCGCGGGGTAAAAACAGCGTGACCGCGATAAAGATCAGCCCGAGAAACAGCTGCCAGTACTCCGGCATCGCCACGGTAAAGACGCTTTTTACGCCGTTAACCAGCGCGGCACCCAGTACCGGACCAATCAGCGTGCCGCGTCCGCCAAGCGCCACCCAGATTGCCGCTTCGATGGAGTTGGTGGGTGACATCTCGCCGGGGTTGATGATCCCGACCTGCGGGACGTACAGCGCCCCGGCCAGCCCGCACAGTACTGCCGACAGCGTCCAGACCAGCAGCTTAAACCCGCGCGGATCGTAGCCACAGAAGGTGAGCCGGTTTTCCGCGTCGCGCACGGCGGTCAGGATGCGGCCAAACTTACTTTTTGCCAGCGCGTATCCCACCCCCAGGGAAGCGGCCAGCAGCAGCACGGTGGCAATAAACAGCGCGATGCGCGTGGAGGTGGCGGTGACGGAGAAGCCCAGCAGCGTGGTGAAGCCGGTAAAGCCGTTGTTGCCGCCAAAGCCGGTTTCATTGCGGAAGAACAGCAGCATCCCGGCGAAGGTCAGCGCCTGGGTCATGATCGAAAAATAGACCCCTTTGATTTTTGAGCGGAAGGCAAACCAGCCGAACAGCAGCGCCAGCAGGCCGGGTACCATGACGATCAGCACCAGCGCCCAGGCAAAATGCTGGGTGCCCCACCAGAACCAGGGCAGCTCGCTCCAGGAGAGGAAAGACATAAAGGCCGGGAGGCCGTCGCCCGCGGCCTGGCGCATCAGGTACATCCCCATCGCGTATCCGCCGAGGGCAAAGAACAGGCCGTGGCCCAGCGACAGCATGCCGGCGTAGCCCCACACCAGATCCAGCGCCACGGCAACAATCGCATAACAGAGGATTTTGCCCACCAGCGTCAGCATCCAGGTGGAGACCGCCAGCGGGTGCGTGGCGGGCAGCAGCGCCAGAAACGGCAGCACCAGCAGTGCGGCGAGGATCAGGCCGAGTATTATCGGTACGCTGCGCGGCGCTTTCCGCGCCAGGGTTAAGGTCAGTGGCTGGCTCATCAGTCGATTACCCTCCCTTTAAGTGCAAACAACCCCTGAGGACGCTTCTGAATAAACAGAATGATCGCCACCAGAATCACGATTTTGCCCAGTACGGCACCCATCTGTGGCTCAAGGATCTTATTGAAAATTCCCAGCCCAAAGGCGGCTGCCACGCTGCCGGCCAGCTGTCCGACGCCGCCGAGCACCACCACCAGGAAGGAGTCGATGATGTAGCCCTGACCCAGCTCCGGCCCGACGTTGCCCAGCTGCGACAGCGCCACCCCGCCGAGCCCGGCGATCCCGGAACCCAGCCCGAAGGCCAGCATATCGACGCGCCCGGTGGGCACCCCGCAGCAGGCCGCCATGCTGCGGTTTTGCGTCACCGCCCGCACGTTGAGCCCCAGCCGGGTTTTGTTGAGGATAAGCCAGGTGAAAAACAGCACCAGCAGCACAAAGCCCAGCACCACCAGCCGGTTCCACGGCAGGATCAGGCTGGCGTAAACCTGCACGCCGCCGGAAAGCCACGCCGGGTTAGCGACCTCGAGGTTTTGCGCCCCGAAGATCATCCGTACCAGCTGGATCAGCATCAGGCTGATGCCCCAGGTGGCAAGCAGGGTCTCCAGCGGGCGGCCATAGAGATGGCGGATCACCGTGCGTTCCAGCGCCATGCCCACGCCTGCGGTAAGCGCGAACGCCACCGGCAGCGCCACTAGCGGATAGAAAGTGAGCCACTGTGGGGTAAACTGCGCCATCGCCTGCTGTACCATCCAGGTGGCGTAAGCCCCGAGCATCAGCATCTCGCCGTGGGCCATATTGATCACCCCCAGCAGGCCGTAGGTGATTGCCAGCCCGAGCGCGGCGAGCAGCAGAATGGAGCCCAGCGACAGGCCCATAAACGCCTGGCCCAGCAGGTCGCTGATGGTCTGACGGTGCTGGATCTGACGCAGACTTTCTGCGGCGGCCTCACGCACCCCAGCGTCCGGCTCGGTCTGCGCCTGGGTATAGGGCAGCAATCGGGACTGCACCTCCGGGTCGCTCGACTCGCCCAGCAGCGTGACGGCCTGCTGGCGTACCGCGGGCTGAGTGCTGGTAAGTTGCAGGCTGGCAACGGCCAGGCTCAGCACCTGATGCACCGCATCATCGCTCTCGCTTGCCAGCTGACGCTGTAAAAATGGCAGCATCTGCGGCTGGGGATCGCGCTGGAGCTGCTTCGCCGCCGCCAGTCTTTGGGTGACACTGTCACCTGCCAGCTGATGGGTGGCGAGCGCGGTGGCGGCCAGCACCCGCAGGCGGTTGGTGAGCCGCACGGCTTTGGTCGCGCCCTGCGGCTGGGCGGCCTCGCCGAGGGTGGTTAGGGCACCGTTTTCACGGGTGAAGGCGTGCTTGTTGGTATCGACAAAGACATTTTCCTGCTGCAATGCCTGCAGCAGCGCCAGCCGGGCGGGATCGGGCGCGGCGGCCCACTGCTCCAGCATCACCGCCTGCTGGCTGCGGCTGGCGGCAACAAATTCATCGGCATCCGTTGCCTGTGCCATCCCTGGCAGCAGTCCGGCAAGCCATACGAGAGCGAAGATCGTGCGCATGACGTTCATGGCTTTACCTCTTTATGATCCGGATTCAGTTGCTGGCGGTTTTGATCGGGGTGTCGGGCTTTTTATCGTTCCCGGCAATGTACGGGCTCCACGGCTGGGCGCGGACTGGCGCTTCGGTCTGCCATACAACGTTGAACTGGCCGTTACCCTCGATTTCGCCAATCATCACCGGCTTGTGCAGATGGTGGTTGGTGGCATCCATGGTCAGGGTGAAGCCCGACGGCGCTTTAAAGGACTGGCCCGCCATGGCGGCGCGTACTTTATCCACGTCGGTGGTACCGGCTTTTTCCACCGCCTGGGCCCACATGTGGATCCCCACGTAGGTGGCTTCCATCGGATCGTTGGTCACGACCGTGCCGGCATTCGGCAGCTTCTGCGTTTTAGCCCAGTTTTTATAGGCTGCGACGAAGGCCTGGTTAGCCGGGTTATCCACCGATTCGAAGTAGTTCCACGCCGCCAGGTTACCCACCAGCGGTTTGGTATCGATGCCGCGCAGCTCCTCTTCACCCACCGAGAAGGCAACGACCGGCACGTCGGTGGCTTTTACGCCCTGGTTAGCCAGCTCTTTGTAGAACGGTACGTTGGAGTCGCCGTTGATGGTGGAGACCACCGCGGTTTTACCTGCGGCGGAGAATTTCTTGATGCTGGCCACGATGGTCTGGTAATCGCTATGGCCGAACGGGGTGTAGACCTCTTCGATGTCTTTATCCTGAACCCCTTTCGAGTGCAGGAAGGCGCGCAGAATTTTGTTGGTGGTGCGCGGATAAACGTAGTCGGTGCCCAGCAGGAAGAAGCGCTTCGCCGCCCCGCCGTCTTCGCTCATCAGATACTCCACCGCCGGGATGGCCTGCTGGTTAGGCGCCGCGCCGGTGTAGAAGACGTTCGGCGACATCTCTTCCCCTTCATACTGCACCGGGTAGAACAGCAGGCCATTCAGCTCCTCAAACACCGGCAGAACCGATTTGCGTGACACCGACGTCCAGCAGCCGAAGACCGCCGCCACCTTATCCTGGCTTAACAGCTGACGGGCTTTCTCGGCAAACAGCGGCCAGTTGGAGGCGGGATCCACCACCACCGGCTCCAGTTTTTTGCCCAGAACCCCACCTTTGGCGTTGATCTCGTCGATGGTCATCAGCGCCACGTCTTTCAGCGGCGTTTCGGAAATCGCCATCGTGCCGGAGAGCGAGTGCATGATGCCAATCTTGATGGTGTCGGCTGCCTGCACGCTGAAACTCATCCCCATGGCCACCACGGAGGCCGATAAAGCAAAGGCTTTGATTAAGGTACGACGATGCATAATTTTCACTCCTGAAAAACAACGCTGTGCGAAATCGTCCGTTACGGCGTGGACGCAGAAAAAGCATTCAGGATTAGTCAGAGCAAAAAGGATGCCAGAATGAAAAAGCAGCAGGATCAGGGGGCTGGAGAGGGTTTTACACGCAGGGGCGGATCAGAATGGCACAGCGTTGCACTTAATTAATGCAACGCTGTGGAGAAACGGTTACCAGACTTCGCTGGCGATTTGCGTGACCAGACGAACCTTATCCCACTGCTGGGCTTCGGTCAGGGCGTTGCCCTCTTCGGTGGAGGCAAAGCCGCACTGCGGACTGAGGCAGATCTGCTCTTTCGCGACATACTTCGCCGCCTCTTCCAGACGCGTTTTCACCCCTTCCGGGTTCTCCAGCTCGCCGCTTTTGGTGGTGATCAGACCCAGCACCACCTGCTGTTTGCCCGGACGGACAAAGCGTAACGGGGCAAAGTCGCCGCTGCGATCGTTGTCGTATTCGAGGAAGAAAGCATCGACGTTGACGGTGCCAAACAGGATTTCGGCCACCGGCTCGTAGCCGCCTTCGGAGATCCAGGTCGAACGGAAGTTACCGCGACAGACGTGCAGCCCGATGGTCAGATCGTCCGGTTTACCTTCCAGGGCCTTATTCAGCACGCGGGCATAGGTGCGCGCCAGCTGGTCCGGGTCATCACCGCGCTCGCGGATCTGGCGGCGCTGATCGTCGGAGCAGAGGTAGGCCCAGACGGTGTCATCCAGTTGCAGATTGCGACAGCCCGCCGCGTAGAAGGCGTGGATGGCATCGCGCCAGGTTTGCGCCAGGTCGTCAAAGTAAACATCCAGATCCGGATAGACGGTGGCGTCAATATTTTTACGACCGCCGCGGAAATGCAGCACGCTCGGGCTCGGAATGGTCATCTTCGGCTGGGCGTTGCCGCTGACGCTCTGGAGATAGCGGAAGTCGTCCAGCATCGGATGGCTGTCGAACCCCAGCTTACCGGTGACGCGCACGCCGTGGGCTTTGGTCTGCACGCCGTTAAACTGGATCCCCTGGTTTGAGTCGTAACGCTCCACGCCCTGCAGGCCGTCGAAGAAATCAAAATGCCACCAGGCGCGGCGGAACTCGCCGTCGGTCACCACGTTTAAGCCGCAGGCGCACTGCTGCTCTACCACATGGCGAATCGCCTCGTCTTCTACCGCTCGCAGCTGCTGCGCGTCGATCTCACCGCTGGCGAACTTTACCCGCGCCTGTTTGATGGCGTCGGGACGTAAGAAACTGCCTACCACATCGGCACGGTTCGGGGCGTGTTGTCGCTGCATGCTTATCTCCTTTAACTGCCGCCAGGTAATTGCCGACAGTGATAATTCAGTATTTGAACATTTAGCCTTCTGGATGGCTATATGTCTAAAAAGATGTCACAGCGCCCGGCCCACGGCAAACGAGAAAAATTCATGGGTGTTGAAAAAAATTCATGTTGGGATGAAAGGCGAAAAAAAACCGCCAGGGACTGGCGGTAAATGCTTGCATGGATAGATTTGTATTTTGATATCTACGGACCCGGCATTCCATACCGGGCTGCGGATCCTTCTCAAGCTAGCATGAGGAAGATAAATGAAGGTTAAACGAGGCGTGGGGATACGTTCAGAAAATCACCTGATTGTTACGCAAGCTGAATTAAACGTGCGATCTGCGGCTCACCACGCAAAAACGACAATGCTTAAAAATAAACCATGAAGAGTGCATTTTTGCGCGGTGTAAAAAGGCATTGCTGATGTTCGATCCTACTCAATGAAATATTTAATATTGATTATCAGAGCAGATAGGTAGATGGGTGTAACCTGGCTTGCTGGCCATATAGAGTGGCGCACATGTTGGCTTTTTCTGCTGAATGGGTGCCGGAGTCACTTCCGTCATTTCCTCATTCTGCGATAAGCGTATTTTGGTAGTTTTACTTGTTTTCTTTAGTACCGGAGATTTCTTCACTGAATCCTGTTGAGGAGCATCCTGCCCTCCACCATATCCTGAGCAAATTTTCTGCGATCTGCTTAAGCTTCCATCGTTGCAAACAAATTTACCGCTTGCTGTGCAATGCGAAATGCCACCTTTTGCTCCAGAGCACGGTTGTCGACCGCGTCCGGCTTCAGCATGAGAGATCGTCAGCAGCCCAAGAACACATGCCAATATTATTTTTTTCATCGATTAAGTCCCTTTAATTAGTGCGCCTATATTATCCGTACGACTTATTAGCTCAAGTTTTTCTTGTTAAAAGCATGCCTTAAAGGCGAGGTGATGAGTCGAGACAAAAGCAACCGCGTTGACTGCGTGGCGGTTAATGAAAGGAATGATAGATGTGGATTAGGGTGCGTTACCTCTCCTTGCCCTTAGGTAGCGCGCGGTAATCCACACGACAATGCACGCCACAACCGGCACCAGCCAGTCTAGCAGGCTGGCCAGGTTCCATACCTGCCAGTCAAACCCACCCCACCACGGCATGTTGGCGCGCTTGCCGTGCCCAAACAGGGCGATCCAGCGGTATTCCGCCTGAGTCTGTTCCCGGGCGATAAACCACATGGAGCCCAAAGCGCCGCCGATGCCCCACGTGCGCCACCTCAGGCCGCAAAGGCACTGGAGCGTGACGGCGGCCAGGGCGTGCAATAGAGGGGAGAAATCCATTATCGTGCCCACACCTTACGCATAGAAACTGACATTAACCCAGTAGCATCCGGGTAAAATCGCTTCGCGTAAAGGGCTCGGAGATCCTTGAATCATCAAACTCATCGACACGCTCAAATTTCTTATGGTTGGACCCGTTCATGGCGGTGACAGAACCGTTCGGATGCACCAGTTGATAGTTGGGTTGAATGCCCTTCCCGGTCAGCCCAATGCGCACCGCGACGACATCGTTTTTGCTGAGCATGCCCAGCAAGACCTGGATGTAACTTTTTGGCAGGGTTGCGATGTTTCCATCCCACACTTTATTGTTCATAAATGCTCCTGGTTGTTTTAAGGCTTTGAGAGTTATAACGGCACCGGGGGAGCAATCTTTACAGATTCGTTTTCTCGCCGACTCATTTACGTTTATTTTTCCAGCTTATCGCCATACCTTCGCAATCCGGCGTCACTTTTTTAAAGCCAAACTTTTCATAGAGTGCAGGGACATCAGCCACAAGGGAAATATAGGTACCCTCCCAGGCATTTTTGCTCAGCCATGCCATGATATGTTCCATGATAGCTCTACCTAAGCCCTTGCCCTGGAAGTGGGGATCGACAGCGATATCCACGATCTCGAAATTCAGTGCGCCATCGCCAACGACTCTTCCCATCCCTACGGGGATCCCCTCGTGAAGGATATGTACAGCGTAACAGCTTAAAGGGAGGCCTTTTTTTGCTGCTTCAAGGTTTCGCGGTGAAAGCCCGGCGATAGTGCGCAAACGGCAAAAGTCTTCAGGGGCAGGATGTGTTTCGATGAACTTAAAATTGTCCGTCATTTGGATGACTCAAAAGCTGAATGGTAACTTTTTAATAACATCACACGTTTTTATCTTCAATACTGTTTCAAACCCAGACTGAACATTTCTGAGATACAAACAATTTTGTTCTGGCTCAGCTTCGTAGTTTCCATATAAATAGCATCTAATTTCAGGATCCAACGCGCGAAGACTCTACTGGTCTAATTTCTAGCGATCTTTAATCATGTCATCATTTTTATGAATCATACAAACAACAAGGACATATATGAAAAAGTTAATCATGGTGGCTCTCATTGCGGGTGCAGTTTCTGGCTGTGCGCAGCAATCATTTTCGGTAAATAAAGGAACAACTTTCGAGCCACAGAAAGTCACAACTCACCATTTCTTCGTTAGCGGAATCGGCCAGTCTAAGCAAATCGACGCAGCTCAGGTGTGCGGCGGTGCAGACAAAGTCGTTCGCACTGAAGTACAGCAGACTTTTGTGAATGGCCTGCTGGGCGTTGTCACCTTTGGTATTTATACCCCGCGTGAAGCCCGCGTTTACTGCGCCAAATAAAGATTGATCCGGCAAGGACTATTCTTGCTGGCAAAGATAAAAAACCGGGCATTGCGCCCGGTTCTGTTTTAGGCCTGAAAAAGCCCCTACGAACTCAAGCCGCGATTCACCAGCATCGGTTCAATCTGCGGATCGTGTCCGCGCCACTGGCGATAAAGCTCCGCTAAATCAGTACTATTCCCCCGCGACAAAATCGCCTCGCGGAATTTCTGTCCGTTTTCGCGAGTCAGTCCGCCCTGCTCTACGAACCACTGATAGCCGTCGTCGGCCAGCATTTGCGTCCAGAGATAAGCGTAATAACCCGCCGCATAGCCGCCACCGAAGATATGGGCGAAGTAGCTGCTGCGATAGCGCGGTGGTACGGCGGGGAGATGCAACTGCTCGCGCTCGAGGGCGGCGGTTTCAAAGGCCTCGACATCCTGTGGCGCTTCGCTGGCGGTTAACCCGTGCCAGTTCATGTCCAGCAGCGCGGCGCTGAGCAGCTCGGTCATGTCATAGCCTTTATTAAACTGGGTGGCGCTGAGCATTTTCTCGCGCAGGGCGTCCGGCATCGGCTCCCCGGTTTCATAGTGGCGGGCATAGTGGGCAAAGACCTGTGGATGGCTGGCCCAGTGCTCGTTGATCTGCGATGGGAACTCCACAAAATCGCGCGGTGTGTTGGTGCCGGAGAGCGTGGCGTACCGCTGGCTGGCAAACAGCCCGTGCAGGGTGTGGCCAAACTCGTGGAACAGGGTAATGACATCATCCCAGGAGATCAGCGCCGGCTGGCCTGCCGCCGGTTTTTGATAGTTGCAGACGTTATAGATCACCGGACGCGTGCCGGATTCAAAAGACTGCTCGACAAAGTTCCCCATCCACGCCCCGCCGCCTTTTGAGTCGCGGGCGAAGAAATCACCGTAAAACAGCGCCATCCCCTCTCCGTTCTGGTCGAAGATCTCCCAGACGCGCACGTCAGGATGGTAAACCGGAATATCGCTGCGCTCGGCAAAGGTAATGCCGAACAGCTGGGTCGCCGCCCAGAAGACACCGTCGGTCAGGACTCTGTTCAGGGCAAAATAGGGTTTAACCTGCGATTCATCGAGGGCGTACTTCGCCAGCCGTACGCGCTCGGCATAAAACGACCAGTCCCAGGCCTGCACTTCAAATCCGCCCTGTTCGTCATCAATCACCTTCTGAATATCGGCCTGCTCCTGCAGTGCGCGCCCGCGTGCCGCCGGGACGATGCCGCGCATAAACTGCAGCGCGGCGTCGGGCGTTTTCGCCATCTGATCGGCAATTTTCCAGCTGGCATAGCTGTCGAAGCCCAGCAGTTCAGCCTGACGCGCCCGCAGCGCCACCAGACGACGTACCAGCTCGCGGGTGTCGTTGGCATCGTTTTTCTGCGTGCGCAGCCAGCCTGCCTTGAACAGATTCTCCCGGGTCTGGCGATCGCGCAGCTGTTGCAGGGCCGGTTGCTGGGTAGTGTTCAGCAGCGGGATCAGCCAGCGATCGCTCAATCCCTTCTCCGCAGCCGCCTGAGCGGCCGCAGCCTGCTCTGCCTCGCTGAGACCGTCCAGCTGATGGAGATAATCCACCACCAGCCCGCCCGCTTTATCGGCTGCCAGCAGACGCTGGTTAAACTGGCTGGTGAGGGTGGCAGACTCCGTATTAATGGCTTTCAGCTCCTGCTTTTCCGCCTCGCCCAGTCGGGCACCCGCCAGGATAAAGCGCTGATGCAGCTCCTCGATCAGACGCAGGGACTCCGCGTCCGGGGCCATCGTCTGTCGCGCGTTGTAGACCGCGTCCACCCGGGCGAAGAGCGCGTCATTCAGCCAGATATCGTTGGAGAGTGCCGCCAGTTCGGTGGCGATCGCCTCTTCCAGCTGCTGCAGATAATCATTGGTGTGCGCCGAGGTCATGGCAAAGAAGACGTTGCTCACCCGACTCAGCAGGCCGCCGCTGTGCTCCAGCGCCAGCACGGTGTTGTTAAAGTCAGGGGCCGACGCAGATCTGGCGATTGCCGCGATCTCCTCGCGCTTCTGGCGGATGGCCTCGTCAAAAGCCGGGCGATAATGGCTGTCGTCGATCAGATCAAAATGCGGCGCCTGGTACGGCAGCAGGCTGCTTGCGAAAAAGGGGTTAGTGCCAGACATATCAGACTCCTGAATACGATGAATTTCACCAGAGTAGGCCAGCCCGACAATGGCTGCAATGTCTGTCCCCTGGAGGGGACGAAAAGTCGTCTTACTCTGCGTCAGATCACATGCTATGGTAGTACAACACAAAAAGCGTTGAGGAACAGTGAGATGATTATATTAGTTACCGGGGCGACAGCGGGTTTTGGTGAAAGCATCACGCGTCGCTTCGTCGCCAACGGGCATAAGGTGATTGCCACCGGCCGTCGTCAGGAGCGTCTGCAGGAGCTGAAAGAGGAGCTTGGAGAGAGCATCCTGACCGCGCAGCTGGACGTGCGTAACCGTGCATCCATTGAAGAGATGATTGCTAACCTGCCAGCTGAGTGGCGCGACATCGACGTGCTGGTCAACAATGCCGGGCTGGCGCTGGGCCTTGAGCCTGCACACAAAGCCAGCGTCGAAGACTGGGAAACGATGATCGACACCAACAACAAAGGCCTGGTCTATATGACCCGCGCCGTACTGCCGGGCATGGTTGAGCGTAATCGCGGGCATGTGATTAACATCGGCTCCACCGCGGGCAGCTGGCCTTACGCGGGCGGCAACGTTTACGGCGCCACTAAAGCCTTTGTGCGTCAGTTCAGCCTGAATCTGCGCACCGATCTGCACGGCACCGCTATCCGCGTAACGGATATCGAGCCGGGCCTGGTTGGCGGAACGGAGTTCTCCAACGTGCGCTTCAAAGGCGATGATGACAAAGCAGGGAAAACCTACGAAAACACTACCGCCCTGACGCCGGACGATGTCACCGAAGCCGTCTGGTGGGTGGCCACCCTGCCGAAGCACGTCAACATCAACACCGTTGAGATGATGCCGGTCAGCCAGAGCTTTGCCGGTCTGAGCGTCCATCGCGGATGATCTTTCCGGGCCTGGCCTGCGGGCCAGGTCTGGGATGCCCGGCAAAAGAATGGTAGTATTTACCGGTTAATTCTCTGAGAAATCACATCCAATGGCCGCTGAATCGCAACTCAATCCGACCCAACCCGTTAATCAGCAGATTTACCGTATTTTGCGCAGCGACATTGTGCATTGTCTGATCCCGCCGGGAACTCCGCTTTCTGAAAAAGAGGTGTCGGTCCGCTTTGATGTCTCCCGCCAGCCGGTTCGCGAAGCCTTTATTAAGCTGGCCGAAAACGGCCTGATTCAGATCCGCCCTCAGCGCGGCAGCTACGTGAATAAGATCTCCCTCACCCAGGTGCAGAATGGCTGCTTTGTCCGCCAGGCCATCGAGTGCGCCGTGGTGCGTCGTGCGGCAAGCCTGATCGACGATAAGCAGTGCTATCAGCTGGAGCAAAACCTCCATCAGCAGCGCATCGCCATTGAACGTAAACAGCTGAATGATTTTTTCTTGCTGGACGATGAATTTCACCAGAAGCTGGCCCAGATTGCCGGCTGTCAGCTGGCGTGGGATACCATCGAGAACATCAAGGCGACCATTGACCGGGTGCGCTATATGAGCCTTGACCACGTCTCGCCGCCGGAGATGTTGCTACGTCAGCATCATGATATTTTCAGCGCGCTGGAAAAGCGCGACGCCGATGCGGTCGAAAAAGCGATGACTCTACATCTGCAGGAAATTGGCGAATCGGTACAGTTAATTCGTCAGGAAAACAGCGACTGGTTTAGCGAAGAGTAAGAGTTCCGCATCCTGTCGAATGCCCGGGATGCGGCAATTGAATTAGCGCACCACTAATACCGGAATTTTGGCATAGCGTAATACCGATTCGGCGTTCGAGCCCAGCAGATGCGTTGTTACGCCCGGCTTTTTCGAGCCGATAACAATAATATCGAACTCCCCTTCAGCACTCATCGCGATAATTTCATCGCGTACGCTACCAAAACGCACCGCGGTATGAATAGTGTCATGCGGAATATCAAAGAGCCGCTTTAATTCATTCATTTTTTTGTGGGACTCCTCGGTCATATAGGCCTCGAATTTCACAATATCCGAGGAGAAACCGCGCAGCATGGCGCGACTGCTGACCGGGAGCACATTCAACAAGGTAATTTCGGCATTATCCGCCCGCGCCAGAAAGGCAGCATGGCGCACAGCCTTGTCACTTAAATCCATTTCAAATACATCGACAGGCATCAAAATTTTCTTATACATAGGCCTTTCTCCTTATATCGATAATATGTTTATTAACGATATTCAGAGTGACATGAGTTTATCAAACGAAGGTTAAACGGCAGGGTCAGGAAATAAGCGGTACAGGTAAAGAAGTGTGAATATAAGATCATGCCGCCGCGAACGACGGCATGTGGGGGGCATTACATCTGCGCGGCGTACTGTGCCACTGTGGCTTTCGCCCCGTTTTTCAGCAACGCAGCGTAAGCGTTCATTACCGCATCAACAAAGACACTGTCGTGCGGGAGTTCCTGGCCGAAAATGGTCTCGATACCCAGCAGGGCTTTCACGCGACTTTCGCCTTCCTCACTGCCCTGTACCGCCGCCTGGATCACCGGCAGCAGCGGATCGCACACTTCGATAGCCTCGCCACCTTCATCCACACCGCCGACATAGCGCATCCAGCCGGCAATGCCCAGCGCCAGTAGCGGGAAAGCCTTCTGATGCACCCGGTGCCAGCGCACGGAGTCCAGCATACGCTGCGGCAGTTTCTGGCTACCGTCCATAGCGATCTGCCAGGTACGGTGGCGCAGGGCCGGGTTGCTGTAGCGTTCGATCAGCAGATCGGCGTAACGCGCCAGGTCCACCCCGGTGACTTTCAGCGTTGGGGCCTGCTCGTTTAACATCAGCGCGTGGGCGGCGCGCTTGTAGTTCGCGTCTTCCATGCAGTCATTGATGTGCTGATAGCCCGCCAGATAGCCCAGATAAGCCAGGAACGAGTGGCTGCCGTTGAGCATGCGCAGCTTCATCTCTTCGAACGGGATCACGTCGGCTACCAGCTCAGCCCCCGCTTTCTCCCAGGCCGGACGCCCGGCAACGAAGTTATCTTCGATGACCCACTGACGGAACGGCTCGCAGGCCACCCCTGCCGGATCGCGCACGCCGGTGATCTGCTCGATTTTGCTCAGCGTGTCGGCGGTGACGGCAGGCACAATACGGTCGACCATGGTGGACGGGAAGGTAACGTTGGCTTCGATCCAGTCGGCCAGCCCGGCGTTAACCGCCCGGGCATAGGCACAGGTGACATTGCGCATTACATGGCCGTTCTCCGGCATGTTGTCGCAGGACATCACGGTGAAGGCCGGCAGACCGGCGTTTTTACGCCGCGCCAGCGCCTCGACCACCACGCCCACGGCGGAAACCGGCTGATGCGGATTCTGCAGATCGGAGGCGATCGTGGGATGATCCAGCATCAACTGGCCGGTAGCAGGCGCATGGCAGTAGCCTTTCTCGGTGATGGTTAATGAAACGATCGCCACCTGCGGTTCACACATGGCAGCCAGCACCGCTTCCAGCCCATCCACCTGGGCATGCAGCGCTTTTTTCACCACCCCAACCACCCGCGCTGTCCAGGCATCGGCTGACATTTCAGCGACGGTGTAGAGATTATCCTGGGCCTTCAGATCCGCGATCTGCCGCTCACCGCCAATCAGATTGACCTCGCAGTATCCCCAGTCGCTGCCGTGGTCCGCTGCCAGCATATCGGCATACACAGCCTGATGGGCGCGGTGGAAAGCACCAAAACCCAGATGCACGATGCGCGACTGCAGGGCATCGCGGTTGTAGTGAGGAAGCGTAGCTTGCGCATGTAATAACGGATTTTTCATGATAGTACTCGTTAATGTGATTAAGCGATGGATCCGGGCCGGAGTGACTCTCCTGCCCGTCTTACTAACCCAACTAGAATGGTAGATGGCATAAATAATTCTCTGCCGTTAACCATACTGATTGTTGATATGTCGATATTGATTTACGTTAACTTTTCACCATCTGGTGTGACACCAATTGCAAGTTGTGTGACAGCATTAAAATGCTGTAAACCATTCATCCGGCCGGGGTGATGCTCTCACGCGGCCGGGCTGCGGTTGAGGTCGGCTCCGTCCAGAGCGTGTCGTAGTCATGGCCGGTCAGATCCTCAACGATGCGCCGCACCTGAGGTTCCACCGCTGCTTTTGCACCATTGGCCCGCAGGCGTTCGACCTCTTCGACGAAGATCTGGTGGGTCTGCTTGTTCAGACGGAAGGTCAGAGCCTGCCAGAGGGCGAAGATCAGCAGCCCGGCGGTCCCGATAAACATCAGCATGGCGATCGTGTGAATCGCTTCCGGCGGCTGGACCTGACTCCCCTTCACGAAGCCGCCGCTTTGCAGCAGAAAGCCAACCACAAAAGTGGCGATGGCAACCGTGGTTTTACGCGAGAAAGTCATCACCGCGGCGAACAGCCCTTCCCGGCGCTGACGACTGACCATTTCGTCAATATCAGGAATGAAGGGGAAGACGTTCCACGGAGTAAACTCCAGCACGCAGCGGCCCACCTGATACAGCCCGGCGAGGAGGAACAGCGTGAACACGGTATTCAGCGCAGGGATCTGGTACACCGCCAGGAAACCCCCCAGGCACAGCAGCATCACCAGATAGGCGAAAACGTACAGCCGGGCCGGCCCGTATTTAATGATCCCGAATCCGGCAATCAGCGTCACCGGCAGGCCGACGATGCTCATCGACAGCAGGCTTCCCGCCAGCGATGACGAGACGTTCAGGCAGTAGACGCAGAAGAAGACAAACACGGTGTTGTAGACGTCTTTGCCGGTGAACGACAGCAGATAGATAGCCAGATGCTTTCTGAAAGCGCGGATTTTCAGCGTCGAGGCGTAGGATTTAAACAGCTCAACAACCATTCGCAGCTTGTCAGAGAAGCTGGTTGGCATGGCTGACTTTTCCAGCTCCGCCTGCATCTCCGGGGTGATCTCCCGCTCCCAGGTCACTTTCCACGAGATAAAGACGCAGATCATGAACAGCACCGCGAAGATCACGCCGTTAATCAGATAGGCATTGGCGCTCTGCTCGCCAAAATAGCCGATCAGCAGTCCGGGGATAAAAGTTGCCAGGAAGGTGCCGGAGGCCGACAAGAACATGCGGCAGGTGGACAGTTTGGTGCGGCCGTTAAACTCTTTGGTCATCTCCGACGGCAGCGTTTCCCAGGGGATCAGCACCATGGCGGCAATAATTTCAAACGCCAGATAGACTGCCAGGTAAAACCCGTAACTCATGCCGTCGAGCCACAGCAAGGCGTAGACCAGCATCAGCGGCGCGCCGATCAGGAGGAAAAAGCGCCGACGGCCAAATTTCTTCCCAAAGTAGTTCTTATAAAAGTGGTCGGTTAAGCTGCCCATAAAGAGGCTGACTACCGCGTCGACAATACGGGCGATGGCGACAATGGATGCCGCTTCCATCGGGGATAAGCCCACAAAGGTGGTGTAGAAAAATAACAGCCAGGCGCCGATAACGGTAAAGGCACCGCCGCCCATAATATCGGTCAATCCGTATCCAATACTCACCGGAATGGTGATGTTTTTCTTTGCACGAGACATACAGTTTCCTTACCTGAAAAAAATCCAGTTAATTCCCGATGCTTCCCTGAGGTGGTGCGTAATAGCGTTGTTTTATGAGAGGAGTAAAAAAAAGACTCCCCTGCGTTGGCAGGAGAGTCATCAGGCGTCAGGAGATAGCGCGATGTTTGTTGTTAATGCCCAGCGCGGCAGATTTGTCCTCTGCGGCATCTTCCAGGATGCTCAGGTCGCGGTCCCGCACTTCCGGCATCAGCAGGGCTGAGACCAGACCGATAACGGAGTAGACCACCACCATCACCGCAATAGGCCACCAGGAGCCGGTCATGTTGCAGAAGATCCCCGCCAGTACCGGACCAAAACCGACCGCCACCAGACCGCCCGCCTCTTTCGAAATCGCCATCCGGGTGAAGCGGTTACGTGAACCGAACATCTCGGCCATGGTGATATTTTCCAGAGCAAACAAGCCCAGCACCGCAAAGTTGTGGATCACGATAATCGAGGTCATGATCACGCCCGGCGTATTCGATTTATCGACAATAATCGACAGCATCGGGTAGGCCAGAATAATGGCGGAAATATTCAGCAGAATATAAGGCAGACGACGGCCGTATTTATCTGACAACCAGCCCAGCAGCGGAATGGTAATAAAGCCGAGAATAGAGCTGATCATTAAGGCGTCGGTCGGGATAGCTTTATTAAACAGCAGCGTCTGCACCAGATAACCGGCAAGGAACGTCTGGATCAGACCGGAGTTACCCGCCTGACCGAAGCGCAGCCCGGTTGCCAGCCAGAACGACTTGCTTTTTACCATCGCCCCGACGGTGCTTTCCTGAGCCGCAGCCTGCACCGGCGCTTCTTCAGCGTTGACCTGCTCGAATACCGGACTCTCTTTGAGGTTCATACGCAGCCAGATGGCAAAGATCATCACCACCACGCTGGCGAGGAACGGCACGCGCCAACCCCAGGCCAGCAGCTCTTCGCGGTCGAGAGCGAAGAACATTACCGCCCAGATCGCGGTGGCGCTGAGGGTCCCGCAGTTAGTGCCCATCGCCACCAGCGAGGAGATGATGCCGCGTTTCCCTTTCGGCGCGTATTCCGCCAGCATGGTGCCCGCACCGGAGATTTCTGCGCCAGCGCCGAGGCCCTGGATAATACGCAGCGTCACCAGCAGCACCGGGGCGAAGATACCAATCTGCGCATAGGTCGGCAGCACGCCAATCAGAGTGGTACAGATCCCCATCATGGTGATGGTGATAAACAGCACCTTTTTGCGCCCCACGCGGTCGCCCATTTTGCCGAAAATAAAGGCCCCGACGATACGGGCAATATAGCCCGCGCCGTAGGTCCCCATCGCCAGAATCAGCGCCATCGCCGCCGACTGTTCCGGGAAGAAAATCTCGTGAAACACTAATGCTGCGCCCAGCGAGTAAAGCTGGAAGTCCATGAATTCTAACGCGGTGCCCAGCCAGCCGGAGACGGCGGCTTTGATCAGGTCAGATGTGGATCTTTCATGTTGTACTTGAGTCATAATGGCTATCTCAACAGGGTAAGATGCGTACCGCTAAACCGCATTCATTGTTATTAGAACGTCAGCAACACCTTGCAGCACTGCCGCTGGTCTTTCTCAAACAGTTCAATGGCGTCTTTAACGTATTGATACTCAAAGGCGTGAGTAATCAGCTTGTCGGGATCGATCAGCCCTTTTTCCAGCCAGTCGATCACCACCGGGAACTTGTTGGCGTTCAGACGGGAGGAGAAAATCGACAGCTCTTTACCGGTGATCCCCTGCTGCACGATCTGGCTCGGATCGCTGGAGAAGCCCATTAGCACAATGCGCGCCGCCGGTGAGGCCAGGGTGATGGCTTCCTGCAGAATGGACGGATGGCAGGCTGCATCGATAATCAGCGTCGGCCTGATGCCCTTCTCTTCCAGCAGCGCTGGCAGAGACTGGTTGCCATTGTTGATGACCCAGTCCGCCCCGCTGCGCTGGGCCATCGCCAGGCGCTCGTCGATACGATCGACCACAATCACCTGCTTCACCTTGTAGACGCCTTTCAGCGCCTGGACGGTGACCAGCCCCATCGGACCGGCACCGTAGATCAGCGCCACGTCCTGTTCCGTCGGGCTGGCGTGGCCGGTGACGTTGGCCGCGATGGTGAACGGCTCGACCATCACCGCATGCTTATCGCTGATAGCATCCGGGATGACCCAGGCATTTTTGGCCGGCACCACGGCGTACTCACTGAAGCCGCCATCGCGATGCACGCCCAGCACCACCAGCGAGGTGCAGACGTTCGGTTTACCGACCGAGCACGGGTAGCAGTGACCGCAGCTGATGACCGGATCTACCGAGACGCGCTGCCCCAGGCGGGCGCTATCGACGCCGTCACCGACGGCATCAATCACGCCAAAGAACTCATGGCCGATGACGCGCGGATATTTGGCAAACGGGTTATGGCCGCGATAGATATGGCTGTCGGAACCGCAGATCCCGGCCAGCTTCACCTTAACGCGCACCTCGCCCGCTGCGGGGGTCGGTAACGGGCGATCTTCGATAACCAGCGTATTCGGTTGTTGAATGACGATACTTTTCATCTTCTGCTCCTTTACCAGTTCCACAGCGTGCCGTCTTCCAGACGGGCAACCGGCAGATAGGCGGGATCGTAGGGATATTTGGCGGCCAGTTTTTCATCAAACTCGATGCCCAGGCCCGGCTTCTCGCCCGGATGCATGTAGCCGTCTTCGAAGGTCCAGTTGGTGTTGAAGACTTCGAGCATCTGCTCGGAATAGCCCATGTACTCCTGCACGCCAAAGTTCGGTACCCACAGGTCAAAGTGCAACGCCGCTGCGTGACAAATCGGGGAGAGATCCGACGGACCGTGCGAGCCGGTACGCACCTGGTACAGCGAGGCAAAATCGGCAATCCGACGCATCCCGGTGATACCCCCCGCGTGGGTAATAGTGGTGCGGATATAGTCGATCAGCTGCTCTTCAATGAGCTGTTTGCAATCCCAGATGCTGTTGAACACTTCGCCCACCGCAATCGGCGTAACGGTGTGCTGGCGGATCAGACGGAAGCACTCCTGGTTCTCTGCAGGCGTTGGGTCTTCCATCCAGAACATGCGGTACTGCTCGATGCTCTTACCGAAGCGCGCGGCTTCAATTGGCGTCAGGCGGTGGTGCATGTCGTGCAGCAGGTGTTCATTAAAGCCATATTTGCTGCGCACGGCGTCAAACAGTTTCGGCGTAAAATCGAGGTATTTTTCGGTTGACCACAGCTGTTCATCCGGCCAGTTGCCTTTGGTGGCGGGTTCATACGCCAGCCCTTTTCCTTTAGACATGCCGTAGGTGGTTTTCATTCCCGGCACGCCGCACTGCACGCGGATGGCCTTGAATCCCATCTCTTTATGACGGGCGTAATCTTCCAGCACATCGTCAATGGTGTGGCCGGTGGTGTGGCAGTAAACCATCACCCCTTCGCGGGAGGCGCCGCCCAGCAGCTGGTACAGCGGCATATTGGCGGCTTTGGCTTTGATGTCCCACAGCGCCATGTCGATGGCCGAAATCGCCGACATGGTGACCGGGCCACGACGCCAGTAGGCGCCTTTATAGAAGAACTGCCAGATATCTTCGATACGGTGGGCATCACGGCCAATTAACTGCGGGCAGAGATGATCTTTCAGGTACGAGGCCACGGAAAGCTCGCGGCCGTTTAAGGTGGCATCACCCAGGCCGACGATCCCTTCGTCGGTGGTGATTTTCAGCGTAACAAAGTTGCGCCCTGGACAGGTGACAAATACTTCAGCCCCTACAATCTTCATTTTCCGGTTCCTTACATCTCTTGTTGTGATGCAGGAAATTTACGCAACAACCCTACTACCATACAAGTATAAAGATCAAAAAATCCCCGTTTGATCACAGATTGGGCGCTTAAGCGCGCCCCCAGCCAGCCACGATAATCAGCATCCCGCACAGCGCCACCAGTGCGCCGGCCCAGTCATACGGGCTTAACTTAACGCCATCCACCACCCGTAACCACAGCAGTGCGGTGCAAACGTAGACCCCGCCGTAGGCGGCATAGACCCGCCCGCTGGCCGCGGGATGCAGCGTTAACAGCCAGACGAACAGCGCCAGGGCGATGGCCGCCGGAATTAACAGCAGAACCGATGCGCCTTTCTTCAGCCATAGCCACGGCAGAAAGCAGCCGATGATTTCGCACAGCGCGGTGGCAAAAAAGAGCAGAGTTGTTTTAAACATATTTAACGTTGTCTGATGAGTGATGCGTTATCATACCCGAATGTGAAAGGATCCTTTCCACATGCCTGATGTGGGTTTGCCCTCAAAATGGACTGTTTTAGAATCTGCGGTGGAATTCGAATTTCCACCATCCATAAGGAAATCGCTATGCGTAAAATGAGCACACGCCTCTGTCTGGTTGCCCTGCTGGCCTCGGTCTTCGTTGCGCCAGTCTCCGCCAACACCAGCAAACTGATTATTGAATCCGGCGACAGCGCCCAGAGCCGTCAAAATGCCGCCATGGATAAAGAGCAATGGAACGACACCCGCAACCTGCGCCATAAGGTGAATACCCGCGCGGAGAAAGAGTGGGATAAAGAGGATGTGGCCTTTGATGCGCGGGATAAGTGCCAGCAGAGCGCCAACGTCAACGCCTACTGGGAGCCGAACACCCTGCGCTGCCTGGATCGCCGCACCGGTCGCACAGTGGCCCCCTGATTTCTGCCCGAAAGCCCCGTCGAACGCGGGGCTTAGTAATACTCGATACTGTTTTTAATGGTGTACTTACGCGCCACCGCAGGTTTCACGCTCGCGTCCACAATCTCCAGCTCGCACTCCTCCGGGTTGTTATGACGGTCGTACTGACAGGTCTGCTTCACATTTCCCAGCGGTTTATCATTCAGCAGGCTAACGGCGGTATAGTCCATTCTCTTACGCTTGTCGGCCGACGGCGTCGCGGTAATCGACAGGTGCTGCTCTCCGGCAACGGTGGTTTTCCCCAGCGGGTAGCCGTCGGTGTCGTAGCGATACTTCACTTCCATATCTTTTCCGTGGGCGCTGACGATAAACCCGTTGTCATCGGTTTCCCATGAAATGCCCGACGCAGGCATCTCCGCCAGCTGGCATTTGCCCTGCAGGCGCAGTTTTTTCTGCTGGGTCTGGGCATCGAGATAGTAGTTGGCATCCAGCACCAGGGCGATGCCGGAGTTCGACTCCAGATCCTGCATTTCCAGACTATCAAAGCAGCCTTCTGCCGACAGCGTGCCGCTTACTCGCTTCGCCACTTCCCCTTTATCATTGAAAAGCGTCTGGCTAAAGTCCTTCACCGGCCCGCGGAGCGGATCAAAATCAAACTCATTAGAGAAGCTGGCCATCTCTGGCGTAAACGACAGCGGAGCGGTGGTGTTGTCACACCCCACCAACAGACCCGCCAGGACAAGCACAAGCGCGTGTTTATTCACATGACCTACCGATAGATGGAGAAAATTCTCGGGCATATTAGCAAATACAACCGTTTACATTAGCTATTATTATAGTCACACAGTCGTAAGGAGGCAGATATGAAACGGTTACCCTGGATTACTGCACTTTTGCTGGCGGGCGTTGCCCCGGCCGCGCTGGCGGCACCCGATAACTGCGAGCGGATCAAAAGCGATATTCAGCAGCGAATCATCAACAATGGCGTACCGGAAAGCGGCTTTATGCTGAACATTGTGCCGAACGATCAGGCCGATAAACCCGACGCTGAAGTGGTTGGCCATTGCGCTAATGACACCCTGAAAATCCTCTATACCCGCACCAGCAGCGGAAACTACCCGGTCAGCGGCGGCGGCAATCAGGCTCCGGCACCGCGCGAGCCGCAGTAAACGCTCTCCCCCGTTCAGGCGGGGGAATCCCCTTTGTTTTGATATACATTAATATTATCTCCCCCTTAATAGGTAACACTCCCACTCCATTAGCCTGATCTTAATTACGGCTAAAACGTTCCTCGACAAGAACATAATGGAGTGAGCCATGTCAGATAATGCGCAAAGCGGCGGGATCAGCCGCCGCACCCTCGTCAAATCTACCGCCATCGGATCGCTTGCGCTGGCCGCCGGTGGCCTGTCACTACCCTTCGGTTTACGCCCCGCCGCTGCCGCACTCAAAGATTCGCTTCAACCCGCCCCGGATAAAGTGGTGTGGGGCGCCTGCTCGGTGAACTGCGGCAGCCGCTGCGCGCTGCGACTGCACGTGCGGGACGATGAGGTCTATTGGGTCGAAACGGACAACACCGGCGACGATATTTACGGCAACCATCAGGTGCGCGCTTGCCTGCGCGGGCGCTCGATCCGTCGGCGAATTAACCATCCCGACCGGCTGAATTATCCCATGAAGCGCGTCGGCAAACGCGGCGAAGGCAAGTTCGAACGTATCAGCTGGGATGAGGCGCTGGACCTGCTCAGCAACAGCCTGCGCGACGTGGTGGCTAAATACGGCAACGAAGCGGTCTACATTAATTACAGTTCCGGAATTGTCGGCGGCAACATCACCCGCTCCTCGCCTTACGCTTCTCTGGTGGCGCGTCTGATGAACTGCTACGGTGGGTTCCTCAGCCATTACGGCACTTACAGTACCGCGCAAATCGCCTGCGCCATGCCCTACACCTACGGCAGCAACGACGGCAACAGCACCTCCGATATCGAAAACAGCAAGCTGGTGGTGATGTTCGGCAATAACCCGGCGGAAACGCGTATGAGCGGCGGCGGGATCACGTATTACCTGGAGCAGGCGCGCGAACGCTCGAATGCGCGCATGATCGTCATCGATCCTCGCTATACCGATACCGCCGCCGGGCGCGAAGATGAGTGGATCCCCATCCGTCCGGGCACCGATGCGGCGCTGGTGGCCGGTATCGCCTGGGTCCTGATTAACGAAAACCTCGTCGACCAGCCGTTCCTCGACAAATACTGCGTCGGCTACGACGAGAAAACGCTGCCGGAAGGTGCCCCTGCTAACGGCCATTACAAGGCCTGGATTCTGGGCCAGGGCGAGGACGCCACCGCCAAAACGCCGGAATGGGCCGCGGCCATCACCGGTATTCCCGCCGACCGCATCATCAAGCTGGCCCGTGAGATCGGTACGGCGAAACCGGCGTATATCTGCCAGGGCTGGGGCCCGCAGCGCCAGGCCAACGGCGAACTGACCTCCCGCGCTATCGCCATGCTGCCCATCCTCACCGGCAACGTCGGGATTAACGGCGGCAACAGCGGCGCGCGTGAATCGACTTACACCATCACCATCGAGCGGATGCCGCTGCCGGATAACCCGGTCAAAACGCAGATCTCCTGCTTCAGCTGGACCGACGCCATCGCCCGCGGGCCGGAGATGACCGCCACTCGCGACGGGGTACGCGGCAAAGAGAAGCTTGACGTGCCGATCAAGTTCATCTGGAACTACGCCGGCAATACCATCATCAACCAGCATTCGGATATCAACAAAACCCACGACATTTTGCAGGACGAGAGTAAGTGCGAAATGATTGTGGTGATCGACAACTTCATGACGTCGTCGGCGAAATACGCCGACCTGCTGCTGCCCGATCTGATGACCGTCGAACAGGAGGACATCATTCCCAACGATTACGCCGGGAATATGGGCTACCTGATCTTCCTCCAGCCGGTGACCGCGCCGAAATTCGAACGTAAACCCATCTACTGGATCATGAGCGAAGTGGCGAAGCGCCTCGGGCCGGATATCCATCAACGCTTTACCGAAGGCCGCACCCAGGCGGAGTGGTTGCAGTATCTGTACGCCAAAATGGTGGCGAAAGATCCGCAGCTCCCCTCTTACGAGGCGCTCAAAGAGATGGGTATCTATAAGCGGAAAGATCCCAACGGCCACTTCGTGGCCTATAAGAAATTCCGCGACGATCCCGAGGCCAATCCGCTGAAAACCCCGTCGGGCAAAATCGAGATCTACTCCAGCCGGCTGGCAGAGATCGCCCGCACCTGGGAGCTTCAGGAAGATGAAACCATCAGCCCGCTGCCGGTGTATGCCTCCACCTTCGAAGGCTGGGACTCTGACGATCGCGGCCAGTTCCCCCTGCAGCTGTTCGGCTTTCACTACAAAGCCCGCACCCACTCCAGCTACGGAAACGTGGACGTGCTGCAGGCCGCCTGCCGCCAGGAAGTGTGGCTCAATCCGATGGATGCTCAGGCGCGCGGGATTAAAAACGGCGACATGGTGCGGGTCTTCAACACCCGCGGCGAAGTGCGCATTGCCGCCAAAGTGACCCCGCGGATCATGCCGGGCGTTAGCGCCATGGGCCAGGGGGCGTGGCATCAGGCGGATATGCAGGGCGACCGCGTTGACCACGGTGCCTGCATGAACACCCTGACCACCCACCGTCCGTCGCCGCTGGCGAAGGGCAACCCACAGCACACCAATCTGGTGCAAATCGAGAAGGCGTAAGGAGTAGCCGATGACCACTCAGTATGGATTTTTTATTGATTCCAGCCGCTGCACCGGGTGCAAAACCTGCGAGCTGGCGTGCAAGGATTACAAGGACCTGACCCCGGACGTCAG